>WNFE01002433.1_pt1 | contig 13710 bp, 11 predicted proteins | sample 5400451 | NCBI WGS metagenome assembly WNFE01 (sample SAMN13153344, study PRJNA577476) | soil metagenome | isolation source: 200 cm saprolite under Douglas fir tree site 2 hole 2 | place: USA:California | collected 2015-04-18 | reverse complement strand
GCTTCGAGCAGGGCCTGATCGCGCTTTTCGGGCGCAGCTTCGCGATACACCTGGAGCAGTTCTCCGAGATGGCTCACCAGGGCCGGATCGGTGAGCAATTGTGTCCAATCCGCACCGGCGCCGGAATATTTGGGGTCACTCATAAGATGAAAATTTCCCGGAAACTTTGGTTATGCCTTCACTAGATTGAAGCAGGATGTCCGTGGGAACAAGATGACTATAGTCATCCGGCGGGGTAACCCAAGCCGGGGCTCGGGGGAGGACTCTGGGTAAAATATCAGCAGACTCTAAGGTTTTGAATAAGAGGAACCCATGAAAATCTTGGTGGTTGAGGCGGAAGAAACGACCCAGAAAGTCATGGGCGTCATGCTTACGCGGCTGGGCTACAAGGTTGAACTGACCTCAAACTGCACGGAGGCGTTCAGGACATTTTGCGACAAGGGACCCTTCGATGTGGTTTTAATCGGAATGAGATTCGTGCGCGGTTCGGCGGGGGGCGGCGTGAAGTTTATTGACGATATGCAGCAGAAGAATCCCCAACAGCACTATGCTTTTGTGACCGGATCCCCTGTGTTACACAAGCCGTTCTCATTGCAGGACCTGGACGATTTCATGGGAGCGTTTCGGCGTCCCGCGAATAGCCGCTTCGGTTGAGTCTTTCGCCGGATACGGCCGCTACTTCTTCTTTTTTTCATTAAACTGCAGCGTGTACGCCGTGGCTGGGTCGAAGGCCTTGTCGATCACCTTCAAATAGTGCTGGATGCAGTCGACCTCAGCGTGGCCAAGGGCGAGTTCGTCACTCTCATCGGCCTCTCGGGTTGCGGCACAGTGGCAGGGGACGCTCAAAGGGTGGGTCCACAACCCTCTAGGCATGAGGTCAAATGGAGGAAGGCGGGAGGATATTTGGTTGATGGTGCGCCCGGAGAGATTCGAACTCCCGACCTATTGCTCCGGAGGCAATCGCTCTATCCAACTGAGCTACGGGCGCGCCGCATTTAGTCTACATGGCAGAGCTTTGGTCATCAATTGGACAAAGGGCTCATGGAGCGCTCATTGGGCGAACGCTCATTGGTTGAACGTATAAGACAATCTCGACGCTAAAGATCCTGGCCGCTGTGCTGCGTCGTCGAACACGCAACCCTGTCTGGGTCTCCGGCAGAATGAACAGGCACAGATAGCGGACAAAGCCTGGCCCGCTAATAGCGGTTTCTGCCGCCGCCACCACCACCGCCGCCACGACCACCGCGGTCCCGGCCGCCACCGCCGCCGCGCTCTACCTTGGGACGAGCCTCGTTGACGTTCAGCGTTCGCCCACCCAGTTGGGTGCCATTCAGCGCCGCGATCGCCTTGTCTCCATCTTCGGCGTTCGTCATTTCCACAAAACCGAACCCGCGCGAGCGCCCGGTGTCCCGGTCGGTCATGATGCTGACGCGGTCAACCTGCCCGTGCGCCTCGAACATCTGCCGCAGTTCCTCTTCCGAAGTATTGAAGTCGAGGTTGCCAACGAAAATATTCTTCAAGCGATTGGCCTCTATGTGAGCTATCTGAGAGTGACTGACTTCGGCGGAGAAGCAAAGGCTGGTTGGCCGTCTTACAGCCGGAGCAGGCGAACAGTCAAATGCGTGGGGAAGTATAGCAGGTCTTTTCGTTATGGGAAGTGCTTACGTGGAAGGCGCTCTGAGCGCGGTCTTACAAGGCGAAACGCGGACGGGAATGCGGTTGGACTTCAGTTTTCGTGCGACCGTCCGGCTAACACTTATCTACCTTCCAATATCCGCCAGATTGATAGCCGAGCTGTAGCAAACGGTTTTTCGGGTCGTGCCGCTTCTCACAGTTGGGACACTTCAGATACCGGCTCCATGCGGTCCCCTGGCGATCGTAATTCTCGGCCACCGTAAACGTAGTTCCGCAACTGCAGGGGACAAGAAACATCTTGAGCGGCTTGTTGTCGGGCGTGGACATCCCGCAGCTTCTCGTTGCGAGTATACAATCCTGCCGGACTCGTTATCCCCGAGGGTGGGGCACCCTCTGTTCTTTGAACCTCTACTCTTCGACCGCCACCATCGAGTTCTTCTTGCCGCGTTTGTTGGCTTGGAGGATTTTCTTGCGCAGGCGGAGGGACTTCGGCGTGACTTCGACGTATTCATCGTCGGCGATGAATTCGATGGCCTGCTCCAGGTTCAAATTGCGGAAGGGGACCAGGCGGATCGCCATGTCGGAAGTCGAGGACCGCATATTGGTCAGCTTTTTCTCGCGCACGACGTTTACGTCGAGATCGTTGTCTTTGGCGTTTTCGCCAACGATCATGCCTTCGTACACGTCGATGGTCGGACCGACAAACAACTCGCCGCGCTCCTGCAGATTGTAAAGAGCGTAGGGCGTGGTGACCCCGTTGCGGTCGGACACCAGCGCGCCAGTCAGCCGGTGCGGGATCTCTCCCTGCCATTCGATATAGCCGTCGAAGAGGGAGTTCATCACGATCGTGCCCCGCGTGTCGGTGAGCAACTGGCTGCGCAGGCCGATCAACCCACGGCTGGGGACGCGGAACTCGATCCGCACTCGCCCGTATCCGTGATTGTGCATGTTGAGGACTTCGCTCTTGCGCGCGCCCAGCTGTTCCATGACCACGCCGACGAACTCTTCAGGCACATCGACGGTCAGCTTCTCGATCGGCTCCATGAGCTTGCCGTCCACCCGCTTGGTGACGATCTCGGGCTTGCCCACCATGAGTTCGAAGCTTTCGCGGCGCATCATTTCAATGAGAATCGAAAGCTGAAGCTCGCCCCGCCCCATCACAGTGAAGGAATCAGTGCTGTCGGTTTCTTCCACGCGCAGGGAAACGTTGGTCAGAAGCTCTTTCTGCAATCGCTCGCGAAGGTTTCGGGAAGTGACGTATGTGCCCTCGCGGCCGGCGAACGGGGAAGTGTTCACCGTAAACAGCATGGCGATGGTGGGCTCATCAATCGCAATATGGGGAAGGGGAGAAGGGTTCTCCGCGTCGGTGATGGTCTCGCCGATAGTGATGCCCTCGACCCCCGCGACCGCAATGATGTCGCCCAGCGTGGTCTCGGTGATATCGATCCGCTTCAGCCCGGAGAATGAGAACAGTTTAGTGATCTTGGTTTTGTGCAGCGTGCCATCGAGCCTGGCAATGCCCACATCCTCGCCGGTGTGCATGGTGCCGTTGAACACACGTGCGATGGCCAGACGGCCGAGATAATCGCTGTAGTCGAGATTCGCTACCAGAATTTGCAGCGGTCCGGCGGGATCGCCTTTAGGTTTGGGGATGGTTTTGACGATTGCCTCAAACAGCGGTTGCAGGTTTTCCCCGCCACCCTTGATGTCGACGGAGGCCGTGCCAGTTTTCGCATTGGTATACAAGACAGGAAAGTCGATCTGTTCTTCCTTGGCATCGAGGTCGATGAACAAGTCGTAAACTTCGTTCAACACTTCCTGCGGACGCGCATCGGAGCGGTCAATCTTGTTGATCACCAGAATTGGAGGCAGATGAGCTTCGAGCGCCTTGCTCAGGACGTAGCGCGTCTGGGGCAGAGGGCCTTCGCTGGCATCCACCAGGAGCATGACCCCGTCCACCATTTTTAACGCGCGTTCCACCTCGCCGCCAAAGTCGCTGTGGCCGGGCGTGTCCACAATGTTGATCTTGATGTCGTGATAGAAGATGGCGGTGTTCTTGGCCAGAATGGTGATGCCGCGCTCGCGCTCCAGGTCGTTGGAGTCCATGACGCGCTCGATCAGGTGCTCATTGGCGCGGAACGTGCCGCTCTGCCGCAGCATGGCGTCCACCAGGGTGGTCTTGCCGTGGTCGACGTGGGCGATGATGGCGATATTGCGAATGCTGGAATTCAAACGTCAGCTGCCTCTCAGAAGTATTAGGGCTCTAGTACCACTTTACTATGTATTGGGCTTTCCGCAGCGAGCTAGTTTCCCCTTCGTAATGTCATCCTGAGCGAAGTTGCGGCTTCGAGTTGCGAAGCAGCAGCGCAGTCGAAGGACCCCTGCATTCCCGTAGAAAGCCCGTGAAGTTGGAATTTTAGCCCTGGGATGCCGGCTCGCCGGCGCTCGAAGACTGTCCGCAAGATGCAGGGGTCCCCTCGGCTTCGCTCGGGGCAGGCTCTCCGACGTCGCCTTCCCATTCGCAAGCGAATGAAAAGACTCCGCTCAGGATCACAAATTTGTCGCGGGACGCCGGCGCTACAACACCAACTCCGTTTCAGCCCTTGCCCGTAAGCGGTACCAGATCACAATCGCAATGAGGGAAAAAACGAAGATGATGGAGGAAATGGCGTTGATTTCCGGCGTGATGCCGCGCCGCAAACGTCCCCAGATCTCGAGCGGCAGGGTGTTGTCGCGTCCGATCAGGAAAAAGCTGACCGCGATTTCGTCCATGGAAAGGGTGAAAATCAGCAGCGCGGCTCCGATGATCGACAGGCGCAGGTTGGGCAGGGTTACGTGCCAGAACGTCTGCCAGTAATTTGCACCCAGGTCGAGGGAAGCTTCTTCCTGCGCGCGATCGAGTTTTTGCAGGCCTGCAAACACCTCGGTGGTCGCTACCGAAATTAGCGCGGTGCCGTGACCCAGAACAATTGTCAGTAGGCTCAGCTTCACATCCCCCTCGCGAAACAGCATCAGCAGGGAAAGTCCTGTGATGATGCCCGGCAGTATCAGCGGCAGCAGCACCAATCGGCGGAACAAAGCTTTGCCGGGGAAGTTGGCGCGATCCAGAGCCAGCGCGGCCGGGATTCCGAATCCCAGAGAAATCGCCATGGTGGCAAGCGCAACCAGCAGGCTGTTCAGGACCGACGTCCAAATCGCTTCGTCGGCCGCAAGCATGCGGTACCAGTTCAAGGTCAGGTCGTGCGGAGGAAATCCGCCCACGCCCGAACCATTGAATGAGTAGACGATCAGGGTCACGATGGGAAGGTAAAGGAAACCGAAGACGGCGATGGCGTGCCAGGGCAGCCAGCGTGAGACTGGCACGGTGCGCTCGGGACTCATCGAAAACTCCACTTCTTCTCCAGGTTTTCAGACAGAAAGAGAAGTGCGAGCACCAGCGCCAGCATGCAAAACGAAATGGCCGCGCCCAGCGGCCAGTTATAGGCCGCGCCGAACAGGCTGACGACGATATTCGAAATCATGATGCCACTCGGGCCGCCCAGCAACAGGGGCGCAAGGAAATCGCCCAAGCTGAGCACGAACGCGAATGTCGCTCCCGCCAGAACTCCGGGGATGGAAAGAGGGAAAACCACTCTCCAGAAAGTTTGGAAGGGCGAAGCGCCCAGATCGTGAGACGCCTCGACCAGGTTTCGCGGGATGTGTTCCAGCGACGAGTAAATTGGCAGAAAGGCGAATGGCGTGTAAATATGCGTGAGCGTCAGAACCACCGCGAACGGGCTGTACAACAGAAATTCCAGCGGATGTTTGGTCAGATGCACGTACTGCAGCAGAGTGTTGAGAACGCCGTCACTGCCCAGGATCGTCTTCCAGGCATAGGCGCGGACCAGATAACTGACCCACAACGGAATGATCACAAGCTGATACAGAAGATCTTTTCTCTTGCCCGCATAAAATGACAGGTAATAGGCGAGAGGATATCCGAGCAGGAGCGAAAAGATCGTGACCCGGCTTGCGATCCACATGGAACGAAACAGAGTTTGCAGGTAAACATTCACGCGGAAGAGTTGGCGGTAATTGTCCAGCGTCCAGGAGTGGACGATTACTTGCGACGACGAGACCGACCAGAAGCTGTAACAGAAAAGAAGTCCGTATGGAACGACAAGAAACAGCGTCACCCACAGCAGGGGCGGTAGCGTGATTGCGGCTTTGTAGGCGCGGGAGAACATAATAAAATTCCAAGTCAAAAGCGGAGGGCGGGGGCGCCCGCCCCACACGTTACGGTTCTCGTACGGGCACCGCGTCTGCGGCGGAGAACTCCAGGTCTAAATCTCCGCTCCAGTCTTCGCGGCTCGCGGTCCGAATCGAAAGCACCAGCCCGTCAGGGCACTCGACCTGCAGCAATTCGGTGGCGCCGTGAAATGCCTGGCGCAAAATTTTGCCGCGAAAGCGTACCGTCGTGCCGCTGCTCACCTCTTCAGCCAGCCTGATGTTTTCGGGGCGCAGCGAGAAAAGTCCGGGGCCGTCGCGCAGTCCGGTTCGCCAGGAGAGCGAATGGCATCGCGCAACTCCGTCTTTCACTTCACCACGCAGCAGATTGGTGTGGCCGATGAACTGGGCGGTGTAGGCGGTTGCCGGGCGGCTGTAAATTTCTCGTGGCGACGCCACCTGCTCCAGTTCGCCCATGCGCAACAGCGCAATGCGGTCCGACATGACCATGGCTTCTTCCTGATCATGGGTGACGAACACGAACGAGATTCCCACTTCGCGCTGCAGCGATTTCAGTTCTACCTGCATCTGGCGGCGCAGGTTGGCGTCGAGCGCGGAGAGTGGCTCGTCGAGCAGCAGCAAGCGAGGACGGTTCACCAGGGCTCGGGCGAGCGCGATGCGCTGTTGCTGTCCGCCGCTGATTTTCGACGGCTTGGAACCGGCGAAGGGGGTCATCTTCACCATTTCCAAAGCCTGTTCGACCCGCGTTTCGACTTCCTGCCTGGGCAGCTTGGCGATCTTTAATCCGTAGCCTACATTTTCCGCGACCGTGAGGTGCGGGAACAGGGCGTAGTGCTGAAATACCGTGTTAACCCGGCGCCGGTACGGGGGCAGGTTGTCGAGGCGCTCGCCACCCATCAGAATTTCGCCGGAACTCGCGCTTTCGAATCCGGCGATGATGCGCAGCAACGTGGTCTTGCCCGAACCGCTTTCGCCGAGGATAGTAAGAAATTCGCCTTCGGCAACTTGCAGTGAGATGTCGCGAAGCACGAGATTTTTTCCGAACGATTTGGCGACGTTGCGGATGGTGAGGAGAGGAGGCGCTGGGGCTTGCGCCGAGTCGTTAGTTGCGGGTTCGGTTCGAGTAGCCAATTGTTTCTTAGTGTTTGGGTTTTACGTAGCGCCGGCGTACCGCCGGCTGTCCCGAGGGCCTTGCCCTCGGATTCGGGGGCGGGACGCCCCCTAGACAGCCGGCAAGATGCCGGCGCTACGATTTCGACCAGCGGCGCCACATTATTGTGCTGCCTTATTGTGCTGCCTTTATCTCGTTCCAGATCTCGATGTACTTGCCGCGGCGGGGCACGTCCTGCCAGAAGTATAGGCGCTTCTGATATTCGTCCACGTCGTCGAGGTGCAAACTTTTAATTTCCTCCGGCGTCATGTATTGCGCCGCCTGCGGGTTCGCTGGCGTATAACCGGTGATGTCCGTGACTTTCTTCTGGGTCTGCGCCTGTACCATGTACTCCAGAAATTTGTGTGCCAGTTCCTTGTTCTCGCTGCCCGCGGTGATCATCAGGTGATCGATCCAGCCTGTAGTGTTTTCCCTGGGGATGGTTTCTCCCACGGGAAAGTTGATCTTGCGGAGCTGGTTGGTCATCAGCGGCCAGCCCATGGCAGCGACTACTTCGTGATTCTGGAACAAATTGGTCAACTCGCCTGCCGTCGACCACATTTTGCGAATGTTCGGCTTCAGCTCCAGAACTTTTTTCTTGACCGCCTCCATCTGCTCGTCGGTGAGGTTGTAGAGCTGGGAGGGATCAGGCTTGTCGTATCCCAGAATCTGGGCCGCCATGTACATGGTGGACAAATCATCCCACACTGAAATCTTGCCGCGATACTTGGGATCCCAGAGTACCGCCCAGCTTTCCGGAGGCTTGGGGAAAGCCGTGGTGTCATAAATCAGCGGATCGGGACCCCACATGAAGGGGATGCCATACACTTGTCCTTTTATGCGGACCAGGGCCAGGGAGGTGAGCTGCGGCGAGAGTTGGCTGTAGCTGGGGATTTGCGAGAGATCAAGTGGGAGGGCAAGTCCGGCCGCTGCAATGGAAGTGGCGACGTCGCTTGAAGGCGAGATGACATCGTAGTTTCCGGCGCTACCGCCGCGCAGTTTCGAAACCAGCTCGTCGCTCGATCCCATGTAAGTAGCGGAAACCTTGCAGTGGTACTGCTCTTCAAAGCCGCGCACGAAAGAGGGGTCGGCGTAACCTTCCCACACCAGCAGGTTGAGCGAAGGCGTCTTCTTGCTGCAAGAGCCCAATAGAAGGATTGCCGCAAACAGGGGAAGCCAAGTCGCAAAACGCCGGATCATCATTTCACCCCCACCCCGGTTGGCGCTGCCGGCCACCCTGGCGCCTGGTACACCGTTTTTCCGCCCAACATGGTTAGTAACACTTCTGTGTTTGCTACCTTGTCAGGCTCGATTTTGAACAGGTCCTGGGAAAGCACAATCAAATCGGCCAATTTTCCGGGCTCGACTGAGCCCTCTGTCTTTTCGCGATGCCCGGCAAACGCCGCGCCAAGAGTATAGGCCCTGATGGCGTCTTCCAGACGAATGCGTTCGCGGGGCAAAAAGCCGTCGGGAGGATCTCCTTCTTTGGTTTGTCGGGTCAACGCATTTTGTATTCCTGGCCAGGGATTCAGAGTCACAATCGGCCAGTCGCTCCCAAACGCCAGCACACCGCCGGCCTCGGACACACTGTGCCAGGCAAATCCGCGTTGCGCACGCTCCGGTCCGGCCTTGGGCAACCAGACTTTCAGCAGATCATCATCAGGGTAGGCATGCAGAGGCTGAAAACTGGCAATCACGCCCAACTCGCCGAAGCGCGGAATATCCTCGGCGCTGACGGTCTCAATGTGTTCGATGCGGGGACGAGCGTCCTGGGTATGGTTTGCCTTCTGCGCTTCCTGGTAAGCGTCCAAAGCCAGGCGCACCGCGCGGTCACCGATGGCATGAGTGAAGATTTGAATATGGACGGCATCCAACTTCGTCACGGCGCGTTTGTAGTTTTCCGGAGTCCAAAGCAAGCTGCCGCTCTGCTTGGCGTCATCGGTATAGGGCGCCAGCATGGCTGCGGTATGTGACTCAATCACTCCATCGAGAAAAAACTTTGCCGCTCCTGCGGAGATCCACTCGTCATGGTAGCGGCGGCGGGCGTCTTCGATCTTAGTGATCTCCGCATCGCTAACCGCGGGCGGATGCATGCGTGCCGCAATCTGAAAACGAACGCTGAGTTGCCCTTGACCTCGCAGCTCGTCGTAAATCCCGAGGACGCCAAAATCTCCGCCCTGCACGTGGACGCCGTCCGGGCTGATGGCGCGCACCAGGCCGACCCGGTTAGCTTCATGCATTCCCTGGAGCAGTGCCTCCACGACTTCCTTGTGGCTGGGTTCAGGGATCGCCTTCCTGACGACTTCATCGGCCGCGTCGTCTCTAACCGCTCCTGTGGGTTCGCCGGATTTGGGGTCACGGCCAAACTCGCCGCCTGGCGGGTCGGGAGTTTTTTTGGTGATGTGCGCAAGTTGCAGCGCCTTGCTGTTGGCCCACCAGGTATGCCCGTCGAAACTTTCGAGATACACAGGGCGATCGGGAATGATCTGGTCGAGGTAGCTCTTGTCCGGCATTCCCGAAGCGCCGAAGACGACATAGTTCCACCCCCGGCCCAGAACCCACGACAAGTCGGGGTGACTGTTAGCGAATGCCTTCACCTGTTTCTGGATTTCACTGACGGTCTTCGCCTCATCCAGATTGACTTGCACCAGGCTCAGCGATCCATCGAGAAAGTGGATGTGGCAATCGGTGAATCCCGGCAAGACCAGGTGTCCTTGAGCGTCGATTACGTGGGTCGCAGGGCGGCGATACCCGGCGATCTCCGACGCGCTACCCACGGCAATCACCTTGTCCCCGCGGATCGCCAGCGCTTCCGCCCAGGGCTGGCGCGCGTTGACGGTATAGATGCGCGCATTCACGATCACAGTGTCGGCGGCTTCGGCGGCTAATGACGGTGAAGAAGACACCTGCGCCCAGGCACCGGCCGGCAGGAAGAAGATGACGGCCAGGACGAGCCAAAAGCGCAGCTTGTGGATTTGCCCGGACTCAACCAAGAATGCCTCCCCTTGACCTGCGACGCCGGCACATCAGAAAGTCGGCGGAGTGTTTACCCACAGCACCCAGGTTTCGCCGCGCCCGGGATTCTTCCAGCTGTGCGGCGTGGCACTTTCGAAATAAAAACTGTCACCGGGTTGCAGCCGGTATTCTTCTGCCTCCAGCGAAATCTGCAATTCTCCCTGCAGGATGTAGAGGAACTCCTCGCCTTCGTGGGTGTAAGACTCGCCACTGCCGGCTTGGGGCGCAATGCGGAACAGGTGCGGCTCCATCACCGTATTGCCCCAGGCCAGCAACTCCATGCGGACGCCGGGACCGGCCTCCAAGACTTTGCGCGTGTCCGCTGACACCAGGCGGCTATCGGATTTTGCAGGATCATAAAAATCAAGGATGTTGGTCTTGTAGAAACGCGCCAGCTTGCGCAGCGTAGAAACCGACGCGCTCATGTGCGAGCGCTCCAGGGCGCTCAGGAATCCCAGGGAAATTCCTACCGCCTTGGCCACTTGAGCCAGGGAAAGGCCTCGCCGGATGCGGAGCTGGCGAAGGCGTATGCCGATGGCGCGCGCCGCGTCATGGGGCGCGGGCCGCAGCCGGCCCTCCCGCTTCAGCAGTTGCACAATGGCGGGGGCGTTCAATCCCCGCACCTTGCGCAGGAAGCGCGCGCGCTTGAGCAGCTTGACGTCTTCGGCTCCGTAGAGACGGTATTTGCTGGCGGTGCGGTGCGGACGCGTGAGCCCAAGGCTTTCCCACGACCGGATCACGGAGGGCGAGACCCCCACCTGGCGGGCCACATCCCCGATCTTCAAATAGCCTTTCGCGTCTTGCCGCTTCATCCCCAAGCCAGCCCTCTCCACCCCAGTTTGCGATGGAGCCAAGAAGTATTTTTCGCTTGACAGTACAGCAGAGAGGCCACTAACCTTGCGCGATTATAGCAAGGTTTGCCGTACACGCAATCGGCGTTTTTCGAATGCAAAACTTCACCCGTAGCCTGGAGGTTTCCCCCATGCCTTCGTTAACGGCACGTCGGACGGCGCGCTGGCTGGTCGTCCTGTTTTGTCTTGCGAATTCCACTCTGCTGCTGGCCCAAGGCACGGGCGGCAGAATTCTGGGCCGCGTGGCCGATCCCAGTGCCGCTGTCCTGGCCGGCGTGAAGGTAGCGCTGGTCAACGAAGCCACCGGCGTCAGCCAGGAAACGCAAACTAACAGCACCGGTGACTACGGGTTTCCACAAGTCACGGTTGGCACCTACCGGCTGGAGGCTGACCTCGCCGGCTTCAAGAAATCGGTGCAACGGGGAATCGTGCTGGACCTCAATCAGGTACTCACCCTGAATGTGATCCTGCAAATCGGCGAAACCAAGGAGACGGTGGAAGTCACGTCCCAAGCTCCCCTGGTAGACACCAGCAGCACGCAGCTTGGGGCTGTGATGGATCAGCGCCAGGTGTCAACCCTGCCGCTCAACGCCCGCGATACCTACCAGCTACTGCAATTGCAGCCGGGAGTGCAGGGTGTGGGCGGGTCAGATCTTTTCTATGGCAGCAACCAGTCAGGTGCGGTATCGGTCAATGGAGGACGCGGGCGTTCCAACAACTTTAACGTCAACGGGGGCGACGGGAACGACCTGTTCGTGAACTCTCCGGCCATTCAGCCGACACCCGACAGCATTGCGGAATTTCGCGTGCTCTCCAATACATTTGACGCGGAGTACGGACGCAACTCCGGCGCCGTAATTAATGTCGTCACCAAGTCGGGGACCAACAGTTGGCACGGCAGCGTGTACGAATTCATCCGCAATCAATCGCTCAACGCGAAAGGCTACCTGGACCTGCGCCGCGCCGATGACAAGCAGAACCAGTTCGGCGGCACCTTCGGCGGTCCCATCAAGAAGGATCGGACGTTTTTCTTCGCGTCCTATGAAGGACGTCGCGTGGTCCACGGAATTTCCTCCGACCCGGTCATCGTTCCCACTGCGGCTGAGCGCACCGGAGATTTTTCGGCGACGCCTTTTGATCCGACTGCAGTGATCGGAACGCAAACCTTCGCGGACATATTGAACGCCCGTTGCGGCGTGGGCGCTACCGTCGGAGCGACCTACAACTCGCTCTTTCCCACCAATGTGATCCCAACCAACTGTTTCGATCCTGCGGCAGCGGCGATCCTGCAGCGCTTCGTGCCTTGTCCCAATGCTGATCCCACATGCTCCAATCCGACCAACACCGAAAACCTTTTCCGCGCCATTCCCAACGAGGATTCTCACGAAAATCAATTCACGCTAAAAGTCGATCATCGAATCAACGATAAGCAGAACCTGAGTCTCTACTACTACTTCAATGACGGCTTCGATGGGCAACCGTTTACCAGGTTTCAGGCGGCTACGCCCAATCTCCTGCCGGGATTCGGCAACAATAACGCCACTCGCTCGCAGCAGGTGAACCTGTCGCACACCTGGACCATCAGCACGACGACGGTCAACGAAGCCAGATTCACTTATTTCCGCGAGGCTCAGGGCACGTTTCTGCATCCTCAGCGGACCAATCTGGTAACCGATTCCTGCGGTTCAGCCGCGGCTGCGGTTTGCTTTACCGGCACCAGCGATACACCGGGTGTGATTCCAACCGATCCCAGGATCGGCATCACGCCGAATCTGGGAGCGAACCGTGAAGGCGTGCCCTTCATCAGCATTGGAGGCGGGTTCACTCTCGGCAACAACTTCGAGGGCGAGCTGCCGCAAAAGGGCAATACCTACCAATTCAGCAACAACCTGACCAAGATTATCGGAAACCACACCACTAAATTTGGCGTCGATTTTAGAAACCAACGCTTCTTGCAGACGTTATACTTCGACGTAAGCGGAGATTTCAGCTACTTTGGCGGCGGCGGCGGATCGAATGATCCGCTCGCTCTGGATGCCAATGGGAATCAGAACTTGTTCCCCAACTACCTGCTGGGCCTGCCCGACTCGTACTTGCAGGGATCGGCGCAAACCGAAGACGTCCGTGGAAATTCAATCTACCTTTTCGCGCAGGACAGCTGGAAGATCAAGCCCAATCTGACCCTGAACTACGGGCTGCGCTGGGAGTTCAACCAGCCGATCTACGATGCCGGCAAGCGCTATCAGACCTTCCGGCCGGGTCAGGCTACGACCACGTTCCCCTGCCAACTCAGCGCCGCGAGCCAGGCAACCCTGGGTTATCCCGACACGGATTGCAATCCCGGAGGTTCCGCCGCAGCCGTATTTCCGCTAGGCCTGGTCGTGCCCGGAGACAAAGGCGTTCCCCAGGGCTTGACCGACAGCTACTACAAGTCTTTTGCTCCGCGTATCGGAATCGCGTGGGATCCGGGAAAGAACGGCAAGATGACGGTCCGCGCCGGTTTTGGACTTTTCTACAATCCGATCGAGCAGCTGGTGCTCGAGCAGTTCCAGGCTGAGCCTCCCTTCGGCGGGAGTTCGTTGCTTTCCGAAGGTCTGTTCAACACCCCGTTTGTCAGTCAGGACGGAAATACCGCTCCCAATCCTTTCAACGGCATTCTAACTCCCTCACCGGGAACCAACATCGATTGGTCATCGTTCCGCCCCATTCTCTTGTTCGGAGAACTGGAACCCCACCTGCGCGCGCAGTACACATCGCAGTACAACTTTGGAATCCAGCGCGAAATCGCAAAAGACCTGGTGCTCTCCATCGGCTATGTGGGTTCCCAGGGCC
>WNFE01002432.1_pt1 | contig 13712 bp, 13 predicted proteins | sample 5400451 | NCBI WGS metagenome assembly WNFE01 (sample SAMN13153344, study PRJNA577476) | soil metagenome | isolation source: 200 cm saprolite under Douglas fir tree site 2 hole 2 | place: USA:California | collected 2015-04-18 | reverse complement strand
CGTTATTGCAGAGCACGATCACCCGCACGCAGCTCACGCTGGTATCCGATGCGTTGGCACTGTTCACGCTGAAGCACAGCAGCGTGTCGATGTACGCTTGCACATGCGTCCCGTCATCAACCAGATCCAGCAGATGCGGGAAGCCGTCATACAAATTCGGTGTCGGACTGACCGAACACGTACCGCCCATGCCCCCACTTGACGCAACAATCCCGGTCTGGCCCGAGATCCCCAGTCTCACCTCGCTGGTGCCGTTGATGTCGAACAACGTGGGCAAACCGCAAGTACTGGGTTTGGAGCACGCATAGATGCCCTCGACGCTGCGCGTCGCCGGCAAGCCGAAAGGGCTGGCGGCATTTGCGCCCACGTTGCAGCAGGTGTTGGTGTAGGTCACTGAGGAGCCAGATCCCGCGACCAGCCCAGCCGAGGCCCAGGTCGGCAAATCTGAGCATCCGTTCGGATAGACGCACACGAAGCTCGCCGCATGTCCGTTCCCGGTAGCGTCGCCGCAGCTCGTACCGGTGCCATCGTCACAGGGCCAGTACGCGGTCGGGGTGTCTGCGGTGACGGTCGTATTGTATTGATAGCCGGCCGCCAGCACTGGCTTGAAGATCTGCTCGGCGCTGGATTGGCCCAAAGCGTGTCGAACGACAGCCGGCCAGTTTGGTTGGAAAGTCCCGCCGATTAGGGAGAAGCAGATTGAGACTACGATCGCGATCGCGCGAATCGATCGTGAAGGAAGAAACGGGAGCGAACGCGGCGTGCGACTCGAACCGGAGTCCGACTTTGATTGCTGATCCGCCATCTGGTGTCCCCTCGCTGGTGTGACGAAGTGCTGGATCTGTTTGGGGGGCACCCTACAGGCGTTTAGTTAACATGTCAAGTGATCGCCCCTAGATGTCGCGCATGAATTAACGCCCGATCCCAGATGTTGGGCCTATAGGCCGGCGCCGACGAGTCTAGGAGGTGAGCGCGCGACTCGAGACGATGAAGATATTCACCTCTTATCGTCACCATCCAGGGGTACCTTAGCCCGAGTCGAATCCCTCGAGCCAGCGTGCGTGATTGGACCGCCGTCAATTCCTCCGCTCTTGTTTCGCGGCCTCAGCAGCGCGACGAGCGCTTGATCCTCTTTTGGAAATGGTCTCGATCGACTTGGTTAATTCCGCCCCTTGACGCAAGGTCACCTCTACCAGGCTCATCGCCTCGCGCTCGACCCCGGTGAGCCGATTCATGGTGGCAAATTGCCTAACGCGTTCGCCGAGACGGGTCAGATCAGCCGCCAGGTCTATGCTCAGCTCAGCGTCGTGTGTAGGCTGCGCCATGAAATAGCTGATCGGCTTGCGGGTCCGGCGGGCGATCAGGGTCAGAACGGTCCGTGATGGGCGGGAGCGCCCTCGTTCGACGAAATGAATGAATGTCCGGGACACGTCATCTCCTGCGACTTCGGCGAGGCTAAGGCCAGCCTCGAGCCGTGCCCGTCGCACACGCGCCGGATCGACGGCTATTCCTGGGCCACGAGGTCCGCGCTGCACACTGCCGGATGCTAGTGTTAACCATTTGTTAAGCGACGCGCCTAGGACGCAAATCGGGAGTTAGGATCACTTGCATATGGGAGGAACCATGTCGACGTATAAGCCCGGCGAAAAAGCACCACAGACCGGAACCATACGGTGCGTGAAGCATCCGGAGGTTGTCAAACACATCAAGCAGGGAGAGACCTTCCCTCCGTGCGATAACTGGGGCGATCACACTGGCCCTGGAAACGTCTGGCAGTACATGTGAATCGTCGGTGACGTCATCTGGCTCACAGGCTGATTGCTAAACGCGAAGTAAAGACTAGGCGGCGCATAACGCTGGAAATGCCCGTCGGCCACTGGTTCGCAGGAGACGTCGCGAAGCGCACATTGCCAACGGCGAGGGTTCAGCAGCGTCGAAGACCGTTGGAGCGTGCCTGTCCCTATACGGACCCGCCCCGCGCTACTTTCTCTTAGCTTGCTTGCCCCTTCGCCGTGCCTGCGCTAAGGCGCAACCTCTTTTTCCTTTCGCGAGGTCTGGGTCCGCAGCTCCTTGCTGGCATCGCTGGCCACCTTCTTGCTGGTTGTCATCGTTGGTAAGTGTAGGTCCGTATACACGAGCGAATCCGCTCATCAAGCGCCGAGGTTCGGCGATTCGTAGCACGCCTCGCAAGAAGAGGTAGTAGTCGAGAGCAAGCATCAACTCGTCCTTCGATCCGATCATCACGTTGCCTCGGTGGCAAAGAGCGAGGCGGTGATGGCCGGGTCGATTCGCTCGCGGACAGTCACACGGTGAGCCATTCAGCTGGAAATCGATACCCGATTCACCTTTCACGTTCCCGAAACCATCAATCTCGCGGTTAAAGGCCCGCGTTCCGCTCTCTTCTTGTGGCGCCCCCCTACCTCCGGCGACCTCCTGTCGGTGGGCGCGCATCGAGGAACGTCCTCGGCACTATCGAGAAGTCCTCGTAATGGTAGGGCAGGTGATCAAACTCCTCGCCGTGGCTGCGGGGTTCGTGATGCGCACGGGCGACGATCCACACAACGATGTCGTCGCCGGTCGCCGGATGCAGTGGGCCCACAGCGTAAGCAGTTTCCAGTTCCTTGTCCGTGCAGGCGGAACCGACATTCTCCCCCTGCTGAAAGCCGTCGCCTCGATAGATCGTGGCCCACACGTCGCCGGTTGAGTACTGATCGCGACCGGCCATCCGTGGAAGTTCCACCTCGTAGCTCTTGAACTGACCCTGGTTGTTTTTGGCGACGGTGCTCCGGACCCGCCACTTACGAGCCGTGTCTGGATCGGAGAGTAGCTTTCCCTGGGCAGCGAGCGTGTCCCATTTGTCGCCACCAGGCTGGTTGAAGTTGATGTGGTTGAAGACTTCGACGACGTCGTGCGGAAACTGACCGTCAATATCCAGGTCTAAGCGGAAGTACATGTGGTGAACGTGCGCGATGTCGGGTTTGGAAGGATGGACGTGACCGCCCATCGCCACGCGAGGCGTGATGACACCGTCGCTACTGAACTCCCAGCTGTGGACGTACTGATACCAGCCACATTGGAACTTTGCTGCAATCGTCAGGCTGCCTGGGTTGAAGTCGTCTCCTGGGTCGGTCTTGACCACGACCGCGTCGGTGTCAACTCCGGCGACGTAAGGTCCTGGGTTCAGCCAGGGAGCCCAGCTGTTCGGCGCCGTGTGCTTGAGGGCCGTGAACGGCGCACCACCGCAATGCGCGTCGACGCCATCTTTGTAGGTCGGGGATCCGCCGTGATAGGGCACGAGCGCGAAAGGTTGACTTCCACGCCACATCACGCGGTGGCCCTGAAAGTCCGCCCACCAAACTTCCAGTCCACCCCCCGAGGCCATTGGGATCTTCCAGTACACGGACCAGCCCGCGCCGCTCACTTGGTGGTAATTACCAAAATTGGGCATTTGTCATCCCCCTTTGTGCTCTGACCTCGGAAACTCCTCAAAATGGACGAGCCTCCGGTCTATGAGATCCACCGCCGCTTCGGCTAGGAGGCGGATGCCCACCCGCGCATCAGGCGCTGCGTACCGAAGCCCGACCTGGCGCCTGCGCGGCGAATGGTCTTGGTCTGGCGCGAATGCAGTTACAAACGAGCCTCGTTGCTTCCTGATCCGCGCCACCCGTTCATCACGGGCGGCGATCGCTCGCGCCTCTTTCACTTCGTCGTCCAGGAACGCCGGCTGAAAGCCTTGAAGATCGAGAACCCGAAACACTTTGCCGGCGACGTTCACGATTGCTTCAAGCGTTCGCCGTTTCTCGTAGTCGAGGATGAGGACAGCGATCGTCCGCTTGGGTGTCGTGGCCGGGCTAGCTGGCTTGTCGATCCGAAGGTCAGCCCCGAAAACTCGGTAGCGCGGGGACAGCTCTTTGCTGAGATGAGCTCTGGCTGCCTCGATGGCCCGACGCTCTTCTCGTGTCGAGAGCGGTGCGACGGCGCTCCGGAGTCTTGCCGTCGCCTTGGACATAAAGGCCACGTTTCTCCTGACCACAGGCATCAGATACACCTCCCCGGAACGCGGACGCGCGGTCAGAGTCTCGATCTCAAACCGGGGCTTTACAGCAAGCCGCGCGCCCTCGCGGACTTGACACGAGTATCGCTCATGGGTCCGCCTTGTCAAGTGTTGTCTTGTCAGCGGTCAGGCGATATCCGATCTGGCTAGATGCCGTTGCTTGGCTGCTGATCTCAGCGCTCACAGCTTCCCCCATATTCCGGCGAGTGAGTCTGCGCCCACGATGCCAGCCCTAAGGTTGTAAAGTGCACCGACACCGATCATTTGACAGCCCCCTCTCATAGGCATAGGGTTGAACCAGGCCGCCGCTCTTTGCGGCAGGTCACGAGCGCGCTGCAGAAGCACTCATCGGAGGAAGAGGCTCGATGGAGCCCGAGGCAGAATCCGGCGGCATTTCACCCGAGTTCGCGCCACGCATCGCGTTCCTGACCGCGAGCACGCCTCCCGAACCGACGCCTCGAGTGAAGCGAGCTCCTGACCTGATCGCCGGAGTCGCGACATCACCGGCGAAGGTCGAAGCCGGCCGCCCATTCCAACTCCGAATCACCCTAGCACCCTCGAATCGCACCCCGCGGTTGGTTCAGATCCACCTGGAGTCGGTCAGCCACTCGATCCGGCGGATTCGGCCATTGACAAAAACCGAAGCAGCCGCTGCTGAGATCGTCGAGCGCATGCCTGGTATGGCCGAAGGCGCGGCCGAGGTCGCGGTGACGCTGTACGACGATGAGGGTCGGACGCATCGCATGGTTGTTGGTCAAATTCCGATCTTCAGGCGCAATCCAGTCTTTGTCATCTTTTGGCCGTCGATGCGCTCCCTTCGCTTGTCAAGCGGCGCAGCTCGCTACGACGCGGGCGCTGACGTCTTCCGGACTGAGACGAACTTCATGTTCCTCAATAACACTGCGCAGCAGGTCACGCTCGACCCGACTGGGACGCGCCAGACGGTGGATCAGAACAGCAATCAGATCAGCACCGGGAGCGTCAATTTCGGCGCTCCGATCGTCTTGCCGGCGTTCGGGATGTCGACGGGGTGGTGGTGGACCACGACCTTCCCAAATGGGAGCACCGGATACAACAAGCTCAAGGCCAAGGAGGAGATCCGCTCGACCTACACCTTCAAGTTCCAGAATGATCCGAACCAGGCGATAAGCTCCATGCTCACTTGGAGGGCGTTCCTCGGCCCACGCATCAACATCATCAGGGTTGGGGTGGAGAACTTCACCGCCGATCAGAACTCAAAGATCGATGGCGGTATCACATTCACCCGGAACATCTACGAACAAGTCGACTTCACGATCGGCGATCCAATCGGTCGTTGGCACATTACTGTTGCACAGGCAGGCGGACTCATAACGATCGCCAACAACGGGGATGCTGAGAAGCTGACCTCGGACTGGACCGTCCCGAACGACTTCGTTGACGTCTTCATCTCGTTGAACATCGTCGGTGCGTCCGGTTGGTCTCCGGTAAACGGACCATGTGACAAGAACGCCAAGGGAATGACCGGGTCCGTCGTCGACATCGAAGGCGACGTTCCCTACTTCGGGAACAGCATTGCGCACGAACTAGGCCACTACCTTGGGCTCAACCACGTGGCTGACCCCAACAACTTCATCGGTAACAACGGGGACTCTGACAGCAAAACCGGGATCACGGTCGACCAATACAACACGATGAAGCAGCATTGTTTCGTCCGCTATTTAGCCTAGGAATTGAGGCTCGATGAAGAAGAAAGCCAGAAATCGGCCGCAGGGAAATTTGAGAGGGCACGTGACCTACGAGTCACGCCGGCCGGCAAACCTGCGTCGTTACGGGAGAGCCGGCTTGCGAGTACTAATCGACGAGATGCTGGAGGCGCGTGACGCGGTGCCAAAGGAGAAGTGGTTGGCGCTGGGCCCGAGCGGTGTCGAGATTCTCCACACGCTGGCTTTGGGGTCAGAGCCGCATCACTTCAGAAATCGGGCGATCGGGGCCCTTGGCGTGATTGCCAACCCATCTTCGGTCTCGGTGCTGGGCCAGATCGCGCGCGACAAGCGCGAGAACGTAATCGTTCGCGTGGCCAGCACGCTCTCGCTGGCCGAAATCGGTGGCGCCGCTCCTAGGCGGCTACTCGAGGCACTCTTGGGCGACGACGAACTACTCGTTCGACATCGCGCCGCCGAAGGCCTGGGCAAGATCGCCGATGCGAGGGCGCTGGGCCGGCTTCGGGCCGCGAGAGACGACGAGGCGGAACTGGTCAGGCAGGCCGCGAACACTGCCATCGAGCGGATCGAGTTGATCGGCGACCTTCGGGCCGGCGAAGACGCTCGCAAGAGGCGGCGGTAGTGGCGACGCGCGGGACGGAATCCCTACGGCTGCTCGATAGTGACCAAAAGCATGTCAGGACAGCCGTTCGGCAGCTCCGAGTAGCCGCCCTCGACATCGATTTCGACGTGGCCCGCAGCCGGCTGTTTCGGTTCGGCACGAGAACCTTTGTGGTCGCTTTTGCTCGCACCTTCTTCGGCCGAGGGGAGGACTTTGCACATCTGCGCGGCCGCCGGACCGTCATCGGTGTGGTTGGCCAAGCCCAACCTGTGCACTCTGATCGGTTCGAGGCATACCGGCTGATCGTGTTGGATCTTCGATCATCTGCATCGGCCAAGATAGAGGTTCGTCGCACCGACGGATCGATCGCTCACACCGGCCCGGCGCGCATACTGGGTAACCGGCTCATTGCTTCAATCTCGATGGCCATTCCCCGAGTGCCGCTCGCCGGGTCGATCGAAGGCAGCATTACGCCGGACGGCAAGATTAAGTTGACGAAAGCCTCTCTTTCCATCAAGACCGCTTCGCAGGCCCCAGAACGCGAGCGCGTCTCGAGCTAGCTGAGATCCGCGATCAGTCGCGGCTCGGCTTCATCGTGTCCAGCGACTCCGGGCTGCCTGACATCGAAGAGCCATGGCATCGGGTGGTTCAGCTTCACGTGATCCTTGGAGGACGGTCTTATGAGGAGCGCGATCCAGCCCTCCTGACCTTCGACCTGAACGACTCTGCCCTTCGACCGTCGACTTCTTGCCCGTCGCCTGGCCAATATCTCCTTGCGATGCGGGAGGTAGTGGGCGATTGCGTAGTCGTCCTGACGCCGCACGCGGCGCTGAGTGGGGCCTTCGCGGCTGCGAACGCCGCCGCCTTGACGTACAGGCAAGAGTCGTCGCGATCCGTCGAAGTTGTGGATACCAGAACTGCCGGGCCTGCCTACTCTCTGGTATGTCGCGTCGCGATGAATGAGACGAGTGAAGCGGGCGAAGCCCGCGCTGTCATCAAATCCGTATCGGCGGCGGTCCAGATGTACGGTTTGGTTTCGTCCCTTGCCCCCCTGTTACGCAGCGGACGACTGGGGCGCACATTGGCTAGAACCGTCGACAAAGTAGACACGCGATTCATGTTCCGCGTAAGCGGGAGGAGGTTCAGGCCAATCGGCTTTAGCCGTGACGACCCTACCACCATCGACAAGCTGGTCAGACACGCCACGCAGAAGGCAACCGGCCCGGTCTGGGCCGTAGGATTCAGTGGCCACAGCTCTGAGAACGCCGGGTATTGTCTTAAAATTCTGGCGACTCGCATCCCCGTTGTTTGCAGTTGGGTCTTCGTCGCAGGGCCCGCACTGATTGTCCACGGCGGCAGTACAATGGCGGGTTTCGCTATAGCCCCGACTTCTTCATTGGACCCGCGCGGAACAGCGTCCGCACCAATTCAACTGTGAGTTTCAAAAGATCCATCACCACCGCCCCGGGCGTCGACAGATATTCGTCGGCCTAGCTCAAAGAATCTGAGAAAGAGGTTCATCTAGGCTGGCCTCGACCCGTCACTCACCCTTCTTTCGAAATCGAAGCTTGAGTTCAGTCTCACCTTCGAAATCACATTCCCGCCACGGAATATTCATGGACCAAAGGTCGCTCCGGCAGAGTTCCGCGGGGGTTATCCCCCCACGCTGCCGATAGCAGAGGGTTATCAGCATCAAGGCCCGGGCTTATATCCGTGACCTCTGAATGCCATTTGCACTTGGGGCCGCCCGCCAGCGTCCGTCAGCGTCGTTTCGCTTTCAGACTTGATAGCGACCTTGCCTGATTAATCCGCAAGAGTCCGCCAAGTCCACCTGGTAGCCTGTCCCAAATGGCCTGTCAATTTCGCGGGTTTGTTGACCCACTCCACCGTTAGCTCCGCCAAATCCGACCCTGTCTTGGCCAATCACGAACAGCGCCTCGGTGTAGATTCGCTTGCTGTGGATGCCATCGATCAGGTCCTCATGAACTCGAAGCTCCACTACCTAGGGAGCGCAGCTCGCATCATCGAACCGATGCGACATCTGGCGATCCTGACATGCATGGACGCTCGCGTCGACGTCAGTGCCCTGCTAGGGCTCCGCCCGGGGAACGCTCACGTCATCCGCAACGCTGGAGGCCGCGCCTCGACCGACGCCCTGCATGCATTGGCCATATCTCAAGCGGTCATGCATACACGCGAGGTCATGGTGATCCACCACACCGATTGCGCGCTCGGTCGCTTCAGCCAGGCCCAGCTGGATGAGCAGATCAGCGCTGCGAGCGGCCATCGATTCGCCGAGGAGTTAGGCTGCTTCACAGACCCGATCGGCGCGATCGCCGAGGACTTGGAGAGCCTCCGCGCGTCTCGATATCTTCCGGCTCGCGACAAGATCCGCGGTTTCATGTACGACCTCTCCACCAACCTGCTGACAGAGGTCTCCTCCCGGGACCGAGCTCCAAACTGAGGCCGTGTCGCGGCGACACGGCTCGGCTCCTGCGACATCATGCTTTCCTTGAGCGCCTCTTATCGCAAGCATTGAGCCTTCCGCACGCAAACGGTTTCGGCCCCATTCGAACCGTCATTTGCCGCTAGGAGAAGGAGGATTCCCGGACGATCTCGGGGTAGGCGGTGCTACCTGATAGCAGTGAGGAAGGCTGTTTTAAAGGAGGAAGGTCTGAATGAACGGGTCGTTGGGGCGCCGGCGGCGTCTGCGGCCCCGGATGTTCGCGAGCGACGAGAGTGGAGTTTGGTCACGGCACAGTGACGACCACTGTTGCGCAGACGTTGGCGGTGTCGCACGCCTTGATCATTGCTGTGCCGTGCCTTAACGTGCCGTCGAGACGCCAGTTCGACACGGTGAAACTGCCGTCGGACCCAACCGATACGCCCGGCACGTATGAGGCAATCCACGTGGCGGCGTTGTATGGATCGTAAAGGAACACTGATACCCGCTCGCCTGGCGTGAAGTACTGACCCACTACTTGCCATGCGTGTCCGCCGTTTCCCCAAGCACCTTGAGCCGCGGCCGTGATCGAAGGGTTCGGCACCGAGCTCGTTCCGTTGGTGTGCGACGATGTGGCGCCAATGTGACTTGTGACGTCGAAGCCAGAGCCGTTCCATAGAAGGGTGACAGTAAAGTCTCCACCGGCGTCTTCTTCCCAATGCTGGACACGAGTGTTACCCGAGTTGGACCAGTAGTCGAACGACACGTGCATTTTCCACGTACCACTCGCAATAACCGTCTCGACCGCATCACCACCGGACAGCTTCACGTTGGCGGACGGATCTCCGACTAGCGTCCAGCCAATGAGTGATTGACGATCTCCAATAGGAGGCGTCGAGTTCGGGCAGCCCGCGGGACTCAGTTCCTGGACTTTGGCGCAATGGTCGAAGAAGGTATCGATGGTCATAGTGGCGGCCACAGACGCGGGGCCTGAGAGTTGAAGATCGAATGCCACAGTAGCATCGCCGAAAGCGTCTATCTGCTTGGTGTCACCGGCAAAAATGCCGGTTGGCACTAGTTGCACGCGGTGCACGCCAGGGATTACGTCGACCGAACCCAGAATACCCGATATGCCGGTGTCGATACCGTCGAGCGTGACCTCCCCAGCATGCGGATAGGTCCTGAATAGGATCACTGACGGCGCAACCACGACACGCCAGTAGGGATACACGAGCCAGTTCGACCGACTCTGATCTCGTCGAAGGCGGAGTTGGACTGTCGTCGGCTGCCCGGCCCTGGTTAGATGGGCCGTAATCGTATAGTTGGCATCATCGTCACGGCTTGATGTAGCGACGCTGACATTCGTAATGTCGCGATTGTCGCCATAACCGAGCATCGTCTGAAGCGCACCCTTTGTTAGGAACCGCGATGACGTGGAGGGCGCTACGGGGTCAAATTCCATGAGTGCCCACATTGCATCCGCATCGCCTCGACTCTGTGCACCGAGGTAGTTAACGGCGGCCGAGCCAGGAGTGAACCGGGGGGCGAGCTGAGAGTTCGCGATGAGGCTGCCCGAGAGCAGAGTCACAAGCAGCGCCGCCGCGACCGCGTACAGGCGCCCAAGCCGCAGACGGGGCCAGGTGATTGCTTTGGAACTGGCATTGGAGGCTGGTTGGTCGATTGCGTCCGCCGGCCAGATGCCAAGCAATGGTTTCATCACCCACGTCAAAGGCGCACTAGCGGCGAAGGCCCGAACTGGTGAGACCGCCAGAAGGTACGGCGCCGCGAGCGCTGCCGCGGCTGCGAAAAGCAGGGCGATCAAGACGCCTGTCCATGGACTAGGGAGCAACGCGGGTCCATTGATGATCGCGGGTGTAGTTACAAGCCCAATGACTCCTGTGCCGGCCGCGAAAGATACTGCGTACGAAGCCTGTTCTACGCGGTCACCGTTTCCCCGAAGCTTGACGGCGCCGAGCAACACCCCAGCCATCGGGCCGACGAAGATCAGGAGATGCAGCGACGACGCGCTGAAGAGTGATCCGTCAAGCGTTGCTGACCAGATCAAAGCAATTCCGTTGAAGACGTAGAACGGTATGAGTGCCACAAGCGACCAACCAAGCTGCTGTGCGGCGGTTGAGGGCGATGGAAGGGTCGTACTCGTCGAGGCGGACGTCTGAGTGATGGCGCCAAAGCCGATCCAGCCGGCCGCTACAACGGCAGTCAATACCGCACCAATTGCAATCGCCGCGGTCGCTCGAGCCGCGCCGCGTATTGCCGAGGAGGCGAAGGCACCGCGGACGAACCGAATCGACGCGGCACCGAGGCCACCTCCTACCGCAGCCACCGCGGCGGCAAGAAAGACGCCGAGTAGCGATGCGTGAATCGAAATCCCGAGTTGTTGGGACCCGAGCGTGACAACGCTCGGAAAGTAGAGGGCAAGGGCTCCTAGTCCATATGGAATCCCGAGGATGGCCCCCCTCACAAACGCGGAGCCGGCGTTGGCCGCGGGCACAGTACGTTCCATGCGGCGGGCCATCGCGAAAGACAGTAGAAGCGCCACGCCAGCAATCGTCAGCGAGCCCACGCCGACAACGGAGAAGGTCGCACCTCCGAGACCGGATGCTTCGAGCGGACCGAAATGGCTCGCAGAGAACGCGTAAGAAGTAAATGTCAACAGAACCTGAAATACGGTTCCTATGTCAGATCCAGTTGGATGGCCGGGGCTCACGCCGGGCCCAGTGGACGAGCCGGCGCTTGAGCCGCCGAACAGGAGATTGAGAGCGGACGCCGCAGCGAAGATCAAGATGGCTGATAGCGCGACGGAAAGGACGACTGTGGCAGCGTAAGTAACGACGGCGGCAATTACAACGGGCCTAACTGCGATGGGCAAGCCTGCTATCGTCGTGCCAAAGGCACCAGATCTCGAGGCCGGAATCGGAACCTTCTGAGGTGTTGCCGACGCAACCGAAGTAACACCCTCGCGCGCAATCTGGGCGGGGACATTTCTCGATCGACCGCACGATGCGCAGAATCGGTCTACCTGCCCATATGGCCTGCCGCAGTTCGGGCAGAAGTTTGCTAACTCGTCAGCAGGGACCTCCGTGTCCACGGCGGCCGCATTATCGCATCGGCTCCGGCGGCGGACGACATCAGAGGGTTATCGCAAGCTAGATCAACGTCGAGGGCGAGAGCGATGGGTCCGCCGACCGACCGGCTCAGCGCCCACCGCCTCCACTGCCGCCGTCCCGGCGAGATCATCGATGGCCGCCATGAAGGGCAGACTACCGTGGTCGGCGCGCGAGCTTGCGTGGGCGATCTCATGCAGCAGCACGCTTGCGAAGTGGCGGCGAGAGTCGAGCACTGACCGCTTGAGCACGATATTCGGCGAGTCCCATAAGCCCTCGGTCTCGTATTGACCCTCGTCCAGCCGCATCGTCGTCGAAATGCGCACTTCAGTCACCCGCTTGGCGTGATCTCCAGCCAGAGCGAGCAGGTCGGGGAGGAGACTCCATGCGTCCTTCTCCGTTGCGTTCAACTCCGCTGGATCCACAAATTCGAACTGGAACGAAGCGTTCCATGTCTTCACAAAGGCACCGAGGTCCAGGATCGGGTTGCCGTTGAGGTCGCGCAGTTTGGGCAGGCGTGCAACGAGGCGGTCGGGTACGAACACTATTCTGTAGCCGTCGCGTCTCGCCTCCTGAACAGTCGCGCCGAAGATAGACATCTGGTGCGCGCTCACGAACACCGTCCTACCACGGGCTGCCAAGATCCGCACCGCCTGCTCTTGCACGTCCAGCCAAGTGATCTCGTCGTGGTTGGTGCCGATCGGAATCCGCGTCAGGTCGTCAGCCAGCGCCTGCGCGACCTTCTCTGACGTGCATCGCAGAAGGATTGCCTTGACTCTTTCCTGGTATGCAGTCCGCCCCACGTTCGTGCGCTCGCGGTTCAGCGCCTTTTGGAGCTGGGCGGTCGTGGATGTGATGTTGTACGCAAACAGAAACTGCTCTTCGGTGGCGATGCGCACGCCCTTGACGAATACGTAGGCGGCCTCGTCCTTACGGCGGCGAAGCACCGATCCCAGCTCGGTTCGCTCGAGCTCCTCATCGCGGCGAAAGCGCAGGAAGTAATCCCTGGCCGCCGCCATGTCAGCGTCAGACAGCCCCCCGAGGACGAAGTCAGTCCCGTGCTGGCGCGGGTGTGACGATCGAGTGATTGCCGCGTGCAGAGTTTTGACGTCTGCGAAATCGCTCTTAGCCGCTCTTGTAAGCGCGATGTCGGAATGTGGACCGATGATGCGGACGTCGATACCGCGCCGATAGAACGTCGCCAGCGCGTCCTTTAGCCCAACGCCAAACTTGCCAACGACCGCATCTGCCTTGCGCCTCTTCTCTGGGTTTTCGTTCTGCGTCAGGTGCTGGTAGCGCAGGCCGCGGCCAAAGTCGCGGATATGCCAGCCGTCCTTGCGCTTGATGATCTCCGGCTCGGCGGTTCCGGTGAGGGCCTGCTCATCGAGCGCGTTAGCGATGACCTCTCGGACTGCTTCGGGCACACCCCAGTGGTCGAGGATCTTCTCGACGTTGAGGTCGAACAGCAGCGGGCGTTGCTTCGCGGCCACAACTACGACCAGTGTGCCAGCCAGTCGAGTCGAGCGACGACTGCCAGGTCACCGCTATTCGGAATCCAAACGGCACACTAGAACCGAGGGCTGTCGATAGGGGGTAGTTATCGCGAGCAATGGATAATCCGGGAAGTCGGCAGGAATCCCAACTCGGCAGCCGAACTGGGCGATCGGCGTGTATCACAAGTGGTGCCCCGTGGCCGCTCTAGGTGTCGTGGACGCTGCCGCCTCGCTTTCCAAGCGTATGCAGTCGCCGCGGTTCGGCCCGATGGTCGATACAAGGCGGAAGCTCC
>WNFE01002426.1_pt1 | contig 13722 bp, 10 predicted proteins | sample 5400451 | NCBI WGS metagenome assembly WNFE01 (sample SAMN13153344, study PRJNA577476) | soil metagenome | isolation source: 200 cm saprolite under Douglas fir tree site 2 hole 2 | place: USA:California | collected 2015-04-18 | reverse complement strand
GTCGGCGGTGCGGTCGTCGGCGGCGCAGTCGTGGGGGGTGCGGTCGTCGGCGGCGCCGTGGTCGGCGGCGACGGCGCGGTCGTCGTTGTAGCTGGGAGCGTGGTGGTAGTCGTTGACGTGGTCGTGGTCGTTGACGTGGTGGATGTCGACGACGTCGTGGACGCGGCCGGCTTGCTCGATCCGCCTCCGCCATCAGAAGCCAGCAGCGCGACGATGACCGCGATCAGCACCACCGCGGCCGCGGCCAACCCTGCAATCAACCAGCGCTGACCCGACGAGAACGTCTCGCGCCGGGCGCCATTCGCGGCCGGTCCCCGGGTGGTCGCCGCCGCTCCGCTCCCCGCTCCCACCCCCGCCGCCGCGCCGGTCATCGTCATCGTGGGCTCGCCCGCCGCCATCGCTCCGGTTGCACCCATGTCCTCGGCCGCGGCACCGCAGTTGCCACACACCGTGGCTCCGGGCTCGAGTGGTACGCCGCATACCCCGCAGTAGCGGTACGAGGTGGGCTCCACGTCAGGCTCCCAGCGTGAGACGTGCCGCCGCGGCCTGGTCTTGCACTCGCGCAGCCAACTCGCGGGCGATGCCGAGGACCCGCTCGGCTTGCGTGACACCGTAACCCGCGAGTCCACACGCGGGCGTGATGAGTCCGCGCGTGCGGAGCGGCACCGCGTCGCAACCGCGTCGCGTGAGCTCGCACCACACGCGAGTCAGCGCGCGCCAGTGCGGATCGGCCGACTCGCCGACCGGACGATCTGTGGGCACTGCACCCCATGCGATCCAGCCGTCGCCATCGAGAAAGCGAGCGAGCGCAACCGCGTCGCGCACGAGGTCGGGGCCCACTTCCACACCGATGATCTGCGGACCGGCTTCGAGCGCGAGGCCGAGATCCCCATCGCCGCACACGTGGACGCCGGTCGGGCAATCGACGGCGGCAAGCGCGCCCGACAGGACGTCGATCGCCGATTCGCGATCGACGTCGGCCTCATCGCGACGCCACAACACGAGCGCGGGCTCGTCGAAGAACAGCACCATGCCACTCTCGGGAAGGCGCGCCGAGACCAAAGTCTCGAGCCCTTCCGCCCATGCGCGTACCGTCACCGCCGCGCGCCGGAAGGCGCGCTTGGTCGGCATGCCTGCGACGCGCAATGCCATGCCCAGAGTCAGCGGGCCAGTGAGCTGTACTTTCACTCGCGCCGGCGGTCGATCGAGTGACGACGCCACGTCGAGAAATGCGAGCAACCCTGCGTGGGCGCGGATGTCGAACACACACTCGGGCGCTTGTTCGGAGGCGCCCGTCACGGCAATGCGTCCATCCGCATCGATCGCCACCTCGGGGAGTGCGCCGAGCCACTGGGCGAGCAGCCCTTCACGTGGATCCCGCGTCGGCAGCTGGGGTGCTGCCGGCAGTTCGGGAAGGCAACGCAAGACAACCTCTGCCGCGGCATACGGATCCGAATGAGGGAGGCTCCCGATGCCGGTGGCAATCCCCGGTACGAGCACCGGCGCTCGGAGAGGCGGCGTCATGGGCTCGTACTATACGAATGGTCTCGTCGCACGTTCCAAGTGGGCGCGCGCGGCGAGGCAGGCTCCCACCAGCAAGACGGACCCACCAGCAACTGGACAACCACAACGGAGTGTCGTGGCCCGCGTCTCTCAACTTTGGCTGCTGCGCGTCGCGTGGGTGTCGCTCCCGCTCACCGCGGGTTCGGCCGCGGCCGCGAGTGTCGAGAGCTGGTCGAGTGCATCCCGCATCGCCGCAGAATGCTTGCTCTGGCTCGCGTGGGCGATCGGTCTGCTCGCGACGTGGGCACCCCGTCCGCCGATGCTGACCGCCCTCCGCGCGATCGCGCCGGCGTTGTTGCTCGGCGCCATCGCCGCCATGATCGATGGGGCACCGTCGACCGCGGCGGCGATCGCCGCCGTGGTCGCGACCGCGATCGCCGCCGTGCTCGCGTCGGCAGACGACATCGCGATCGCGTGTGCCAACGCGGCGGCCTACGGCGATGAGTTCCGCTACCCACTGAGAGTTCCGCCCGCGCTGTTCCTGGGACCGCTGCCGCTCGCGCGCGCGCTGGTGGTGGCAGGGATCTCCGCACCCACGCTCCTCCTCGCCGAGGGGCGGGTGGTGGTCGGGGTCCCGTGTGCGGTTGCCGGCGCCGCCCTCGTGCTCGTGCTCGGCCGAGCTCTCCACGGGTTGTCGCGCCGTTGGGTCGTCCTCGTTCCGGCCGGCCTGGTGGTGGTGGACCCCCTGACGTTGTCGGACCCCGTGCTCTTCCTGCGGGAACGGATCGTCGCGCTGATCGCGTCGTCTCCCGGCCGCGCCCCTGAAGGCGCCATCGACCTCCGCCTCGGCGCGGCGCTCGGTTCGCTCGTCCTCCGTCTTGACGAACCCACAGAGATCGGTCGCGTGACCCGAGCGCGACGCGGCGTCGAGATGGTGCGCACCGCGGAGATCTGCATTGCCGCGGTCCGCCGCGACGAGCTCTTGCGTCACGCGACGGCACGCCGGCTCCGGGTGGGTTAGTCAGTCGACCCCGCGTCAGGCGGCGATGCCACCGCCGACGAGCACCTCGGCGTCGTACAACGCGACGACTTGCCCGGGCGCGACGCGGGGCTGGGGACGCGTAAAGCGCACGGTGGTGCCGTCGAGCGACGCGGCAACCGCGTCGCCGTGGGCACGCGCTTGCGCGAGGACGGAGCGCCCGTGGAACGACTCGCCGACGAACGACAGGTTCAACAACTCCACCGCGTCGCACGCGAGCCGTTCACGTGCGCCCACGGTGACCGTCGCCGTCTCGGCGTCGACATCGAGCACGTAACGTCGCGCTCCGGCTGCGACACCCAGACCTCGACGCTGTCCGACCGTGAAGGCGGTAACTCCCTGATGGTGGCCGACGACGTCACCATCGGTATCGACGATCGCGCCGGGGCGGGTGCCCACCCGACTGGCCAGGAACTGCTGGCGCCCGCCGCGAGCGATGAAGCAGACATCCATGCTATCCGGCTTCGCCGCGGTGCGTAGGCCGAGCCGCGCCGCGTGCGCCCGCACTGCGGACTTGGTGAGTCCGCCGATCGGCAGCATCGTGCGCGCCAACTCCGGCTGACCGAGCATGTAGAGCACGTACGACTGATCCTTGCGGGCGTCCGCACCGCGAGACAACGAGTAGACCCCGTGCGCGTCCCGCTCAACCCGTGCATGGTGCCCGGTCGCGACGTATTCGAAACCGAGGGCGTCGGCCCGTTCGAGCAAGCGGCCGAACTTGATCGAGCGATTGCATTCGACGCACGGGTTCGGGGTACGACCGGCGGCGTAGGAGGCGACGTACGGATCGATCACTTGGGACTCGAAGTCCTCGGTGAAATTGAACACGTAGTGAGGGATGTCGAGCTGCGCCGCAACTCGGCGCGCATCCTCGACATCGGACGCGCTGCAGCAGCCGGAGTCCGATTCGCCGCCCCAGAGCTTGAGCGTGACGCCGGTCACATCGGCACCCTGCGCGGCGAGCAGCGAGGCTGCGACCGACGAGTCGACTCCGCCGCTCATCGCGACGAGGACACGCGGCCCGGTCATGCCATCGCTCACGCGGCGACGCCGGCGGCACGTAATTGCACGATCGCGTTCGGTAACACGGCCAGCGCGATGTCGACGTCTTCCGCAGTCGACGGATACCCGAGGCTCAGGCGGATCGATCCGATCGCGTCGTCACGCGCCACCCGCATCGCGGCAAGCACATGAGATGGCTCCGTGGCGCCGGACGAGCACGATGAGCCGGCCGCGGCGTACACGTTGGCGCGGTCGAGCAGAACCAGCAACGCCTCGGCCTCGACACCACGGAACCCGACGTGCGCGTTTCCTGCGACCTTGTGCGCGCGATCACCGTTCTCGAACGAGTCGGGCACCGACACGAGCAAACCGTCGACCAACCGGTCGCGCAGCGCGGCGACCCTCGACGCCTGAGCATCTCGGACGGCCGCCGTGGCACGAAGCGCGGCAGTCATCGCCACCACGCCCGCGACATTGGAGGTGCCCGATCGGATTCCTCCCTCCTGCCCGCCGCCCTCGATCAGGGGTTCGACCGCGATGGCGCGCCGCACGACCAATGCGCCCGTTCCCTTGGGCCCGCCGAACTTGTGCGCGGAGATGGACACAAGATCGGCGCTCGCGGCGGCGCGGGCGAGGTCGAGCCACGGCGCGGCCTGGACCGCGTCGGTGTGGAGCACGGCGTGGGGCGCCCGCTCCCGGACCAGCGCGGCAACCTCGTCGAGGGGCTGGATGGTGCCAACTTCGTTGTTCACGAGCATCACCGACACGAGGGCTGTGCGCTCGTCGATCTCGCCGGCCAGCGCGGCGAGATCGACGATCCCGGCGCCGTCCACCGGCACGATCGAACGCCGGAAGCCCTCGCCCGTGAGGCGCTCGCAGGCCGCCAGCACCGCCTTGTGCTCGAACGCGGTTGTGACCACAGTGTCGGCGCCGGATCGGTCGCGACACGCCCGGGCCGCGCCCTTTACCGCGAGATTGTCGGCCTCGGTGCCGCCCCCGGTGAACACCACCTCCGCGGGCTCGACGCCGAGGAGCCCGGCAAGATCCTCACGTGACTGCTCCAAGGCGGACTTCGCGGTCCGGGCCGCCGCGTGACCTCCGGAAGGATTGCCGAAGAACTCGGCAAAGAACGGGGTCATGGCCTCGATGGCGGCCGGCCACATGGGCGTCGTCGCCGCATGGTCGAGATACGCCTCACGTTCTGCCATGGGCCGTTCTGCCATGCGACGAGTGTACGAGCGAGGGATAGATGTCGTACCCCCCGGGGATACTCACGACATGAGCACGCAACTTCGTTTGGTCGAAGCTCCCACCGGTCCGCGAACGCGTCCGCCAAAGAACCCGGCGCCGGTGCGGGCCACCCGAGCCCGAGCCCGGAACGGCGCCGGCCGTCGGGCGGCGCATTGGGGCGACTGGGAGCTCGACGCCCGCACGCGGCGCGTCGGGCGAGCCGGAGTGGCCGCTGCCCGGCAGGCACTCGAGACCGCGCGCTCGGTTCAGCTCGCTCAAGCAAGCTGAACCGGCGACCTGGTCCTAGCCTTTCGGCATGAGCGACGACGCGCCGCGAGCACTCTCCGACTGGGAGGAGCTCGCAAGCAAAGAAGTCAAGGGCGACCCATCGTCACTGGCGTGGAACACGCCCGAGGGCATCAAGGTGAAGCCGCTCTACACCGCGGCCGACCTCGAAGGACTCGAAGCAGTCGACAGCCTTCCCGGCTTCGAGCCGTTCCTACGCGGCGTGCGGGCCACCATGTACGCCAATCGACCCTGGACCATCCGGCAGTACGCCGGCTTTTCCACCGCCGAAGAGTCCAACGCGTTCTACCGAGCCAACCTCGCGGCCGGCCAAATGGGCCTTTCCGTCGCCTTCGACCTCGCAACCCATCGCGGCTACGACAGCGACCATCCCCGGGTCGTGGGCGACGTCGGCAAGGCCGGTGTCGCCATCGACTCCGTCGAGGACATGAAGGTGCTGTTCGACGGCATTCCCCTCGACAAGATGACCGTCTCCATGACGATGAACGGCGCCGTGCTCCCCGTGCTCGCCGGCTACGTGGTGGCCGCGGAAGAACAGGGGGTCAAAGAGGTACAGCTCGCCGGCACCATCCAGAACGACATCCTCAAAGAGTTCATGGTCCGCAACACCTACATCTATCCACCCGAACCGAGCATGCGAATCGTTGCCGACATCATCGAGTACACGGCCGCGCGGATGCCGAAGTTCAACTCGATCTCCATCTCCGGTTACCACATGCAAGAAGCCGGCGCGACTGCGGTTCAGGAGCTCGCGTTCACGATCGCCGACGGTCTCGAGTACGTCCGCGCCGCCACCGCGCGCGGTCTCGACATCGACGCATTCGCCGGTCGGCTGTCGTTCTTCTTCGGTATCGGCATGAGCTTCTTCATGGAAATTGCCAAGCTGCGGGCCGCACGCCTCCTCTGGGCACAACTCCTCCGACCGTTCGAACCGAAGAAGCCGGCATCGCTCATGCTGCGCACGCACTGCCAAACATCGGGCGTGTCGCTCACCGAGCAGGATCCGTACAACAACATCGTTCGCACCACGGTGGAGGCCATGGCGGCGGTGTTCGGTGGAACACAGAGTCTCCATACCAACTCGTTCGACGAGGCGATCGCGCTCCCCAGCGAATTCGCCGCGCGCGTCGCCCGCAACACCCAGCTCATCCTCGCCGAGGAATCGGGTTTCACCCATGTGGTCGATCCGCTCGGAGGGAGTTACTACCTCGAGGCGCTCACGGCCAGCCTGGTGGCGGAAGCTTCGAAGCTCATCGCGGAGGTCGAAGCACTCGGGGGTATGACGAGGGCGGTCGAGTCCGGCATGCCGAAGCTGCGTATCGAGGAGGCAGCGGCGCGGCGCCAAGCCGCAATCGACCGCGGCGAGGAAGTGATCGTGGGGGTCAACCAGTACCGCACCGAGGAGGTGTCCGTCGTCGACGTGCGTGACGTCGACAACACCGCCGTGCGTGAACAGCAGGTCGCCCGGCTCGCCACTCTCCGTGCGACGCGCGACGAGTCGCGCTGCCAGGACGCGCTCCGTCGATTGGGAGAGGGCGCGGCCGGCAACGGCAACCTGCTGGAGCTTTCGATCGATGCGACCCGTGCCCGCGCCACCGTGGGCGAGATCTCCGATGCACTCGAAGCAGTGTTCGGGCGCCACCGCGCGACCATCCGTAGCATTGCCGGCGTGTACGGGGCCGCATATGAAGGTGACGAGGGCTACCAGGAGATCCGCGCCGTCGTCGACGACTTCGCCGCGCAGGAAGGCCGACGGCCGCGACTCCTTGTCGCCAAGCTCGGACAAGACGGCCACGACCGCGGCGCCAAGGTCATCGCCACTGCATTCGCCGACCTCGGCTTCGATGTCGATGTCGGGCCGCTGTTCCAGACACCCGAGGAAGCCGCTCGCGACGCGATCGAGAACGACGTACACGTCGTCGGCGTCTCGAGTCAGGCGGCGGGGCACAAGACGCTCGTGCCTGAACTGATCTCGCAGCTGCGCAAGCAGGGTGGCGACGACATCCTGGTGGTGGTGGGCGGCGTCATCCCCGCCCAGGACTACGACGAGCTTCGCGAGGCCGGCGTCGCCGCCATCTTCGGGCCGGGCACCAACATCCCGAAGGCTGCCGCAGAAATCGTGTCGCTGCTCGGCCGCCCGTCGAGCTGATCGACCACGACCGGCGGCCCGCGCCCATGAGCGAGCTGGCTCGCCAGGTGATCGACGGTGACCGCCGTGCACTGGCCCGAGCCATCACCCTGGTGGAATCCACCCGCGACGATCATCGCGAGGACGCCGAGTCGTTACTGGCCGAGCTGCTGCCGCACTCGGGGAACGCGGTACGGGTCGGCATCTCGGGCGCGCCCGGTGCAGGCAAATCCACGTTCATCGAAGCGCTCGGCCTGTACCTCCTCGAGCAGGGCCATCACGTCGCAGTGCTCGCGGTCGATCCGTCGAGCGCGCGAAGCGGCGGATCGATCCTCGGCGACAAGACGCGCATGGAACAACTCACCCGATCGGGTGACGCGTTCGTACGCCCGTCACCCACCAGCGGCACACTCGGTGGCGTGGCACGACGTACACGTGAGGCGATGGTGTTGTGCGAAGGCGCCGGTTTCGACGTCGTACTCGTCGAGACCGTGGGCGTCGGTCAGTCCGAGACGAAGGTATCGGGAATGGTCGACGCGTTTGTGGTGGTGGTCGCTCCCGGAGGTGGCGACGAGCTCCAGGGACTGAAGCGCGGAATCATGGAGCTCGCCGACGTCGTCGTCGTCAACAAGGCCGATGGCGATCTCGCGGCCATGGCCCGGGCCACTGCGGCCGATTACGCCAGCGCGCTGCATCTCGTGCGCCCACGCGATCCGGGGTGGAGCCCCCGCGTCCTGATCTGCTCCGCCCTCGAGGCCACCGGTGTCGCAGAGACATGGCACACCGTGGAGGAATTCCGGACCATTCTGGGCAACCACCTCGACAGCCGGCGCGCCGAGCAGGCCCGGGCCTGGATGTGGTCGGAGGTCACCGAATCACTGCTCGATACGCTGCGCGTCGACGCGCGCCTCCGCAGGCTCACGACGCGGTTGGAGCGCGAGGTGAGCGCCGGGCGGCTCGCCCCCACCGTGGCGGCTCGACACATCGTCGAGGGCTTCCGCACTCCGTCTTGAGCTGAGTTTCTGCCACTCCGGGTGGCCACGACACTCAAGGTCCGCGGGGGGGAAAGCCGACATATCGGTCGTGACCCCGAATTCCGTCCTCGCCACCGTGTTGCTGGGTGGTGTGGTCGTGCTCGCACTCATCACCATGCGGGTGGTCGGACGGCGGGCCGCTCGCACCGTCCAGCAGGTGAACGACATCCTCGAGCGCAACGAGGCCCGCTTTCGCGCCATGGTCCGTGATTCGAACGACATCATGGCCATCGTCGACACCGCCGGTCGCATCGTCTACGCGAGCCCCGCGACCGAGCACATCCTCGGATTCGACACCGAGCAGCTCGTCGGCACGAGCATCTTCGATCTCGTCCATCCCGAGGATCGGGCCGTGGCGAGCGCCGGACTCGACCGCACCCGCTCAGGAACGGAAGCCGAGCGACTCGAGATCAGGCTACGCGCCGTCGACAACGAGTGGCATCTCATGGAAGCGGTCGCCACCAATCTTCTCGATGATCCCGCGGTTGAGGGCTTCGTGATCAGCGCACGCGATCTCACCGAGCGCCGGCGAGCCGAAGCGGCGCTGCGCGAAGCACAGGAAGGCTTCCGCAGCGCGTTCGAGTATGCGCCGATCGGCATGGCGTTGACAGGGATCGACGGAAACCTCTTTCGCGTCAATCGTGCGCTGGTGCAGATGCTCGGTCGCGGTGAACGCGACTTGTTGAGCACGTCAGTGCTCGACCTGTGTCATCCCGACGACCGCGATGCGCTGCGTGAAGCCGTAACGAGCCTCGTCCAAGGGCGTGTCACGAGCTATCAGATCAATCAGCGTTACCTTCACCACGACGGACACCCGGTGTGGGTGTCGGTGAGCGCGTCCCTCGTACGCAATCTCGACGGCGGACCGCTCTACTTCGTGAGTCAGATCGAAGACATCACCGAACGGCGGGCCAGCGACAAGGCCCTCGCGCACCAGGCCATCCACGACCCGCTCACGGGTCTACCCAACCGCTTGCTCTTTCGCCAGCGGCTCGAGCGCGAGCTCACCCACGCGACTCAGCGCAATCAGCGAATCGCAGTGCTCTTCCTCGACCTCGACCGGTTCAAGGACGTGAACGACAGCCTGGGCCACTCCGCCGGCGATCGACTGCTCGTGGCGGTGGCGGATCGGCTCGGGGCGGCCATGGGCCCCACCGACATCGTCGCCCGATTCGGCGGTGACGAGTTCACCGTGCTGTGTCAGAACGTCACCAGCGAAGAGACCGCCGAGCTGATGGCCGAGCGCATCGCGCAGGCAGTCGCGGTTCCGGTGGCGCTGGTGGAAGGTGAGGTCTTCGTCACCGCGAGTATCGGCATCACGCTGTCGGGTAACGACACCGACACTCCTGAGACATTGCTCCGTAACGCGGACGCAGCCATGTATCGGGCCAAGGAGCTTGGGCGAGATCGCTCGCACCTGTTCGAAGCCGGGACACACCGTCGCGCCGTCGACAACCTGCGCACCGGCAACGCGCTCCACCGCGCCATCGAACGCGGCGAGCTGCGCGTGTACTACCAACCGTTGGTCGACCTCGACGACGGATCGCTCTCCGGCTTCGAGGCATTGATCCGCTGGGAGCACCCCGAGCGCGGCCTCGTGTCGCCGATGGAGTTCATCCCCCTCGCCGAAGAGACCGGCCTCATCGTTCCGTTGGGGGCGTGGGCATTGGAAGAGGCGTGCCGTCAAGCGACCCGTTGGCACGCCGCGTGTCCGGGCGCCCGCCCCTTGACGATGAGCGTCAACTTGTCACCGCGACAGCTCAACGAGCCGGCGCTGACCAACGAGGTGGTACGCATCCTCCACCAGACGGGGATCCAGCCGGCGTCGCTATGGCTCGAGATCACCGAGAGCACGCTGATGCGCGACGCCGAGTCGGCGCTCAGCGCGCTCGGAGCATTGCGTTCCCTCGGCCTGCACCTTGCCGTCGACGACTTCGGGTCCGGCTTCTCGTCGCTCTCGTACTTGGAACGGCTACCCGTCGAGGCGTTGAAGATCGATCGATCGTTCGTCGACGGCGTGGGCCAGAAGTCCGACAGCACCGCCATCGTGAATGCGATCGTGAGTCTCTCGCGCGCGCTCGATCTCGTGACCGTGGCCGAGGGCATCGAGACCCCGCAGCAATTCGCGCGGCTGCGTTCGATGGGATGCGAATTCGGCCAGGGATACCTCTTCGGTCCGCCCCAGCCGGCCGACGTGTTCGGCGACGACCCGACGCAAGCGCTGGCGGAACGTGCGCATGCCCGCCAGACGATTGACAGACCGATGATGCCCCCGTCGCGCACGGTCGCAGCTCGCTGACGACGTCTCTGCGAGTGGCCTTGATCGGCCACCGCTTGACGATTTAGTAGGTAACGGGTATATTTGCCCCATTCAGCCGATCTCGTCAGCACTCCGCGCGCGCCTGCAGGCGCTCGGCCACCCTCCAGTTCCCCCGCCGTCGTTCCGCTCGCACTCGCGGAGGTGTACTCATGCCCAGCACGCTCACGATCCGACCCTGGACCGACCCGATCATCGACACGCTCGGTCACGATCCTCGATCGCGTTACGTCGAGACCTTCTGGTTACCCACCCTGGGGCCGACGGCGCTCCTCCTGTTGCGCCATCTCGCCGATCGCTTCGATCGGACTCCCGAGGGCGTCGAGCTGACCGTCGCCGACACGTCACACGCGTTGGGCCTCGGGCAACGTGACGGGAACAGTTCCCCGATCGTGCGGACACTGGCGCGCCTCGCCCAGTTCGATCTTGCGTGCGAAGACCCTCAGTCCGCCACCGTTGCCGTGCGCCGCAACGTGCCGCCGCTGAATCCACGCCATCTCCGGCGGCTCCCGGCCGAGTTGCAGACCGCACACGCGGAATGGACGGAGGCGCAGCTCGCGGAGCCTCCACTGGCCGCCGCTCGACGCCGTTCCCGTCGAGTCGCATTCACACTGCTCGAACAGGGTGACGACGCCGATCACGCCGAACGGGTGCTCCACGCGATCGGATTCCATCCCGCGCTCTGTCGTGAGAGCGCCCAGTGGGCCCATCAGCGCCATCGCGACGCACTCGAGCACACCCGTGACCTTGCGAGCTGACCGCTCCATCTCCTGACCAGATCCGGCTCCTGACCAGATCCGGCTCCTGACCAGATCCGGCCGGCTTCACCCCCGACCGGCCGCCGACGAGCGGCGCGCCCAACCCCCGGGCGCGCCGCTCGCGCGCGCCCCAACGCCGATGGGCATAGCCTCCGCGGCGTGACCGATCTCGAGGCGATCGCAAGCCTCGTACGCGATGGGCGGAGCATCGTCGTGCTCACCGGTGCGGGAATCTCGACCGAGTCGGGCATCCCGGACTTTCGCGGCCCGCAGGGCTTGTGGACCAGGGACCCCGGCGCCGAGCGACGCGCGACCTTGCAGCACTACGTGGCAAGCGTCGAGACGCGCCGAGACGCGTGGCGCAGTCGTGCAGACGGTGAGATGCTGAACGCCGAGCCGAATGCGGGCCACCGTGCCATCGCGGAGTTGGAACGGCGGGCCGCGTTGCACACCCTCGTCACCCAGAACATCGACGGATTGCACCAGGCGGCCGGTTCGTCGGCCGAGATCATCATCGAGATCCACGGCACGATCCATGAGGCCAAGTGCCTGAACTGCGGACGGCGCGGCCCGATGGAAGACACCCTCGATCGCGTGCGCGCCGGCGAGGCCGATCCACCGTGCCTCGAGTGCGGCGGCATGCTCAAGTCGGGAACGATCTCGTTCGGCGAGAACTTGATACCCGCTGATCTCGCGCGTGCGCAGATCGCGGCGGCCGATGCCGACGTGTTCCTCGCCATCGGCACGTCGCTCGGGGTGTACCCAGCAGCGGCGCTCCCCGAGATCGCCATCCGCGCCGGGGCTCGGCTGGTGATCATGAACGCGGAAGAGACCCCGTTCGACTCCGGTGCCGACGCGATCGTCCGCGACCGGCTCGGCTCGGTGCTGCCGGCGTTGGTCGACCTGATCTGACCACCGCTCGATCTGACCACCGCTCGCTTCGGTTGGAATACCCGACCGCCGCGGTAGCATTTACACCACGGCGACGGAGACGCGAGAGGATCGAAGATGGCGAGCTACCGCGACCTGCTGAAACAAGCGAAACAGCGGATCCGCGAGGTCACCGCCGAGGAGGCGGAGACCCGCCTCGGCGCGGCCACGTTCCTCGACGTCCGCGAGCAGGACGAAGTGGACCAAGGCACGATTCCGGGCTCGGTGTTCATCCCCCGCGGACACCTCGAAAGCCAGGCCGAGACGAAGCTCTCGGATCGCGACCAGCCCATCGTCGTGTTCTGTGCCGGCGGCAACCGCTCGGCATTCGCGGCGGAGACGCTCCAGCAACTCGGGTTCACCGACGTCGTGTCGATGACGGGTGGATTCGGCCGCTGGAAGGACGAAGGGCGTCCATGGATCACGCCGGCCGCGCTCAGTGCCGAGCAGCGCAATCGGTACGGGCGGCACATCCTCCTGCCCGAGGTGGGCGAGGCCGGGCAACAGAAATTGCTGGAGAGCAAGGTGCTGCTGCTCGGCGCGGGCGGGCTCGGCTCGCCCGCGGCGCTCTACCTCGCCGCGGCCGGCGTCGGCACCCTGGGCATCGTCGACATGGACGTCGTCGACACGTCGAACCTGCAACGCCAGATCCTGCACAACATGGATCGGGTGGGCGACCGGAAGGTCGACTCGGCGAAGAAAACACTCACGGCGCTCAACCCCGATGTCGACATCGTCACCTACGACGTGCGCTTGGGCGCCGACAACGTCGTCGACGTCATCCGCGGCTACGACGTGATCGTGGACGGCACCGACAACTTCCCCACGCGGTACCTGCTCAACGATGCGTCGTTGCTCGAGCGCATCCCCGTGGTGCACGGCTCGATCTTCCGGTTCGAAGGTCAAGTCTCGGTCTTCGCTCCGTACGAGGGCCCGTGCTACCGATGCCTGCTTCCCGAGCCGCCGCCGCCTGAGCTCGCCCCGAGCTGCGCGGAGGCGGGAGTGCTCGGCGTGCTCCCCGGGATCATCGGTTCGATCCAAGCGCTGGAAGCCATCAAGTTGCTCCTCGGCCTGGGCGATCCGCTCGTGGGCCGGTTGCTCGCGTACGACGCCCTCGAGCAATCGTTCCGGGCCTTCAAGGTCAGGCGAGACCCCAACTGCCCGGCGTGCGGGCCGAACGCGGCGCCCATCGTGATCGCCGAGTACGACGAGCACTGCATGCCCCACGGGTAGCGCGCGAGCCTCCTCTTCTGGTCAACTCCGTCCGCTCGGCGATCTCTTCGAGCTTCATTGGCTCGGGATCGTGATCGCAGCCAGGTCAACCTTGATCGGGGCGCCGGCGGGTTTGGCTCGCGCCGAATCCGCCTTCGGCATCGAGGCGAGCTTCGGCGGAACCGGTGTGGTCTTGTAGTCACGACCAGGCGGCCGGTTCGAGGGCTCGAGGAATTGCTCGAGGGAGAGCGCGCCCTCTTGGA
>WNFE01004050.1_pt1 | contig 13723 bp, 9 predicted proteins | sample 5400451 | NCBI WGS metagenome assembly WNFE01 (sample SAMN13153344, study PRJNA577476) | soil metagenome | isolation source: 200 cm saprolite under Douglas fir tree site 2 hole 2 | place: USA:California | collected 2015-04-18 | reverse complement strand
CCCTCGCCCCCCAGCTCTCCCTCGTCTCGGCCATCGCCGTCGTCGATGCTCTTCACGAGGTTGCCGGCATCCAGGGCGAGATCCGCTGGCCCAACGACGTGCTGCTGGACGGACGGAAGGTCTCGGGCATCCTGGCCGAGGCCCAGAGCGACGCCGCGGGCCGCCTCGCCCACGTGATCCTGGGCGTCGGCGTCAATGTCAACCAGCTCGGCTTTCCCGGCGAGCTGGGGCAGGGGGCGACCTCGCTCCGGCTCGCCACCGAGCGACCGCACGAGGTGGCGGCGGTCCTGGCCGCCCTGCTGGACGCGCTCCAGGAGCGTTACGCGCGCTTCGTGGAGGGAGGCCTGAGCGCGCTCCGGCCGACCTGGCTCGAGCGCGCCTGGACCATAGGTCGCCGGGTCCTTGCCGGTGACGGACGCGAGGGGCTGGCCGTGGATCTGGCCCCCGACGGCGCCCTCGTGATCCGGATGGACGACGGCGCGATGGTTCGCGTCGTCGCGGGAGAAGTCACCACGGAGGCTGACCATGCTCCTGCTCATTGAGGTCGGCAACACCAACACGAAGATCGGCGTGTGCCAGGACTCCCGGCTCCTCGTATCCTGGCGCCTGACCACGCGCCGGGAGCAGACGGCCGACGAGTACGGGGTGTTCATCCGCACCATCCTGGCCACGCGAGGCATCACCCAGCAGGAGATCCGTGGCGTGGCCATCTCCAACGTGGTGCCTACCGTGCAGCAGACGCTCGAGGCCATGGTCGAGACGTATTTCGGCGGCAACCCGTTCACCGTCGAGCCTGGCATGAGCGATGTGCCGCTCCTCGTGGACGCGCCGCAGGAAGTGGGGGCCGATCGCCTCTGCGACATCGTGGGCGGCGTCACCCTCTACGGCGCCCCGCTGATCGTGGTGAATTTCGGCACGGCCACCACCTTCGATTGCGTCAACGGTCGGGGAGCATTCATCGGGGGCGCCATCGCTCCGGGACTGGTCACCGCCTCCGAGGCATTGATCTCGCGTACGTCCCGCCTCTTCCGGGTCGAGCTGCTCAAGCCGAAGGAGGCCATCGGCCGCAACACGGCGACCAATATCCAGTCGGGGCTCACCTACGGCTGGGCGGGCCTCGTCGACGGGCTCGTGGAGCGCATGCGAAGCGAGATGGGGGCGCCCGTCAAGGTCGTGGCGACGGGCGGACTCGCCGAGCAGATGCGCGGGGTGGCGAAGAGCATCGACGTGGTCAATGCCGATCTCACGCTCGAGGGCTTGCGCGTGCTGTGGGAGCGCGCGAATCCCGCGGAGGGGGCGCGAGACGGCCGCCGGGGTTGACACTCCGCGCGCCCGCTCGTATACTCCCCTAAATACAGTAGGGCGCGGCCGGTAGCTTTCTATATACGGTAGTTCTCCATATACAAGGCCTGGAGGGGAAGCGACCCGCCCGGGCCTGGAGAGGACGATCAAACGTATGGGCATGTGGGTGGGGCGCGGGCGCAAGGCCCGGGCGGCGTACGGCTTTGACGACATCGCGCTGGTCCCCGGATCGCTCACCATCAATCCCAACGAAGTCGACATCTCGTGGGAGCTCTGCGGCCGCCGCTTCCAGATCCCCATCATGGCCGCGGCCATGGACGGCGTGGTCAGCCCCAAGCTGGCCATCGAGATGGGCCGGCTCGGCGGCCTCGCCGTGCTCAACCTCGAGGGCATCTTCTCGCGCTACGAGAATCCGGACGAAGTGCTCGACCGGATCACCTCGGCCAGCCTCGAAGAGGCGACCAAGATCATCCAGGGCATCTACGGCGAGCCCATCAAGGAAGAGCTGATCCACAAGCGCGTGTCGGAGATCAAGAAGGGCGGCGGGCCCGTGGTCGTCTCCTCCATCCCGCAGCGGGCCGAGCGCTTCGCCAAGATCGCCGAGGAGGCGGGCGCGGACTTCTTCGTCGTCCAGTCCACGGTGACCACGGCCCGTCACATCGCCACCGAGTACAAGCCGGTGGATCTCCGTCAGCTCAAGAAGCACCTATCCATCCCGCTCATCGTCGGCAACGTGGTCACGTACGAGGCCTGCCTCGAGCTGATGGAATGCGGCGTGGACGCCCTGCTCATCGGGGTGGGCCCCGGCGCCGCCTGCACGAGCCGCGAGGTCCTGGGTCTCGGCGTGCCCCAGGTGACGGCGACGGCGGACTCCGCGGCGGCGCGGGACTTCTACTACAAGCGCACGGGCCGCTATGTCCCCATCGTCACGGACGGGGGCATGACGAGCGGGGGCGACATCTGCAAGGCGCTGGCCTCGGGGGCGGACGCCGTGATGATCGGCTCGGCCTTTGCGCGCGCCCACGAGGCGCCCGGCCGCGGCTATCACTGGGGCATGGCGACGCCGCACTCGAACCTTCCACGCGGGACGCGCATCCGCGTGGGGGTGGCGGGGCCCCTCGAGCAGATCCTCTTCGGTCCCGCCTTCACCGAGGACGGCACCCTCAACCTCGTCGGCGCCATTCGCACCTGCATGGGCTCGGTGGGCGCCATGAGCATCAGAGAGCTCCAGCAGACCGAGCTCATCATCGCGCCCTCCATCAAGACCGAAGGCAAGGTGTTCCAGCGGGCCCAGAAGCTGGGCACGCCCAGATAGCGGAGCGGCTGCTGCCCCGGCGCCGCCCGGAAGGCTTGGCGGGACGGTGCTGATCGTGTGCTCGGCAGAACGTGCCCGGAGTCTCGATGGATAAGATCTGCGTTCTCGATTTCGGCGCCCAGTACAGCCAGCTGATCGCCCGACGCGTCCGCGAGCTCTCCGTCTACTCCGAGATCGTTCCGTGCACGGAGCCCGTCGAGAAGGTGCTGGCCGCCGGGTACAAGGGCATCATCCTGTCGGGAGGACCCTCCAGCGTCTACGACGACGGCGCGCCGCTGCCCGACCGGCGGCTCTTCGAAGCCGGCCTTCCCGTGCTCGGCATCTGCTATGGCATGCAGGCCATGGGCTATCTGCTGGGCGGGAAGGTGGTGCCGGCGGAAAGGCGCGAGTACGGCCCCGCTCAGCTCGCCCTCGAGAGCGAAGGCGATCTGCTCGCGGGAGTGAAGCCCTCGGCGAACGGGGGAGTCACGGTGTGGATGAGCCACGGCGACACCGTGATGAGCCCGCCCCCGGGCTTCACGCGGCTCGCGTCCACGGAAAACTGTCCGGTGGCGGCCATGGCCGATGCCCAGCGTCGGCTCTACGCCGTGCAGTTTCATCCCGAGGTTGCCCACACCCAGCAGGGCAAGACGGTCTTGAAGAACTTTCTGGCCGCCTGCGGGGCGCGGGGTGACTGGTCCATGACCTCCTTCATCGACACGGAGGTCGCGACCATCCGCCAGACCGTGGGAGGAGACCGCGTGCTCTGCGCGCTCTCGGGCGGCGTCGACTCCTCGGTGGTGGCCGTGCTCATCCACAAGGCCATCGGCGATCAGCTGACCTGCCTCTTCGTCGACAATGGCCTCCTGCGCCAGGGAGAGGCGGAGGCCGTCGTCGAGACCTTCCGCGACACCTTCAAGATCAAGCTCATACATGTCGACGCAAGCAAGCGATTTCTCGACCGTTTGCGCGACGTCACCGACCCAGAGACGAAGCGCAAGCGCATCGGCAACGAGTTCATCGCCGTCTTCGAGGAGGAGGCGCGCAAGCTCGGCCACATTCCCTGGCTCGCCCAGGGCACGCTCTATCCTGACGTGATCGAGTCGGTGTCGTTCAAGGGCCCGTCGGCGACCATCAAGACGCATCACAACGTCGGCGGGCTGCCTCCGGACATGAAGTTCAAGCTGATCGAGCCGCTTCGCGAGCTCTTCAAGGACGAGGTCCGAGAGGTGGGCGCCCTCCTCGGGCTGCCGGGCGAGGTCATCTGGCGCCAGCCGTTCCCGGGACCGGGGCTGGCCATCCGCGTTCTCGGCGAGGTCAGCGAAGAGCGGCTGAGCGTCTTGCGCGAGGCCGATGCCGTCGTCCAGGAGGAAGTGCGGCGGGCCGGGCTCGAGCGCGAGGTGTGGCAGGCCTTCGCGGTCCTGCTCCCGGTGCGCACGGTCGGCGTCATGGGCGACTTCCGCACCTATGCCGACGTGATCGCCCTCCGCGCCGTCACGAGCCAGGACGCCATGACCGCGGACTGGGCGCGGCTGCCCTATGATCTCCTCGCGCGGATCTCCTCGCGCATCATCAACGAGGTCAAAGGCGTCAACCGCGTCGTCTACGACATCTCCTCCAAGCCCCCCAGCACCATCGAATGGGAGTAGACGGCCCCGCCCGGGAGGGCGGCGCCCCCCGCGCCGACTTCGTCCACCTCCACGTCCACTCGGAGTACAGCCTGCTGGACGGCGCCGCTCAGCTCGAGAAGATCGAGCGCGCGCCCGGCCAGGGCAGGAAAGAGGTGGACGTGGGGCTCATCGCCCGGGCCGCCCAGCTCGGCTTCCCAGCCCTCGCCCTCACCGATCACGGCAACCTCTTCGGCGCCATCGACTTCTACGCGGCCTGTCAGCAGGCCGCCATCACGCCGATCATCGGCTGCGAGCTCTACGTCGCCCCGGGCAGCCGCTTCGAGCGCTCGCCCCAGGACGGCGGCTACGAGGGCGCGAGCCACGCCACCGTCCTCGTGCGCAACGAGACGGGCTATCGCAACCTGATCAAGCTCGTCTCGAAGGCATATCTGGAAGGCTTCTACTACAAGCCGCGCGTCGATCACGAGCTGCTGGCCCAGCATGCCGACGGGCTCCTCGTCCTCTCGGGCTGCCTCAACTCCGAGGTGAGCAAGCTGCTCGCGGCCGGGGAGGACGCCAAGGCCCTCGAGACGGCGGGATGGTACCAGGAGGTCTTCGGCAAGGACTGCTACTTCATGGAAGTCCAGTCACACGGGATAGACCTCCAGGCGCGGGTGACCGAGGCGACCGTGCGACTGGCGCGGCAGATCGGGGCGCCCCTCTGCGGCACCAACGACTCGCACTACGTCGAGGCCGGCCACGCCCGGGCCCACGAGGCGCTCCTGTGCATCCAGACGGGCGCGACCATGAGCGACCCCAACCGGTGGCGGTTCTCCACGGAGGAGTTCTACCTCAAGTCGGCGGACGAGATGCGGGCCGTCTTCAAGGACCTGCCCGAGGCCTACCGCAACACGCTGGCCGTGGCGGAGCGCTGCAAGCTCCAGCTCGGCTTCGGGCAATTCCACCTGCCGAACTACGACGTCCCCGCTGGCCACACCCTCGACTCCTACCTCGAGCACCTCGCCACGGAGGGCCTGGCCCGGCGCTACGGCGGCTCGCCGCCGGACGCCGTGGTCGAGCGCCTCCGCTACGAGCTGTCCGTCGTCTCCAAGATGGGCTTCTCCGGGTATTTCCTCGTGGTGTGGGACTTCATCGCCTACGCGCGCGGGAAGGGGATCGCGGTGGGCCCCGGTCGCGGCTCGTCCGCGGGATCGCTCGTCGCCTACTGCCTCGGCATCACCAACGTCGATCCCGTTCGCTACGGGCTCCTCTTCGAGCGCTTCCTGAATCCCGAGCGCATCTCCATGCCGGACATGGACATCGACTTCGCCGACGATCGGCGGGACGAGGTCATCCGTTACGTGGTGGAGCGCTACGGCGCCGATCGTGTCGCCCACATCATCACCTTCGGCACCATGGGCGCCAAGGCGGTGATCCGCGACGTCGCGCGCGTCATGGGCTTCTCCTTCGGCGAGGCGGACCGGATCGCCAAGCTCGTGCCGGGCTTCCCCCTGAACATCACGCTCGACGAGGCGCTCGAGAAGGCGCCCGCCCTCGCCGAGCAGGTGAAGCGGGACAGCCGCGTAGGCGAGCTGTGGGCGGTGGCCCGGACGCTCGAGGGCTGCACGCGCCACGCTTCCGTCCACGCCTCCGCCGTGGTCATCTCGGACGCGCCCCTCATGGATCGCGTTCCCCTCTACAAGGATCCGAAGCGGCCCGAGCTGATCACGGGCTTCGCCATGGGGCCCATCGAGAAGCTGGGGCTGCTCAAGATGGACTTCCTGGGCCTGCGCACGCTGACCGTCATCGCCGACGCGGCTCGCCTGGTGGGGGAGTCGCGGGGGATCACCCTCGACCCCGAGGCCCTTCCCCTCGACGATGCCAAGACGTATCAGCTCCTGTCCGAGGCGAGGACCTTCGGGGTCTTCCAGCTGGAGTCGGCGGGCATGCGGGACGCCCTCAAGGCCCTGCGGCCCACGCGCATCGAGGACATCATCGCCATGGTGTCGCTCTACCGGCCGGGCCCCATGGAGCTGATCCCGGACTTCGTCAATCGCAAACACGGCCGCGCCCCCATCACCTACGAGCATCCGCTCATGGAGAAGTACCTCCAGGAGACCTACGGGATCATGGTCTACCAGGAGCAGGTGATGGGGCTCGCGGCCGAGCTCGCGGGCTTCACGCTGGGCGAGGCGGACACGCTGCGCAAGGCCATGGGCAAGAAGGACCGCGAGCTCATGGCTGCCCAGCGGGCGAAGTTCCTCGTGGGGTGCCGCGCCAACGACATCGACGGCAAGAAGGCCGAGCGCGTCTGGGACCTCGTGGAGAAGTTCGCGGGGTATGGGTTCAACAAATGCCTGACGGGGGATTCACAGATCGAGATGGCCGACGGAACGCGAAAGCCGATCACCGAGGTGCGGGACGGGGATATTGTCCTTACGAAGGACGGCCCCTTCCCAGCCCTGGCCGTGCGGCCGAGCGGCGTGCGCGCCGTCGGGCGGCTCCGACTCAGAAACGGCATGCAGCTCCGGTGCACTCCCGACCACCCCCTGTTCACCTCTCGGGGTTGGGTCAACGCCGAAGATCTCACCGTCGATGATTTCGTGGCGGTGGTGCGCGAGCTCCCGACGGGGAGCATGATCGCGCGAGGAACCGTGGATGTGGTGCCCAAGGAGATATATTTCAAGCTCCTTCGCGAGGCGGTTCTCAAGGCCTTCCCGAGTCTGCGCGCTGGCTGTCGCGTACTAGGGATCGCGGAGGGCCTCCTCTTCGCGGATAGACGCAAGCGAGGCATCCGGCGGGACACGCTCGCCTTCCTCGCTCGACGATTGGACTCGCCGGCCCTCGCCGCCCTGACGGAAACGCCGACCGGCTGGTCACGGGCGCGAAGCTTCACCCTCGAGGGTGAAGAGGCGACGTACGACTTCGAAGTCCCCGGAGCTGCGAGTTTTCTCGCCAATGGGGTCGCCGTTCACAATTCACATGCGGCGTGCTACGGGCTCGTCGCCTACCAGACGGCGTACCTCAAGGCGAACTATCCCGTCGAGTTCATGGCTGCGCTGCTCACGTCGGAAATGGAAAAGACCGACAAGATCGTCCAGTACATGGAAGAGTGCCGCAGCATGGGACTCAGGGTGGAGCCGCCCGCCGTCGGCGTCTCGGGCGCGCGCTTCACCGTGGTCGGCGAGACCATTCACTTCGGCCTCGCCGCGATCAAGAACGTGGGCGCCATCGCCATCGACTCGATCGTCAAGGCGCGTGAGACGGGGGCCTTCGCGAGTCTGGCCGACTTCTGCGGCCGCGTCGACCTCCGCCTCGTCAATCGGCGCGTGGTGGAGAGCCTGATCAAGGCCGGCGCCTTCGACTCGCTGGGGGAGACGCGCGCAGGCCTTCTGTCGGGGCTCGACCAGGCCATGGAAGCCGGGCAGCGCAGCCAGCGAGATCGCGACGAAGGACAGGCCTCTCTCTTCGAGTCCCTGTCGCCGCCGCGGCCGGAAGGGTCGGCCCCGGCGCCGCGACTCGATTCGCACGTGCCCGAGTGGCCCCGGGAGGAGCTTCTCGGCTACGAGAAGGAGGTCCTCGGCTTCTATCTCTCGGGCCACCCGCTCGATGAGTTCCGCGAGGTGGCTGGCCGCCTCCGGGCCATCTCCGCCGCCGAGCTGGCCGGCTCTCCCGTCGCCGCGCGCGTGCTTCTCCTTGGTCTGGTCAGCGGGCTGCAGGAGAACTCGACCAAGAGCGGCAATCGCATGGCCTTCGCCACCCTCGAGCTCGTGGACGGCTCCGTGCCCCTCACGATCTTTCCCGAGCCCTATCGCGCGTGCGCGGTGGCCCTCCGTCACCGCGGGCCCGTGCTCGTGCGTGGTCGCATCGACGACAGCGACAAGGGGCGCGTGATCCTCGCCGAGGAGGTCAAGCCTCTCGACGAGATGACCATCGCCCAGGTCCGCGCGGGCGGCGATCGCGCGCGGGGGCGCCGCGATGGCGCGGCCACGGGCGAAAGCCCGCAGACCTGCCGCATCCGCGTGCGGGCGGGGACCGCGGAGCCTCAGGCGCTCCTCGCTTCGCTGCGCGGGATCTGCGAGGCGCATCCCGGACCCACGCCGCTCTTCGTCCACGTTCTCCTCGACGAGCAGGAAGTCGTGGTGCGGGCCAAGGGGCTGTCCGTGCTCGCCGACGAGGCGCTGGTGGGGAAAGTCGAGGGGGTGCTCGGCCCCGGCAGTATACTCGTCGAGTATGCTGGACGAGCTTGAGTTCGAGCGGCCCCTCCTGGAGCTGGAGAACCGTATCGCGGAGCTTTGCGCGTCCGAGGACCCGCAGGGCGCGCGCGACGAGATCCATCGTCTCGAGGAGCGCCTCCGGCGATCGCAGCAGAGGGTCTATGGCTCCCTGACGCCGTGGCAGCGCACGCAGCTCGCCCGACACCCGAAGCGTCCGCACACCCTCGACCTCTTCCGCCTCCTCCTCGACGACTTCATCGAGCTCCACGGCGATCGCGTCTTCGGCGACGACAAGGCCATCGTGGGCGGGCTCGGCCGCTTCGAGGGGCAACCCGTGGTCGCCCTCGGTCACCAGAAGGGCCGCGACACGCGCGAGAACATCGCGCGGAACTTCGGTATGCCGCACCCGGAAGGCTATCGCAAGGCCCTGCGCCTCATGGAGCTCGGGGCAAAGTTCGGGAAGCCCATCCTGACCTTCATCGACACTCCCGGCGCCTATCCCGGCCTCGGGGCCGAGGAGCGGGGCCAGGCCGAAGCCATTGCGCGCAACCTTCGCGAGATGGCGGGGTTCGCCACGCCCATCGTGTGCGTGGTCACCGGGGAGGGCGGGAGCGGGGGCGCCCTCGCCATCGGGGTGGGTAACCGGGTCCTCATGCTCGAGTACGGCGTCTATTCGGTCATCTCGCCCGAAGGCTGTGCGGCCATCCTGTGGGGCGAAGCCACGAAGGCTCCGGAGGCGGCGGAGCTCATGCGCGTCACGGCGCCGGAGCTGAAGAGCCTGGGCGTCATCGACGGCGTCGTGCCGGAGCCGGTGGGCGGCGCGCATCGCAACTGGGAGGAGACCGCGGCGAATCTCCGGACCGCCCTTCGCGACTCGCTCTGGGAGCTCCGCTCGCTCTCGCCGGGCGAGCTCATAGCCCAGCGCGCGGAGAAATTCAGGCGGATCGGCGTCTTCGAAGAGTCGGTCTGAGCCTGCTCGGTTTGACAGGCTCTCAAGCGAATGCTAACGTAAGTACCGATCTTTTATGCCAAAACTTCACCTGATCACCTACGGCTGTCAGATGAACGAGTACGACTCGGAGCGCGTCGCGGGTCTGTTGCGCGACGAGCGCTACGAGCTGACGGCGACTCCGCAGGACGCCGATCTGATCCTCCTGAATACCTGCGCCATCCGCGAGAAGTGCGAGGACAAGGTCTTCTCGCGCCTGGGGGAGCTCAAGCATCTCAAGCGCGAGCGGCCCCACGTCCTCATCGGCGTCATGGGCTGCATGGCCCAGCTCTGGCAGGGGAAGATCCAGGAGCGCGCGCCCTCGGTCGATCTCGTGTTCGGCTCGGCCGCGGTGTCGCGCGTGGGTGAGCTGGTGGCCCGCGCGCGCGCGACGGGAGCGCCCGTGCTGGAGACGGGCGAGGCGCCCCTCGTCAAGATCACCGCTCGACCCGAAGCCGTGGGCCAGCTCAAGGCCTTCGTCACCGTGATGGAGGGCTGCGAGAAAGGGTGCACCTTCTGCGTGGTGCCCGTGACGCGGGGCCGCGAGCGGAGCCACTCGCCCGCGTCCATCGTGGCGGAGGTGCGGGAGCTCGCCGCCGCGGGCGTGCGCGAGGTGACCTTGCTCGGCCAGACGGTCAACGCCTACGGACGCGACCTGGCGCCCGCCACGGACCTGGCCGCGCTCCTCGAGCTCGTCGACGAGGTGGAGGGGATCGAGCGCATCCGCTTCACCACCTCCAACCCCTACAACCTGACGCCGCGCCTCATCCGCGCCATCCGAGATGTCCCCAAGGTGGTCGAGTACCTGCACCTGCCGCTGCAGTCCGGCTCCGACCGCGTGCTCGCGCGCATGCACCGCGGGTACACGCGGGCCCGGTATCTCGAGCTGATCGCCGAGCTCGAGGAGACGGTGCCGGGCATCGCGCTGTCCACCGACCTCATCGTGGGATTCCCGGGCGAGGAGGAGGAGGACTTCGAGCAGACGGCCGATATGGTCGAGCGCGTGGGCTACGACAACGTCTTCGTCTTCCGCTATTCCCGCCGCCCGGGCACGCCGGCCGCGACCATGCTTGATCAAGTCCCGGAGGAGATCAAGGCGCAGCGGAACAGCCGCCTCCTGGAGGTGGCCACGCGCGTGGGCGCCGCCCGGAGCCGTGCCCTCGAGGGCCGGGTCCTGCCCATCCTCGTGGACGGCGTCTCGCGAAAGAATCCCGACGAGGCCACGGGGCGCACGCGCTGCAACCGAGTCGTGAACCGGCGCGGGTGCCGAGGGGCGCGTGCTGGCCACCGCCGCGGTGTAGCCGCGGCGCAGGGGGGACGGCATGTTTCTCGAAATGAAGGTGAAGCAGCTCGCCCTCGATCCCCTGTCGAACATGCCCATCATCATCCTGCGTGACGAGGAGGAGAAGCGCTCGCTGCCCATCTGGGTCGGGCTCTTCGAGGCCAACGCCATCGCGCTGGAGCTGGAGAAGATCACCACGGCGCGGCCCATGACCCATGACCTCATCAAGAACATCCTCGAGTCGCTCGACGCGCGCGTGGTCAAGGTGGTGGTCAACGATCTCCGCGAGAACACGTTCTACGCGGTCCTCCACCTCCAGCTCGGCTCGGCGGAGATCACCGTCGACTCCCGTCCCTCCGACGCCATCGCCCTCGCCCTGCGCGTGGGGGCGTCGATCTTCGTGGACGAGGAGGTCGTGCTCAAGGCCAAGAACGTCGAGGTGACGAAGGAGCGGGATCTCGGCAAGGGCCTCGCCGAGGACCAGGCGACCATCAAGACCTGGCTCGACTCGATCAAGCCGGGGGACTTCGGCAAGATCGAGCGCGGCAAAGAGCCCGGCCAGGATGAGTAGCCGATGCGCGTCGGCCTCTTCACCAACAACTACCTTCCGTTCCGCGGCGGCGTCACCACCGCGGTAGAGACCCTTCGCGAGGGCCTCGACGCCCTCGGCCATCGGGCCTGGGTGTTCGCGCCCGCCCCTGCCCGTGCGTTGCCCGAGCCGGCCTTCGTCTTTCGCTATCCGTCGGTGCCCGCCCCCACGTACCCCGGCTTCGCGCTGCCCCTGCCGCTCTCCCCGCGCCTCGCGCGCACGGCGCGCCAGCTCCAGCTCGAGATCTTCCACGCCCAGCACCCGTTCCTCCTGGGCCCAGCGGCCCGGCGGCTGGCCCGGGCGGGGGGGCGGCCCATCGTCTTCACGTATCACACACGCTACGAGAAGTACGCGCACTACGTACCCCTGCCCGAGCGGCTCGTGGCGGCCCTGGCCGTCCGGCTCTCCTGCCGCTTCGCCGACGCGACGGATCTCGTGGTGGCGCCCTCGAGCCACATCGCGCAGGTGCTCGCCTCGCGTGGTGTACGCGCCCCCGTGGTGGTGGTGCCGACGGGGGTCGACCTCGATCGCTTCCGTCCCGGGGATCGTGAGGCGGCGCGACGCCGGCTGGGCCTTCCCGCCACCGCGCCGATCTGCCTCTACGTCGGCCGCCTCGATCGCGAGAAGAGCGTGGAGCGGATCATCGAGGCCTTCGCGTCGATCGCCGAGGCCGTCTCGGGAGCGCGCCTGCTCCTGGTCGGGCAGGGGAGCCACGCGGGGCCCCTCGAGCGACGGGCGGCGACCAGCCGCGCGCACGAGCGCATCCACTTCGTGGGCGGCGTCGCGCGCGAGGAGCTCCCGCCCTACTACCAGGCGGCCGATCTCTTCCTCTTCGCCTCGGAGACGGAGACGCAGGGTCTGGTCCTGGCCGAGGCGCACGCCTGCGGGCTGCCCGCGGTGGCCGTGCGGGCCTCGGGAGTCGACGAGGTGATCCGGGACGGCGAGACGGGGCTCCTCACCAAGGGTGAGGCTGCGGAGCTGGCCGACGCGGCCATCGGGCTCCTGCTCGATCGCTCGCGGCGCGAGAGCATGGCGCGGTCGGCGCGAGGCTGCGCGGAGGCGGAGTTCTCCGCGGTCCGCCAGGTCGCCGTCATGGCCGGGCAATACCGGGCTCTCCTCGAGCGCCGGCGGTGAGCCCGGCGGCGACGACCCAGAGTCTCCAGGCGACCTTCCAGCCCGACTGGCATCCGGGCCCGGGCGATCCCGGTCGCCGAGGCTTCCTCTCCCCGGATCCGCGCGTGAGGACGCTCTTGCGGGTGCTGGTCTCGTACCCCGAGGTCCGCCACGTGCTGCCCGATCGCGTGAGCCTGGAGCCGGGCGCGGACGTGAGGCTGATCGAGAGCATCATGCGCTTCGTGTCGCGCCAGGCCTGGCTGGTGACGCGCGTGACGCTCGCGGAGTCGCGATGATCTGGAATCCCGCGGCGGAGACCGCCTCACGCGCCGAGCGCTGCCGACTCCAGCTCGAGCGGCTGCGGGAGGCGGTGGCCTGGGCCGGCGCGCGCGTGCCGTTCTACCGCGAGGCCTTCGCGGCGGTAGGGGCGGACGTGTCCGCCCTCAAGAGCCTGGACGACCTCGCGCGGCTGCCCTTCACGCGCAAGAGCCATCTCCGCGACCAGTACCCATGGGGTCTCTTCGCCGTCCCCCGCGAGGCCCTTGTCCGCGTGCACGCCTCCTCGGGCACCAAGGGCAAGCCCACGGTCGTGGGTTACACGCGGCGCGATCTCGAGATGTGGCGCGAGGTCATGGCCCGCTCGCTGGCCCTCGCGGGCGCCGAGCCGGGGCACCTGATCCAGAACGCCTACGGCTACGGGCTCTTCACGGGTGGCCTGGGCGTCCACGACGGGGCCGAGCACATGGGGGTGACCGTGCTCCCCGTCTCCTCGGGCAACACTCTCCGGCAGATCCTGCTCCTCCAGGATTTCCATCCGCAGGGACTGGCGTGCACGCCGTCGTTCGCGCTCCATATCGGGGAGGCCATGCGCGAGCAGGGCCTGGATCCGCGCGCGGTCGGCGTGGGCTACGGGATCTTCGGCGCGGAGCCGTGGACCGAGGCCATGCGCAGTCAGATCGAAGCGCTGTGGGGGCTTCGCGCGGTGGACTGCTACGGTCTCAGCGAGATCATCGGCCCCGGGGTGGCCATGGAGTGCGTGGAGGTCCGCCACGGCCTTCACGTGAACGACGATCACTTCCTCCCCGAGATCGTCGATCCGGTCTCGGGCGACCCCCTCCCGGAGGGCGCGGAGGGCGAGCTGGTCCTGACCTGCCTGACCAAGGAAGCGCTGCCCATGATTCGCTACCGGACGGGCGACCTCACGAGTATCGATGCCGCGCCCTGCCGCTGCGGACGGACCACGGCGCGGATCGCGCGGATCAAGGGCCGGGCCGACGACATGCTGGTGATCAAGGGCGTGAACGTCTACCCCTCCCAGCTCGAAGCGG
>WNFE01002424.1_pt1 | contig 13723 bp, 10 predicted proteins | sample 5400451 | NCBI WGS metagenome assembly WNFE01 (sample SAMN13153344, study PRJNA577476) | soil metagenome | isolation source: 200 cm saprolite under Douglas fir tree site 2 hole 2 | place: USA:California | collected 2015-04-18 | reverse complement strand
TTGCCGTCGGTATTCTTGGACTTGCGTTGCGCGATCCACTCCGCGCGAGGCTGGGGAACGCTCTGTCCGTTGCTGCCATTGCCGGGAGTGCCATTTGTGGTCGTCATTGCCAATTTTTCCTTTGAAGTATCTGACCAGATTATACGCCGCATGGACCGGGCCAACGCGAGGGTGAGCAAGTTCAGAGGAAACAAACTTTCCCCGCACCGGAGTCACCCTGAGCGGAGTGGAAGGACCCCTGCATCATGGCCGTCGCTGCTGAAAATCCGCAGAAATCGTGCGCCCATGCCTCATGAATGAGCATAGGTTTATGCCGCGACGGGTCCCTGACTTCCCCCAGGCCATTCGCCAAGCGAATGGGCCGGCTTCGCTCAGGATAACAACGACATAACAATTTCTGCCCTTGTCCGTCTAATCGTGAGGCCCTAGAATCGTCGATCCTTACTTTCCGAGGTCATTTCATGCGCGCGATTCATCTCTTGCCGGTATTTCTCTGGTTGCTGGTCATCTTGCTGGTCATCGGCAGCTTGGCTCAATCCTCGCCGTCGCAGCCCGCTGTAAAGTTGGACACGATCGACAAGACGGTAGATCCCTGTGTGGATTTCTACCAGTATGCTTGCGGAAACTGGCTGAAGACGGCAGAGATCCCGGCCGATCAGTCGGCCTGGGGCCAGTCCGTCGAACTGCGCGAAAGGAATGCCGCCATCCTGCGGGAGATTCTGGACAAAGCCGCTGCCGGCACTCCGGGACGCGATGCCATCACTCAGAAAATCGGCGACTACTACAGCTCCTGCATGGACGAGAAAACCGTTGATACCAGGGGATTAGAGCCGCTGAAGCCGGAACTTGACCGCGTCGCGGCCGCGAAAGATAAAGCCGGGCTGATCGAGGCGATCGCTCGCGTCCACTTGATTGGTCCCAATCCGCTGTTCAACTTCTATTCCTCTCCCGACTTGCACAACGCCAACCAGGTGATCGCCTACATCGACCAGGGCGGTCTGTCGCTGCCCGACCGGGATTACTACATCAAGGACGACCGCAAGATGGCGGATGCCCGCAAAAGCCTGGTCGAGTATGCCACGCAGATGTTTACCCTGGCCGGCCAGTCTGCGCAGCAGGCAGCGGACTCGGCGCAGACCGTGTTGCGCATCGAGACCGCCCTGGCCAGAGCTTCCATGGACCGCACGGCGCGGCGCGATCCCAAGAACCGCGATCACAAGATGACGCGCGACGAAGCGGTTGGCCTGGCGCCTGACTTCTACCTGAGTCGTTACTTTGCCGCAGCCGGCGCGCCAAGTTTCTCCAGCCTGAACGTGACCAACCCGGATTTCTTCAAGCAAGTGAACGGTATTCTGGAATCGGAATCGTTGGATGCTTTGCGAACCTACGTGAGCTGGCACCTCATCGACGCCGCTGCTCCCTGGCTTTCCAAGCCGTTCGTAGACGCCAACTTCAAAATGCAGCAGGTATTGAGTGGACAAACCGAGAACAAGCCGCGATGGAAGCGCTGCGTAAGTTCCACCGACGACGCTCTCGGCGAAGCCCTGGGCCAGCGATACGTGGAGCTTACCTTCGGCGCCGATGGCAAGCAGCGCATGCTCAAGATGGTGGATGCGCTGGAGAAAAGTCTTGATCAGGACATCCGCGAGCTGCCCTGGATGACGGAAGAAACGAAGAAGCAGGCCAAGGTAAAACTGGACGCGATACGCAACAAGATCGGCTATCCCGACGCCTGGCGCGACTACAGCTCGCTTCAGATTGTGCGCGGCGATCTTCTGGGAAACTTCCTGCGGGCAAACGAATTTGAAGGGCGACGCCAGATTGCAAAAATCGGCAAGCCGCTGGACCGCAACGAATGGCAGATGACGCCACCCACCGTTAATGCCTATTACAGCTCGGCCAGAAATGAAATTGTCTTTCCCGCCGGCATCCTGCAGCCGCCCTTTTTCGACAAACAGGCAGACGATGCACTGAACTTCGGCGGCATCGGGGTGGTCATCGGGCATGAACTGACTCACGGTTTTGACGACCAGGGGCGCAAGTTCGATCCCGACGGTAACCTTCGCGACTGGTGGACCGCACAGGATGGCACCGAATTTGAAAAGCGCGCCAGTTGTGTCGCCGATGAGTACAGCAATTTCGTAGCCGTGGATGACCTCAAGCTCAATGGCAAGCTGACCCTGGGCGAAAACACCGCCGACAACGGCGGCGCGCGCATCGCGCTCATGGCCCTGGAGCAAATGATTGCCGCTGACAAGACGGGCAACAAGGCCCAGACCATTGACAGCTACACTCCGGAGCAGCGTTTTTTCCTCGGTTTCGGCCGGGTGTGGTGCGGAAAGCGGCGTCCGGAATCCGCTCGCATGCTGGTCAGCATCGATCCTCATTCGCCGAACAAATATCGGATCGACGGCGTGGTGCAGAACATGCCTGAATTCCAGAGAGCCTGGGGCTGCAAGGCCGGGCAACCCATGGTGCGGGAAAATGCCTGCAGGGTCTGGTAGGACAACAGTACCCTCGTCCGGGCGATAAATCCTGGGTTGATCTTCGTAGCGCCGGCGTCCCGCCGGCTGTCCTGAGGGCGTCTCGCCCTCAGCGGGGCGCAGCGGTCGGCGATACTCAGATCTTCAGTGCGGGCCCTCGATTTCCTTGAAGCCCTTCCGGCGCTGCTCGCTGTAGCGGTCCAGCGCATCGCTGATGACCGGGAAAGCTTCCGCGGCGGGCCGAATCTCATCCACTTCCACGGCTTTGCCTTCCAGTTGTTTGTAGTCCTGAAAGAAGCGGCGCAGCATCAGCGAGCGGTGGGGCGGCATCTCGCTGGCTTCGCGATAGGTGTTGAATTCCGGGTCCTGGGTCGCCACTGCGATGATCTTGTGGTCCTTCTTCCCCGTGTCAATCATGGTCATCAGCCCGATGGTGCGAGCGTGGATCAGGGTCAACGGAACCACCGTCTCCTGGCACAGCACCAGTACGTCGAGCGGATCGTCGTCTTCGGCCAGGGTCTGCGGAATGAAGCCGTAATTCGCCGGATAGTAGACAGCGGAGTAGAGAACGCGATCCAGCTTGATCAGTCCGCTGTTCTTGTCCAGCTCGTACTTCACGCTGGATCCGAAGGGGATCTCGACGACCGCGTAAAATTCCTGCGGCAATTTGTCGCCGGGTGTTACGTCATGCCAGGGATGGATCATTGCGGCCTCGCTGAGGTACGGAAGTCGCTGGCATTATAGATCGGTACTTGGAATGGGCATACGGTCACGCTTTGCCTCAAAGCTTTAACCACAGAGGACGCAAAGCGACGGCCGAGGTCGCTGAGAACAGCCACAGGCCTTTCGGACATCTTGACCGCCGACCTCAGCCGGAATACAGTCGAATACGAGGGGCGGTTGATGTCGAGCGAGACTGGCAAATACCTCAAATTCGGCAGTGCGGTGGTGGTCATCCTGGTTTCTCTGGGCTTTCTGGCTTACACCGGCGTGCAGGAGAGCAAGAGCTACTACGTCACCATCAAAGAACTGCGCGGCCTGGGGGATGGCGGGTATACCAAGCGTTTGCGCGTGGCCGGAAATGTTCAACCGGGATCGATCAAGCGGTCCGGCACCAGAGTTGAATTTGTCCTGATCGAAAACGACCAGCTTCTAAACGTGGTTTACAACGGGACCGAAGCGCCGCCCGATACTTTCAAAGACAACTCCCAGGCTCTGGCCGATGGCAGTTTTGGGCGCGACGGCGTCTTCCATGCCAAACAACTGCAGGCCAAGTGCGCCTCGAAATATGCTCCGCAGCAAGCGGGAGTGCCCGCCAACGGTGCTGCCCAGACTGCACCCACCAGCAGGTCGAACTAACCTACGACCACGCCGATTGATAAATGACTACGTAGGCCTGGGCGCCCCTTCGACTTCGCTCAGGAGCTTTGCTCTGCCGGGCGGGTGGGACACCCGCCCCTACGTGGTCTGCGTAGCTATCGACTTCAACTCTGCCTTCGGCTATCTTCCATCTCGGGTGCTTCGCCGTGGAGTCTTCTCCCATTGTCACCATCACCGCCGTGGTCAAGCAGTTCGGGCGATTTGCCGCCCTGCGGGGACTGAGCGCCGAGTTTGCTTCGGGGCGGCTTTACGCGATTCTTGGTGACAACGGAGCAGGGAAGACCACGTTGCTGCGCGCTCTCGCCGGGCTGGCGCAGCCTACACGGGGTAGCATCTCGATTTTGGGGACGACGAACCTGCGCTCGGTATGCGGCGAGATCGGCTACATGGCTCATCCTTCGCTGCTTTATGACGAGATGAGCGGCATGGAGAACTTGCGCTATTTCGCACGGCTCTATGGACTCACCGATGATCGAAGATGTTCCGCAAACATGACAGAGGTGGATCTCGATCCCACGCTGCCGCGTCCGGTGGCGCAGTATTCGCAGGGCATGCGGCAACGGCTTTCGTTGGCGCGGGCGCTGCTCAATCATCCCAAAGTTCTTTTGCTGGACGAGCCCTTTTCGAATGTCGACGTGCGTTCGGCGCGTGCCATGGTCTCGCTTCTGGCCCAGATGCGCACGGCGGGAAAGACCATCTTTGTCGTGACCCACCAGGCTGCTTTGCTGGAGGGTGTGGCGGATGAGTTTGTCTTCATGGAAGCCGGGCAGATTCAGAGTCGCACTCGCGAGTTGCGTCCGCCGGAGTCGCGATGAGCGAGACATTGTCCGGAAACTCGCCACGTGTGAAATCCTCTCCCAGCAATTCGGTAGGTGTAACCGGAGCCACGTTAGCCAAGGACCTTCGCCTGGAGTGGCGGTCGAAAGACGCGATCAACTCCATGCTGTTTTTTTCTCTGCTGGTGGTCGTGGTCTTTAGTTTCTCGTTCGATCCCAACGCGGAAGAGTCGCGCCAGATCGCGGGTGGCCTGGTGTGGGTGGCTTTTCTCTTCGCCGCAGTAGTGGCGCTCAACCAGACCTGGGCGCGGGAGCTGCGCAACCAGGTTTTGGATGCGTACCGCGTTTCGCCGGCTGCGGCGAACTCGCTCTTCCTGGCCAAGGCTTTGGGCAACTTTATTTTTGTGGCCGTACTGGAAATGCTGATGACGCCGCTCTTCATCATGTTCTACAAATTGCGGGCGCTCGGCCCGGCCTGGCAGCTGGTTCCCGTGGCTGGGCTGGGCACCTGGGCCCTGGTAGTGAATGGTACTTTCTTCGCCGCTATGTCGTTGCGCACCCGCAGCCGCGAGATCATGCTTCCGCTTCTTCTGTTTCCGATCTCCATCCCGGCCTTGCTGGCCATGGTGAATGCGACCACTGCCATTTTGACCGGCGAGCTCTCGGCCCGCTTCTGGATTGTGTTGCTTAGCGCTTACGACGTGGTGTTTACTATCGCTTGTCTGCTGTTATTTGAATTGGTGCTGCACGCGGAATGAAGTCGGCGAATTGAAGTTTACGAGTTTGTTAATAATGAAACGGGTCTTCCCCATTTTCGCCATGCTGACCGCAATTCTGCTCAGCTACGCGCTTTATGAGGCGCTGGTGGTTGCTCCCACCGACCAGATGCAGGGCGACGTCTATCGCATCATCTACTATCACGTGCCCTCGGCGTGGACAGCGTTCCTGCTCTTCACTATCAATTTTGTGGCGTCGGTCTGGTATCTGATTCGCCGCAGTCCCAGGGCGGATGCGATTGCCGTCGTCACCGCTGAGGTCGGCGTTGTGTTTTGCACGGTCGTGCTGGTGACCGGGCCGCTGTGGGCGCGTCCGGTCTGGGGAATCTGGTGGACCTGGGATGTTCGCCTGACTTCAACCCTTGTGCTCTGGCTGATCTACGTCAGCTACCTGATGCTGCGCCGCTTTTCCACCAGCAGCCAAACTCCCATACTGGCGGCTGCGCTGGCGATTTTTGGCGCGCTCGATGTCCCGCTGGTTTACTTCTCCATCTGGATTTTTCGCACCCAGCATCCGCAACCCGTGGTGGGCGGCGGAGGCTCGATTGATCCCCGCATGTGGCACGTATGGCTGATCAACTGGGCCGCCTTTCTCTGCTTTGCGGCGCTGGTTTGCTGGTCCCGGTATCACCTGGAGATTCTGCAAAGGGAAGTGGAAGAAACACAGGCTCTGGAAGCCCTGCTCGAACCGCGGAGTTCACGATGAATTACCTCTATGCTGCGTACAGCGCTACATGGATCATCCACATTACCTATCTGAGTATTCTGGTGCAGCGCTACCGACGTCTACAGCGCGAGATTGAAGAACTGAAGAAGGGAAAGCCGGCACTTGGCAATTAGCACTTGGCCCTTGGCCAAAACCTCCGCTTGGAAAATTGCCAGCGCGCCAAAGTCCGGAGAAGCAGCAAGTTTGAAGGAAGTGGAAGAAAGCCGGACTGTGCAAAGACGAGCGTTTAGCACTTAGCGAAAACCCATCCGCATTGCCTTGGCCAATTGCTAATTGCTGAATCCTAAGTGCCAAATCTGTCGTCGCCGACGATTTCGGCGGAAGGATTCGACCGCAGGAATTCGTATTCTTCGATCATCGCCGCCACACCCACGCCCGTGAGGGATTGCAGATTCTCGATCCGTACCACGCGGGCGGTGAAGCGGACCCGTACCGGATCGGTCAGGGTCACGTGAGGTGGAAACGTCATGGTCACTTCGATGCGCGTGCCCTCGGCCAGAGGACGATCAAGATAGAAAAAAACGCCGCGAGCGCTCACATTCTGTGTCTCGGTCAACAAACCATTGAGCCCGTTCCCGGCCACTCGGACCGAGGCTGGCAAACGCATGTCGAAACGTCGCATGGTGCGGCGTTCCTGCCCGGGTTGTAGCGTGGAGCTTTCTCTTCGCAGATGCATGAATCCAGATCCGACCAAATTTCACTCCAAATAGCGGGCACCATCCACTGATTGCAACGACCCTGGCGCCAGATTTACTTATTTACCAATAGTTTGCAAGCGCAAAAAATCGTGGGGAACTGACTCGGTTAACGCTAAAAAAGGGGAGGGCCCTGGGGGAGGATCCCGAAAAATGCAAACTAAAGCGAAGTGAACCCTCATGCACGCGCGATACCATCCGCGCGCAATCAGTCGTCGGTTCCTTCGACAGTAGACGTAACGAGTTGCCGGGTTACGCCTGCTTTCTCAATAAGACACAAGTGAAATATTTTGCAGAGGAACAGATGCTGGCGACCCATCCGACCCAGATTCGACTCCGTTGGATTCGAGTTTTGAAGGCGACAGCGGCATCTCCGGCTGTCTCTCACCGCATCTGACCAACCCAGGGACGCGGAGAAGTACGGAGCGGTCGCGCGGCTTGACAGTCTATCCGTCAGATGTTTAAGTAGTTACTTATTTTTGCCCATATTCTGGTGACAAGTAGGCATGCCGCTTCGCAGGCGCGAGGCGGGTTGCTGTTTGTGCGCCGTTTTTCTTCCTCTCCATCAATCGGGATCCGGAGGAGCTGGTGACATTGAATTTCCGTGGGTTGGGAACAGTTTTTTACCCTGCTCTGCTGTGCCTCACACTGCTGCTTCTGGGTACTCTGGCCCTGGTGCCACAAGTTCCAGTGCGGCAATTGGCCGTTTCTGGTAAGGATCAGTCCGTCCTGGCGCAATTTGGCGCACCGGGCCTGGCACCGGACGCGCGCAACGTCCAGCTGGCGATGGCCCAGCTTCCTCTCAGGTTCGAACCCAATCAGGGGCAGGCGGATCCGCAGGTCAAATTTGTGGCGCGAGGGGCAGGCTACGGACTGTTCCTTACCCCCGACATGGCAGTTCTGGCTCTGCATTCGACCGGCAACAAGACCTCGTTCGTACGCATGCAGCTGGCAGGCGCGGACCAGGCCGCTGCTGTGACCGGGACCGACAAGCTTCCCGGCAAGAGCAACTATTTCATCGGCAACAACCCGTCGGAGTGGCGCCGCGACATTCCGCAGTTTGGCCGCGTGCGTTACCGGGGCGTGTATCCCGGAGTTGATCTGGTTTACTACGGCCACCAGGGGCAATTGGAGTATGACTTCGAAGTCGCGCCCGGCGCCGACCCCGGAAAAATTGCTTTGCGGTTTCAGGGCCACGGAAGACCGGGACTTGATGAAAACGGCGATCTTATAGTGGTAGTCGCGGGCGCTGGCGAAGTGCGGCTCAAGGCGCCACGTATTTATCAACTCTCGGCATCCGGAACCGGGCAACAACCTGTGGCCGGACGCTTCGTCGTGCGGCACGATGGCCAGGTTGGTTTCGAATTCGGAGCTTATGATCGCAGCCGGGTGCTGGTGATCGACCCGATCCTTACCTACTCAACATACCTGGGCGGCACCGGTGACGAGGCCTGTTCGGTAATTTCCCCGGTCGTGGTTTTCCCAACCACCATCCCATCGCCGCCTTCGGGATGTCCTGCAGTCGCGCTTGACGCTTCCTCCAACATCTACATTGCCGGCACGACTAATTCCGCCACCGGCATTCCCCTGGTTCCCACCCCTCCTTTTCAAGCGGCTCTGGCCGGAACCGCCAATGTTTTCGTGACCAAACTGAACTCTACCGGCTCCGCGGTTCTGTTCTCCACCTACCTCGGCGGGAATGGCCTCGATATTACCGCCGGCGTCGCGGCCGATACCGGTTTCAACGTAGTGGTTGCAGGGACCACGACTTCAAGCAATTTCCCCACCACCGCTTCGGCCTTTCAGACCACCCCGGCAGGTGGGGGTGCGCACGCATTTGTGAGCGTCCTGGACGCCACGGGGACGGCTCTCGCGTACTCGACCTATCTCTCCGGAAACGGTACGGAATCCGCACGCGGACTGGCGCTCGATTCCAAGAACAGGATTTACCTGATTGGGGCCACCACCTCCACCAACCTGCCCGACGCGACCCATTCATTTCCGGCTACGCTGGGCGCGATTCAGACGGCTTCGCTGGGCACATCCCAGTTCTTCGTGAGCAAGCTTGATCCCACCCTGCTGGGATTTACCAGCCTGGTCTATTCCACTTACTTTGGCGGGGGCAATCCACTGGGCGGCGCCACTTTGGGCGGCGGTATTGCGGTGGACGCGAACGCGAATGTGTACATCACCGGCGGCACCAACTTCCAGCACACCGGCAATCCCGCCTCCGATTTTCCCATCGTGAACGCCTATCAGGGCTGCCTGGATACGCCGCCGCCGGCGAGCACGACCACGACGACAAATTGTTCGACGAGCGTCACTGCGACCGATGCTTTTGTGGCCAAGTTAAGTCTGACCGCGTCGACCGGCGCCCAGCTGCTCTACTCCACCTACCTGGGCGGCAGCGGCGATGACGTGGGATACGGCATCGCGGTCGATTCCGGGCTCAGCGCTTATGTCACCGGGTCCACGACCTCGGGTGATTTCGTCCTGCCCACGGGCGCGACTGCGTTCCAGGGCACGAACAAAGGCGGACTGGATGCGTTCCTCGGCAAGCTGGGAAATCCGTGTACCGGATCCACTTGCACCACTACGACCGTGCCCTTGACCTATTTTTCCTACCTCGGCGGTACCGGCACCGATGTGGGTTTGGGCATCGCGGTGGATTCTCTGCAGGGCGCCCGCATCGTCGGCTGGACCAATTCGACCGATCTCCTGATTCCCAATCACCCCATTCAGGCGGGTTTTGGCGGGCTGATTGACGGCTTCGCTGCGCGCATCGATACCACCGCCAGCTCCTCGATCTCGCCGGGGCATTACACCACCTACCTGGGCGGCAGCGCTGCCGATTTCGCGACCAGCGTCGCGGTCGACTCGCAGGGCAGCAGCTTTATCGCCGGCGAGACTGCCTCGGCTGACTTTCCCAAGGCGAACCCCTTGCAGCTCAACCTTAGCGGTCCCACGGACGCGTTCCTGACCAAACTCGGCCCGAACCTCAGCCTGGATCTGGTCGAGAGCGTCAGCCCTAGTCCCGTGGGGGTGGGCAACAATGTGACCTTCAGCTACAAGATCACCAACAACGGCGATTTGACCACGGGCATCATTTTTACGGATATCCTGCAGGCCACTGGCGCAACCTTTGTCTCGGCCGCCAGTTCTCCGGGTCAGACCAGTTGCGCCAACACTTCTGGCACCGTGACGTGCTCGGTGGGAACGCTGAACGCGGGAGCGATCGCGACCGTGACTGTGGTCCTGGCCCCGACGGTGGCGGGTTCGCTCCCTGACGGCGGCAGAGTGACTGTCTTCGGCACGACCATAGTGGTGACGCCGGATCCGCCGCCCACCGTCGCCACGGTGAATGACTTCAGCGTCGCTGTGTCTCCGGCGACGGCGACCGTAACCGCTGGCGTGCCCGCAAGCTATACGGTCACAGTAAACCCCACGGGAAATATTCCGGAAACAGTCACGCTCTCCGTCTCCGGCGCCCCCACCGGAGGCACCACGACATTTCCCAACGGCGCGTCATTTACCAACCTGAGCAGCGGATCGCAAAGCCGCCAGCTGGTGGTAAACACCACCGCGCGTGTAACCACGCCAGCCAGCCTTTTCCCCACGGGCCGGCCTTTTTATGCGGCGCTGTTCCCGGTTTCTGGGCTGGCCTTATTGGGCGCGGGAATTGGAGGGAAGAGGTCGCGCTGGCGGCGCCTGCTGATGACCGCGCTGCTGGGCTGTTTCTTCACCCTGGTCCTGTTCCAGGCAGGTTGCGGCTCCAGCAGAACCACGAGTACGACGACCGGAACCCCCGCGGGTACGTACAACCTTACCGTGACGGCAACATCGGGCTCGGCCACGAGGACGCAGCAGATTGTGTTGGTAGTGCAGTAAGTCGGCACAGCCTATGCGGTTGCAGGTAGCTGAGTTCCCAGTTTCCGGTTTGCGAAACCAAGAACTGAAAACTGTCGCGTAACTGTGCACTGAATCCAAGGCTAGGTGGTGTAATCCGCCTGAGCACTCGCGTTCGACGGTTTTTCAGCGGCCTCTTAAGCTGTCGAAGAAATCGCCATTTCGCCTGCAACACTTCGACAGCCCAGTTAACGTCTGCCTCATTTCTTGCATAACCCTTTCGGCGTCCAATCGTGCACCAGGGTGGTCGGAGGCTTTGAGTGGATGTAGCGACTTTCCGAGTCCCGGGTTTCCGTATGGGTGTTTTCTTCCTCCAACAAATGCGTCGAACGACGGACACACGAATCGGCAAGTAGTCGGAAAATAAAATCAGGGCTAGTTTGGGGGATACAGTTTTTGCTGGTCGTCTAGCTCACCGATGCTGATTTGAGACACTGATCTGTATTGCACATACTCCGCAAGGCTAGAAGCATACAGTCTCCGTAGGCCGGGATGCAGCAGGGAAACCCGGACTTAAGGAGGACGACATGTATCGTATGCAAAAGTATCTAGGATCGCTTCTCCTAGGTGTGGCTCTTGTTGCCCCGGTAGGGCTCCAGGCCGGCAACAATTTTCGAGACGACAGCCGTCAAGATGCCCGAGAGCGGCGGTATTACGACCGGGACTACAGGGACTATCATCGATGGGATAACCGCGAAGACGGCAGGTACCGGAGCTGGGGGACTGAAAGGCATGAAGTTTATCGCCCCTTCTACAAACTGCACCGAGCGCAGCAGAGAGCATACTGGAAGTATCGCCACGAACATCCGGATCGTGACGATCGCCGCTGACTCGCCAGTTCTTTCACTACCCGATAACCTCCGGGATGGTCGCCCACTTTACGACTATCCCGGCACTGTGTTCTCCACCTCTGTTCCTCGATAGTTGGCGCAACCCGTCAGGACTGGCCGCTGTCACGGGGCCTGCCAGTCGAGGGCTACGATTTCCTGGCTTCCTGTGTCTTTGAGCAATAGCGGCGAATCATCTGGTGCGAGGCCGAGCCACAGGCCCCAGTAACCCGTCAATTGGAACCCCTTCAGGTCGGCCACTTGTTCTACCTTTCGGTCACGGATCCCTATCCGGACCAGCCCCTCCGACCCCTGCTGCAAGAAATAGACATACTGCCCGTCTCGAGACCAGGTGGGATATCCAGCCCCGGTATGGGTCAGGATCTGCCACTTCTGGGTCTTGAAATCGAACAGCCTCAAGCCCAGCGAATCGGAGGGCAAGGCAATCATGTACCGCCCATCCGGCGACCAACGGGGAGAAAATAGTTTTTCGGACCCAGGGAGCGTCGAGATCTGACGCGTCTTCAGATCAAGGATGTGAATGCCATCCACCGCCGGGATTGCCCCTCCAAAAGCTAGAGAATTGCCGTCCGGCGACCAGACCGGATCACTCTGGGGTTGAGAGGAGCCCGGCATCAGTTCTTGAGGTGCGCCGCCATCGGCTGAGACGAGATAGATGCGAGACGGCTTGCCGTTCTCGTAATCAAAAAAGGCAAGCTGTTTTCCATCCAGCGACCAGCGAGGCATCATGGCATAGAGCGGTGGGAAGCTGAGCTGAAGCCGCTCAGTCCCATCTAGCTTGCTGCGCCAAAGCGTACCCTCGGGAAACGAAACGTAGGCTACCCACTGGCCGTCCCTCGAGAAGGCCACGTCCTGGGCTGAGATTCCCGAAAGAAAAGGTTCCAGGGTCTTGGACTTGGCATTGTAGTGCTCGAGTTCTCCGCGCACCAGGCCCGCCACCGCGAAGAGTCTTTTGCCATCCTTACTGGGAAGCGGGTATGCATAACTGATTGCTCCTGAGGTCAACTGCACCGGGTCGTGGCTGACCTTGCGAAGGAAACTTCCCTTCTCCCGCCGGGTCCAGATCTGGTCTTGGGACTGGAAGACGAAGTAGGTGCCATCCGGAGTCCAGTTTCCGCAGCATTGACCGGTGGCTTGATGCCAACCAGGGAGCAGGACGCGGAGGTTCGAGCCGTCTACGGAAACCTGCCAGAGTGAATTGACTCGCGTCTTGGGATCGCTGACGGTGAAGCGTATCAGGCTTCCATCCGGAGACCATGCCGACCCGAACGCAAAGCCCGGCAGTGAAGCGAGCTTGTGAGATTCCGTGCCGTCGCCGTTGGCGAGGTATAGATCGTTTCCGTTGGCGAAAACGAGCTTCTTCTCATCGGAGGACCACGCTCCATCGTGACCGACCGCATCCGCCAATCGACGCCGCGAGCCCCCGAGGATCGGCAAAGCCGAGAGCGGCCCGTCGGCAGCGGTGCCAGGCCTTTCTGCCACGAGCAAATCCGAGCCGTCCGGGGAAACATTCAAAAGGTTCAAGGGGAGCGCATCAGCGGACGAGGCCGCGACTGGCGCAACTTGTCCTCCCGCAGCCGATACCTGAGCGAGGGGATTACTGAAGCCCGGAGCTTGTTCCTGGAGATAAAGGCGCGAGCCATCCGTGCCAATCAAAAACTTGGGATGGGCATCGTGAGTTAGTTGGAAAGAGCCCGAGACTTTGGGCGAAGGCAGGGGAGGCGCAAGCCAGTACACGAGAGCCGCAACTACAACGACGATTGCGGCGAGTCCGCCAAGCAAAGCTTTCTTGTGTCGTCTGGCGAGATGAACGGCTAGATCTCGGTCGGTCGAACTGTCTTTGACGCTGGCGGCCACGGTCGCGGCAGTCGCACCGGAGGCGCTGCCTCCCTCAGCGGCAGGCACACCGCCGGAGGCTGGCGCCACGGCCGTCGAGCGTCCCGAAGTCGTGTCGCGCTTCAATCGCTTCAACTCCGACCGCAGATCAGAAGCGCTCTGGTAGCGCATGTCGCGGTCTTTTTCCATGGCGCGATTGATGATTTCGTCGAGCTTGGACGGGAGGTCGGGGTTCATCCGCAATGCTGGCGTCGGGGCGCGATTCAAGATCGCTTCGTGGATCACCGCCGTTGTAT
>WNFE01005878.1_pt1 | contig 13741 bp, 16 predicted proteins | sample 5400451 | NCBI WGS metagenome assembly WNFE01 (sample SAMN13153344, study PRJNA577476) | soil metagenome | isolation source: 200 cm saprolite under Douglas fir tree site 2 hole 2 | place: USA:California | collected 2015-04-18 | reverse complement strand
GCGGACACCGACCTCGAGATGGCGCGCATCGCGGCGCTGGCGTCGGAGCGCCTGACCGCTCTGGCCGCGGAGATGGACGGCGTCCCGGTCGAGCGTGTCGTCCGCTTCGGGCGACTGGGAGCGGAGCTGTCGATCGAGGCAGAGGTGTTCGGCGCGGACCTGGTCGCCCTGGCGGCTCCGACCCGGCCGCATCTCGGCGACCGCTTCCGGGCGTGGTATCTCGAGCGGATCGCGCTCGCGTCGCGGGTGCCGGTGATCCTCCTGCCGTTGCCGTCCGATTCAGAGCCTGTGTCGGCGGCGTCGATTTCCGGTGACACGCGCCGGGCCCCGTGGTATTCAAGGCGCCGCCCCCATGAAACGCAGCACCGAGCGCATATTGACCACCCACACGGGGAGCCTGCCGCGCCCCGATGACCTGACGCGGACGATGTTCGCGAAGGAGGAGGGCGTCCCCGTCGATTCCGGCGCCCTCGCCGCACGGATCCGGTCGGCCGTGGCGGAGGTCGTTCGCAAGCAGGTCGAGGTCGGCGTCGACGTCGTCAACGACGGCGAGTACAGCAAGCCGAGCTACGCCACCTACGTCAAGGACCGCCTGCGGGGGTTCGGGGGCGCGAGCCAGCCCCTGCAGTACCGGGACCTCGTGGATTTCCCAGGGATGGCGCGCCGGGTATTCGGGGACCCGGGCCGCGCGCGGCGGCGGGCGCCGGCCTGCACGGAAGCAGTCGCCGTGCAAGACGCCGAAGCTGCGCGCACCGACGTGGCCAATCTCCGGACCGCCGTCGCGCAGGTCACGCCCCAGGAGGCGTTCCTCACGGCAGCCTCTCCCGGGGTCATCTCCCTCTTCTTCCACAACGAGCACTACCCGAGCCACGAGGCATACCTCTTCGCCATCGCCGAGGCCATGAAGCACGAGTACGAGACGGTGGCGCGCGCGGGACTTGTCCTCCAGGTCGATTGCCCGGATCTCGCGATGGGCCGCCACATCCAGTTTGCCGACCTGAGCCTCGAGGAGTTCCGCAAGATGGCCAGGCTGCACGTCGAGGCCCTCGACCACGCGCTGGCGGGGGTGCCGCCAGACCAGGCGCGAATGCATCTCTGCTGGGGCAACTACGAGGGCCCGCATCACTACGACGTTCCCCTGGCGGACATCCTCGATATCGTCTTCGCCGGCCGCGCGGGCGCGGTGTCCTTCGAGGCCGCCAACCCCCGCCACGCCCACGAGTGGCGCGTCTTCGAGAACGTCCGCGTGCCCGACGGCAAGCTGATCGTCCCCGGCGTCATCGACTCGACCACGAACTTCGTGGAGCATCCCGCGCTGATCGCCGAGCGCATCAGCCGCTACGCCCGGCTGGTCGGTCGCGAGAATGTCATCGCCGGAACGGATTGCGGGTTCGGCACCTGGGTGGGCCAGGCCGCCGTGGACCCCGACATCGTCTGGGCCAAGCTCGCCAGCCTGGCCGAAGGCGCTCGCCTCGCCTCACGCGAGCTCTGGTAGGCGCGCGGCGATCAGCGCGCCATCAGCATGGCCGCGATGGCCGCGAGGCCGCCGACCACGGAGAGCACGAAGCCGATCCCGCCCAACCGGTTCCACGGCTTGATCCGGCGCTGCTCGGCGTCGGTCAGATGGACGTGCAGGCCCGAGGGAGACAGCCACCACCTGCGCGGCACCGGCATCTTCCGTGACACGAGGCGGTAGAGCATCACGTGATACCAGAAACCGGTCGGCACCCCCACGGCGAGTCCGAGCAGGAGCACGCCCAGGGCGAGCATGATCATCACGGGCGGCGTCAGCAGCGTGGCGAGGAGGACGACCAGTCCTACTGACGCCAGGGCGGCGAGCACCAGCGTCGCCTCGAGCATCGCTCACTTCACGCATTCGATGAACGTGATGGGGGAGTGATCCAGGAACACGCTCCAGAACTCCCGCCCGAAGGCGGACTCGCCTTCCGGCGACAGGCGGGGCGGATGCCAGCGGATCTCCCGGAACCCGGCTGACCGGAGCGCCTCTTCGTGAGTGGCCACGTCGAGGTGGTAGTTCTCGATCGAGAACGGCCCGTCATCCAGATAGAAGGTCCATGTGATCGGCGCGCCTTCCCGCCACTCGCCGAGCGCGGTGGTCTCGAATCCGTACGTCCGATACGAGGGGGCGGCCCGAAAATCGAGCGCGGCGCTCTGATTGACCGTCACGAATCGCCCGCCGGGCTTCAGGCCGCGCGCCAGGCTCCGGCACATCGCGCCGAGCTCGGCGGCGTCCCTGGCGTAGTTGAGCAGATAGGCCGCCACGGCGAGGTCGCAGGCCTCCGCGAGCCGAAGATCCCGAGCGTCGGCCACTTCGTACTCGATGCCCAGCGCATGCTGCGCCTCCTGGGCGCGGGCCAGGTCGACCATCCGCGGCGAGAGATCCACACCGAGCACTTTCCCCGCGCCGAGCGCGCGGACGCGCCTCGTGTAGTAGCCGTCGCCACAGGCCACGTCGACCAGGCTCTTGCCCGCGAGATCACCCAGGAGGCCCACGAGCGTGTACGCCTCGATGTGGGCGCGCCATGGCTGGAGCTTCGAACGCTTGTACTGCTCGGCGATGGGATCGTAGTCGGTAGTCATGTCGGAAGACCAGCAGGATTCGCCGAGCGACCGAGCGTCGCCCCGCTGCCGCTGGCGTTACCGGCGGCGCGTGATGAGGCTGATCACCGCCACGAAGACGGCCGCGCCGATGATCGACCAGATGACGGGAAAGCTCTCCCCGCCGATCCTGACGACGAACAGCTCAGGCAGGTGCAGCGCGTGGGCCATCCACATCCCCACGAGCGCGCCGATGAAGCCGAGCGCGATCGAGACGAGGCAGCCGCCGTGGCTGTACCCGGCGATCGCCTGGCCGATCGACCCGCATATGCCTGCGACCACCAGCAGTATCAGAAACGACACCAGCGTCATGGCCCATAAGGTAGCAGCCCTCGTCCCCTCTTGACAATCGGATCGGCCGGCGTTCTGCTAAGGGTGACGGCAGCCGAGGCGCCAGCCCGCCGTCGTGGCAAGAAACCGCCGAGGAGGTCAGGATGGAACACACGCCACCCGGCTCACAGGGCGCGCCATCAGGCCGGCGTATCCCCTGATCGCGCGCGACGCGGCAGCAGCCGTAGCACCCTAAAGACTCCGGCTTTAGCCGGAACATGCCCGGGTCGGATGACCCGGCGCGTCAACCACGAAGCCCGGAAGTGGGCGACCGGTCCCGCCTCCGGGCTTCACCTTTTCCAAAATCCAGGCGGCTCAGGACGCGGGCCCGGTTTGCGCCGCGCTCATCACGGCGGGGGCGGGCGCGGGGCGCCCCGCGCCGGTGACGAGGCGAAGGAACCCGGGCGACAACCGTGGATCGAGGGTGTCGCGGATGCCGTCGCCAAGGAGGTTGAAGGCGAGCACGGTGACGGTGATGGCGAGCCCAGGAAAGAACACGAGCCACCACGACGGCACGAGGCCCGTGATCGAGTCCGCGAGCATATTGCCCCAGGTGGCGGTCGGCGGAGGCACTCCCACGCCGAGGAAGCCGAGGGCCGCCTCGATGACGATGGCCACGCCCAGATGCGTGGTGGCCAGCACGAGGTAGGGAGCGACGCACTGGGGCAGGACGTGCAGGCGCATGATGCGGAACGCGGAGGCCCCGGTGGCCCGGCCCGCCTCGACGTAGGCCATCTCGCGCACGGAGATCGCCACCGAGCGAATGACCCGCCCGCCGAACGGGATGCGCGTGATCGCGATGGCGACGATCACGGCCGGCAACCCAGTGCCCATGGCCATGGAGATGGCCAGGGCGAGGATCAGGTCGGGAAAGGCCTGGAGGATCTCCATGACGCGCTGGCTCGCGAGATCGAAGCGACCGCCGAGGTAGCCGCACGCCACGCCCCACAGCGAGCCCACCGTGGTCCCGAGCAGCACCGCCGCGAAGGCGACGAAGAGCGACGTCCGGGCGCCGTAGATGACGCGTGAGAGGGTGTCCCGACCCACCTGGTCGGTCCCGAACAAGGCCTGCGCGTCGGGCGGCTTGTTCATCCGGCGGAAGTTCGTCTTGAGCGGGTCCGCCGGCGCGACCCAGGGCGCGGCGATCGCCATCGCGATGATGAGCACGCCCACCACGCCTCCCGCGGCGGAGAGCGGATTGCGCCAGGCGAAGCGCGCCAGCTCGCCCAGTAGGGAGCGCTGATCGGGATCAGGCATAGCGGATGCGCGGATCGAGCCACGCGTAGCTCAGGTCGACGAGGAGGTTGACCAGCACGAAGATGACGGCGTAGAGCAGGACGAGGTTCTGAACCACGATGATGTCGCGCTCGATGAGCGCGATGACGAGGGCGCGGCCCAGGCCAGGAACCCCGAAGGCCTGCTCGACCGCCACCGAACCCCCCAGCACGAAGCCGAGGAGCACGCCGGAGATAGTGATGACGGGCAGCAGCGCGTTGGGTCCTCGTGGATGACCTCCAGGAGGCACGAGCGCGCCATCCGCGCGATATAGGCACCCTGGGCCAGCCCCAGCACGACGGCGGGCCCGATGACGATCTGGAGGTTCTGCCAGGGCGACTCCCAGAGATGGACGATGATGATGGGCGCCTTGTACCCGAACCAGAAGAGCAGCGCGAGCACGATGAGCATCCCGAGCCAGAAACCCGGGATGGCGATGAAGAGGATGGCGAGCGAGCGGGCCACGTTGTCGATGATGCTGTTGGGCTTGACCGCGCTCAGGATGCCGATGGGGAGGCCGACGAGCCACGACACGATGAGCGCGAGGAGGCCGATCTCGGCGCTGATCGGCCCGCGGTGGAGGATGAGCTGGGCGACCGTGTCGCCGCGAAAGAACGACTTGCCGAGCTGCCCCGAGGCGATGTCCCGGAGCCAGTGAAGGTACTGGAGAGGGAGCGGGTCGGAGAGGCCGAGATCGTGCATGATCTTGACGCGGTCCGCCGGCGTCATCCTCGCGTGACCCTCCACGCCAAGGATGGCCACCAGCGGGTCGCCGGGCAGGACGCGCAGGACGACGAAGATGATCAGCGACACCCCAACGAGGGTCGCCAGGGCAAACAGCGCCCGCCGGACGAGATATTTGCGCATGCGCGAGGCCCCTTGCCTCTACTGTCTCGCCCGGCGGGCTTCGGCGGCGGCGCCGGCTAGCTCTTCGCCAGCCAGACCTGATCCCAGCGGCACACGTCGTAGATTCCGAAGAACGTCGATGGGTTCTGTCCCTTCACATTGTTGTAGTACGCGTCATAGATCTGCTCATAGGCAATTGGGATGAGGGGCGGGTCCTGCTCCAGAATCCCCTCCGCCTTGCGGACCATGGCCGTGCGCTTCTTCTTGTCCAGCTCGCGCTCGATCTGCTTGGCGAGCGAGTGGAACTGCTCGTTGCTCCAACCGGAATAGTTCTGCGGGCCGTTCTGGCCGTACCAGGCGGTGAAGTAGTCGGACGGGTCCATGAGGCTGGACACGATGGCGCTGATCGCGAGGTCGAAGTTGCCGGCCGCCGCCTCGTCGAACCACACCGAGGTCTGCACCGTGCGCAGGTTGGTCTCGATGTTGAGGTTCTCCTTGAGCATGGCTTGGATGGCCACGGCCCAGAGCTTGAACGTCTGAATGTCGCGCACGACGAAGTCGAGCCCCTTGATCCCCTGGCCGTAGCCCGCCTCCTGCATCAGCCGCCGGGCCTCCTGCACGGCAGGCTTCACGTCCGTCTGATAACCCAGGCGCTTCACCAGCTCGGCCTTCGGCGTCGACATCTCGTGGAAGGGGTACACGAAGCCGCCGATCTGCATGGGCGCGGTATCCTTCACGACCTCGATCAGCGCGGGCCGATCCATGGCGAGGTGGATCGCCCGGCGCACGCGGGCGTCGGCCAGCGGCTTCTTCTTCATGTTCATCCAGAAGGCCTGGATCACGCTCTGGTTGAACGCGGCGGCAGTGACGTTGGGCATCTCCTTGGCCTTCCGCCAGGAGACAGGATCCATGAGCCGCGCGTAGTCGATCTTGCCGGCCAGGAACGACGAGCCCAGCTCGGGCGAGAACGGGAACATGTGATAAATCTCGAGCCGGTCGAGGTAGGGCAGCCCCTTGTTCCAGTAGTTGGGGTTCTTGTCCATGATCCAGATCTCTTTGTCCTTCCGGGAGACGTGCTTGTAGGGCCCCGTGCCCGGGAAGTCCATGACCTGCCGCAGGTTGCCCTGGTTGTCCTCGAGCGTCTTCTTGCGGATGATGATGTTCCACCCGCTCGCGAAGGCGCCCAGCATGAAGTCGCGCGGGCGCGGCTCGGTCATCCGGAACTCGATGCGGTACGGATCCAGCACCACGATCTCGCCCACCGTGGTGAAGAGCGACGAGCGCGGGATGACCACGCCCTTGGGCGGCCGGACGATGCGCTCGTACGTCGCCTGGACGTCGGCCGCGGTGAAATCGGCGCCGTCGTGGAACTTCACGCCTTTGCGGAGATAGAAGGTGTACTTTTTCCCGTCTTTCGAGATGTCCCACTTCCAGGCGAGGTCGGGGATGATGGTCTGCCCGTTCCGCGGATCACGCCGGATCAGGCAATCGTACATGGGCGACTGGGGCCCGATATTGGCGACCGTGCCCGACTGGTGCACGTCGAAGTGGGCGGGGGCGTTGTGCACCGCGTAGCGGAGGGTGCCGCCCCGCTTGGCCGCCGCTTCGGGCCGGATGGGGGACGGCGTCTCCTGGGCCTCGCCCTTTCCACGGAGCACCGCGGGACCGAGGGCGACAGCGCCGGTCACGCCCGCGGTGCGAAGGAAGGTACGGCGGCTCAGGGTCGTGGGACGGTGGCCGGAGTCGGTCTGGTCGCTCATGGAAGATACCCCCGTTGGATTGGCCCGCGCATCCTCACGCGGGTTTCGCTCACTTCGCCTTGGTCAAGTCGACTCCGAACGGGCGATTCACTCTTTGGGTGATCCCGGTCCCCGAGAGAGCGCTCGCTGAACCTTTGAGAGAGATTCGCATGTCCGTGCCCACGAGGACTCGAATCGGGTGAGACGTATACTTCCCGAGCTCGACTGAAGAGGGAACTGTTTTGGTGGCGATGCCCTCGGCCTCCGTGTTGCTCACCTCTCTCGTTTCCGCGGCCCATGTCCATTTCACACTTCCCGCGTCGTCACGAAACATCATCGTGACGGCTCCCACCTCAGTGCCACGCGTATACTGACCCCTCCATTGGCCTAGGAGCCAGTCGTGACTCGACGCATGCCCGCCCGCCGCGAGAAGCAGCAGGAAAACTGCAAGTAGAGACGTGGGAACGATCCTTGTCACGAGATTTTCTCCGATGGGTTCGCCCGCGCACCGATGCGCGAAGTGGCGGCATCATACACGAGGCCCCAGGCCGAGACAAGGCGCAGCCCGCCATCTGGGTGACGGCGGTGGGTCAGGCCGTCGCCAGCCCCGCGAGCGCGCGTAGGCGCGGCTTCACCGCCTGCCACGCGCGGCCCATGTACACGCACAGGACGATCAGCGCGATGGTTGCGGACCAGTACAGCACCCAGTTGTTGAAGCGCAGCCCGAGCGCCCGGTGGATGATCGTCTCCTCGATGATCTGGTGGGCGAAGTAGAGCACCAGCGCCGTCTGGCCCAGTGTCACCAGCCACGGCAGCTCCCAGCGCCGCACCTCCATGAGCCAGTAGCAGAGGGCGAGCAGCCACGCCACGCCCGTGACGATCAGGAAGGTCGTCACGCCGCGCGGCGTCCAGTAGTGGTTCAGGCCGTAGTCGCGCGGGAAGCCGAAACGCGGCACGGTCGGAATCCACCACTCCCAGAGATCGTAGGCGATTAAGAAGACCAAGCCGATGACGGCGGCGGTCGCGAAGTAGCGCGCCTCCGCGGCCGGGCCGCGCGCCCGAGCTTCGAGCCACACCCAGCCCAGCACGAGCCCGATGAGCGCGGGCGCGATCCAGGGCCAGAGCGGGAAATCGCCGAACGCCATGGTTCCCACGATGGGATGGGCCGCGCACCAGCGAATGAGCGCCGGGCGTGCCCACCCGAAAGCCAGATAGATGAGGACGGCGCCGGCCATCAACGCCGAGCGCGCCGAGCGCCGGCGCAAGAGCGGGACGAGGGGGCCGAGCAGCATGATGGTGAGCCCGATCGTCTGCAGCACGCCGCCGTGCCACACCCGCTCTTCGGCCGGCACGGGTGGCCGAGGCAGCATGATCAGATTGAGGAGGTACCCGGCGGCGACGATGCCGATCCCGCGCCGGAAGTAGCGGCGGAAGTCGCCGATGAAGCCCTCGGAGCGCCCGCGGTGGTGGTACGAGATCGGCAGGCAGAAGCCCACGAGGAAAAGAAAGATCGCGGCCGGGAGAATGAGACTGCCGTAGACGAGATGGTAGCGCGGCCACCCCATGAGGACGTCCATCCAGTCGCGCGAGGTGTGGTTGACGACCATCAGGATGAGGGCGACCCCGCGCAGCCCGTCGAGGAAGTGCAGCCGCCCCCCGATCCGCGCGCTCGGCACGGCCGAGGGAGCATCCGGATTCGGTCCGGCGCGAGGCACGAGGCTACTGATAGCAGATCCGCTGCTGGTAATCGTCGTTGCGCACGATCACCCAGCGGCTCCCGTCCGTCACCGGGCGGACCTTGTAGCACTCGTTGATGTTCCGCTCCCGCGTGACCTTGCCGTCTCGCCAGTAGAAATCCATGCTGTAGCGCACTCCGAAGGTGGCCTGCCGGTCGTCGCTGCCCTGGTACATGATTTCGTATTTCAGAACATCGACGCGATCGACCCGGGCGAAGTCGCCGCGCCGCCGCTGCGCGATCTCCTCGTAGCCGCGGCTGTAGGTGGCGCCATTCTTCAGCCGGCCGGTCTGGACCACGCCGCTGTCGAATTGGCGCAGGTACAGGCTCGCGTCCTTCTGCATCCAGGCTTGATACAGGAGATCGATCGGCTCGCGCATGCGCTCGATGTTGGGGCCGACCCGCTCCGGGGCGTCGCTGCGCGTGAGAAAGCCCAGGTCGTGCAGGGTCTTGACGGTAATGTCGGGCAGGCGCGCGAGGGGCGGCGAGCCTTTGGCGGTGGAGTAGAGCAGGAACTCGCCGCCGTGATGACCGGCGAGACTGCCGAACGCGGGCGTGTGCTTGGGGTTGGCGCTCAGCGCCTGTACGTAGGAAGCCAGCTCTGAGAACGTGACGAGTCCGCTCGGGCGCTGCTTCACCACGCCCTGCTCCAGCCCCTTCAGCAGGAAGTAGGTGAACCAGCTCAGGCTCGCCGGTCCATTGTCCAGGACCTCCTGGTCTTCCCCGCCCGCGCTCAGGTACTGGCGGGCGCGGCGAGCGCCGAGATCGCGCGCCATGAACGCTTCGCTGTCGTACTGCAGCCGCTCGCCGGCCGCACGTGTCTGGAACTGTCCCATCAGGCCGGCGTAGCAGCTGTCGAAGATGAACAGCTGGTGGCGCGCGCGATCGAGGCTGCGAGAATATTTCACGATGTCACCGGTGGAGATGAGCGAGGCCGGATCGTTCCTGTCCCGCCCGCCGGGAACGACCAGGTAGGCGACGTCGAGCCCTTCCTGCCGCTGGGCCTTGCCATGGCCGGCGAAGAAAAAGACGAAGCGATCCTGCTCGGTGATCCGGTCACCGATCTCCCGCACGGCCTTTTCCAGGCTGCGTTTCGTCGCGGCCTGGACACCGACCAGGGAGCTCACCTGATAGCCCTGCGCGCGAAAATAGCGCTCGACGGCGCGCGCGTCGAATTCGGCGTTCGACAGCTTGGGCAGGCCGATGCTCGAATAGTCGTCCACGCCGACCACGATGGCGTAGCTCTTCTGGAATTCCTGCGCCTGGGCCGTCCCGACGCTGCACAGCAGAACGGCCAGCCCGAGCCGCCACATGCCTATTGTCCGCGAACCTTCAAGCCGCCCTGGCCCACGTCGACCTGTCCGGAAGACTGCAGGTCCGCCTTCGGGACGACGATCTCGGGCGGCGAGGTCCAGACCAGCGCGGCGATGATCGCCGCACCGAACAGGGCGAAGAAGGTGCCCGGCGCGACGTTGCCGAGCTTCAGGGTGTTGCCCGCCACGCCTGCCTCGAGGCTCCCCTGCTGGGCGGCGAATCCGCTCTGGAACAGGCGATAGCCGAGGATGATGGCGACGAGTCCACAGGCGAGCACGCAGAGCCGCCAGATCAGCACGTAGGCAACCGAGACGACGAAAGGGGTCATCGATGCTCCTCCTGGGAAGCGGTCCCGGGCGGAATAAAGCCCTCGATCGGCGGGCGGGGGTGACTACATCGTGGCCGCGGGGCCTCTTACGGCATCGTGCCGCGCGCTTCGATGAAGGTGTAGTCCCACACCGTCACACGATATGACGCGGCAGCGACCATATGGTCGATCTGGAAGTACACCTGGTTGAAGCCGGGAACGCCTCCGGGCACCCACTCGACGCGCTGGCCGACCACCCTTCCGGACGAGTCGACCGCCATCCCGAGCACACGAAAGGGCGAGGCGAACTGTCCATACTGGCTGGAGACGCGGCCGTACAGCACGGTGGACCCGTCCGGCGCGGGCTCCGTTTTCCAGTCGAGCGCGAACTTGGACTGCCACCCCGGCACGAGCGTGTCGAACTGGGTCGTGCTCGTCAGCGGGTTGCTCGCGGTCGCGCAGGCGCAGACGAGCAGGGCAATCGCTCCGAGCCCTACCCAGACGGTCGGCCTCCGCAGTGACCTCATCGCGACCATCGTGCCAGATCGCCCACGGCGCGTCAAACCCAGGACTGGGCCCGGCCACCGGGTATTCATTCGGCTCACTGCGAGCGGCCGCGGCCCGCGATGTCCCAGACGGCTTCGACACTCTGGCCACGCATGGCGTAGATGCGATCGTAGAGGTTGATGGTCGGGTCACAGTGCGGCGGGAAGAACTCGATCAGCTGGCCGAGGGCGGGCAGCCGCCCTTCCTCCGAGACCATGAGTCGCCCGTGCTCGTCCCCGGCCCACGAATACGTCACCCCCGGGCACTCGACGGCCTCGGGCACGAAGGGCTTGTCGGTGGAGAACGCCTTGAGCCCGCCGTCCACCATGGCCATCTCCCGGGTCGGCACGCTCACCACCGTCGTCAGCACGGTCAGCGCCATCTCGAAGTCGTCGTAATCGCCGCCGCCCTTGCCGCCGATGCGCCGGTAGTCGAGGTCCATCACGCAGTACGAGCCCGACTGCAGCTCGGTCAGGCCCTTGAGATCGCAGTCGATGTTGAAGGTGCCGGACGACCCGCCGCTGACGATCTCGACGGGCAGCCCGTTCTTCTCGAAGAGATCGCGCGTCTTCATGAGGCGGTTCATCCACCGGTGCGAGGTCTTGCGCCGGTTCGCGTAACCCGGCACGTGGGCGCAGTGTCCCGCGTAGCCCTGGAGCCCGCGCAGGTTGAGGGCCGTCTCGAGCGTGACCATGCGCGCGACATGCACCGCGGGCTCGCCCGGCTGCACGCCGGTGCGGCGGCCGCCCACGTCCACGTCCACGAGGAGGTTGAGGACCTTGCCCGCGCGCGCCATCGCCTGGCCCAGCTCCCGCACGTTGTCCGGGTTGTCCACGACCACGAGCGTCTCGGGGGCTCGCTCGAGCACGCCGAGGAGGCGGCCGATCTTCTCGGGCCCCACGACCTCCGTCGTGATCAGCATGTTGCGGATGCCCGATTCCGCCATGACCTCGGCCTCGCCCACCTTGGCGCAGCAGATCCCCACCGCGCCCGCGGCGATCTGGCGGCGCGCGATCTCCGGGCACTTGTGCGTCTTGGAATGCGGCCGGAGCTTCTTGCCCACCGCCGTGACGTGCGCCGCCATCTTCGCGACGTTGCGCTCGAAGCGGTCGAGGTCGAGCAGGAGGGCCGGGGTCGGGATCTCGGCTCGCGTCATGGCGTGGCGAGCATACCACGGCCCGATGTATCATCGGCGGCATGACGACACCGACGCTCACGCATCCAGGCGTGGTGGACTGGTCCGGAGAAAATCCCGGCATGTATCTGAAGGAGAAGCCCGACGGACCGTTTGTCACGCTCGTCTCCTTCTTTCGCGTCGTCGCCTCGCCCCACGGGCGTGGCCACGCGCTGGTGCTGCTCGAGGCTCCGCTGCTCGACCGCAGCCTGCCCGAAGCGCTCAACGTCTGCGTCACCGACAACGACGCGCTCGCGCACTACCTCATCACCGAGTTCGTCAGCTACTTCGGCGCCTTCAAGGGCGCCACGGCGCTCCAGCACATGGACTACGTGCCGCTCGAGGGAGTCGCCACGTCAGGCGACACGCGCTCGTCCGTCGTGGAGTGGGTCAAGGGGGGGGACGTCGAGGCGGCGCTCTCCTGGGAAGATCTCGGCGAGCCCTACGTCGTCACCCTGCCCAAGGAGAAGTCGGCAACCGGCAAGCACGCGCTCGTGAGCCTGTTCGTGGATGCCCGGTGGGTCACGGCCAAAGTCAACGGCCGTACCCTCAAGGGCCATCCTGTCCCGCGCGAGTTCGCGGGACGGCAGAGCAGCACGGCTTTCCTCGCCTTCTCGGAGACCTGGATCAGGCTCTAGGGACGATGCCGACAGCACGGCCGCCCGAGAACGCGACGACTCTGGACGCTCTGCGCCGGGCCGCGGCCTCCTGTACGGGATGCGACCTGTACAAGCGCGCGACACAAACCGTCTTCGGCGATGGCAATCCCCACGCATCCCTCATGCTGCTCGGTGAGCAGCCCGGGCACGAAGAGGACTTGGCCGGCCGGCCGTTCGTCGGTCCCGCCGGGCGGCTGCTGGACAAAGCCCTCGTCCAGGCGGGGCTCGATCGCCGCCAGGTCTACGTCACGAATATCGTGAAGCACTTCAAGTGGAAGGCGAAGGAAGGCGGAAAGCGCCGCATCCACGAGAAGCCTGGACGCAACGAGGTCGAGGCCTGCCGCCCCTGGTTCGACAAGGAGTTCTGGCTGGTCCAGCCCGAGGTGCTCGTGTGCCTCGGCGCCACTGCCGCCGCCGCCGTCTTTGGGCCGGCCGCGAGGGTAGGAACCGCTCGCGGTCGCGAGCTGTCGTCACCTCAGGGCGTTCGAGCCTTCGTCACGGTGCACCCATCGGCCATCCTTCGCATTCCGAAAGACGCGGAGCGGGCAGCGGAGATGCGTCGGTTCGTGGCCGATCTCCGGCGCGCGGCTCTGGCCGCTCGCCGCCCGTCACGAGCTACGCGAGTATCCAGAGGCCCGGCGACTCCACGCCGAGCGCCGAGTCGCGCGCCTAGCCGAGACTGACCTCGTCGGAGAGCTCGTTCTTGTCGGTGGGCCGGCGGGGGAAGTGGTGGGTGAGCGCCGTGCCCATCTCTGCGACGGCATGGATGAGGCCGTCACGCGGGCCCTGCTGCCGCAGGCGCAGGCGGACGCTGGCCACCAGCCCCTGCCAGTAGTCTTCGCCCACGCGCTCGTGAATCCCCTTGTCGCCGATGACGGCGAGCTTCCGGTCGGTCACCGAGATGTAGACGAGGACGGCATTCCGCGCGGCGGTTTTGTGCATGCCCAGCCTCTCGAAAACCTTGATGGCCCGCTGGAGCGCGTCGCCCGGGCACACGTGGTCCAGGTGGACGCGGATCTCGGCCGAGGTGTGGACCTCGGCCTGCGCGACGGCGCGCGCGACGGCTCCGAGGTCGTCCTCCGAGAGAAACGCGCGCACCCACCTGGGATGTCGAGCCATCACCAGTCTCCGCTCGCCCCGCCCCCACCGAAGCCGCCGCCACCGCCGCTGAAGTCACCGCCGCCCCCTCCGCCCCCT
>WNFE01002420.1_pt1 | contig 13741 bp, 11 predicted proteins | sample 5400451 | NCBI WGS metagenome assembly WNFE01 (sample SAMN13153344, study PRJNA577476) | soil metagenome | isolation source: 200 cm saprolite under Douglas fir tree site 2 hole 2 | place: USA:California | collected 2015-04-18 | reverse complement strand
TGACTGCCCGCCGGCACCTCGCGCCGCGGAGCATCGAGCGTATCCAGGTGCTGGCGGATGGAAGCGAGCCGGCCCGGCACGTCGGCCATCTCCTCCACCGTGAGACCGGAGAGGATGGATTGCGGATACCGATCGACCAGCTCGTCGCTCGCGGCCGCGCCGTCCGCCTTCTTGAGGAGGAGCCAGTCCTTCTCTGACCCTGACATGCGCGCGAGCGTCCAGCGCCCCCGGAGCTTGTAGCCGAAGAGCTCGACCTCGAGCCTGCCCCGGCGAAGCTGCTCCAGCGGATCCTCGGGCTTCGCCGAGCGGTACCACCCGCGGTCCCACACGATGACCGAGCCCGCGCCGTAGTTGCCGGGGGCGATCACTCCTTCGAAATCCGCGTACTCGATGGGGTGATCCTCGACGTGCACGGCCAGGCGCTTTTCCTCGGCATGCACGGAAGGGCCCTTGGGCACAGCCCAGCTCTTGAGGACGCCGTCCATCTCGAGGCGCAGGTCATAGTGCAGGCGCCGCGCGGCGTGCTTCTGGACCACGAACATCCGGCCGCTCGCGAGCCGGCGGCCGCCGAACGGCTCGGGTGTCCGCTCCGGGTCGCGCTTCTTCCGATACGCCTCGAGCTGCGGTGCCCGCTCCTCGATCACAATCCCTGGCCCCTTTCCGTGCCGCCTACCACAATCCGTATGCTTCGCCGTCCAGAGTCTTGGAGCATAGCCGGAGCCGTGCTACCGTGCCAACCTCATAGAACTTCACCACTTGGAGGGCGCCGGCCATGCCTCCGCATTCTCTTGGTTCGGGAACCATCTCGTTCGGACTCGTCTCCATTCCCGTCAAACTCTACACGGCTGCCTCGGCGGGCGGAGTCAGCTTCAACCAGCTCCACGTCAAGTGCGGCAACCGCCTCCGCCAGCAGATGTTCTGCCCGGTGGACAACGAGGTGGTGGACCGGAGCCAGATCGTGAAGGGGTACGAGTTCGCGAAGGACCAGTACGTCCGCTTCACGGACGAGGAGATCAAGTCGCTCGAGGGCGAGGCCTCCAGGGTCATCGACATCGCCGAGTTCGTGCCGCTCTCGACCGTGGACCCCATTTATTTCGAGAAGACGTACTACCTGGGACCGGACAAGGGCGGCGAGAAACCGTACCGCCTCCTGGCCGACGCGATGGCGAAGATGGAGCGCGTCGCCCTGGCCAAGTTCGTCATGCGCGGGAAAGAGAGTCTCGTCCTTGTTCGCCCATCTCAGGGCGGGCTGATGCTGCACACGATGTACTTCGCCGACGAGGTGCGGGATTTCGGCGAGGTCGGCAAGGGCGAGTCGGCCACGCTCAAGGAAGGCGAGATGGGCCTGGCGGAGCGGCTGATCCAGGAGCTCTCGGGCGACGAGTTCAAGCCGGAGCAGTACCAGGACGACTACCGGCAGCGGGTGCTTGATCTCGTGAACCTCAAGGTGGAGGGTAAGGAAGTCACCACGGTCACGCCTGAGGTGCACCGGGCGCAGGTCATCGATCTCATGGACGCCCTCAAGCAGAGCCTGGCCAAGCGGGCGGGATCCCGCGCCGAGGCGCCCGAGAGAAAGGCCCCGGCCGCGGCGATGTCCAAGAAGCCCGCCGTCAAGGCGACGAAGCGGGAAGGCGGCGAAGAGAAGACCGAGAAGAAGGCCCAAGCCGGAAAGAAGTGATGCAATGACGTACTTCACCACCCGAGAGGTGGCGAAGATCGCCGTCCTCCCGGAGAGCCGGATCCGCTCGTGCGTGCGGGCGGGATTGCTCGCGCCCCGCCGGGGCCGCCGGGGTCAGCTCGCGTGGAGCTTCCAGGATCTGCTGCTCCTGAAGACGACCAAGGGTCTGCTGGATGCCCGCATCCCCATGGCGCGCATCCGGCGCATGATGGGCTCACTCAAGCGACAGCTCCCGGACGACCAGACCCTGTCCAGCCTGACGATCTATGCCGACGGGCGCCGCGTGGTGGCCTGGGACGGCACCGCGCGGTGGCAGCCGGACTCCGGCCAGTTCCTCTTCAACTTCGACGTCCAGACCGTCGCCGCCAAGGTGAACCTGCCGGAGCGACTGCCGCGTACAGCGTCCGAAACGACGCGCGAGCCCACGCGGACAGCGGAGCAGTGGTTCGACCTCGGCTGCGAGCTCGATGCCTCCTCCCCGGAAGAAGCGCGCCACGCCTATCAACACGCGCTGGAGCTGGATCCGTCGCTCGCCGACGCCCACGTCAACCTCGGCCGCCTCTACCACGCCGCGAATCAGCCCGCCCAGGCGGAGGCGCACTACCGCGCCGCTGCGCAGCAAATGCCCGATGACCCGATCGCGCACTTCAATCTGGCCGTGCTGCTGGAAGAGCGGGGGCGCGCCGACGAAGCCATCCAGGCCTATCAATGCGCGCTGCGGGCCCAGCCGGACTTCGCCGACGCCCACTACAACCTCGGCCTGCTCTTCGACGCCCTCGGCAAGCGCGCGCTGGCCATGACGCACCTGCGCACCGCGCGCAAGCTCTACGGCCGTCCCTGAAAGGAGACTTCAATGGCGGAACGACTCGGACTCGCCGTTATTCCCGGGGTGGGCTGGCGTGCGAATGAGATCCAGACGATCGCCCGCGAAGCGGAGGATGCAGGGTTCGATGCGATCTTCGCCGCCGAGGTGAACAACGATGTCATGGCGACCGTGCAGCTCATGGGCGCGGCCACACGGCGCGTCCAGGTCGGCACGTGGATTGCCAACATCTACGTTCGTCATTCCTACGTTTGCGCGCAGGGCGCGGCGCTCATCGCCGACGCCACCGAGGGACGTTTTGTTCTCGGACTCGGGGTCAGCCATCCCCCGGTCAACAAGGCCCTCGGTATCGACATGGGGGATGCTCCAAGCGCATTGCGTCGTTATGTCACCGCCGTGCGCAGTTGGCTGAAGGGCGAGGGGCCGGCGACCCATCTTCCTCAACGACCAACCGTGCACCCAGTGCCGCTCTACGTTGCCGCGGTCAGTTCACGCACGGTTGAGCTCGCGAGCGAGCTGGCGGACGGCATCATGCCGTTTCTCTGGTCGGCGGAGCGCGTCAGGAAGAGCAAGGTGTGGATCGATCGCGGTCGGGCCAAGGCGTCCGGCCTCGGCACAGTCGATATGACTCTGGGGCTTCCGACCTTCGTCGGCGACGACGTCAAGGAGATGCGCGAAGCGGCACGCGCCAACCTTGGCCTGTACACGACGTTCCCGTTCTTCCAGAGGCTTTTCCGCGCGAGCGGTTCGCGTCCGAAGCCGATCAGATGGAAAAGGGAGGCGGAGGCGCTGCGCTGAGTGACCGAATGCTGGATGCCGTCTGTCTCACCGGGCCGATGCGCGCTGCCGGGAACAGCTCGGGGCGTTTCGCAGCGCCGGCGTCGACCTGCCGATCCTCGTCGCCCCGATCGGTGTCGACGGCGCGCGCGGCGTGATCAAGGCGTTTGGGTGTTAGCGTAGGGAGACTCGATCAACTCTCTTGGTGGCAGTGAGTGCCGCGGAGGCCGCCCATGGTGACCAAGGACTTTCCGATCTTTGACTGTGACAGCCATGTTGTCGAGCCGCCCGAGATCTGGGACGAGTACGTGCCCAGCGCCATCCGTTCGCGGGTGAAGACGCAGTTTCACTTCCACACGGACACGGACGTGCTTCACATCAATGGCCGGGTGGTCCCCGCCACGCGCGAGCGGTCCAACGCCGCGGAGGTGGGCTGGCCACGCTGGAGCAAGAAAGAGGTGGGGGCGCTGGTTCCCGGCACCGAGGAATGGCAGCGGAAGTTCGGGCGCCTGGCCGGATGCCGCGAGCCTCAGGCCCGGCTGCGTGACATGGACGCGCTCGGCACCGATCAGGTGATGCTCTTCCCGACCTGGTTCGTCCGCCTGGCCCTCGTCAAGGACGCCGAGGCGGCCGGCGCGCTGGCCCGCGCCTACAACGACTGGGTCTACGACTACTGCGCGGCCAACCGGCAGCGGCTCTTCCCCTGCGCCGTCCTCGCCATCCAGAGCGTCGAGCAGTCGATCGCCGAGCTGCGGCGGGTGGCCAAGCGAGGCTTCAAGGCCGCGGCCATCCGGCCCTGTTTCTGGAACGGGCGGTATCCCACGCTGCCCGAGTTCGATCCTCTCTGGCGGGAGTTCGAAGACCTCGGCGTGGTGCTCGCCATGCATACCTTTCCCTCGCGGGAGGCCTTGACCCCGGAGTGGGGCGAGCGCATCGCTCGGACGCGCGGGAGCGGCCACGGTCTGCTCTTCACGGACGAGGCCGTCGTCTATTCCCCGGGCCAGTTCCTGAGCAACATCGTGTTCAGCATGGAGCCCAGCATCGATGCGTCCGAAGCGCTCGGCTTCATCTTCGAGGCCATGACCTGGCTCACCACGGTGCTGATGACGGGATGGCTCGACAAGTTCCCGCGCCTGCGGGCGGCGGTGCTCGAGTCCAACGCCACCTGGCTGCCGCTCGTGCTCAGCCGGAGCCGGAACTTCCTCGATCTCTACGCCTTCCAGCGCGGACCCAAGGTGCGAGATCCCTACGAGGTGTTCTACGAGCGCTGCTTCATCGCCTTCGAGGGTGACGAGGAGCCCGTCTACCGCATGTGGGATCACTACGAGAACGTGGGACTGTGGTCCTCGGACTACCCGCATCACGACGCCGAGGACGGCTGGGAGGCGCTCGAGCTCATGGCGCGACACAAGGTGCCCGTCGCGGTCCAGCGCAAGCTGCTCGGGGAGAACGCGAGGCGCCTCTACGGCATCGAGCCCGTCATGGTGGTCACCGAGCGCGTCGAGCAGTACGAGCCGGCCAAGCTGCCCTGGTAGCGCGCCGCTACGCGCGCAGGAAGCTGCGGACCAGCTCCGCCACCAGGGCCGGCTGCTCGAGATGCGGCGCGTGGCCGGCGTCCTTCACCGTCTCCACGCGGGCGCCCGCGATCTGGCGCATGAAGTCCTCGGCGTAGACTGGCGGCACCAGGCGATCCTCGGCGCCCCAGATCAGAAGCGTGGGCGCCTTCACGCGGTGGATGCGCTTCTTCAGGCCTTTGTCAGGGATGGGCCAGATGAATTTCCCCGTGGAGCCCATGGCCCAGGTGAGGCCGACCTGCGCGGTGACGCGCGCCTCCTCGTCTTTCGGCTCGGCGAACATGACGCGCGCGGCGGCGCTCGCGGGATCGCGGAACACATGGCCGGGCAGCTCCTGCGGGTTGAGCATCATCCAGTTGGTGACGGGGGCGTCGTCGCGCCAGAGACCGATCGGATCGATGAGGGCGAGGCGGCCGGCGCGGCGCGGGTAGGCCGCGGCCACCTCGCAGGCGACCATGGCGCCGAAGGAGTGGCCCACGAAGGCCGCGCCCTCGAGGCCCAGCTGCTCCAGCAGCTCCTCGTAACAGAGGATCAGGTCCCAGAGGCCGTCCAGGTTATAGATGTCGTCGGCCGCGCCGGGGCTCGTTCCGGGATGCTCGGGGGCATGAACGGTGAAATGCTGAGCGAGCGCGTCGAGGAACGGATCCCAGTGGAGGCCCCAGGGGCCGTGGAAGAAGACGAGGTTGGGACCGGCGCCCTTGGAGAGGACGCGCATGCGGACGCGACCCTGCCAGACGGGGAGCACGCGCGCTTGCGTGCCGTTGAGGCTGCTCATCGCGCGGTCACCGCGGGCTCGGAGCGCGCGCGCAGCTTCTCCGGCCACCAGTGGTTGACCCAGCCCTCGTCCTCCCAGAAGCCGCGGAGAGACGGGAGCACCTCGCGGGAGAAGAGATCCATGTTCTGCAGGGTCAGCTCGTGGGGCATGGAGCCGATCTGCAGGAGCACCATCAGGTTGCCAACGCGGAGACCCTTGACCACCTCTTCCTCGAGGCGCTGGCGCACGGTGGCGGGGCTGCCCGCGATGACATAACCCTTCTCGACGAAGTCGCGGTAGCGCAGCTCCTTGGGATTCTCCGGCCGCCGCATGGGGTTGCGCGCGGTGGCCTGGAGGCTGCGGTAGTCCTGGTTGCCCGGCGGCGCGAACCACGCGGCGGGGACGTGGAGGCACTTGTGATAGAAGTACTCCACGTGCCGCGCGTACAGCTCCTCCGCGCGCGCGTCGGTGTCGGCCACCGCCACCAGCTGCAGGAAGCCCGCGCGATACGGATTGGCCTCGCGCCCCTTCTTGGTCACCACGTCCCAGTAGCCGTTCATCATGCCCTTGGCCGATTTGGCGCCCGAGTAGCTGAGGAAGCAGTAGCAGACCTCGTTCTCGACGGCGAAGTCGAAGGTGCTGATGCTGCCCGAGCCCGGCACCCACACGGGCGGATGCGGCTGCTGGATGGGACGGGGCCACAGGTTCACGTTGGCGAGCTGGTAGTAGCGGCCGTTCCACGCGAAGATCTCGCGCGCCTGCCAGGCCTTCATGGTCAGGGCGAAGGCCTCGCGGTAGCGCTCGCGATGCTCCATGGGCGTGATGCCGTAGCAGAGGTTGACGTCCATGGGGCTGCCCAGGGGCAGGCCCGCCACGAGCCGCCCGCCGCTGATGCAGTCGAGCATGGCGTACTCTTCGGCCACGCGGATGGGCGGGTTCGAGGTGGGGAGCGTGGCGCCCATCTGCACGATGGCCACGGGCAGATCCTGGGTGGCCCGGGCGAGCACGCTGCCCATCAGGTTGGGGCTGGGCATGAAGCCGTAGGCGTTCTGGTGGTGCTCGTTGGTGCACACCCCGTCGAAGCCGGCGCGGGCCGCGAAGAGCAGCTCGTCGAGCGTCCAGTTGTAGTACTGCCCGACGCGGGCGGGGTCGGCCAGCTCCCACCAGGGCGGCGTCACCCACACGGATGGATAGCGCTTCTCGAAATCCTGGGGCAGCTCCCGGTGCGGCATCAGGTGGAAGGCGCTGATCTTCATCGATTTCCCTCGCAGGGCTCGGAGTAGGCTGGCGTGGCTTCTGGTGCCCCACAGTACTGCCGGGCTCATGGGAGTGTCAATCGGCACGCTCTCGGTGCCGACCCACTTTCACCGTCCACGGGTGTGCGGTAGACTCCCACTCTGCCTGGCAAGCTCGGCGGCCGGAGTGCGCTCGAGAACACGGTGGGGAAATGCAAAAGGGGGATCGGCATGCGCAAGGTTCGAGTGACCATCGCGGTGGCCGTGGTCGCCGCGTTGGCGTTTTCGGTATTCGCGCGGGCCCAGGAAGGGCCCGTCATGATCGGCTCGTCGATCCCGCTCACCGGGGGCGTGGCCACCTTCGGCCAGCATTCGCGCTGGGGCTCCGAGCTGGCCATTGCCGAGGCCAACGCCAAGGGCGGGGTGCTCGGGCGCAAGCTCGAGATCGACTTCCAGGACAATCGCTGCAACCCCGCGGAGGCCGTGAAGAGCGTCACCCAGATGCTCGCCGAGAAAAAGTACGTCGCCATCCTCGACGGGCTGTGCAGCTCGGTGGTGCTGGCCATCATGCCGCTCGTCGAGCGGGCGGGGGTGCCGCTCGTGGTCGCCAACGCCTCGGCCACGTCGATCGCCGAGCGCTCAGGCGTGGGTGGCAACAAGTGGACCTTCAAGGTGAATCCGACGGACGCGAGCATGCTGGACGCGCTGATCGGCTGGCTCGACAAGGATGGCAAGGCCAACAACATCGCCTTTCTCGGCGAGGATACGGATTTTGGCCGCGCCGGATCAACCGGGCTCGAGAACGCGCTGAAGAAGCGGAACCTCAAGCTCGCCACGGTGGACTTCTTCCAGAAGGGTGCCCCGGACTTCACCCCCGTGTTCACCAAGATCAAGGCGAAGAAGCCCGCCTTGCTGGCTCTCTACGCGGTCGATGCCGATTTCCAGAACGCGATGCGCCAGTGGTACAGCCTCGGGGGCGGCGTTCCCCTGACCGGCCGCGTGCTCGTGGACCAGGTGCCCAAGGAGATCATGGATAGCGGCTTCCTGGACGGCACGACCTCGGTCCAGCCGTATGATCCCTCGGTCGATACGCCCGGCAACCGGGCGTTCGTCGAGGCGTTCAAGAAGCTGCACAACGTGCCGCCGATCCTCGTCAGCTTCGAGGCGTACGAGGCGACCAAGGTGCTGATCGACGCCATCCGGCGCGCGGGCAGCACCAATCCGGCGGCCGTTCGCGATGCCCTGGTCACCACCAAGCTGCCGTCGATGCTCGGGACCACCATCGAGTTCGACGATCACAACCTCGCCCACAACAACGCGATCATCCTGACCATCAAGGGCGGCAAGGTCGTGATCGTGGGGATGAGCAAGACCTGATGCATCGTCGTCAGTGGACCTGAGCTTCTACATCCAGCTCCTGCTCAACGGCATCGTGATCGGTGTGATCTACGCGCTGGTCGCGATGGGGCTCTCGCTGATCTTCGGCGTCCTGGAGATCGTCAACTTCGCCCATGGCGAGTTCTACATGCTGGGCGCCATGCTCGCCTACTTCCTCTCCATGAACGTGGGCCTGGGCTACTGGCCGACCGTGCTGGTGGTGACGGCGGTCGCGGTGGCCCTCGGCTATGTCCTCTACGAGGCCCTGCTCGGCTCGCTGCGCGCCCAGAGCTTCGAGCGCAGCATCCTGCTGACCCTCGGCCTGTCCATGGTCCTGCAGAACGGGGCGGTGTTTCTGTTCACCACGACGCCCAGGATGATGCAGACGCCCTATAGCTACCGCAACATCATCCTGGGTGACGTGCGCGTGTCCGTCATGCGCCTGTTCGCCCTCGGCCTGGGCCTCCTCGCCTTTGGCGCGCTCTATCTGATCCTCTACCGCACCCGCGTGGGCAGGGCGATGCGCGGCGCCGCGCAGAACCGCGAGGCCGCCTTGATGGTGGGCATCGACCCGCGGGCCGTGTCGCGCCTGGCCGTGGCCATCGGCATCGGGCTGTCAGGTCTGGCCGGCGCGGCCCTCGCCCCCGTCTATGCCGTGCATCCCCTCATGGGCTTCAGCTTCGTGTTCAAGGCCTTCGCGATCATCATCATCGGCGGACTGGGCAATATCTCCGGCGCGGCCATCGCCGCCGTGGCCCTGGGCATCCTGGAAAGCGTGGCGGGCGGGTTTCTTCCGCTCGTCATGGCCGACGCGCTCGCCTTCATCGCCATGATCGTGATCTTGTTGTTGCGGCCGCAGGGCCTGTTTGGACGCGGGGTCCGGGTGTGAGGGCCGGATGGCTGCGCGCGCTCCTGGTCGTGCTCGGGGTGGCCGCGCTCTTCGCGATCCCCAAAGTGACGGGCAACGAGTATGTGCTGGCGCTCGGGGTCAGCTTCGCCACCTTCTCCGTGCTCTCCGGCGGCTTGAACCTGGTGTACGGCTATACCGGATTGCTCTCCTTTGCCCAGGTCGGCTTCTTCGGGATCGGCGGCTACACGGCGGCGCTGCTCGTGACGGAGCAGGGCTGGTCGCTATGGGCGGGCGCGGTGGCGGGCGGCGTGCTCGCGGCCCTTGTCGGTCTCGTGATCGGCTACTCGTCGCTGCGGCTGTCGCGCCATGCCTTTGCCATCGTCAGCCTCAGCTTCGCGCTGCTGTGCCTCATCGTGGCGCTCGAGTGGGTGTCGCTCACCCGGGGCGCGATGGGCATTCCCGGCCTGCCCATCCCGACCTTGAGCCTGCCCGGCGGCCTGCGCTGGCGGCTCGGGCGACCGGCAGACTTCTACTTTCTGCTGGTGGGTTTCGCGGTGGTCGCCCATGCCATCATCTACCTGGTCGTGACCTCGCGGCTCGGGCGCGCCATGCGGGCGATCAAGCTGAACGAGCCGCTGGCCCAGTCGCAAGGCGTCAACCCGCTGAGCTACAAGCTGCTCGCCATCGCGCTGTCCGCGCTGCTCGCGGGCATCGTGGGCGGCCTGTTCGTGTTCTACCTCACGATCGTCGACCCCTCGATCTTCGACTTCTACTACACCGAAACCATGCTGATCATGGTGATCATCGGCGGGCCCGGCAGCTTCTGGGGCGTGCTGGGCAGCAGCGCCGTGCTCGCCGCGCTCCCCGACCTGCTTCGCTTCACCACCGATTTGCGCATGGTGCTCTACGGCGCCGTGCTGATCGTGGCCATGCTGCTGTTTCCCGGCGGGGTAGGCGGCTGGCTCCAGCGCCGTCGCCGGGCGCGGTGGCGTCGGCCAGAGGTGATGGCTCCATGACGGCGGCGCTGCTGCAGGTGAGGGGCCTGACGAAGCGGTACCTGGGCCTGACCGCGGTCGACGATGTGTCGTACGAAGTGGAGGCGGGGACTGTCGTAGGGCTGATCGGTCCGAACGGCTCGGGGAAGAGCACCATCGTCGATTGCATCAGCGGCTTTCAGCCGGCCGATGGCGGCCGCTGGTTCCTCGATGGCCACGAGCTGACGGACCTGTCTCCCCACCGGATTGCCCGCGCCGGCATGACCCGTACCTTCCAGACCGTCCGCGCCTACGACGAGCTGACCCTCCTGGACAATCTCTGTGTCGCGGCGCAGGAAAGCGATGGGGTCGGATGGCTGCAGGCACTCGGGCGCGGCTCCCGACTGCGCGGGGCGGAGAGGGCGGCGGAGGCGCGCGGCCGCGACTTGCTCGCCACGGTGGGGCTGGCCGACTATGCGGGGGCGCCGGCGGGGATACTGTCCTACGGTCAGCGCAAGCTTCTCGCCATCGCCGCCAGCATGATGGCGCGCCCGAAGCTGGTCGTGCTCGACGAGCCCGTGGCCGGGGTCAATCCCACGATGATCCGGCGCATCGAAGAGGTGATCCACCGGCTGAATGCCGAAGGCGTGACGCTGATCATCGTCGAGCACAACGTGGACTTCATCATGTCGCTGTGTCGTCGCGTGATCGTGCTGGAAGCCGGTGGCAAGATCGCCGACGGGCCGCCCGCCGTGATCCGGAGCGACCCGCGTGTCCTCGCCGCCTATCTCGGCCAGAGAGGCGCCGCCGAGCTGGGTCACGGCCGTCGCTGACATGGCCGCCGCTGACATGGCCGCCGATGGCATCATCCTGGAGCTCGATGGGCTGTCCGTCGGCTACACTGATGAGCCCGTCGTGGTGGACTTCTCGACCGCCATTCGTGTCGGCAGTGTCACCACGGTGATCGGGCCGAACGGAGCGGGAAAGTCCACGCTGCTGCGCGCCGTCTATGGGCTGACCCGGCACTTCGCCGGGAGCGTGCGCTTCTTCGGCCAGGCCATCGAGCGCCTGCCACCCCGGGAGCGCCTGAAGCTCGGGATCGGGTTCGTGCCACAGGGCCGCTGCAATTTCCCGCTGATGACGGTGCGGGAGAATCTCGAGCTGGGCGCCTACACGCTGCGTGGTCCGGCGGTGGCCGCCGCCGTCGAGCGGGCCCTGGCGCAGTTTCCCCCGCTCGCGTCGAAGCTCTCCGTGCTGGCCGGCAATCTCAGCGGCGGCGAGCAGCAAATCCTGGAAACGGCCATGGTGCTGGAGGCGGGACCGAGGCTGCTCCTCCTCGACGAGCCGTCGCTCGGCCTGTCGCCCGCCAATCAGGATCAGATCTTCGCCACCATCGCCGAGCTGCGCGGTCGCGGGCTGACCATCCTGGTCGTCGAGCAGAATGCCCACGGCGCCTTGCAGATCTCCGACACCGGCATCGTCATGGAGCTCGGCCGCCTCTTCATGGCCGGTCCGGCCGCCGAGGTGATCGCCGATCCGCGGATCAAGGTGGCGTATCTGGGCGGTGAGGGGACCGACCGGCGCTAGGTCACTCGCCCGGTGCGTGCCGGGGTCGCGGCGCGGATGGCCGTCCGGGCCGCGTCCGCCTCCGCGGGCGGGAGCTGGGTGATGCGAACGGCCCGCTCCACGAATCGGTCCTCCTCGCCCACGATCAGCAAGTCCAGGAACCTCATCATGCCCAGGCTCGAGGCGCGACGGCCGGAGGCCGCGGCCCGCGTGGCCTGCTTGCCGAGCAGGATCGAGATGCTGCGCGTGACGCGCGGCACTACGTGAGAGGCTGGCTCGTCGTCGATCTGAACCCGATACACACCCTCGGGGTCCACGCCCTCGACGCTCAGCGGCTGCGCGCGACACACGCTGACCACCATGCGGGTTTCGCCGGTGCGAGGATCGTGGCGGGCGTCGAGGACGGTCAGGCCCTTGTTGCTCGGCTGCCGGACCAAAGGTGCCTCCACCGTCTCCGCCTTGAAGCGAAGCGTCACCTGTGAGCTCGGCGAAAGAGGCGGCACGGTGATGAAGGCCTCCCTCACCACATGCACCAGCTCTTCGGCGCCCATCCAGACGCTGCCGAACGGTTGCCGCTGCTCGACCACCATGCCGGCGATGCGCCGCGCGGTGGGATTGGCCACCGTCACCTCTCGGCCGCCATCCCGAACCTGGAAGACGAGCGCCTCGTAGTCGGCCATGCGCTGGTACAGCTCGCGCTGCGTGGCGATCCAGAAGTTGCTCCGCTCCGCCAGGTTGATCGCGTAGCGGAGATAGTCGAGCGTGCCCTTGCCCTCGTTCAGGGAGGGATCGAGGGCCAGCTCGGGATGATACTGAAAGCTGTAGACGCCATTCTCCAGGTGATCGTCGACGCCGCCCACACGGGCGCTGTGGCCGCCGAAGATCGTCTCGACCAGCTCGTACGCGGCGTCGAACTCGTGCGTGCGGTCCCAGCCGCGGAGGGGGCGCCACTCCGCGTCGGTGGTGACGACGGGGTGGAAGGGGAACCAGATCCCCGGGGTGGCGATCGTGCGCCGGACATCGGTGACGTAGGTGAGCGGCCGGTTGCCGATCGGCCCGCCCACCATCACGTCCGGGTTCTGCACCCCGTACTCGATCATGTGGTAGTAGCAGAACGTGCACAGGCCGAGGATCCGCTCGTCGTGCGCGTAGAGATAGTCCATGGCGTCGATCGTCTCGGGGTGCATGTGCCCGCCCGCGTGGCGGCCGCCGGTGTGGACGGCGAAGCCCAGGTTCTCCGCGGCGTTGCGCACGTGCTCGTAGAGCCCCGTGCCACGGATGGCGGTCGGCGGATCGCCGATGGAGCTGTCGTTGTGCAGGGCGGGCTCGATGAAGCTGTGGCGGGTCGTGCGGGCCACCCATTCCCGGGCCATCGCCTCGCTGATGTTGGTCGAGAAGGCCGGGTCTTCGATGTCGTAGCTGGCGGGGATGAGGTTCTCGATCTGATAGTCGAGAAAGTTGAAGTCGAGCATCCCGTGGACATCATGGCGGAACGAGAGCACGGCTTCGTATGCCCCGAACGAGCGCAGGCGAGTCTGCCACAGGGGCTCGAGTCCGACCTCCAGGAGCAGGCGCCGCAGAAAGAAGAGCAGCGTGTCGCCCCAGTGTGTGGGGTTGGCCCAGTGGCGGACCGCTTCCACGTTCAGGTGCGCCTGGAGCATGCCGCCCACGAGCTCGAGCGCCTGGTTGGCCACGTAGGCCGTGCGGTCGGTGAGGACGATGGCCGGGCCCACGGTCGTCGCCGTGGCCGTGGCGGCGCTCGTCAGATCGCCCGTCAGCTCCACCAGGTCAGCAAGCACTCGGCTTCCCGGCGCGGGCTCGATCTGCTGTACGGGGTGGCCGGCAAAGCCGCTCACGTAGAGGCTCTCCCAGGCCGAGTTCGCGAAAGGGGAGCCCGGCCGCCAGCGCCACCCTGTATAGCCGGTGACGGCTGTTGGCGTGCAGGCGGTCAATCCGAGCAGAGACGGGGGGAAGTTTGTCTTGCCCGTGACGATCAGACGGCGATCGGCACCGCGCAGCCAGCCCTCGATTCGCCCGATGGTCTCGCTCGCGAGGTGCGCGGCGTTCGGGACGAGGACGGCTCGATATCCCCCGAGCCGGGCGTCATCGAGATCGGCTTCCTCGATGACGTCA
>WNFE01010294.1_pt1 | contig 13743 bp, 13 predicted proteins | sample 5400451 | NCBI WGS metagenome assembly WNFE01 (sample SAMN13153344, study PRJNA577476) | soil metagenome | isolation source: 200 cm saprolite under Douglas fir tree site 2 hole 2 | place: USA:California | collected 2015-04-18 | reverse complement strand
GCTTGACGTGACACTCCGACGGCCGGACCTGCGCCAGTGGCCGGGGCTGCGCATCGTGGTGGTCGGCTATGGCGTGAAGCGCAACATCCTTCGCTCGCTGCGGGCTCGCGGCATCACCGTGGACGTGGTCCCGCATGACGCGGATGCGGACGCCATCCTGTCGCGACACCCCAGTGGTGTCGTCCTCTCGAATGGGCCGGGCGACCCGGCCCAGCTGCGGGCGGCCGTGGCTACCGTTGGTGAGCTCTTCGGCCGTGTCCCTCTGCTGGGGATTTGCCTGGGGCACCAACTGGTCGGCCAGGCGGCCGGCGGCCGGACATCGCGGCTGCGTTTTGGCCACCACGGCGGCAACCATCCCGTGCTCGACGTCGACACCCGCCGGGTCACCATGACCTCCCAGAACCACGAGTTCCAGGTGGACGCTGCCAGCATCACCGAGGCCAGTGGCTTCCGGGTGAGCCACCGCAATCTCCACGACGGGTCCGTGGAAGGCTTACGGCACGCGCGCTGGCCGGTGATGACGGTCCAGTACCACCCCGAGGGCGCCCCCGGGCCGCAGGACAACCAGGGAATCTTCGACGAGTTCCTCGACCTCGTGGCAACCGCGGGGCGCGGAGCTGCCCCCTCCCGTACCCCTCCCCGGGGGGGAGGGGACGAAATAGCTGCCGCCCCCCAGAGGGGAGGAGGTGAAATAGCTGCCGCTCCCCAGAGGGGAGGAGATGAAATAGCCGCCGGTCGCCAGAGGGGAGGGGATGCGATAGCTGCCGCGGTGGCCGATTCCCTCCCCCTGGCGGGGAGGGTAGACAGGGGGTCTGTTCGCCCCACCAAGGTCCTGATCATCGGCTCGGGGCCGATCGTCATCGGCCAGGCGGCCGAGTTCGACTACGCGGGCACCCAGGCCTGTCGCGCGCTGCGCGAGGAAAGCATCAGCACCGTGCTGGTCAACTCCAACCCGGCGACCATCATGACCGACGAAGGGGTCGCCGACCGCGTCTACATCGAGCCGCTCACCCGGGCCAGCCTGGAGGCCGTCATCGCGCGCGAGCGGCCCGATGGGCTGATTGCCACCTTGGGGGGTCAGACGGGGCTCAACCTGGCCGTCGAACTCGCGGATGCCGGCATCCTAGACCGCTACCAGGTGCGCCTGCTGGGCACACCGTTGCACTCGATCAAGCAGGCCGAGGACCGTGAGGCCTTCAAGCGGCTGCTGGTCGACCTAGGGGAACCGGTGCCCGCCAGCCGCACCGTGTCATCGGTGGCGGAGGCCCACGCCTTCGCCGAGCAGAACGGACTCCCGGTGGTGATCCGCCCCGCCTTCACCCTGGGCGGCACCGGTGGCGGCATGGCCCACACCCCGCTGGAGCTGGCCGTCATCGTGCAGGAAGGCCTGGATGCCAGTCCCATCCGCCAGGCGCTGGTGGAGCACTCCGTCGCCGGCTGGAAAGAGATCGAGTACGAGGTCATGCGGGACGCGGCCGATACCTGTATTGCGGTCTGCAACATGGAAAACCTCGACCCCATGGGCGTCCATACCGGCGACAGCATCGTGGTGGCCCCCAGCCAGACGCTGTCCGATCGGCAGGTGCAGATGCTCCGGTCGGCATCGTTGCGCATCATCCGGGCGCTGGAAATCGAAGGCGGGTGTAATGTGCAGTTCGCGCTCGACCCGGCCTCCGACGCGTACTACGTGATCGAGGTCAATCCCCGCGTCAGCCGGTCCTCGGCCCTGGCCTCCAAGGCCACCGGTTATCCCATTGCCCGGGTGGCGGCCCGGATCGCGGTCGGCCGCTTGCTGCACGAGATCCCCAACGCGGTCACCGGCCGCACCTCCGCCGCGTTCGAACCCGCCCTCGACTACTGCGTGGTCAAGGTGCCTCGCTGGCCATTCGACAAGTTCCCCGCCGCCGACCGGACCGTCGGGACCCAGATGAAGTCGACCGGGGAGGTGATGGCCATCGAGCGCACCTTCGAGGCGGCCCTGGTCAAGGCCGTGCGGGCGCTCGAGCAGCGCGTTCCCGATGCGACCGAGCTGCGCGGCCGGCCGGACCTGCTGCATCAGCCGAACGACCGCCGGTTGCCGGCCGCCTTCCAGGCGTTGCGCGACGGGACCACCGTCGGGGAGGTCGCCGCCGCCACCGGCTATGAAGCCTGGTTCGTGGCCCGGATGGCCGAAGTGGTCGGCATGGAAGCGGCCGTGCGCGATGGGACGCTGAGTGCCGACCGCTATCGATCCGCCAAGCGGACCGGCCTGACCGATGAGGCCATCGCCGCCGCGCGCGGCATCGACCCGGCCCAGCTGCGACCGCTGGCGGGGGGCTGCTCGCCGGCCTACAGGCAGGTCGACACCTGTGCCGCCGAGTTCGAGGCCGCCACGCCCTACTACTACGCCACGTACGAGGACGAGGACGAAGTCGTGCGCACCGGGCCCGACCCGGTGGTCGTCATCGGGTCCGGTCCGATCCGCATCGGCCAGGGGATCGAGTTCGACTACTGCAGCGTGCACGCGTCGAGCGCGGTCCAGGAGGCCGGCCTGGCCAGCGTGATGATCAACAGCAACCCGGAGACGGTCAGCACCGACTTCGACGCCAGCACCCGGCTGTACTTCGAGCCGCTCGACGTGGAGGGGGTCCTTCGCGTGCTCGACCGGGAGCGGCCCCGCGGAGTGCTGGTGCAGTTCGGGGGCCAGACCGGCATCAACCTGGCCGATGCCATCGCCGCCCACGGGGTTCCCATCCTCGGATCGTCGGTGGAGACCATCGACCTGGCCGAGGACCGCCGTCGCTGCCAGGCGATCCTGGACCGGCTTGGCATTCCACAGCCTGCCGGCGGCTCGGCCGCGTCCGCCGCCGAGGCCCTCGCCGTCGCGGAACGGATCGGCTATCCGGTCGTGGTGCGGCCGTCCTACGTCCTGGGCGGCCGCGCGATGGAGATCGTCCACACGTCCGAGGACCTGCGCCGCTACGTCGATGCGGCGCTAGCGCTGGGCCCGCGGGGCGCCATCCTGGTGGACCGGTACACGCTGGGTCGGGAGCTCGACGTAGACGCCATCGCCGACGGGGAGACGGTCGTGATTCCGGGAATCCTGCAGCACGTCGAGCGGGCGGGCGTGCACTCGGGCGACTCGTTCGCCGTCTATCCGCCACTGGACCTGACGGCGGAGGAGATCCAGCGGGTCACCGCCCAGACCATTGCCATCGCCCGCGCCTTGAGAGTGGTCGGGCTGGTCAACATCCAATTCGTCATCCAGCAGGGAACGGCGTATGTGCTGGAAGTCAACCCGCGGGCCAGCCGCACCGTCCCCTTCCTCAGCAAGGTCACGGGCGTGCCGATGGTGATGCTGGGCACGGCCGCGGCGCTCGGCCGCCGTCTTCCGGAGTTGGGATACCAGACTGGCTTGATGCCTGACCGGCCGTTGCATGCGGTAAAGGCGCCCGTCTTTTCCATGGCCAAGCTTCGGAAGGTGGACGCGGTGCTCGGGCCGGAAATGAAGTCCACCGGCGAGGCCATGGGGATCGCGTTTGACCTGCCCCAGGCGCAGTACAAGGCATTCCTGGCGACCATGCAGGACCTGCCCCCCGACGGTGCCGCGCTCTGCTCCATCGCCGACGCCGACAAGGAGGAGGCGCTGCCCATCCTGGCCGCCCTGCACCGGTTGGGCCTGCGGCTGTTCGTGACCGAAGGGACCGCTCGCTTGTGCGAGCGCGCCGGCTTGCCGGCCACCCGGGTGGACAAGCTGCGCCAGGGCCACCCCAACGTGGTCGACGTGATCCGCGACGGGGCGGTCCACCTGGTCGTCAACACTGTCTCCCCGGCCAGCGGTGACGACGGAACGACCGTGCCCCTCCGGGACGGATTCGAAATCCGTCGGGCGTCGGTGGAGCGGCGGATCCCCTGCCTGACCTCGCTGGATACCGCGCGATCCCTGGTCGAAGCGCTGGAGCGAACCCGCGGCCGCGCCGGCTGGACGGTGGCGGCCATCAGTGACTACGTGGCCGGCCTGGTCGAGGTGGCGCGATGATCGCGACCTTGCAGGCTGCCCGCGTGCTGGAACGCAGCACGCCCATGGCGGGCGGCGTCGAGCTGATTTGCGCGACGCCGCTAGCGGCCGATGTCCATCCGGGCCAGTTCTTCCAGGTGGCGGTGGAGAGCCCGGGGGCCCTGCTGCGCCGGCCCTACAGTGCCGCCTGGACCGACCCCGCCCGCGGCCTGGTGGGGTTCGTCTTCAACGTCGTCGGGGCCGGCAGCGACTGGCTGGCGGCGCGAAACGCCGGCGACCGGATCGATTTGCTGGGCCCTCTGGGCCGCGGCTTCGCCATCGACGGCGGCCGACCCGCCGTCTGTGTGGCGGGCGGACTGGGCATCGCGGTCTTGATCGGCCTCAGCAAGGCGCTCACCGGACGCGGGCGGTCGACCACTATCTTGTACGGCGCCCGATCGGGCGATCAGCTGCTCCCCGACGCCCGCTTCCCAAAGACGCGGATGCAGCTCGCCACCGACGATGGCTCAGCGGGCCATCATGGCCGGGTCACGGCGTTGCTGTCCGACGCCATCGTGGGCGACGCGGACATCTTTGCCTGCGGGCCCACCCCTATGCTGGTGGGGCTGGTCCGCTGGGCGCAAGCGGCCGGGGTTCCGTTGGCGCGCATCCAGGTCGCGCACGAGACACCCATGGGGTGCGGCGTCGGCACCTGCCTCGGCTGCGCGCTGCCTCGGGCGGGTGGGGGATACAGGCTGACCTGCCAGGACGGGCCGTGCATTTCGGCGGACCTGGTGGAATGGACCCGGGTGGTGGATGCTTTTCATGGATGAGATCGACCTGGGCGTCGACCTGGGCCGCGGACTGCGGCTGCGCTCCCCGGTGATGGCGGCCTCGGGCACCTTTGCCTATGGCTTTGACGCGCCGGCGGTCGACCGGGCCGCGCTGGGCGCGGTGGTGACCAAAGGCACCACGCTGCGGCCTCGCCATGGCAACCCGCCGGTGCGGATTGCGGAGACGCCGTCCGGGATGCTGAATGCCATCGGCCTGCAGAACCCCGGCGTCGATCACGTGGTCCAGGCGTTCGCGCCAATCTGGGCGCGATGGGACCTGCCGGTCATCGTCAACGTGGCCGGCGATGCGGTTGAGGATTACGTCGCCATTGCGCGAAGTCTGGATGGCGTGCCTGGCATCGCTGGGCTGGAGCTCAATATCTCCTGCCCCAACGTGGAGGCCGGCCTGCAGTTCGGCGTCGACGCCCGGCTGGCGGGGCGATTGACGCAGGCGGTCCGCCAAGCGACCTCGCTACCGCTGATGGTCAAGCTCACTCCCAATGTCACGGACCTGGTGAGTATTGCGCGAGCCATCGCCGATGCCGGCGCCGATAGCCTGTCGGCCATTAACACCCTGGTGGGCATGAAGATCGACGTGAGGCACCGTCGCCCGGTTCTGGAGAACCAGGTGGGTGGCCTGAGCGGTCCGGCGATTCGACCCCTGGCCGTCCGGGCGGTGTGGGAGGTGGCCAGTGCCGTCTCCATCCCGGTGGTCGGCGTGGGCGGCATCATGACCACGGAGGATGCCCTCGAATTCCTGCTGGCCGGGGCCAGCGCGGTCCAGGTGGGAACCGCCAACTACGTGCGGCCGCAGGCCGCGCGGGAGATCCGGGACGGCATCGCAACCCACCTCACCGAGCACGGGTGGAGCAGCCTGGCGGCCCTGCCGCTGCGAGCGCCGGCCCATGTCTGACGCGCTCGCGCTGTTCGAGCGGTCCGGCGCCCTGCTGCGCGGACATTTCACCTACACCAGCGGCCGCCACGGAGCCGAGTACCTCGAGAAGTTTCGCCTGCTGGAGGACCCGAAAGCCACCACCGCGCTCTGCGGGATGATTGCCGCTCGCTTTGCCGGTGCGGGCGTGGAGCTGGTGGCCGGTCCAACCACCGGCGGCGTCATCCTGGCCTACGAGGTGGCGCGCCAGCTGGGCGTGCGCGCCGTGTACGCGGAGCGGGGCGACACCGGAAACCGGGTGCTGCGACGCGGGTTCAGGGTCCGTCCTGGGGCGCGGGTGCTGGTGGTGGACGACATCGTCACCACTGGTGGCTCGCTGCGGGACATGCTGGCCTGCATCGAGGCGGCGGGCGGCGCGGTGGTCGGGGTGGGCGTGCTGGGCGACCGAACCGGAGGGCGGCTGGAGGTGGCCGTTCCCTTCTTTGCTTGCCTGACGGTGGACTTCCCTTCGTATGCCCCGGCCGAGTGCCCGCAGTGCGCCGCCGGGATCGCGGTGTCGGCGCCGCGCGGCAGCGGGGCCGCGTCCGCGGTTCGCTAAGCCCGGATTCCGGCTACGGCCGGCCGGCGAGTTCCGGCTCGCGGCTGGCTCGCGCCTCGTCGAGCTCGGTCTCGGCTCGCCAGGTCCGGCGAAGGGTCCGGAAGTACCAGCGGAACTCCCAAATGACGTAGGCGACGGCGGCCACCACGGCTAGCGCGAGCTTACCCCCGGCGGGGCGGCCTTTCAAGAGCCAGTTCGCAGGTCAGGGCAAGAGTTTCCCGCTAGAGACCTGGTAATCGTGATCGGTCATGTGGGCCAGGTGATTGGTCACGCTGGAGGCGGTGATCTGGAGCATATACCCTGCGAATACAACCACTACCAGGACGCACCCGATCAGGAGGAGCATGGTCATCCGGTACTCGCTCTGCGCCTCGCTGACCTCGCGGGCGCGCCGGCTGGCGGCGTAGCGCATATCCCAGAGGCTACCAGCGCCCTCCTCACCTTGGCACCGCCAACAGACCTATTGCGGATCCGCGTTGGGCGACCCCCGCGAGGGGATCCCGAGATCGGCGCCTTGCCCATCTCGTTACGGGGGGTCTGGGGGTGCCCGACGGGACACCCGCAGACCCGAGAGTGACTACGCGCGACGCCGACCAGCGGCTTTCTGGTAGTGGTACCGGCACGTGGCGAGCACCCAGAGCGCCGTCCCCCACGAGGCCAGCGCCACCAGCAGCGGCCCGGGGTTCTTGGCCGGGTGATAGAGGAAAGCCAGCGACAGGGTGATCCAGAACAGAAGGTAGCCGGCCACGGCCAGGAGCCACGTCAGGAATGGGGCCCGGGCCCGGGCAAAGCTGACGGCGGGAATCGCGGTCCCGAAGCCCACGACCAGGATGCTGTACAGGATGTCCAGGTTCATGCGTCCTACCACCAGCAGTACGGCTTGTACCACCAGTTGTCCAGCCGGATCCAGCACTCGTTGTACATGTAGGCCTGGATGTAGTTCCAGTACGAGATCCATCCGCCGAAGGGCGGCGAAATCGTCCACGCGGGGATCGTGACGCCGATGCTCCCGTCGTTGTTCATGAAATGCCAGATCGACACCACGACGGCTAGGCCCAGCGCGGTCGCAATGGCAATACCGACAGGCCCACCAAAAATGGCGGTGGCTGCCGCGATGACCCCTAAGGTCCCGCCCAGCAGGTAGACGTCGCGCGGACAGATGTAGACGTACAGGTCCGACCAGGAATTCGCCCGATAGGCGTAGGAGCATGCGAGAAAGTAGCTGGTGGTGGCATAGGCTCGGACGGCACCAAGCGAGGTCAGGTTGGCTGGGGCCGCGGCATTGAGCTTCTGCGTCGCGATGCCGATGACGGCTTGTCCGCTCTTCAACACCCCGTCCGACAGCGTAACCAGGTAGGAGACGCCCTGTGTGCGGGTCAGAACCGTAAACCGGCCCTCGGTGCTCTCCAGGACCTGTGCTCCGTTGTCCTGCTCAAACTTGAGAATCTCCGACGTATCCAGCTTGCGGACGTGATTGCTGGCGGGCACCAGCGGCCCCAGGCCAGGTTTTCCAGCCGCTGCCACCGAGTCGGTGGCGCTGCGGGCCAGTTCCGCCGGGGGCGGATCGGGCGCCTCGACCAGCGCTCGCCCACCCACCATTGAGGTTGGGGTCGTCGCCGCCTGGGATACTGCCAGCGATGCCGGCAGGTTCAGGGCGGTGATGGCGAAGGCCCCCACCAACCCCAGACTGATACGTCGCCAGAATCGCATCATCGTGATCCTCCCCGAGGCCGAGCCGGTCTGAACCCGGAACACTCGAACCCCTGATGGCCCGACCATAGAGACCGCCTGGCGAGTCGCCTATCCCGCTGCGAGTGATTTCGTCATCCGGTGACAGCGATTTCACTCGGAGGATGAACGCTCTAGAATTGGGCCACTCGCGGTGGCCGTCCAGGACAAGGCAAAAGAGTCACCTCTCTTTCCTCGCCTCATGGCGTGGAGCGGCGAGCCACGACTCAGCGAGCCCCAGGTCCGCTACCTGGCCAAGATTTTCACCATCTTCCGCTGGGGCAGCTTTGGCCTGGTGGGCATTGTCGGCGCGGTCCTTCCGCCCCGGGCCCCCTGGACGCTGGCCCTGCTGGTCGTGTGGGTCGCGGTGTACAACGGCTGGGCCACCCTGGCGCTCAACCGCGCCTCCAACGACTCGGTTAGGGCGGTGGCGCGGGCGATCACGGTGATGGACGAGCTCAGCCTGTTCTTCTTCCTGGCCATCTACCTCCCCTCGGCGCCCGGAGCGCTGTTCGCCGCGTACGCCTGCTTGATCATCGAGGCGGTGGCGGTCGATGGCCCGGCCGGGGCGGTAGCGTCGGTGGTCGTGTTCGCCATTGGGGCAACCCTGCTCCAGGTTTCCCGGGTGACCTTCCTGCACCTGAGCCTGGCCACCGCCGACCTTCTCCTGTGGGTCAGCATCATCGCTATCACCGCCACCTCGATGGCGATTACCTCCCGCGTTCTACTCGGAGTCGGCGGCGTGCGTAGCGAGGCCCAGCGGGGCAGTCCCCCCGTGGTGGCCAGCCTCCACCTGTCGCCGCGGGAGCGGGAGGTCCTCCGCCTGGTCGCCGAGGGTTACTCGAACACCATGATGGCCGGCCAGCTGCACCTGAGCGAGAACACCATCAAGGGGCACGTGGAGTCGCTGCTGATTCGCCTGAATGCTCGGAATCGGGCCGAAGCCGTGGCCGCGGCGTCCCGTCTGAATTTGCTCTAACCAGCGGACCCCAATCGGGGCCCCCGTTTGGGGGCCGCCTGCGGAGTGATTCCACCCAACCGGGGGTAGTCCGCCACCCAAGGACGCGATACGGTCACCGCATGCTCAGCGCTCCGGACGAGGCCCCGACGCTCACCCCGGCGGTTGACTCCCTGGCCTTAGCGCTCGTCCGCCTGCGCCGGTCCATCGAGGCGGCCGAGGAGCAGGTCCGACAGGCCCGCTCCTCGTACAAGCGGATGGTCGATGGGCAGCGGCAGCCGATAATCCTGCCGTCCGGGCTCGGTGATGGCCAGCGGCTGAGCCGGTGCGAGCGGCGGGTTGCGTTGCTGGTGGCGGGCGGGTAGTCAAACCTCGAAATTGCGGCCAGCCTGCATGTCAGCGTGCACACGGTGAAGAGCCAGGTGAAGAGCATTCTGAGGAAGCTGGGCATGCAGAGCCGCTGGCAGGTCAAAGACGCGTTCGCGGCCGGCCGGTTGCCTGAGGAAAGCTCGAGCTAAACCGTCAGGCTCGCCAGTAAACCGTCGATGGCGCCATCGGCGAGGGCCGCCAGTTCGGCATCGGTGCGGTCCTGGATCGGGTGCGCGATGTAGACGACGCTGGGGGTGAAGCCGAGCGCCCGTCCCTGAGCGTCAATGGCGGACTCGAACTCAGACGACGCGGCGAGCACGGCAGGAAGGCCGGAAGCCTCTAGCTCGGTGATGTCATGCGAACTGCACGACGCGCACGACCCTCAATCGGCGAGGGCTTCGATCACGGCATCGCAGTGAGTCCGGATTTCCACCCGGAGGTCGGCCGGCGCCGGCTTGGTGTATGTCGCCTTGCGAAACCGGACGACTCGCAAGCCGCGAGCGGTGAGCTGCTCCGCCACCCGGTCGAGGAAGATATCGCCGCGCGCCTTGGCGATGTCGAGCAGTCCGATCGTGAGTCCTTCGAGCGATGCCGGCCGGGGGGCGCGGGGGCGATGGCCGGGATCACGCTCGGTGGTCGGATCGAGCAGCTCGATCATCTGCGGATCTCCTGCGTGACGGGCTCCGTCCCGGCCGGGCCGCTTACCCATCCGGCAATGATGGCGGAGAAGAGGCCCGCGGTGCCGCCAGCGTGTACGAACAGCAGCCCACCTGGCCGAAACTTCGCCACGGTCGCCGCCACCGCTGATTCGGGCATCCCTTCCGCAATCCCGCCCGCGCCTTTTACCATTTCGGCGCCCGGGAAAGTCAGGAAGGAGCCGAGCTCTTCCCGCAGTCGGGCCTTGGACCAGCCGCCCTCGTGGAAGACCCGGCCGTGTTCGGGCGAAATAACACAGAGGGCGTCCCAGGCCAGGCCCCACTTTGGGTGCCCAACCACCCGCAGGCAGGCTGCCAACGATCGCGCCAGCGCTTCGGGTGTGCGCGCGAGTTGGTCGAAGAATGGCTGGACGCCCGAACCGGCGAACAACGTCACGGCCGAGGTGCCGGGCGGCTGACCGCGTTCCACCGAAACGGATTCCCAGGGTGAGGTGTCCTCCGCCTCGGCGAAGCAAAAGGTGAACTTGCCCGGATTGCCCAGCGTGGCCCGATCGATCTCGCCGGGCCGGCCGCCGCCCACGTTGCGGATCACCAGCTGCAGCGCGCGGCCGATGGTGGCGTTGGCGCGATTGCCCTGGCCTAGGGCGTTGATCCCGGAGTTCATCCCGATTTCCCGGGCGATGGGGCCGTTGACGATGACCACCGGGCCCACGAAGTAGGTGGTGGCCAGGATGCCGTGGATATTGAACGCCTCGGTGCAGGCAGCCTCCACCGCCGCCAGCACGACCGGCAGATATTCGGGCCGGCAGCCAGCCATCACCGCGTTGACGGCCACCTTTTCCACGGTGCACTCAACCAGGTCGGGCGGCACGACCGCGACCACGTCCTGTGGATCCCGGGACGTCCCTTCCAGCATGCGAAGTACGCGCGGTGGGGTGGGCGGTACGAGCGGGAGCCCGTCCGACCAGCCGCGGGCGAACGTTGCCTCGACCTCGTCCTCCTGCGCGCCCAGCTCGATCCGTCGAGAGCGAATCCGCGATCCGTCGTAGCGCATGGCGAGCATCTCGGGCATGCCGATGTCGAGCGTTCGCGAGCCGCAGCCCGGCCGAAAAGCCGGGAGGCCGTCGCCGAGTCCGTCAATCCCGGTTAGGCGCTCCCAGTCGCGCCGGTCCCACCCTTCCAGCCGCTCCACCGGCTTGCCACCCTCGACTCGGAGCAGCGTGGGCACGATCTCGATGCGTTGCCCGTAGGAGACTTCGAGCAAGGTGTCGTCAACAGGCGCGGTGCCCGCTGGGAACGTAGGGTCGTCCTGTGTGTAAACGGTCAGGGGTGCGTCGACCGCAGCCAGCTGCCTCAGGACCGGCTGTACCAGCTGGCAGGTCGGGCAGTCGGCTTTCACGAAGCACACGAGGCCCTCGGGGAGGCTCACCCGACCTAGCGTACGCAGAACCCTTGGCCTCCGCTGCGCGGAATTGATGTAAACCAAGACACGCATGGGCGCTCTGGCCGCCTGGCGACACCGGCTCCATCTCCTGCGGAGTCGACCGCCAACCCCGTCCCCGAAGGTGATAGGATGCGCGTCTTCGGGGCTGCCTGAGAGGTCCCTATTCCACCTGGAGCCCTCTTCCCCGAGTGGACCTCCACTACCTGGACGGTGATGCTGTTGCGGGACTTCGTTCTTGATCCCGTGAGCGCAGGGGCGCGCCGCGCCGTCGCCCTGGTCCGGGAGAACAGCAGGTGGGACACGCCGGCGAGCCCTTTTTCGCGGGCGAGGTCGAGCCGTGCATCAACGGCAAGGCCGTAACAATCGGGGCCTACTTCGGCGAAGACGTCCGCTCCATCGTGGACCGGCTCCTCGGCGAGCAGATGCGCGACGCCGGGTGGAACTGCGAGGCTGCTGCGGCCGGTGCGCCATCCTCGAAGAGCCGAACGACGAGTGGGCGGTCGGCCGTCGATACTGGAGCCAGGAGTGGATGAACAAGTGCCGGAGCCCGCGACAGAGGAGGTGGTGAAAGCGCTGCTCGGAGCTGGAGCCCGCATAATGCGAGTGCGGAACCGCACGTCGGTTTAGTCACCACTTTCCGCGACATCACCTTCACGCTGTGTGCATCCGAACCAGAGTGACGACCCTACCCGCTCGACATTGTTAGTCCATCTGTGTCTACATTTCGCCGATCGGGTGTAGACTGGCCGCACCCAGGCCCGTGACAGTCGGGCAGCGCGTCCTGATCATCGAAGACGATTCGAGAGTCGCGGAGCTGTACATGTCAAAGCTGCGGCGCGGTGGCCACGAAGTGGATATGGCTCGGGACGGCGTGTCCGGCGTCGACCTGGCCGGATCGCTGCTACCGGATGCGATCAGCCTGGACATTCATCTGTCCCGGCTTGGCCGGTTAGCTGTGCTCAGCGTCCTGAGCAAGCAGGAGGCAGTATCCAGCGTCCCCGTCATCATGACAACTGCGCTCTCCGGCTTGCGGGAACCGGTCAGCCGCCTCTACGCCGAGCTGGACGCGCCTCAAGAGTTGCTGCACCTATGAGCCCTGACCAGCGGCAAGCAGGCGGGAGGCCCGGCCCGGAGCCAGCCAGCGCGTCCGGCCCGCCAGTGAGCGCAGATGATCGGCTGGCCGCAATTATTCGAGCCAACCAGGAGCGGATGGTCGACCGGCTGACCGCCGACCTCTGGGGATACGACGGTGCCTGGCTGCGCCGAACCTATACGGACAAAGCGGCGCTGCGACTGTTCATCGAAGCATTTGTCGAGGCACTACGACGCTCGTTCACAGCGGGGGACGGAAAGCAGTTTGTGAGCGAGTACGGGGTCAGCCTTGGCCGCCGATACGCCGAAGAGGCTCGAGACTACGACGAGGTCTATGAGAGCCTGGTCGTCATGAAAAACGGGCTGCTTCCGTTCGTGTTCCGAGACCCTCCGATCGAGCCCCTGGTCTTGCGCCTGACCGATGTGCTCTTCCGGCTCGAGCATGAGGTGGCCCGACGCTACTACGAAGTTGAAAAAACCCAGCATGCGCAGTTCGCCGAACTCGACATTCTCAAATCCGGTTTCATGCGGCTCACGACTCATGAACTGCGCCGGCCACTCAGCGTCTTTCGCGGCTACGTGTCCATGATCGAGTCGGGAGATCTTGGGGAAGTTCCAACCGAGGTGCATCAAGCAATCCTCAAGATTGCGGTGAGCGCCAACGAGATGGCCAAGCTGATTGACGACCTGGCGGCGGTCGGCCGACTGGAGGAACCGGACAAAGTGCTGCGGCGCGAGCGCTATCCGGTCAACCAGCTGATCAAAGATGCGGTGGACGTCGTTCGGGCCGAAGCGCTGGCCAAGAGGATCGCGATCATCGAGCGCGTCGATCCATCCCGCCCCACGATCCAGGTCGACATCGATCGGATGCGGGTTGCGCTCCAGAACCTGCTCAGCAACGCGGTCAAGTATTCCCCGCCGGAATCCTCAGTCGAAGTCCGGGTCGAGGCGCAGCGTGGCGCCCTCTCGATTGTCGTCGAGGATCAAGGGTACGGGATTCCAGCCGAGGAAATTCCTCATATCTTCGACAAGTACTATCGCGGCGTTACGCCGGAAGCTCAAAACACGCCGGGGACGGGCCTCGGGCTGTACATTGTCAAGCAGATAGCCGAGCTACACGGGGGGCGCGTGGAAGTGGTCAGCGATCCTGGGAAGGGCTCAGCCTTTCGACTGCTCCTAGAAGCCTAGAGGCTTCCA
>WNFE01002419.1_pt1 | contig 13743 bp, 13 predicted proteins | sample 5400451 | NCBI WGS metagenome assembly WNFE01 (sample SAMN13153344, study PRJNA577476) | soil metagenome | isolation source: 200 cm saprolite under Douglas fir tree site 2 hole 2 | place: USA:California | collected 2015-04-18 | reverse complement strand
ATCGAGGATGCCGCGCAGGCCCACGGTGCACTCGATCCGGCGTCGCCGTCCGCCGCCGCCGCGTACAGCTTCTATCCGACCAAGAATCTCGGCGGCATCACCGACGGAGGCGCGGTGGTCACCGACGACGACGAGCTCGCGGCGGCCGTTCGCTTGCTCCGGGCCCACGGGATCACCGACGGGTACGTCCACACACGCGTTGCCACGAGCGCACGCTTGTCCGACGTCGCCGCCGCCGCCCTGCGCGTCGGGCTTCGGCGTCTGAACGACGACAACGCTCGTCGCCGTGACATCGCGGCGCGTTACGTCGCGGCGGCGCCGCATCTGCGATGGCAACTCGCGCACCAGCGACACGTGTATCACCTGTGCGTGGCGAGAATCCCTCAGCGAGACATATTCCGTGCCCGGATGCCATTCGGCACCGCGGTGCATTACCCACTCGCGCTCACTCAGCAACCGGCCTATGCGCAATTCGTACGCAGCCCGTGTCCGGAAGCCGAGGCGTGGGCCGAGGAATGTGTGTCGTTCCCGTGTTTCCCGGAGCTCACCGACGACGAGATCGGCGCCGTGTGTCGAGCGATCACGTGAACCCGCCGCCGATGAGCTCGTGAACGCGGAAGTCGAGACGATCTCCGTCTTCTTTCCGTGTTACAACGACGAGGCCACCATCGCCACGATGGTCGAGTGTGCCCTGCTCACCCTGGATCTGATCGGAGTCGTCGACAGCGAGGTGATCGTCATCAACGACGGCTCTGCCGATGGATCGGCCAAAGTGCTCGATGACCTCGCGGCAACGCAGCCGCGTCTGCGCATCGTCACCCACGAGCACAATCGCGGGTACGGGGGCGCGCTGCTCTCTGGATTCGCGGCGGCAACGAAGCAGTGGGTCTTCTATACCGATGGCGACGGTCAGTTCGACCCTGCCGAGCTCGAAGTGTTGGTGCAGCGCGTGACACCCGAGGTCGACGTGGTGCAGGGCTACAAGCTGCGCCGAGCCGATGGGATGATGCGATCGATCGTGGGTCGGATGTACCACCGCGTGGTGTCTTTGCTCTTCGGCCTGCGCATCCGCGACACCGATTGCGACTTCCGGCTGATCCGCAAGGACACCCTCGAACGGGTGGAGCTGGTCCACACCACGGGAGTTATTTGCGTGGAGCTGGTGCGCAAGCTCCAAGACGCCGGGGCGGTGTTCGAAGAGGTTGGCGTGCACCACTACCGGCGAGAGTTCGGCAAGTCAGAGTTCTTCCGCATGGGGGCGATTGCGCGCACGTTGCGCGACCTTGCGGCCTTGTGGGTGCAACTCGTTCTGCTACGCCGCGGTCGTGTGGTTGCGAACGTCAATCGCGCGTCGCGAGGATGACCACCGACGTGCCGATCGGCACGTCGCGTCGCGCCAGCACGCGGCGCTCGAGCGTGGCCAGCGGTGCGAACACCCGGTCGAGTGATCGACGTTCCACGTCGGACGCGGGGGAGGAGGTCGAACCCAGCTCCAGCTTCAGTTCCGACGGCGACAGTGACCGGCGGCGCACACGTTCGAGCCACCCGAGGGCAGCCGCGGGTGGGGCCAGGAACGAGTAGGCGTAGGTTGCCCGACGCACGGTGAGGCCGGCCTCGTGCGCGAGTTGCGTGAGACCCCGGCGGCGATAGCGACGACGTCCGTGCACCGTGGTGTCGTGCTCTCGCCGCGCCCAATCGAACGCGGGCTCGAGCAGCGCGGCAACGCCCCCTCGGCGTAGGACGCGCGCAAGCTCCGTGACGGCCCGAGCGTCGTCTTCGACCGTGTACAGGACGGTGACGCCGATCGCGACGTCGAAACTCTGCTCCGGAAACGGCAGTGCCTCGAGTGTCGCTCGGGCGGGAAGCACCTCGGTATGGCGAGTACGCACGAATCCCAATGCTTCCGGCGAGATGTCGACCCCGACGACGGTGCCATGCTCAGCGAGCCAGGCGCCGTTCCCACCCGGACCGCAGCCCGCGTCGAGGATGCGCAGATCGGGTGCCAGCCACGGCTGGAGAAGTTCCGCGAGCAGTGCCCGGGCGTTCCGGTACCACCAGTGTTCGTCTTCGGCCGCGGCGATGCGCGCGTACTCCTGCGGATCCACTGCCCGACGGTAACCGTCAGCGTGGAGCGACTCGCAGCGTGTCGATGATGAGATCCGATGACGACCAGGCTTGCACGCCGACCCGGTTCCCGGAGGCCGGGTCCCGGCCACGGTCGGCCGATGCCTGCTTCAGACTGGCGACGGTGAGGACCTGAGCGCCGTTCACCGATGCCACCAGGCAGTCGTTGTCGACGACGAGGCGCACCGCGAGCCCCCCGCACATCGTCGTCGGATCACCGGCGCTGACCCGTGCGATCGGGTTCCAGAGCTCACGGTCGTTCTGCCACTGGCGCACGAGATAGCCGCCACCGTCGTAGATCGGATCGATGTCGAACGAGTAGCCCGACATCCGGCCTTCGGTGTCGATCGAGGCGCAGAAGAGGATGCCGACGCCAGGGCCGGAGCGGAAGTCGACGTCGACCTCGAGCACGAAGTCGCGAGTGGTATTGACGTCAGCGAGGGCCCAGCGCTCGTCGGCGCGCCGCATCACGAGCGAACCCGTCCCGCGCACCTCGACGAGCGGGAGCGCGTTCCCGAGCTGCCAGTCGGTGCCGGCCCGGATGAACTGCTCAGGTTGCCGATCAGCGGTCTCGGCAGTGGGCGCGGGCGCCGGGAATGCGATGGTGGGCGGAATCGAGAGGGCGGGCTCGGCTCGCCACACGATCGGCTCGAGGCCGTCGTCCGGTTCGGTTGCGATGGGATCGCCTGTGGAAGGGGCTTCGGTTCCGATCTCTGCGGGTGGCCACCCGGCTGTCCAAGGATCGTCAACGGCGGCCGTACCGGCGTCGGGAGCGGTACTCACGTCGGCCGCGGGCTCGACCGCGCCCCAGTCGACGTAGAAGCCGGTGTTGGTGGCTTCCGGGTCGGGATCGCGGCCCCATCCGGGATAGGTCTCCCCGGCGGCAGCCGTCTCCACGGGATCCGCCAGCCACCCCGTGGTCAGATCGGCCCCAGTGGTCACTTCGGTCGGCCACGAGGTGGCCGGATCAGTGGGCCACGAGGTGGCCGGATCAGTGGGCCACGAGGTGGCCGGATCAGTGGGCCACGAGGTGGCCGGATCGTCGACGTCGTGCACGTCCCAGGGCGCGGGTGGCGATGCCGGAGCCGACAAGGGCTGCGCAGCGTGCAGCTCGTCGTCGGGCGTCCACGTGTCGGTTGTTTCCCAGAGCGACGACGGCAGATCGCGGCTCGGCCCGGAGTCGGCGTAGTCGACCCTGTCGCCGCCGCGGGTGTCCCAACCGGCGGGCTCCCAATCGGACGCGTCGGGGCTGGGATGACCGGCCAGCTCGGTGGTGGGGTTTTCCCACGAGGTCGGCCAGGGAGAACCCTGTGCGTCGACCGCGGCCGGTGACTGGTCGGTCTCCGATGCGATCGGGTCCCGACCGGTCATTGAGCTCCCCCGGAACGCGACGTCGATCGGCGGCGCGTCGGCTGCGTTCCAGATGTCGACGTACGATGCAGCGGAATCCACGAGGACGGGCTCGGGCATCGCCGCCATTCCATTTGCCTGGAGTCCATTTGCGTGGAATCCGTCGCCATGGAGTCGGTGCTCGGCCGCGTAACCGGAGCCGAGCTGGGAATCGAAGCTGGCGAACTCGTTGTCGATCATCTCGGTGGTGCCCATCGGCGGGGGCGCCAGGAGGTCGATGGGCACGGTCGGGTCCGGCAGCTCGGGCGGCTCCGGAAGCTGTGACAACTCCTGGAAGACGTCAACTGAGTGAGCGGGCTGGCCGTTGGCAGCGGTGAGCGCAGGCACGCGCGGCCGCCCGTGAACCGTGGGAAGGATCAACGAGCGCATGTGGGCGGCTTCGTCGGGTGAGACGTTCATCATCTGGCGGAGCCGGCTCTCGACGACCTCGGGCTCGCGACCCAGCGCTTCTGCCATCGCCTGGAGCTCGTGCTCCTCGACGGGCACCGGGCTACCCGCGGGCAGTTCCCGTAACCGCCTCAGCGTGGCGAGATATCGGTTCGAGTCGTTGCTGTCGCGGTGGTGGCGAAGGAGAGCCACTGTGTCGCCGATGCTGGTGGGGATGGCGGCCAACTCCGGAACCGGAGTGGGGGGGAGCAGATCGCCGACGTCGACTCCGCACGAACCGGCCAGCACCCAGAGGTCGCTTTCGGGGATCGGAACTTTTCCGCGCTCGTAGGCAACCAGCTCACGGCGGCTCAGGCCGGCGCCGCGGGCCACTTCGGAGAGGGAGAGCCCCTTTTTCCGCCGCACCGTGCGCAGGTGCTTGCCGAGCTTGGTCGGCTTGATCGTGGAGGCGGCCGTATCGGACATGCCCCTTGGTATCGGTCAATGGCCGCCTCGCCTGTAGGGTCAGTCACCATGGCGATCTACGCCCTCGGTGCTGCCGTGCCGCAGATTCACCCCGATGCCTACGTCCATCCTCAGGCCACCGTGATCGGCAACGTCACGATCGGCGCGGGCTCGACGATCTGGCCCCAGACGGTGCTCCGAGGCGACTACGGGTACATCGAGATCGGGGAACGCACCTCGATTCAGGACGGTGCCGTCGTGCATTGCACCCAGGTGCCGACGATCGTCGGCAGCGAATGCGTGGTGGGCCACCTCGTCCATTTGGAGAGCTGCACGATTCACGACGGTGCTCTGGTGGGTACGGGCGCCATCGTGTTGCACCGCGCGGTGGTCGAGTCGGGCGCGTGGGTGGGCGCGGGTGCAGTGGTTCCCAATGACATGATCGTGCCCTCGGGTGCCATGGCGTTGGGAGTTCCGGCCAAGCTCCGACCTGATTCCGTCGACGGCGAGGTGATCCGCCGCATTGTCGTGGGGTACAACGACAATGCACTGCGCTATCGCGCCGAGCTCCGCCAGCTTGCCTGAAAAGCTGCACTAGCCCTTCACGTAGGCGAGCTTCTCGGCGACGCGCCCGTCGCGCACCTTGATCACGTCGACTCCACGGAGCACGCCGTCACTTCCGTCGGCTTCGCGCCAGGAGTAGCGCCAACGCACCACGCATCGGTCGCCGGTGGCGACGACGTCTTCTCCCTCGAAGTGCGCATGGGGTGACGCGGCGAAGAACGCTTCCCACGCCTTACGGACCGCGGCCTGGCCTTCGAAGCGTTCTCCCACGGGTGGTGACGTGCTCTCGAACACGCAGTCTTCGGTCATTGCCGCCATCACCGCGTCGATATCGTGGCGATTGAAGGCGTCGTTGAAGCGGTCGACGGCTGCGATGGTCCCGTTGGTGGTTTCGTCGGTCATCACGCCTCCTCGAGTTCTTGGGATCGGTCTTCGGCGCTCCGGTAGAGATCGGGCTCGATGAAGATGAGATGAATCACCGGCACCGAGGTTCGCACACGGGCCTCAACGCGGTCGATCGCGTGCGCGAGCGCCGGCATCGTGTCACACGCGAGCTCGAGCTTCGCAGCGAGCATCACGTCGTCGGGACCCTGGTGCAAGGTCCGCAAATGGATGACGCGGGTCACCTCGGGTCCGTCGAGGATGGCAGCGCGAACGCGCGCTTCGACCGCAGGCGATGCCGACTCGCCGATGAGCAGGCTCTTCATCTCGACCGCGAGCACCGCCGCGATGATTCCCAGGAGCAGACCGATGGCGAGGCTGCCGGCGGCGTCCCAGCGTGGATTGCCGGTGATCTCGGCGAGGCCGACGCCCACCAGCGCGACCACGAGCCCGAGCAACGCGCCGGCATCCTCGAGCAACACCACCGGTAGCTCCGGACTCTTGGAGGAGCGGACGAAGTTCCACCAGGAGCGTCCGTTGCGGTAGGACTGCGCCTCCCGCCGGGCGGTGCGGAACGAGAGTCCTTCCAGCACCATGGCGAGACCGAGTACCCCGAACGCCCACGCCGGCGCTTCGACCGCTTCCGGGTGTATGACCTTGTCGATGCCCTCCGCGAGCGCGAACAGCGACCCGAGGGTGAAGAGCACGAGGGCGACGACGAAGGCCCAGAAGTAGCGCTCCATCCCGAAGCCGAACGGGTGCTCGTCGGTGGGTGGGCGGTGGCTGCGTCGGCGCCCGAGGAAGAGCAGGCCCTGGTTGCCAGTGTCGGCGAGCGAGTGGATCGACTCCGCGAGCATCGCGGCCGATCCGGTCAGCGCGAAAGCGACGAACTTCGACGCCGCGATCCCGAGGTTCGCGAAGAAGGCGGCGACAACCGCGCGCCGGGTGCCATCAGTCGACATTGCGCACTGCCCACACGGTGGCAGTCGAGACCTTGGTGGTGCTGCTCGGCTCGTTGGCGGCCTCGAACCGCAGCACGGCCCAACCGCGCTCGTACCCGCTGAAGCGGCCGACGAGGTCGCGTTCCGCCCCACCGACATCGCGGTACGACACCGCGAGCACGCGTCCCTTGCCGAGGCGGAGCCGCTCGTCCCATCCGTAGTGCAAGCGCCCATCGGGCCCCACGCGCGGCGGACGGCCGACGTGCACGCGGTGCTCCCGGTATGCGGAAGCGAGCGCGGCGGCTCGTTCGGGACCACAGAACTCGCCGATCGCATCCAACAACACGCGTGCGAAGGTCCGACCATGGTAGGGAAGTCCGGAGTCGATCCCGAGTGCCCAGTGCACGAGCTCGTGCAGCACCACCGCCTTCGTGCGATAACGCCGCGGCAGTGTGATGGTGGGTTCGTCGTCGGCTTCGCGATAGAAGGCCTGCCGCGCGCCCTGCCCCGGTCGGAGCCGCGGCGCGGAGGCAAGGTCGTGGTCCGGGAAGCGCACGTGCCACCACAGCGTGCCGACGACTCGGTCGACGAAACGCGCACAAGCATCGAGTCCGGCGAGTGGGCTCGACGGCAGCGGGGTCTCGGCCAGATAGACCCGCCGCCGCTGCGCGTCGCGCGGCCGCCGGGGCGCGACCAGCTGCGGTAGGTCGATCGCAGCCGGAGTCATCGCGTGCCACGCTACGCTCGCCCACAGTGCCCGTTGTGGAGATCGTTGGATTATCGAAGCGCTACGGCTCCGATGTGCTTGCCGTCGACGATCTCAGCTTCACCGTCGAGCGCGGCCAGGTGTGCGGGCTGCTCGGTCCGAATGGCGCGGGCAAGACCACCTGTCTTCGCATGTTGCTCGGGCTCGTGCGCCCGACTCGTGGCGAGGCCCGGCTCCTGGGGGAGCTGATCCGTCCCGGAAGCGACACGCTGCGTCGCTGTGGCGCGCTGATCGAGCAGGCCGCGTTCGTGCCCCACCTCTCGGGAATGAAGAACCTCCGCCTGTGGTGGGAGGCGGGTGGTGACCGGTGGTCCGATGCCGCGCTCGACGACGCGCTCGCCATCGCCGATCTCGGGCCCGCGATCGACCGCAAGGTCAAGACGTACTCGCAGGGGATGCGCCAGCGGCTCGGTCTCGCGCGGGTGCTGCTCGGCCGTCCCGAAGTGTTGGTGCTCGACGAGCCCACCAACGGGCTCGACCCCGCGGAGATGCGAGAGGTGCGTCAACTGGTGCACCGGGTCGCGAGCGCGGGCTCCACCGTGCTCTTCTCGAGTCACGTGCTGGCCGAGGTCGAGCAGGTGTGCAGTCATGCGGTGGTGATGGACAAAGGTCACTTGGTCGCGGCCGGTTCGGTGGCCGACCTGATCGGCGACGCGGGATCGGTCTATCTGGAAGTCGACGACATTGACGCCGCCCGCCGGGCGCTGGAGCCCCTGGCGTCGGTTCGACGTATCGACCCCGAGCCTCCGGGGCTGGGGGTGGCGATTGAAGGGGGGAACCGGTCGGAGCTGGTGGCCGCGCTGGTTCATGCCGGCGTGGCGGTCGAGACGGTGACGGCGCGCCGGCGGCTCGAAGAGGCGTTCCTCGGTCTCGTGGACGCGGAGCACTGATGCTCACGCTCGCACTGCTGCGCACCGAGTTGGTGAAGCAGTTCCGACGCATGCGGACGTACGTTGCGTTCGGGATCGTCGTGCTCATCCCGGTGATCATGACGATTGCGCTCGACCTCAACCCGCCGGATCGTCCGGGGCAAGACCGGGGAGGCCTGCTCTTCTTCGCCGCTCGCACCGGCCTCGTGGTACCCGCAGCTGCGCTGCGATTCACGAGCGCGTTCCTGCTGGTGATCGTGGTTGCGCTGTTCGGTGGCGACGCGATCGCCGGCGAGGCTTCGTGGGGCAACCTCCGCTACCTGCTGATGCGCCCGATCGCGCGCACCCGCCTCGTGCTCACCAAGCTTGCGGTATCGGTGTTCTACGCGTGGGTCGCAGTCGTGCTGGTGGTCGTGGCCGGCTTGGTCGCCGGCGTCTTGGCGTTCGGTTGGGAGCCGTTGACGCTTCCATTGAGCGGGTTCTCCCAATCGACCGGTGAGATCCTCGGCCATCTCGGGTTCTCGACGGTGTACGTCGCGTGGAACCTCACCGGCGTGGTCGCGTTCTCGTTCATGCTCTCGTGTATGACCGATACGCCCGGAGGCGCGGTCTTCGGAGGGGTCGGCCTCTACTTCACGTCGCTCATTCTCGACTCGATCGAGCCGCTCGGCAGCATCAGGTACGTGTTGCCCACGCACTATTTCGACGCGTGGGTCGATCTCGTCCTGCGAGGGGATTGGAGCTCCGACCTGTGGCGAGGCTTCGGGCTCCAACTGGGGTACGTGCTGGTGTTCGCGCTGCTCGGTCTGTGGTGGTTCCGTCGCAAGGACATCCTCAGCTGAGCCGACTCAGCTGAGCTCGGGAAGCTCCTGGTCCTCGGCGAGGGTGTCGGCGTAGAGGTCGCCCAGCGTTTCGACACGCTGGAGCACTTGGTTCGGATCGAACGCCAGCGCGTCCACGGCGTCGTCGGCCGCGACCGCGGCCAGTTCGTCCCACGACACGGGCGTCGACACCCCCGGTGTTTTCGTCGCGCGCAACGAGTACGCGCACACGGTGGTCTTGTGACGGTCGTTCTGGCTCCAGTCGACGAAGACCTTTCCGGGGCGTAGGTCGCGCGCCATCGTCACCGTGACTCGCTTGGGATCACGAGACTCGAGGACGCGCCCGAGTGCCAGTGCGAATGCCTTGGTGGTCTCGGCGTCGACTGATGGTCGGATGCCCACCGAGAGATGCAGTCCCTTCGAGCCCGACGTTTTCGCCGCCGTCCGCATCCCGAGCTCGGCGAGCAAGTCGCGTAGCTCGATCGCGACGCGCGCGCAGTCGATGATGGTGGCGGGCGCTCCGGGATCGAGATCGAACACGATCGCGGTGGGTCGCCACGGATCCGCCGCGCGCGCCTGCGGTGTGTGCAATTCGAGTGCGGCGAGATTGGCCGTCCACACCAATCCCGCCACCTGATCGATCGAACACGCCGAAATGTCGGAATCGGCGTCGAGGGGCACTGTTTCCAGCCAGGTGGGCCGGTGGCCGGGGCAGCGCTTCTCGAAGAATCGTTCGCCGTCGATACCGTCGGGCAGGCGCACCATCGTGACGGGACGGTCGCGTAGATGGGGCAGCATGACGGAGGCGACTCGGCTGTAATAGTCGATCACCCCGCCTTTGGTCAGGCCGGTCATCGGGTACAACACTTTGTCGAGGTTGGTGAGGCGTAGGCGTTTGCCGTCGACCAGCACTTCGCTTGCGGGGTTGGTGCCCCCGCCCGTCTTGGACCGAGCCGCCACGACATGCGAAGGTAGTAGGAAGCCGACCACACGGGAGACGCGTCGTGCCCAGCGCAATTTGGACGGGATCCATCAGCTTCGGATTGGTGACGGTACCGGTGCGCCTGGTGGCGGCCACCCGCTCCCAAGATGTGCGTTTCAATCAACTCGAAGCCGACACCGGGGCGCGTATCCGCTATCGGCGAGTGTCCGAGCAGACCGGTGAGGAAGTCCCCAACGAGCGCATCGTGAAGGGCTATGAGCTCGAGCCCGGTCGTTACGTGGTGGTCGAGGGTGAGGAGCTCGCGGCACTGGCTCCGAAGGCGACGCGCCAGATCGAGATCGAGGACTTCGTCGACCTTGCCGACATCGATCCGATCTACTTCGAGCAGCCCTACTACCTCGCGCCCGACAAGGAGTCGGCCAAGGCGTACCGACTGCTGGCCGACGTGATGCTGGAGCTCGGCAAGGTGGCAGTCGGTCGGTTCGTGCTTCGTTCGAAGGAAGCACTCGTGGCCATCCGCCCGATCGACGGTGTGCTGTGTCTTGAAACGATGCGCTACGCCGACGAGGTGCTCGCGCCCGACGCGGTGCTGCCCGACGTCGCCGACGCTGCTCCGCCCACCGATCGGGAGCTCGACATGGCGCGCCAGCTGGTGAACACGCTCGCGGGCGAGTTCGATCCCGAGAAGTATCGCGACGAGTACCGCGAAGAGCTGCTCTTGCTCATCGACCGCAAGGCGGCGGGTGAGGAGATCGTGGCGCCGGCGGCGCCCGAGGAACCGGCCAAGGTGCTCGACCTCATGGCCGCGCTCGAAGCCAGCCTGGCCCGCACCGGCGCCAAGCAGCGCGAGGCGGCACCGGCCGAGCGCGAGGCGACGCACCCGGCGAAACCGTCGAGGCGAGCGGCCGTGGAGAAGACGGCCGGTACGAAGTCCGTCGCGACGAAATCCGCGGCCAAGAAGGCGCCGGCGAAGCGAACTCGCAAGTCGGCCTGACCTTGACAGGTGACTAAAGAGTCACCTATTATCGCCACCATGGACGCGGTGTTCAGAGCCCTCGCCGACCCGACGCGGCGGAGCCTGCTCGACGAGCTGTTCCGGGAGGACGGGCAGACGTTGCACGCGCTCGAGGCGCGTCTTCCGATGACCCGCTTCGGTGTGATGAAGCACCTCAAGCAGCTCGAGGAAGCGGGACTCGTCGTCACGAAGCGGCGGGGGCGCGAGAAGCTCCACTTTCTGAACCCGGTCCCGATCCGGTTGGTCCATGACCGCTGGGTGAGCAAGTACGCCGAACCCTGGGCTGCTGCGCTGAGCGGGCTCAAGAACAGACTGGAGAAGACCATGGAGTCGGACAAGACGATGGAAAAGGTGTTCGAGATCTACATCCGCACCACGCCGGAGCGTCTCTGGGAAGCGATCACCGACCCGGAGATCCGGAGCAAGTACAACTTCGGCGCCCGCGTCACGTCGGACTGGACGCCCGGCTCGCTGTACGAGATGAACGCGCCCAACATCGCGCTGGGGCACGGGGAGAACCTCGAGGTCGATCCGCCGCGCCGCTTGGTCCAAACTGCGAACTTCGTGTGGGACGACGACGTGAAGGCCGAGGGAACCTCGAGGATCACGTGGGAGATCGAACCGATCGGCGACTCCTGCCGGCTCACCGTGACTCACGACCAGATGCGTGAGGGCGCCAACGACCAGATCTACGGCGGCTGGCCGATGATCCTCTCGGGCCTGAAGACGTGGCTCGAGACGGGTGAGCTGCTGACCACACCCGGATCGTTGATGTACACCTGAATCAGGAGCGGTCGCGCTCCCGATTCGTGGGTTCCGTGCTCGGGCGTGTGGCGGCTTCGGGTTCGTCGGCCGCGGGCGCAGGGATTGCGGGCGATTCGCCGTCCCTCGTGGCGCGGCCGTCGCCCGGACCGCGACTGCCGAGGAACCGCATGAGGGTGGCGGCGAGCCCGTCGACCGGGCCGCCACCGCCGCCGCCGCCGCTGGTCACCAGCACCTCGGGTACGACGGTGATGTGGCCCTCGGCGACCGCGTTCGCCACCGCCACCAGCGCGGTCGCGGCCTCGCCCAGCGCTTCCTTCTGCGCCTCGAACCCGGTGGCGCGTGCCAGCCCCAACGCCTCGGTGGCCTTGGCCTGGGCCAAGCCGATCGCTTGAACCTTCGAGGCTTCGGCCTGGCCGGTGATCTGGACATACGCGGCCTCACCCTTGCCTTCCGCTTCGCGCGCCTCGGCCTGGTTGGTCTTGATCTGCACGCCGACCTGCGCGCTCGCGAGTTGCGCCTGCATCTCGGCGGTTCCCTTGGCCTTCTCCATCTCCACGCGCGACGTCTGCGCGCGCTGCTGCTCCTCGAACGTGGCCTTCTCCTGGTTGGCGATCTCGCGTTCGGTGAGCACCTTCACCAACTCCTCGGGGAACATCACGTCCTGGATGTACACGCCCTTTGTCTCCACCTCGTACTGGCCGAGATAGCGGGTGATGGCGTCGAACGCGGCGGCCTGCACCTCTCGGCGGGTTTCGATGAACTTGATCGCTTCGAGCGCCTGGAGAGTGTTGCGGAAATGGTTGCCGACCGCTGACTGCAACACCTCGCTGACGAGATTGCGCATGGTGCCCACCATCGAGATGACCTTGGGCGCTTTGGTGTCGGGTACGTGAATCTGCACCTGGAGATCGATGCGGAACACGAATCCCTCGCGGCTCTTTCCCACGATCGACGACAAGTGCGCGTCGAGATCGTGTGCTTCGGAGCTGGCTTCCGCCCAATTGAGCGTGAGGATGAACGTGGGCACGATTTCCGCCGCGTACACGCGCGGGTTGATCGGGTACTTTCCGGTGCGCAGCGGCTCCTGCCAGATGCCACGGTGACCAGGTCGCACGATCGAGCCGAACTTGAACTCGGCGCCCGACGTGTCGTCGGTGGGTAACCCGACGAAGCCCTTGATCACCGCGACCTCGCCTTGGTTCACCACGAGCATCGGCACGAGGTCGACGCGGACGAGGAACGGGTTCAGCAAGTACGCGCCGTAGAGCAGCGGATCGTGCTGCAAGCCGATCTTGCCACCAGCCTCGAGGAACGCTTGGTAATCCTGGTAGTTGTTGTGCAGCGTGTTCTTGCTCCCGAGCAACAGGTCGATGAGCTCGGCGTCGCTGGTGGCGGTGGTGCCGCCGGCGTTCGACTCCTCGATGGCGGCAATGTCGTCGAAGCCGCCGAGCCGGCTCGCGATGTCGCCTGACGACAGCGGCTCACCCTCGAGAGTGGTCACCATCCCGATGAGGTCGACCGCGCCGTCCGGCGCGATCACGACCACTCGGAGTTGGCTCGGGTCGAGCCCGAACGATGCCGGCGACAGCATGCCGCCCCGCGATTGGTCATTGAGATCGGGAGACAGGGGCTGGCCGTAGACCGCCTGCGCAGTGATGACCAGGAAGCCGACCGGATGGATCGGCACCAGGGTTCCCGGTGTGAGCACCGGCCGTTGCACACCCTTCTGCCCGCCTTGTTCGATGAATCCGTGGAGGGAGGAGAAGTTGCCGAACTCGGTCTTGTAGACCGCGCTCTTGGCGCCGATGGGCAAGGGCGCGCCGACCTGCGCGATCACGACCCCGATCTCGCCTGCCGGTACCTGCACCCAGGGGAATTTTCTGACACCGAACACGGGCCACAGCTTGAAGCGCAGCCCAGGCATCAGCAGCGCGGCCTGATAGCCGGCCTCCCCCCGGAACGCGACCGGATTGTCCTCGCTCAGCTTGCGGAACCCGAAGCGCTTGGAGACCAACCCCACCTCGGAAGCGCCAATTGAGTGGAACGACATGATCGCGAGGAGGACCACGACGACCGCGATGACGATGACACCGATCCCGACACTCATGGTTGCCCGTTCCTTCCTCGAAGACGGAAGTCATCATTCCATGAACACACCGCATGTGAACATGGGTTCTGGGAACATGATCAGGAAGCGGCGGGGGTTACGCTCGCCGGGTGTCGGGTGTCCTCAACCAGTCAGCGTTCGAGCCTGCGCGTCGGGCCGTCGGTGAGCTGACGCAGCAGCTCTGGGACCGCCTCGGCCGTCGGGCC
>WNFE01002417.1_pt1 | contig 13751 bp, 11 predicted proteins | sample 5400451 | NCBI WGS metagenome assembly WNFE01 (sample SAMN13153344, study PRJNA577476) | soil metagenome | isolation source: 200 cm saprolite under Douglas fir tree site 2 hole 2 | place: USA:California | collected 2015-04-18 | reverse complement strand
CCGCGCCGCCTGATCGAACGGAGAGATTCGAACGAGGCGGTGAACTCCGGTTTCTCCCGCGAGAAGACCGTAAGAATTTTCACCGGAAAATTGAATCGTCGCCGATTTGATGCCGGCTTCTTCTCCCGGAGTTTCATCGAGGACCGAGGCGGCTGTTCCTCGACGCTCCGCCCAGCGCAGGTACATGCGGAGAAGGATGGATGCCCAATCCTGCGATTCCGTACCGCCCGCGCCGGGCTTGATGGTCATGATGGCGTTGAGGTGATCGGTCTCGCCGGAGAGCAGCGTTTTGGTTTCCAGTTCGGAGATGTAGGTATCGGCGGCGTTGAGCTCGCGGTCCAACTCTTTCAACAGGTCGTTCTTTTGCTCGACGTTGGTCTCTTCCTGAGCGAGATGAATGTACGTCTCGATGTCGCCGGAGATGGAGGTGAGCTTTTCGTCCGCAGCAATCTGTTCTTCGGCACGCTTCCGTTCGCGGAGAACGCCTTGTGCAGCTTCCTGATTGTTCCAGAAATTGGGATCGGCGACGCGCGCTTCGAGAGCTTTCAGGCGCTCGCGGTACTGCGGCGCGTCAAAGATAGCTCCGCACGAGCGTGATGCGCTGCTTGAGCCCTTCGTAGCGATGTTGGAGGTCTTCGAGGATCATGCTTTTTCTGGTAAATCGCCCGTCCGGGGACGGACGTCACTTTGCCTTTCGAAAAGTTGTAGCCACCAGAATAACGGAAACGAGCACGCAGAGCCAGGCGAACCAGTCTCCAAAGCGCGTATAAATCGTTTTGTCGGTTCGAAAATCATAGGGAAGATCAGCCGAGGCCCTCACGTCCGGCGGAAGCGGCTCGAAGATCCGGCCGTAGGGATCAACCGAAACGGTAAAGCCGTTATTCGTGGAACGCACGATCCAGCGGCGGTTCTCGACGGCTCGCACGCGGGCCATGCGCAGATGCTGCTCGGCGGCGGCGGACCGACCAAACCATCCGTCATTTGAAATGTTGATGAGGACCTGCGCCCCACCTGCGGCAAACCGGCGCACTTCGTCCGGATAGATCGCTTCATAACAGATAAAAACGCCGAAGGTATTCCCGCGCGGGAGTTGCGCTACGACGTACTTGTTCCCTTTGTGGAAGCCACCCACTTCGCCGGACACGCTTGTCACCACGTGATGGATCAATGGAAACGGCTCGTACTCGCCGAACGGAACGAGATGGATTTTGTCGTACACGAATACGCGCTGGCCTTGCGCGTCAAAAAGCAGCGCACTGTTGTACGGCAGAAGACTGCCGCGGGGTGCCACGTCCGATGGGTCCACCGGCAATTTCCATTCGATGGACCCTGCAAGGAATGGGTGGCCGAAACGGATCGCCAGCGTCGAAGCGATCTTTGCGAATTGAGAATCTTGAAACGAGAAGGGAGCGGGCGCTTCAGGCCACACGAGGAGATCCGGTTTTTCCGCGGCGGGAGCGAGGCTGATGCGTCCGATTTCCTCGAGATCAGCGGCGTGCACCTGAAACCAATCCGCGGGGTACGACTCCACCTCCGGGAAATTGAGCTGCACGGCGCGGGCGAAATGATGAGCGTGCGTCTGTGGCACCAAGCGCGGCCCAGCCAACGCGGAGATCAAAAGAATTGCCGTTGCAGCTGCGGCAAATGTAATCCGCCCGCGAGTCGTCAGCGCGTTCGATGCGCTCGTCCATGCGATCAGTGCATTGAAACCCGCCACAAGAAAGGATAACCCGTAGATTCCTGCGATGGTCGTGAGCTGAACGAGCCCCAGATTCGCGGCCGCAGGATAACCAAGCAAATTCCAGGGAAAACTGATTTCAGGCAAATGCGCGCGAGCAAACTCGAATGTCACCCAGATAAACGGCGCACCTATACATGCCAGCTCGATACTTTGATGAGACAACCGGTGAACAGACCAAGCAAAGGCACCAGTGAGAATCCCCCAGGCAATGGCGATCAGAAGCAAGAGGCCCCATCCGCCCGCTACCGAGAGGCCTCCGTGAACGGTGAGGACCGTCGCAATCCATGGCACCGACGTTAGTACGAATAGAAGCGCGTGAAGAAATCCACACGCGAGCGCCACTTGAGGGCGCGCGCCAAACAGTGAGAAGAGGAGAATCCCAACGCAAACCCACGAATAGATACTGAGATAGAAACCGGTGTAGGAGAGCGCAAGAACGGCGCCGGACGCGGCGGCGACTATGAGACGCAACCCCCAAGGTATTTCCGCACCGTCGCGCGGCCGAAGATAGGTGAGCCAACCGCCCCGAGGCATCAGTGTTTCACGATGGCTTTGAAACCTGCGCCCTCGAGGCCTTTCCTGGCCGCGTCGGCGGCCTTCGGATCAGCGTATGGGCCGACTTGGACGCGGTAATACCTGTCCGCTTGCGAAGAAAGAACGAATGCGGGAAATTTTTTCTTCTGCAAACGCGCCGCGAGTTCCAGGGCATCCGCTTCTTTCGTCAACGCCGCAACTTGCAGCGTGTAAGCGCCGCCCGGAATGAGCGGCGCGTTCGGAGTTTTCGACGAACCGCCGGCGGTTCTCGGTGGCGCCGTGGTCCTCACAAGCACCGGCACGTTTTTTCGTGCTGGCGCAGGCGCGGACGCCACCGGCTTCAAATGGTCTTCGGCTCTCTTATTGTCGCCCGCGTGATAAAACTCCCAATCCGAATTTGGCGGCGTCGAGATGCCTGTCGGGCTGTCCGCGGGCGTCGTGTTGCCCGCTCGCTTCGAGCCGGCATCTGGCTTGGCGGCAACAGAGATTTCCGGCTTCGCGTGCGGCTCCGTCGCGGCGCGTACCTGGCCATCATACTGGTTGCGCCCCATGACGTATCCCAGCGTGAAGAACACCCCGGAAAACAACAGCATCAGCAGAAACAGGCCGATGACATGCCGGCCCTCGAGCACGCGCTCTCCGGCGCTCCCTCGTTTTCCTCCCGAAGCCATTCTTACTTTTGCTGTCCCCCTAAAGCCTGTACCCACTTGTTAATAATATCGATGGGCAGCGGAAACACAATCGTTGTGTTCTTCTCGACACCTATCTCAGTCAATGTCTGCAAGTACCGCAACTGGATCGCTGAGCTTTGCGTCTCCAGAACTTTTGCGGCATCCGCGAGTTTCTGGGAAGCCTCAAACTCGCCCTCCGCGTGAATGATCTTCGCGCGACGCTCGCGCTCCGCTTCCGCCTGCTTCGCGATGGCGCGCTGCATCTGTTCCGGAATGTCCACCTGCTTCACTTCCACCTTGGATACTTTGATGCCCCACGGCTCGGTATCCTGATCGAGGATCAGCTGCAGCTTGGCGTTGACCTTATCGCGCTGCGAGAGAATTTCATCGAGTTCGAACTGCCCCACGACGCTGCGAATCGTGGTTTGTGCCAGTTGTGACGTTGCATACGCATAGTTCTGCACTTGCGAAAGCGCCAGGTTCGCGTCGACCACGCGGAAATAGCAGACGGCGTTTACTTTGACCGAAACGTTGTCGCGCGTGATGATGTCCTGCGGCGGAACGTCCAGCGTCTCGATTCGCAGGGGAATGCGGTACAGCGTCTCGATCGGCCAGAAAACTAGATTCAGGCCCGCACTCTTCGCTTGGGGGATCAACCGGCCCAGTCGGAGCACCACGCCTCTCTCCCACTCCTTGATGATGTACAGCGAATTCCAGAACCAGATCAAAAAAAGCCCGACGATCAGCGCTGTCCCTAGTAAACCGATCTCCATATTTTCCTCCCGATCACAGAAATTTCTTACGTCGTCATCGAGACGGCCACGTCGGCTGGCTCGACGTACAGCTTGAGACCCTCCACTCGCAAGACCTTTACCGACTTCCCCTCTTGCACCGGTTGCGCCGATTCCGCACGCCAAAGCTCGCCGTGCACGCGAACCATTCCCTCAACGCCCGCCTGCAGTTTCGAAACCGCGATTCCCTGCGCACCGATCAGCTCCTCCCTTCCCGTGGCCGTCTTCCATTTCCGCGAGCGTAACACCAGCCGCATCAAAAATACCGCGAGGATCGCGAACGGTATCGTCCCCGCGAGCGCCACGCCAATGCTCACTCCCCCCGACGTTAGCGGCGAACGAATCAGAAATATCGCGCCGAGGAACATCGAAACTATTCCTCCAAAGGCGAGAACACCGTGGGTCGGAGTTTTCGCTTCCAGAATAAAAAATGCCAATGCCAGCAAAATCAGGAGCAAGCCGGCGAAATTAACAGGCAAAAAGTGCATGGCATAAAGCGCAAGAATGAGGCAGATGCCGCCGATGACACCGGGTGCAATCACTCCCGGATGCGTAAATTCCGTGTAAAGCCCCAGGACGCCAAGAATCAGCATCACGAAAAACACATCGGGCTCGACAATGCGCGCGAGAAATTTTTGCCGTGTGGAGAGCTCAAACGGCCTCCGCACCGGATTGTTCAAAGCAAGCGTTGCTGGTGTGCCATCGAATCGCATGATCGTGCGCCCTGCCAGTTTCTGCAGCAATTCCTCCGGGGAGTTTGCAATGAGATCGATCAGTTTCCCTTCCAGCGCCTCCTTTTCGGTAAACGCTTTGGCCTCCGTGACCGCCTTCTCCGCCAGCGCCGGGTTCCGCCCGCGCCTCTCCGTAAAGCTCCGCAAGAACGCCATTGCGTCGTTATTAATCTTCCTCCGGAAGACTTCATCGATCTGCTGCGGAAATCCGCCAATCGCGATAATCGGCGAGGCAGCGCCGGCATGCGTACCCGGCGCCATTGCGGCGATATCCGCCGAGAGAAGGATGTAGAACCCCGCGGAAGCTCCCCGCGCGCCCGTCGGCGAGACATAAACCGCGACCGGCACGGGCGACACGAGAATTTGTTGGATCATGTCCTTCATCGAGTCGCTAAGCCCGCCCGGAGTGTCCATCGTGATCAACACCAGCTCGGCGTGGCGGCGTGCCGCATCCGCGAGACCTTCGTCGATATATGTCGCCAGGATCGGTTCAACTTCCCCCTCGAGTTTCAGTTCCAAAACGAGTGCACCGGCAGGATGCTCTTCGGCAATTGCGGAAGGCAGCAGGAGAAATATCGTGGCTGCACCCAAAACGCAGATAAGGGGACTCACCGCAGCCATTCGAAATCGCGAAATCAGATAGGAGCGCGGGATCACACGGAACCCATCGGTCATGGTGCACCTCCGCCGGGCTTTTTCTCGTTGGCTTTGGAATTCTTCAGATGCTCCAGTAATTGCTTGGCTTCCGCATAGTTCGGAGCCAGCTTTAATGCCCGCTCGACTTCTGCCCGGGCGAGGTTCGGTTTTTTCTGTTCGAGGTAGATTTTCGCCAGCAGCGTCCTGACCACCGCGGAATCGCGCGCCTCGAGCGAAGCCTGCAGCTCTTTCACGGCATCGTTCATCTTGCCCTGCCGCCGGGCGGTTTCCCCCAGTCCCCGGTGCGCCGCGGCATTCGCGGGATCTTCTGCAAGTGCCGCGCGAAATTCCTTCTCTGCCGCATCGGTGCGCCCCGTGGAGAGTTCTTGCCGGCCTCGTCGAACGTGCGCTGCCGGCGTGTTGCTCAACGCGGCATCAGCATTGCCGCTCGCAGGAGACTCGTTCGAGGCAATCTCCGCGCGAAGCGCCGTTACGTCCAGCTCCGTCTTGATTCGGTTCAGCCGCGACCATCCCTCATTCTTACTCTCCGGAGGAATCGCCGGTAGCCCGTTTGGCCCGAAGGCTTCCTTCGCGGCCTCGCGTTCCTGGTCGGCCTCCGGGTTCTTCCCGGCCTTCTCGAGCGCGAGAATCAGCATGGCCCGGTCCTCGGGGTTATCCGGCTCGCGCTCCGCGGCTTCGCGGAAGTGGTCCGCCGCCGCGGCCGCGTCATTTGCCGCCAGAGCCAGCAAGCCCAAATTAAACGGGTAGTCGCCCTCGTCGGGATCCAGTTCAGCGGCGCGGCGGAAGTCACTTTGGGCGCCGGCGGTCTTGCCCTGGCGCGCCTTCGCAATTGCCAGATCATTCAGGATCTCCGGTAGGTCCGCCCCAGAAACCATGTTGTTTCGCATGGCCTCTCGCAGCGAGGCAAACACCTCCTCGGCGCGATCCGCTTCGTTGAGCTGCAAGTGGCAGACCCCCGTAGCAAACACTGCTTCCGCATACCGATCGTGCTTTTTCGGCACCCGCGCGTACCACGGTAGCGCAGAATTGCAGTCGCGCCGCGCGAAATAAGCCTCACCCAGCGCAAAATCAGGCTCGGGCCACTCCGGCTCGAGGCGCGCTGCTTCCCGCAGTTCCCGCAGCCGGGCGTCATCTTCGTTGGCCAGCAGCCCGCGAATGTAATGTTCAAATGCATCCAGCCGCAACGCACGCTGGCGCCTTGTGAAATCGGCAAGGGTCAACCGGTACGGGTGCTCCATCGCAGAAAGCATCCGCCATACCAGCCGTGTGTGCAGCTCCATCAGGGAATCCAGAGAGCCGGTCTCCCTCAAGGGCGGCTGCAATGCCGTCGGATTCACTCTTAGAATCCGCGACTCAATGGTGAGAGACGTCCCGCTTGCGGTGTATTTGCCGAAGATTACAAAATCCGCATCCAAATCTTCCGCGACGTGCAGCATGGTCGCTCGGCTCAATTTGGACGAATGCGGTAGGCCATAGCGCTCCAGTTCCACCAGCCGCCCGGCGTGCGAATACACTTGCTCGCCCGCGGCGGAGAGGCGCTGGATGGTTAGCTCCTCGAGACCTTCCCCGAGCCATTCCAATCGTGGCGACGCGCCCGCATTTTCAAACGGGAAGACCAGGTAGATTCCTTGCTGATTGGCCGGGGCCAGAAGACCAGGGGAAGGCGCTGTCGCTTTCTGCCCACGGAACGGGGCGGCGCCAAAAACGACAATGCCGGAAAGTAAGGCTAAAGAGCGTGCGGTGAAGAAATGGCCCCCCATGTCGCTTGCATTGTAGCAGACGCAACCACACGTTTCCCGCAGGACATAGGGAGGGATCAGCCTCGATATTGCGCTGCCCGGAGGAGGATCAGGGTTGCGGGCTCTCCGGCGGCTTCGGAGCAAGGACTTCCTGAATCGCTGGATCTTTCAAAGCCGCCGCAAAAGCCGGATCGGAATTTGCCGCAGCGAGTTCCTTGTAACCCTCGTCCTTCGCCTTGCGGAGATAGATCAGGCAACGCTCGAGGTTTCCGGCTTCCGCGTAGGACTTCGCCAGCAGGTAATAGAAGCGGCCTCGGTCACCGACGGACCGGTCTTGCAGTAGGGACCCGCTCCGCGAACTGCCGTGCTCGAAAAGTTGTGGATCCAATATTAACGCTTGGCGGAAGGAGGCGATGGCCTCCTCATATTTCTTTTCGCCAAAATAGGCGTAGGCGAGGTTGCTGTACAAGGTGGCCATGTCGCTGCGTATCGAGATTGCTTTATGATAAGCCTTGATGGCCTTGCCGTACTTCTTCCGCTGGTACCAGATCGTGCCGATATTGTTCTGCGCGTCCGCGTAGGTCGGGTCGACTTTTGAGGCCCGCTCATAACACTTGAGCGCTTGCCCGAGGGCCGCCTGCTGGTGTAGTGCGATCCCCAGTTTGTTCAAGTAAATCGGATTGCGAGGTTCTTGGTCCGCAAGCCGCTTGTACACCTGCGCCGCCTCCCGGTACTCCTTCCGCGCCATATGCAGGTCGCCAAGCTGCTCGTCCGAAAGCTCGGGCCGTACGACGATGACGGAAGATTCCGCGGGGGACTGAGCTTGTGCCTGAGACAGTGCCGCGCGCGGCACCAGTGGTTTCCCCGGCGTTTCAACGAGGGTTTGTCCTGCGGAGGGCATGGAAAGAGTGAAGAGGAGAATGCTTGCCGGATACGCCATTGGAATCTTGGTCATGGCGAGTCTCCCTTCTCAGGCTTAGGATTAGCCTTGTCGGGTTCCTTCTTCTTGCCTCCAAAGATACCAAATATCTTACGCAGGGGATTCTTTTTCTTTTCGTCGGATTGCGCCGCGGGATCGGCGGGCCCTTGGCCGGTCGCGTTGGGCGGACGGTTCGGATCATAAGAAGCGACCGGTTGGCCGTTTGCATCCGTTTGCGCTGTCTTGGATTGACCTCCGAAGATGTGGGAGAGGACGGAACCCGTGGTGGTCAGTAGGTTGTGGCCGCCGTGGATCTCACAATATTGAGTCGGCGCCGAACCCACAACGTAAACCTCTTCCCGCGTGGTGGGGCAATTGGGCGTTGCCAGTTGCAGTGTACCGGGATCGATCAGCACGGATTGCACGCCCTCGGGCATGGCAAAATCCCTCGCGTCCCGGTACGCCGAGAGCGACGTCGCGCGCGTCATGAAGTCCGCCCAGATGGGCGCGGCCACGGCGCCGCCGGGGAGCCCCAGGTCGCGGTTATCATCAAAGCCGATCCAGATCACGCAGAGGAGATTTGAAGTGAAGCCCGCGAACCACCCGTCGCGGGAGGTGCCCGTCTTTCCCGCGGCGGGCAACGTAAACCCGCGGGCCCGCACTCCTGCGCCGGTTCCGCGATTCAGAACGTCTTTTAACAGGCTGTCCACGAGAAAGGCCACGCGCGGATCCAGCGCCATATGTGTCTGCGGCGTGAATTTTTCAAGCGCCGTCCCATCGGCATTGACCACGCTCCGGAGGAACTGAGGTTCGGCTCTTGTCCCGATATTCGCGAACGTCGTGTAACCGGCGGCGACGTCGATCGGCGTCATTTCATACGCGCCGAGCGCCACCGCGGGGGTCGGCTGGATATTCGTGCCGAGACCGAGCTGCCTCGCCACTTGCACGACCCTGCCGTAGCCGATCAGTTCAGCGACTTTCACGGTCGCGACGTTCAGGGAATTCGTCAGCGCGTCGCGTACCGTGACGCGCCCCATGAATCTTTCCCCATAGTTGTTGGGTGTGTACTCTTTCCCGTCGAATTCGAATGTCGTGGGCTCGTCATCGATCGTCGTCGCCGGCGTGATGATGGGCTGCACACCGTCCACCGCATTGTCGAGAGCCGCGGCATAGACGAACGGCTTGAAGACCGAGCCAGGCTGCCGATGCGCCAGGGCGTGATTGAGCTGGCTCTGCCCGTAATCCCGCCCTCCGATGATGGCCTTGATCTCGCCATTTCGCGGATCCAGCGCCACCAGCGCTACTTGCGCTTGCGGAATCGGCTCGTTGCTTTTCTTCCTGGCTTGCTCCCGACGCCATTTCTCGTACTTCTTGGTGAGCAACGCATCCACGTTCTTCATGCCCGCGTCAACGGCCGCCGCCGCGGCGCGCTGCAATGCCGGGTCAAGCGTGGTATAAACGCGGAAATTCTCGCTCAGCAGTTCATTTTCCGCATATTTGTCGAGCAGGTGGTCCTTCACCATGTCCACAAAGAAAGGCGCTTCGCTGCCGGAAACCGACGACCGGACAATCTTTAGCGGCGTGTGCTTGGCGTCCTGAATTTTCTCTTCAGTGATGTATTTGTTCTCGAGCATCTGGGTCAGAACACGGTCGCGTGCCTGCGCTCCGCGTTCCGGATGACGGTCCGCCGAAGAGTAATAATTCGGTGCCCGGATGATACCGGCAAGGTAGGCGAACTCGGCCAGCGAGAGCTGGCGCATATCCTTCCCGAAGTACGCTACGCTCGCTTCGGAAAACCCTCGAATTCCGAAGCTGCCCCGGTTGCCGAGATACACCTCGTTCGCATACAGCTCGAAAATCCTCTGCTTCGAGAAGCGCTGCTCCAGCTCCAGGGAAACCAGCGCTTCCGCAAGCTTCCGCCGCCACGTCCGCTCATTCGAAAGGAAGAACGTCCGCGCGACCTGCATGGTGATGGTGCTGGCACCCTGGTAGTGCTGGCTGCTGTGCCGCACATCGGCCCACGCGGCGCCCGCAATGCGGATAAAATCGAACCCTCCGTGCTCGAAGAATCGTTTGTCCTCCGCGGAAAGAATTGCGTCCACGAGCAATTCCGGCAAATCGTCATACCGCACCGGCCGCCGCTTTTCCCGCGCGCTGTCGAAAAGATTGGTTATGAGCTCCGGTTCGATTTCCGCGGTGTCCAGCTCCGCTCCGCCCCCCAGCGGCCTGATAGACCGGATGCTTTTCCCTCGAAACTGCACCGCTAGACCATTCTTCCCTCCGAAATAGGAGATCTTCGAGGGGCGAATATCCACCGCACTGCCCTGGATAGTAAATTGGCCCAGGGCCTTTTCATCCTGCTGTGGGCGGTATCCCACGCGAGTGAGATAAGCGGTGAGATCCTCAGGCCCCCACGCCTGTCCCGCAGAGATGTGTTCCGGCGCGGAGAAAATCTGCGTTGTGTTCTGAAGGATGTCGCCGGAGAGCCGCGCGTCTATCATGCGCGAATACTTGACGTAGTAGTACGTGAAGATGCCGCCGGCGATTACAAACACGGCGAAGACGATTCCGAGAATTGTCAGGCCGGCTGCCGAAGTGAAAAATCCCTTTTGAACGTGAATACGCAAGCGATGGCTCCCAAGGCTGGATCTTTATTGTCTCGCAAGACCGTGCGCCAGGAAAGGCGGAGTTTCTCAGGGCAAAGGACAAGAGCCAATTGCAGCAACCATGCCTCAGAACAGCGATCTATTCATGCTGGATGGTGAAAAGTGAAGATCCAGATGATAGAAAAACAAATCGATCGGAACCGTGTAGTCCAGCGAGATCTTCACGACTTCGTTCGTGGAGACAACCTTGATATCCTCGCGCTTCGCGGGGATTTCCAGATCCTGCACCACCTTGAAAATGGTATCGCGGATCTGTTCTTCCTTATAACGGTTCACGACCGCAAATCGCGCTTGTTCCTGCATTTTGTCGCTGAGTTCGTAGTCCGACACGTAAGCAGGCACGATCTTGACGGCCGAGTAGATCGCCAGAAGCAAGATGGCCGTGTAAACGATGGCCTTGAGCTTGCCATCTCCCTGTTCGCAGCGGCAGCCTGCCCCTGCGCGGCGCTTGCGGATGCCAGCAGAGTCCACGAGATTCATCTCCCTGAACCGCCTGTGCTGCTGAGTTTCCGCGATGCAGAACGGCGAAGCGGCTCAACACTCTGTAGCAAAGCTAGCATTCCGGCAGTGGAGTGTCGAGAACTTGGCAAAATCCCTGTTTCCGGAGAGGAACGGGCTAGTAGGCCCGCGCAAAGATCGCGCGCTCGCTGGCGGCCTTGCCGCAATAAACGCAACTACCGGAGCCGCCTGGTTGCTCGAGCGGGATACAGCGCATGGTGGCCCGAGTTTCTTCCTTGATTTTGGCTTCGCATTCGACGCTACCACACCAGAATGATGAGGCAAAGCCATTCTCGACCGCTTTCTTCAGTTCGTCGTAGGTCTTGGCCTCGTGAGTGTTGCTATTGCGGAAGGCCAGTGCCTTGTCGTGAAGCGACCGCTGAATCTCGGCAAGCAGCCGCTCGATGGTCGCGGGCAGGCCGGCCAGCGAGGCGCTGATTTTCCCTTCCCTGCCGGGGCGATCGCGGCGCGCGAGGACTGCAGCTTGCTTCGCGACATCCTTGGGACCAAGCTCCACGCGCAGCGGAACGCCACGCATCTCCCAGTCGTTGAATTTCCAGCCGGGGCTGGTGCCTTCGCGCTCGTCTAGCGTGACGCGGACATCCGCTTTAGCGAGTTCGCCCTTCAGCTTGTGCGCGGCATCCAGGACCGTCTTCTTTTCTTCGTCCGTCTTGAATATCGGAACGATGACGGCCTGATAGGGCGCCAGCTTCGGCGGCAGGATGAGGCCCTGGTCGTCGCCATGGACCATGATGATGGCGCCAATGAACCGCGTGGAAAGTCCCCAGGAAGTGGTCCAGCAATGCTGCAACTGGCCGCTCTGGTCCAGATATTTGACGTCGAACGCTTGGGCGAAATTCTGGCCGAGGAAATGTGAAGTGCCCGATTGCAGCGCTTTGCCATCGCCCATCATCGCTTCGATCGCATAGGTCGACTGCGCGCCGGCAAACTTTTCGGCTTCAGATTTTTTCCCTCGAATCACCGGAATAGCGGCGTCGTTTATCGCAAAATCCGCATAAATATCCAGCATTTGGCGCGTTTCAGCTTCCGCTTCCTCGCGCGTGGCATGGGCCGTATGGCCCTCCTGCCAGTAAAACTCCAGCGTGCGGAGAAAAAGCTTCGTTCTCAATTCCCAACGCACCACGCTGTTCCACTGATTCATCAGTACGGGAAGGTCGCGGTAGGATTGGATCCACTTTGACCACATATGACCGATGATGGTTTCCGACGTGGGACGAATCACCAAAGGCTCGGCGAGCTCTTCGCCCCCGCCAATCGTTACAACGGCCAGCTCGGGCGCAAAGCCTTCGACGTGATGCTTTTCCTTCTCTATGAAACTGCGCGGAATCAGCAGCGGGAACGCTACGTTCTGATGGCCCGTGGCCTTGAAGCGGCGGTCGAGCGCTTGTTGGATATTCTCCCAGAGAGCCCAGCCGTACGGGCGAACGATCATGCAGCCGCGGACGGGCGCGTAATCGGCGAGCTGCGCCTTGAGGACCAGCTGGTTGTACCACTCGGAAAAATCTTGTGCGCGGGTAGGAAGCTTTTCTTCGGCCATGCGGCGGTTTATCCGTTCCTCTCCGTGGCGAACCCTGGTCCTGAGTAAGCTCAGAAGCGTAGCGGAGGCATGAAAGCGTGTCAACGCGGGCATGGACAAACAGCGATATTCGTCGGGCCTTGCGGAGGTTTGCGCGGCGCATTACTATCGCAGGCGTTTCAAACGGGCATTTTTGCGCCCGTGCCCGCCCCACGACGTTTTCTGAGGGAGAAGCGAAATGATGAAACGATTCACATTGATTTCTCTGCTTATTCTCTTCGCCGCGCCGTTTGCGGCCGCGCAGGACTGGGCCAAAGCCGCGCTGGAAAAGTCTGCGCGGCACCGCGAATGGGTAACCGTGAAGCATGACAACCGAGCGGTCGAAACATTTGTCGCGTATCCGGAATCGAAAGGCAAAACGCCAGTCGTGCTGATCATTCATGAAATTTTTGGCATGACGGATTGGGTGCAGGACCTAGCGGACCAAGTGGCTGCGGCGGGATACATCGCGGTGGCTCCGGACCTCCTTTCGGGAATGGGCCCCAACGGCGGGCGGAGCAGCGACTTTGCGAGTGACAAGACGATGGAAGCGGTGAGCCACCTGAATCCGGACCAAGTGACGGCGGACTTGAATGCCGCGGCGGATTACGCGCTGAAGCTTCCGGCCTCGAACGGGAAGCTTTTCTTCGGCCATGCGGCGGTTTATCCGTTCCTCTCCGTGGCGAACCCCGGTGCTGAGTAAACTCAGAAGCGTAGCGGAGGCATGAATGCGTGTCAACGCGGGCATGGGCACACAGCGATATTCGACGGGCCTTGCGGAGGTTTGCGCGGCGCATTACTATCGCAGGCGTTTCAATGGGGCATTTTTGCGCCCGGCCCGCCCCACGACGTTTTCTGAGGGAGAAGCGAAACGATGAAACGATTCACATTGGTTTCCCTGCTTATTCTCTTCGCCGCGCCATTTGCGGCCGCGCAGGACTGGGCCAAAGCCGCGTTGGAAAAGTCTGCGCGGCACCGCGAATGGGTCACCGTGAAGCATGACAACCGAGCGGTCGAAACACTTGTTGTGTATCCGGAATCGAAAGGCAAAACGCCAGTCGTGCTGATCATTCATGAAATTTTTGGCATGACGGATTGGGTGCAGGACCTGGCGGACCAAGTGGCTGCGTCGGGATACATCGCGGTGGCTCCGGACCTCCTTTCGGGAATGGGCCCCAACGGCGGGCGGAGCAGCGACTTTGCGAGTGACAAGACGATGGAGGCGGTG
>WNFE01008828.1_pt1 | contig 13752 bp, 10 predicted proteins | sample 5400451 | NCBI WGS metagenome assembly WNFE01 (sample SAMN13153344, study PRJNA577476) | soil metagenome | isolation source: 200 cm saprolite under Douglas fir tree site 2 hole 2 | place: USA:California | collected 2015-04-18 | reverse complement strand
GGCCGGAGGGCGCCAGCAGCCTGGTGTCGTCCGGTCCGGCCGCCTGAGCTCCGCCAACAAACGTTCGATCCTCCTTTACTCGCACGACACCTACGGGTTAGGGCACTTTCGTCGCAACTCAGCAATCGCCCACGCCGTGCGGCTTCAGGATCGTGCTGTCAGGCTGGTGATGCTGACCGGTTCCGCGCTCGCCGGAGACTGGCATCTGCCCGAGGCTGCGGAACTGGTGCGCATGCCGAGCGTCATCAAGGTGGGCGCCGAGGACTACCGACCTGTCACCTCAAGATCCATGTCAGGGCTGCGTGCTGAGCGCGCCGGCATCATCTTCTCGACGCTGCTGAACCTCAGGCCCGACGTTTTTCTGGTCGACCATGCACCACTCGGGATGAAAGGCGAGCTGAGGCGGAGCCTTGAGATGGCGCGCAACCACCTTCCCGGCACGCGGGTGGTTCTGGGCTTGAGGGACATCCTCGATGACCCCGACACCGTGCGCCGGACCTGGACTGAGCAGGGAGTCTATTCGGTGCTGGAGTCCCTCTATGACGAGGTCCTCGTTTATGGCTGTAGGGACCTCTTCGACGTATCCGAGCAGTACGCCTTTCCCGAAGAGGTGCGGCGTCGCACGATCTTCACCGGCTACGTGGCCAAGGACTACAGCCTCGAGCCACAGTCTTCAGGCCAGGTTCCCTGGACCAAGGCTCGATCCGGCCGAGAACGCCGCATTCTGGTGATGGGGGGAGGCGGTGGCGACGCTGCTGAGCTTTTCCGCGTCTTCATCGACGTGTGGCCTCAGATGGCACAGCCAGGTCGCGAGAAGGGCCTCTTGGTTACCGGACCGATGATGCCGGGCGCCGACCGGGCTGAGCTCAGCAGCCTGGCTGCCCACGCCGGCCTTGAGCTGATCCGATCATCGACCAGCATGCTGAGCCTGATCGCAGCCGCCGATGTGGTCGTCTCGATGGGCGGGTACAACAGCGTGGTCGAGTCGCTCTCCGCGAGACGGCCTCTGGTGATATTCCCGCGAACCGCTCCACGCCAGGAGCAGCTGATTCGTGCCCGGATGCTCGAACGACTGGGTTTAGCCAGCGTGGTTCTGCCAGGGCCCGCCGCTTCCGGCCAGCTTCGCCGCGCGGTCTTGAAAGCACTCGACGGACCCTTGCCCGGGATCGATGTCGGGCGACGGATCGAACTCGGTGGTGGTGAGCGTGCCGCCCAGTTGCTGCTCGCGTCTTGCCGCTCGCAAGCGATGGCCGGATGAGCGTGGTCCGGATCGCTTACCTCGTCAAGCGGTTCCCGCGTCTCTCGGAGACGTTCGTACTAAACGAGTTTCTGGAGATCCGTCAGTTGGGCTTGGACGCAACGCTCTTCGCGCTCATGGACCCCGGCGAGAAGGTCGTCCACTCTGCCGCGCGCGAACTCGGCGCCGAAGTCCGCTACGTGACCATCGCGGATCGCCGGTGGCACTCGCGATTGCGCCTGGTGCGCGGTGCCGTCGCGCAGTTTGCCACTCGCCCTCAGGGTCTCCTTCGTGTGCTTTGGGCCCTGCTGTCGGTTCACCGCTCGATGCCGTCGCTCCGACATGCGATCGAAGGAGCCTGGCTGGCACGCGAACTGCGACGGCTCGGCGTTGATCATCTACATGCCCACTTTGCCCACAGCCCGGCGGCAGTGGCGTACATGGCACGCCTGGCCGGCGGCCCGCCGTTCAGCTTCACGGCCCACGCGAAAGACCTCTACACGACGCTGCCTCGAAATCTGGCGATCAGGGCGAGCGCGGCTCGGTTCGTGCTCACGTGCACTGATTTCAACGGACAGTTCCTGAAGGAGTTGCTGCCCGATGTTTCGACCCCGATTCAAGTCATCCACCACGGGTCCGACCTCCGCCGTTTCAACTCGTCGCGCAGGCAGCCCGAACCTGGCCTGATCCTCTCTGTTGGAAGGCTGGTGCCCAAGAAGGGTTATCCGCTGCTGATCCAGAGTCTGGAGCTGGTGGAAAGAGCGGGCCTGGAGTTCCGCTGCGAGATCTACGGCGGAGGGCCGATGCGCGAAGAGCTCAACACGATGGCCGGCGCTGCGGGTCTTGAGCCGAGGATCTCGTTCCATGGCGCTCGTCCTCAGGACGAGATAGCGAGCGCATACTCACGTGCCTCGCTCTTCGTCCTGGCGCCCATCGTCGTTGCCGATGGTGACCGCGATGGCATCCCCAACGTCCTCGTGGAGGCCATGGCCTCGGGCGTGCCGGTCGTTTCGACCAGGATTTCCGGCATCCCAGAACTGATCGAGGACGGCATCAACGGCTTGTTGGTGGCACCGGGGGACGCGGCCGCCCTGGCCGAGGCGATCACGCGGCTGCTGACGGATCCGCGGCTGGCTAGCCGACTCGCCGCTGCCGGCCGTCTCACTGTCGAGATGGAGTTCGACCTGGTTGCGAACTCGCGCCGCGTAGCCGCTCTGCTCGTCGGCATTCCCGTAACAGAGCTGGAAACCAGCCAGGCGGTGCTGGCGTGAAGATCGCGTACGTCTGCGCAGACCCTGGGATTCCGTTGGGCGGGACCAAGGGGGCTTCCGTGCATCTGCGCAGCCTGGCGGAAGCCCTCGTTCGCCGCGGCCATGAGCTGCTGTTGTTCTGCGCTCGCACTGAGGGCTCCAACCCTCCGCCTCGAGGTGCTCGCATCGTCAAGCTCCCACCGCAAGGGCAGGCCTCGTGGCTCGTCAAGAAATTTGCGGCGGCAAGTGTCGAAGCCGTGCTCGAGCGCTACTCGCTTCCTGGTGGCTCAGCCCTGGAAGCTGCTCGGATACTGGGCTTGCCCTTTACGCTCGAGGTGAACGCGCCTCTGGTGGAGGAAGCGGCGCGCTTTCGCGGACTGCAGGACGTCGACATGTGGCGCGAGCGCGAACGCAAGCTTCTGGGCGAAGCAGATCGTGTGGTTGTTGTTTCGCGAGCGCTGCGCGACCACGTGCTCGCAGCGGGCACTCGACCGGATGCAGTCAGCGTCATCCCCAACGGCGTCGAACTCGATCTCTTCCGGCGCGGCGGCGGGGACGCCGTCCGCAATCGTCTCGGGATCGATGACGCTTTCGTGATCGGATTTGTAGGCAGCCTCAAGCCCTGGCACGGGGTGAGCCTGCTCCTCGAAGCCTTCGCGACATTGCCGAACTCGTACCGGCTGCTGGTGGTAGGCGAGGGGCCAGAAGAGGCATCGCTCAAGGCCCGGGCAAGTCTTCTCGGCCTGCACGCCCGTGCCTTGTTCGCGGGCGCGGTACCCCACGCTGAAATCCCCGCCTATCTAGATGGCATGGACATCGGCACGGCGCCTTTCGAGGCGATGACGGGCTTCTACTTCTCTCCGCTCAAGGTCGTCGAATACCTGGCCGCGGGGCTCCCAGTGGTGGCCAGCCGGCAGGGCGATCTACCCTTGTTGGTGGGCGACGCAGGCCTCCTCTTTGAGCCGGGCAGCCGGGAAGCTCTGACCGGTGCCTTGCGCCGATTGGGAGAAGATGCGGCGCTGCGCAGCCGAATGGGACGTGCCGCGGTCGCCAGGGCCGGGTCGCTGGATTGGGATCACGTTGCCGCGCGCGTCGAGGACTTCATCGCTGGGGCTGTTCACCAGAGGACGCCGGCGTGAAGACCGCGCTGATCCTGCTCCGTCCGTACTTGCGCCCTCATCGCGGCCCTCTGGCCTTGGCGCTGGCCGCGATGTTGGGCGAGATTGCGACCGCCCTGCTGATGCCGGTTCCGATCCAGAGGGCGATCGATCTGCTAGTGAACACCTTCCGGCACGCTGGGAATCATGCTCGGACGGCGTCGCTCACCCTTCCGCAATACGAGCAGTTGTTTCTCTTGGCAGGGGCCTTGCTGATGATCGCCCTGCTCGACGCGCTGTTCACTTACCTCGACAGCAGCAACACCGCGCGGGTGGGACAGACCGCGGTCACTGAGCTGAGACGAGCGCTCTACAACCATATTCAGCGACTCTCGCTCTCGTTTCATCACTCGACCGACACCCGTGCAGGTGACTTGCAGCTCCGCCTCAGCGGAGACGTAACCAACCTACAGACACTGGTGGTCAGCGTCGTCGGCAGCCTCGTGACGAACCTCGGCGCGGCCGTGTTCATGCTGCTGGCCCTGTTCGTGCTCGACTGGCGGCTTGGCACATTGGTCATCGCGGGGTCGGTCCCCGTCTACCTGCTGTCTCGCCACTATCGGATCAAGATCCGTACGGCGGTGCGCGCAGCGCGCAAGCAGGACGGACGCGTGAGCGCGATGCTCGCCGAGGCCCTCTCCGCAGCCCAACTGGTGAAGGTGCTCGGACGCGAGGAGCATGAAGCGGAGCGACTTGTCGACGCAACCGAGGAGGGTCTCGTCTACGGACTGCAAGCCACCGAGGCGCAGGCCCGTGTCCAACCCGCTGTCACCCTCGTGACTTCAGCGGTGAGCGCGCTGACGCTTCTCTTGGCGGCACTGCTCGTGCTTCATGGCAGCCTCAGCATCGGCCTCCTGACGCTGGCCCTGGCATATACGCGGGGCACGTTCAGCTCCATGCGGCAGCTGGCGAAATTGCCCATCCAGGCACAGCGAGCGGTCGTTTCGGCCGAGCGGTTGGTGGAGGTATTCGCGCTCGCGCCGGATGTGCGAGATCCAGTCCGGCCCAAGCCGATGCCCAAGGAGCCGCTCAGCGTCCAGTTCGATTCGGTCACCTTTGGCTACCTGACGGGTCGCCAGGTCCTCAGGGATTTCAGCTGGCTGATCGAACCCGGCTCGGTGGTCGCCCTGGTGGGACCAACGGGTGCCGGCAAGAGCACGGCGTTGGCGCTGGTGCCCCGCCTTTACGACGTCTGGGCGGGGTCGGTCAGGTTGGGCGGCCGGGACGTCAGGGAGGTGTCTCTGTCCAGCCTTCGTTCAAGCGTGACCCTGGTGCTTCAGGAGAGCCTGCTCCTTCGGAACACGGTCTGGAACAACATCGCGTATGGGCGGCCGAATGCCTCGAAGGACGACGTGATGGCGGCAGCCGAGGCAGCGGGCGTGCTCACCTTTGTCGACGATCTGGAGGGCGGATTCGAGACCATCGTGAGCGAGAGAGGCTCGACGCTGTCTGGTGGCCAGAAGCAGTGCATTGCGCTGGCAAGAGCCATGCTCCGAGCAGCGCCGATCGTAATCATGGACGAGCCCACAAGCAGCATGGACGCGGCCACAGAGCAGTTGGTGATCCGGGGTATCGGTCGCCTGATTCAGGGCCGTACCGCAATCGTCATCGCGCATCGAACCAGCACGATTCGGGGCGCCGATGTGGTGGCGGTCATGGAGGAAGGTCGACTGGTGCAGTTGGGACCGCCCGCCCAACTACTCGATGAGAAGGGCCTGTTCGCCACCCTGTCTCAAATTCAGCAATCATCCACAGTCCCCTAGGGCGATAAGCCGATGAGACCCGCTCAGAGCTCACGCGTGCTGGTCACAGGGGCGGCGGGTTTTATCGGGTCGCATCTGTGCGAGCGTCTGCTCGCAGACGGTCACTTGGACCCAGGGTGTGACGCGCACCCGCTGGATGTCACTGCACCTCCATTTGATGGACGCTGCGGTGACCGACCTGGTGGGAGCCGAGCCGCACCAGCGGACGGCGGGCCGGACGACCTATCGCAATGGTTATCGCGACCGGGAATGGGACACCCGGGTCGGCACCCTGGAGCTGCAGATCCCGAAGCTCCGCCATGGAACCTTCCCGAGCCTGCTCGAACCCCGTTCTCCCTGACCTTCTCGAAGGTGGCGTCCAGGTCGCGCGACATGACCCCTGAACACCTGTGGATATTGGCGTACGCGTGACCTGCGGTCTTCAAAACCGCGGGGAGTGGGGAGGCCTCGCGCGTCCTCTATATCTACGTCCTGGCCGATCGGCTGTCTAGCGGCCGATCGGCTGTGCGGCGATCAGCGGTAAGCCGGGAACGGCCAGCAATTCGTCAGCGCAGGCCTGTAGTACTTCATGTAGTAATCCGACTGAAGATTCGTGCAAATCTGGACGCTGCGGGCGCGTCACCTTGAAGAATTGAACTGAAAAACGCAGAAACCGACATGTTTGGATGAACTGTCGTGTGATTCGGGACCGTGAGGCCCCGGGTTCAAATCCCGGGCCCCCGACCAAATTCGACCACGGTGCACCCCGAAATATAGAGGTCTGCCGACCGCCTACCCCAAGATCTTGGGGCCAATCCCATTGCGTTAAGCACAGGGCGGGCGGGATTTGAACGTTGCTGCGGCGAGCCTGCGCAACAATGACCCCGTGAATCGAGCTGAGGCCATGCGGACCGTTGTCGAGCTCGCCCGCCGCGGTTCTGACGCTTCCGTCTTGATAACAACTGCGATCGGCCTGTGCCGGAACATTTCGGATGGGGCGGTGTGGGAGCAGATTGCGGCCATCGATTGGGACGCGGATCGCGAACACTGCCGCAAATGGGTTCTCGCTCTCCTCGATGCTGAAACCCCTGGACCTACGATTACAGGCCTCTGGTTTGGCATCTTCAACCCAGTGCGCGATGGCAATGTAGGGAGCGACTTTTACGTCACGGGAAGCAGTTCTTACCCTTCGGACGATTGGATGTTGGAGTCCGCGTGGACACCTACGCGGCGGTATGCACAGTCACCCGCTCAGGCAGAGATTTACCGCCTTGCCGCGCACGGCGGCGCGGACGCGGTTGCAATCGCGGACTACATCCTGACGTTCGCTCACGCGGCAAGTCGGGTCAACGACTTTGTAGAGCATTTGAACCAGGCGGTGATGCTCGGCGGCGCCGCCGCGAGAGGGGTCGCGGTCGGGCACGACTCGGGCGACGCAGTCTTCTTGGGCGAGTTGACATCGACTGGAATGGATCGATCCCAAGCGGCTGAAAACGCCGAGGCGGCGCCCCCGTCTCATGCCGCGAAAATCGTTAGCACCAAACCAGGCGACTTCTTCTACATCCATTGGGTCGATCGACCGAATCTGGCGGTGGCGTCCGCGCCAGACGATCGGGAGCAAGACCGCAGATTACGCGCGGCGGGTCCTGTCCGTGACTGGAAAGCAGTTCGGTTTGAGCTAGGCCCTGGGGAGCTCCCCGATTACCTTGCGAACAGCTTCGCGTGGCGACTGTGTTCAACCAAACTGCGCGATTTGCTCGACAGGAGTCGCGCCCCAATCGATGAGATCCAGTGGCTACCAACCACGGTGACATTGCCCGACGGCGGGGAACTTCCGTTTTGGGTTCTTCATTTCCCTGACGCCGCCGAGGTCATCAATAAGTCGAAATCAGTGATGTCTGGGCCGGTACTCGTGAAAGCGCACCTTGACCGGCGCCTCGTGGACGGTCACCAGCTCTTTGGGTTCCCGAACGAAAGTGTCCGAGTTATCGTGGCTGATGACATTCGCCGGGGGATCGTGGCTGCCGCATGCACCGGCATGAGCTTTTCGAGGGTCCCGGCGACCTAGGGCGATCGACAAGCTCCCTGCGGCGCTCACTGACCAACTCGGTCAGCACAACCCCAGACACACCGAGCGCTCTAACCAGTGGGCCTTCAGCAAGTCGAGCACCCGGTCATGGAGTTCAGGTCGGAAGTTCAAATAGTGGTGGGCGCCCCAACATTGTGTGCTGCGATCATCGGCCACCTCCGATGACATCGCGGGATTTGAACCGACGCGTGTCCTCTGACCCAGGGTTAGTTGTGTCCATGCGCGAGCCGTCACGGCAGCTCGAGCGGCGGGCCGGTGAGCTCCAGGTCATACGGTGGCCAGAACGCCGGATCCTGCGGTGCCATCGCGGCGGCCTTCGTGATCTCTAGAAAGAACTCCTCCAACCGTCCCGCTGGGGCGGCCACAAACGTGATCCGCCCCGATTCGTTCCCCAGATGCGCCCAACTGTGGGGTACGCCACGTGGTCCGAAGGCCGAGTCGCCTGGCATCATCCGGGATAGCTCACCGCCGATCTCGATGACGTACTCGCCCTCAACGACGTGGAACCATTCGTCCTGATTGTGGTGGAGGTGGCGTGCGGGTCCCCCCTCGGCGTGGTGGGCGATCTCACAGACAAGGAGCGCACCGCCGCTATCAGCCGTCGAGACCTTGAACGTCAGGGTGCCGATACCTAGGCCACGATGCTCACCAAACCTGTCCTCGCCGCGTGCGATCCGGAATCCCTGTCTTGTTGTGGCGCTCATGGCAGGCGATCGTCGCTCCTGTCCGGAGGCGCTCGCTACGGGGTGGGCACCCTGATCTTTTCGCGGCTCAACCCCGAAGCGAGCTCCGCGCGGCCTGCGATCTCGAGCTTGTCGTAGACGTGCGCCAGGTGGCTCTCGATGGTCTTCACGGTCAGATAGAGCAGTTGCGCGATCTCGCGGTTGCTGTGGCCCTCGAGGGCTAGCCGGGCCACTCGGAGCTCGCTCGGCGTCAGGGCCTCCACTCCGGTGCGCCAGTCCCGGCGCGGCCTCGCGCCTGTGGCCTTCAGCTCCTCGCGAGCGCGGGCGGCGAGCGGCGGGGCACCACATCGAGCCGCTAGCTCGAGAGCCTCAGCAAGCGGCTCCCGAGCGGCGGTGCGGCGGCCGAGTCGGCGTAGAGCACTGCCGAGCTCCACAAGCGAATACCCTCGCTCCAGCAGCGCGGGGGAAGCCCGGAGCACTGACACCGACTCGTCCAGAGCAGCCAGCCCCTCCTCCCTGCCGCGAACCAGGCCAGCGACGCGCAGGGCTCGACCCAGAGCCCGAGGCGCTCCGAAGTCGCGGGCGTCACTGAGCTCAGCCTCCGCGAGTTCGAGCGCCCGCTCCGGTGCGCCCAGAAGCAGAAGTGCCTGGGCGGAGCCGGATCGGATGTGGAGGAAGCCGTTGTCGTGCATCTCGCGGCCCCACACCTCGGCGCTGTAGGCGGCAGCGCAAGTCTCGAACTCCCTGAGCGCATCAGCCGGGCGCCCCTGGGCCAAGCGCAGCTGTGCCTTCGTGACCGACACGAGTAGGGCCGGCAGCGAAGGCGGAAGGTTCTCAAGGGGCACCGTCTCGAGCAGTGCCTCTGCCTCTTCGAGCTGGCCGGCCTGTATCGCGACACCAGATAGGACCGACGCTACCAGCGGAAGTCCGCGGCTGAACTCAGCCTCCCGCAGCACTCGGAGCGCTACCCGGGCCGCGGCATCGGCTTCGGGGAGGGCTCCGAGGAGGAGGTTGAGCAGGCCCAGGCTGGCGTAGGTGACATGAAGCCCGCGCGCGCTGCCCGACCGGCGGACCTCGGTGAGCATCGCCTGCAGCATCCCCTCGACCTCGTCGAAGGCCTCGGTCCAGAGCAGGGTCACGAGACCGGGCAGCCGCAGGTCCCAGCTCTCGCCTCGCGGACCGGCGTGCTCGAGTGCTACCAGCAACGGCCGCGCGATCTCCCTCGCCGAGCGTCCCCTGATCATGTGGTCCGCCATCGCTCGCCCGATCGCATAGGCCTCGGCCACGGTCCCTTCCAGCGGACGCCCAGCCAGCCTGTCCAGAGCCGGTAGTGCCCGAGCCACCAACCGGGCGTCGCGCAGCCCGCAGACCCCGACCTCGGCTTGGAGCCGAGAGGCCAGTGGCGAGGCATCCTGGTCGAGCTCGGCCAGCGCGCGCTCGCAGACGTCGACCGCGTCGGCCCACTGGTAGAGGTTCGCGTGGGCCTCGGCGAGCTGGAGGGCGATCTCCGCCCGCCGGTGCGGATCTGCCTCGAGGCCGAGTGCCTCCTCGAGCAGGGCACAGGCGGCCTTGCGGCCAGCCATAGACTCGGCGGCGGCCCCCTCCCGCAGCACCGACACTCGCTCGGCCCGAGGCGGCGGCTCCGCCAGTGCACGTTTCAGCAGATCTGCGGCGGCCTGGGGAGCGCCGCTGCGCAACGCCGCGCCTGCCGCGTCCCGCAGCCGTTCCACTACCCACGGCTCCCCGGCCGGTCGCACGCGCATCAGATGAGCTGCTACGAGGCCCGGCGCCGCTCCGTCGGCACCGAGCAGCCCGGCTGCGGCGCGATGCGCTGAGCTGCGTGGGTCGCCGGCGAGGGACCACTCTAGGACCTCGCGCAGGACCGGGTGCAAGAAGCGCGGCGGGGCATCTCCCGCTAAGACCTCGAGGCGGACGAGCCCGTACGCCAGCCGCGATGCCGTCTCAACATCCATCTCGGCGATCGATGCGGCGTGCCTCAGTTCGCAGCCATCGCCAAGCACCGCGAGCGCCTGCCCGAGGCGCAGCGCCCGTGGATCCAGTCCTCTGATACGCGCCGCCACCAGGCGGCTGAGACCACCGCTCGGATGCGCCACTGCCGTGAGGTCACCCGCCCTCAGCAGCTCACGAAGATAGAACGGGTTGCCGCCGCTCTCGCGCCAGGCCGCCGCGCAGAGCTCGTCCGCCGCGCCGCCTATCACGCTGCGCACGATCTCGGAGGTCGCGTTCTCACTGAGGAGCCCAGGCCGCACGACCGCCGCCTGTTCGTGGAGGACGAGGAGCGACGGCTGCTCGGAGGCTGCCCCCGCTGGACGCAGAGCGAGGATCAGAGCCACCGGCAGCCCGCCCAGACGGGGAGCGAGGTAGGCGAGCCAGCGAAGCGACGGCCCGTCGACCCAGTGCGCGTCGTCGACGGCCATGACCAGGGGCCGCCGGGCCGCCAAGTTCACGGCGAGCCAGTAGAGCCCGTGGAGGACCGCGAACGAGACCTCTGCGTCAGCGACGGCGACGGTCTCACCCGTGAACAGCGGCCGCGCAGCGGCCGCCGGTCCGGCGAACAGTTCGTTGGCTTCGCTGTGTTCGGCTGCCGCCACCCGGCGTTCGAAGAGCTGTAAGACAACGCCGAATTCAAACCCTGACTCGAGCTCAGAACCTCTGCCTCGCAGCACCTCCTGCCCGGCCGCGGTCCCGCGCTCGCAGGCAGTGTTGACCAGCGACGTCTTGCCGATCCCGGCACCGCCTTCCAAGATGAGGACGCCGCCTCGGTCGAGCACCCCTTCGATGGCCTCGAGCTCGCGCTCCCGCTCCAGCAGGGTCATCGCGTTACTCTATTCGGGCGCGGATGCAGCGCTTACAGGTCTGACGCTTCGTCCGCATCGCTCGGATGGTTTTCGTGCTGGACCTAAGTCCAGCCCGAAGTGGGGCAGGCAGGGTTTGAACGGCCGCGTTCATGATCGCGGCGACCTCCGGTTACCTGATGTAGGTCTCGCGGGCCACGTGCGCACGGAGCAGGTCCAGCGCGCTTGCTCCGAACTCGGCAGACCGGTTCAAATAGTGTCCCGTCCCCCCGACCAAATTTCGAGTTCAGAGTCACCGGCTTTCATTGGCCTGACCTAGGCCTTGGCTGTGGCGCCAACGCGCATTAAGCTTTCGCCGTGCGCATGGCCTGGCGCATTGTTCGGTTGGTTCTGTTCGCCATCGCCTTCACCTTCCTGATGATTAACTGGCACGAGATCGGACACACCGTTGTGGCCCGGGCGCTCGGCGATAGCTCGGCGCACTATGTCCTCTACAAGGCGACCGCGACCAGCAGCTGTGCAGGTTGCAACCTCTACGACTCGGCACAGCTCAGCGACTCAGCCAACATCATCGTCAATTTCGGAGGCGTTCTCTTCACCCAGATCCTCGCGTTGTGGCTGGGCGATCTCATCTTTCAGGTGGCTCAGGGATTGGCCACCGCAGTACCCGTGAATCTCCCCCGCGGCCCAGAGATGTCCTATACCGACTTCACGGCCATCATGTGGTTCGCGCATGACATGACAGGCCTTTCGGCGGCCACATTGAGGCTGATTCTCATCGTTGGAGCCATGCTCTACAGCGGACTCTTGGCCCTCGCTGTCTGGTGGGCGGTGAAGCGACGAAGATCGTCGGCTCGAGAGAGATTGCAGCAACCGGCCCTGGCCGCGAGATAACTGTCGACAGCCAACCAACGGAGCAACTCGGCGCTTTAGTTCAAGTCGTTCTTAGTAGTCCGACTGAACAATTTCTCAAAACTGGACGAAGGCCGACGCCATGCGCCTCTGACTGCACGAGCGTCGGTCGCAAAGAGACGTTGCCGGATAACGCGACCCACAGTAGGGTGAAGCACATGACGATTCAGCGCATGGACAACGTTCTCATCGTTGTCGACGACCTCGAGGCGGCCAAGACTTTCTTCATCGAACTCGGCCTCGAGCTCGAAGGCGAGACGCAGGTCGAGGGACCTTCGGTCGACAGCCTGATCGGGCTCAAGGATGTTCGCGCCACCCTCGCGTTGTTGCGGACCCCGGACGGCCACGGTCGCATCGAGCTCGACAAGTTCCACACGCCCACCGCGATCAGGTTTGGGCCCGTGGAGGAGCCGGTGAACGCGCTGGGCATCCGTCGCATCATGTTCGTCGTCGAAGACATCAACGCTGTCGTCGCTCGCTTGCTCGCCCACGGGTCCGAGCTGATAGGCGAAGTGGTGCAGTACGAGGACACGAATCGACTCGCCTACATCCGCGGGCCTGAAGGCATCATCGTCGGACTGAGCGAGCAGATCGGCTAACCGGAGGCGGTCCGCGAGCTCGTACTCGACGACCAGCGGTTGCGAAACGACATCTGCTGGTCGGTGTTCCACTAAAGGTACGCCCGTCCACGGGACCGGCCCCTCCGTCGCTAAGCTCAGGCCATGGCTCAACACCCCTCCTGGAACAGCGTCTACGAGGGATCGCCGCCTTGGGACATCGGCCGGCCGCAGCCCGACTTCGTGAGGCTGGCCGATGCTGGCAAGTTCCACGGACACATGCTGGACGTAGGCTGCGGAACCGGCGAGCACGTGATGCTGGCGGCGAGCCACGGTGCGGAGGCAATGGGAGTGGACGTGGCGGAGCTGGCCATCGAGCGCGCGCGGGCCAAGGCGCAGCAGCGGGGCATCAGCGCGATGTTCGAGGTCGGGGATGTGCTGCACCTCGACCGGTTGAGGCAGCAGTTCGACGTCATCACCGATAGTGGCGTGTTCCATGTCTTCGACGACGAGGAGCGCCCGGTTTATGTCAACAGCCTGAGGTCGGCCCTTCGGCCCGGGGGGATGTACTACCTGATGTGTTTCAGCGACCGCCAGCCCGGGGACTGGGGCCCGCGCCGGGTGTCGCAGGCCGAGCTGCGCGCCGCCTTCGTGGACGGTTGGTCGATCAGGTCGATAGACCCCGCGGTGTTCGCCGTCACGATCGACGACAACGGCGCCCAAGCCTGGCTCGCAACGATCGAACGCCTCTGATCAATTGCCCTCGGCCTCTTGTGGGGACGGGAATCGGGGCTGGACGTCGGGAGAGGCGCGCTTATAGGACATTCGGCTCCAAAAATCCCACATGATTGGCCCAGGGAACCAATTCCCGTCGCGTACGTCAGAGTTAGTCTTAGTTTGTGGGTGGCACGACAGATGGATCTCCCGACGACGGGGGTCACAAAACCAATACCAGCGCCGCGATTGCCCTAGAGCCCGGGTCCATTCCAGCAAACGGACGCGAGTCCGCGATCAGCGTTGAGGGGCTGGCGAAACGCTTTGGCAACCTGGAGGCTGTCCGTGGAGGCAGCGGTCGGTGGCCATAACGAGAGGATGCAAGGGCGGAATTAAGAAATGACCTCGTTAGCCAAGACAATTGCCTCGTTCAGCAGAGCAGAGGGAATACTGGCAGTCTTGTTTGGGCTGGGCTTTGTTCTCGGCTTCCTGTTGACTCCATTGGGAGTCGAGACTCGTATACATGAACTGCGGACCCCGGTGTTCGCCGCCTTCTTCATCACTATCGGATTGTTGCTTCCACTTGCCGGGTTGG
>WNFE01002413.1_pt1 | contig 13764 bp, 12 predicted proteins | sample 5400451 | NCBI WGS metagenome assembly WNFE01 (sample SAMN13153344, study PRJNA577476) | soil metagenome | isolation source: 200 cm saprolite under Douglas fir tree site 2 hole 2 | place: USA:California | collected 2015-04-18 | reverse complement strand
CGCAGGTACCCCAGATATCGCTTCCCCCACAGTAACCCTCTCTCACCAGCGAAGGCGTAGGAGTTGATAGTTGCTGCAAGGGAGCAACTTCACCAAAATGCCCGGTTGAAATCAGGTTCCCGATTGCCTGTGCAATGGTGCCTGAGTGCTGGCTATTATTATCCACTGGAATGACAAATAAAAAAGCAAGGATGATTACTATACTACTTCCAAGCAATACGCCGGGGAGAACAAAATGGCGTCTGTGGTGTATGGTGTGTTCCAAAGGCTCGGTACGTTTTCGCTTTGTGGATGCCGGAATGATTATAGGGAGCTTTGTGCTGGTAGTCGAGGTATCAAGCTGACCTGACTGCGCTGCCGATGGAAGCTTCGCCGTGTTAGTCGAATGAAGTGGTCTGTCATTTCCAAGCGTAGGGGATTTCGTATGACGGGAATCAGGTGAAGAGAACATACTACAACCTCACTCTACAAAGAACAAATATATTGATGCGCTTAACAAGAAGACTTTACCTGAAAAAGCAGTTGTTTGCTAGCCCACACGCATTCAGGTAGCGCAAATAGGCTAATCGCGCCAGGCACACCTTAACCAGCACAGCAGATAAAAGTACTTGCTGTGCAAATCTCAGCCAGCTCAGCAGTTCAGAGTATATATAATAATGGGCATGGGCTAGATGCGACTACTTTTATGGATAAATGGCGAGAGGAGAAGAGAAAATTTCATACGATAGAGAGCCTCCACAAAAGACAGCAACGACGGCTATCACCACCGTTGATCCTGAATTAGAAGAAACCATTTTTCTCCCCGGAGAAGAGGGCCCCCTTGATCGTGAGGGACAGGTCGGTATAGGTATTTTTCGTTTCCGCTTTAGTCTGTCAAGTTTTCGTTTAGGACGTGGTTTTTCTTTACGACGCTTTAGTATCGCGGAAGCAGCACTCTTACTCATGATGGCCTATATCTCTTCGCGCGGATTAGGTGTGGTACGACAGACCATCTTCAATGCTATTTTTGGTACCGGGCCTGAAGCAAATGCATACTATGCTGCTTTCCAGCTACCCGATACCCTTTTCAATTTGATTGCAGGTGGTGCACTTATACAAGCATTTGTCCCCGTGTTTGTCTCTTACGAGAAGCAACACGGACAAGCAGAAACCTGGAGGCTCACAAGCCTTGTCTTCAATGTGATGCTGGTTACGCTCACTGCTTTTTTACTGGTTGCTGAGTTTTTAGCTCCTGTCTTTGTCAACAGGCTGCTGGTTCCTGGCTACTCACCATCAGAGCAAGCGTTAACGACGTCGCTGACACGCATAGTGCTAGTGCAGCCGCTGATCCTGGGGATAGGCACAATTGTCACAGCCATTTTGAGCAGTAAGCGACAATTCCTGTTGCCCGCCCTTTCTATGGCGATCTACAATGTTGGCTTAATTGGGGGCTTACTGTTTACCCTGGCTATACCGGGCATCGGTATCTATGGTCCAACATATGGCGTGTTGGCTGCCGCTGTATGCCAGTTACTCGTACAGGTACCCGGCCTGTTGAAGCAAAGGGCAAGGTATATATTTGTCTGGGACATCAGGCATCCTGGTCTGCAAGAGGTCTTCCGCTTGCTGGGTCCGGGGGCCCTTTCTGTCGCAATTGTCTCTGTCGGCTTCATAATAGATACGGCCTTTGCATCATATCTTTCTGACCAGGCTAGCCTTTCCGCTCTGCATAATGCCCAGTTGCTCTTTGCATTGCCCGTGGCCTTGCTTGCGCAGGCGGTAGCACAGGCGGCGCTGCCACGCATGTCATCGCTCGCTGTAGATGGTCAATTTAGACGTTTACGCTACTTGATGCTAAAAGTGGTCGGCGCGGCTGTCCTGCTGAGTATACCCACAGCCATTGTGCTTGGTGTACTTGGCAAACCTATGATTCACCTGCTTTTCCAACATGGAGCGTTCGGCCAGCATTCGTCCTACCTGACCTTCCTGGCGCTGGTGGGATATGCTGTTGGCCTTCCGGGACAAGTCGCCGGGGATTTGCTGGCTAGAAGTTTCTACTCGCTCAAGGATGCCCGCACGCCGCTCTTTACCAATATTTTCGCGCTGCTGGCGCGTTTTGGCTTGATAGTCTTCCTGCTCAAGTTGCTGGCCGGCAGCTCTGCACTCATAGCAATCCCGTTGGCTGCCTCAGGCGCATTAACTGCTGAAGCCGTGTTGCTTGGTCTCCTCTTATTCTTGCGCTTGCATGCGAAAATAAAGTAAGAAATTCCTCGTGTGGCCAGGATCGCATAGGAGTATCCCCGCTTGCAAGACTTTGCTGGCGAATGACAGTGAGAATGCAAGAGAGCAAGAGGATGTGGCACCCCAGCGGGCGACCACCAGGGTCGCCCCTACTATGCCACTCATGAAGCAGCTCTCCAGGCCCGTGCATAGTAGGGGCGACCCTGGTGGTCGCCCGCTGGGGGTAGCAATCGCATATCTATCGCATTCGCCAGCAAAGTCTTGCAAGGGTAGGTATTTTGGAGGAACCCCTAGTAACTCCAGTTCAAGCCGCATTGCGAGCAGTGCTTTGCTGGGTGATCACTCTCGAAAGCCCTGCGGAAGGCTGCATACCGTTCACCGTGCCAGATGGCTTCGATTGGTTCCTCAAACACATTTCCCAGCACACGCTCTTCCTTGTATTCTCTTGCGCTTTTATGGCCAAATGGGGCAAAACAGCAGGAGAGTACATTGCCGCTGGCGGTAATATACGTGAGAGAATAGGGGCGCTGGCAACCCGACCATGGGCGTTCGCCAAAATCTCGCAGCAAGCTTTCCAGGGGAGTCGCTGAGCCAGCAGCTTTGAAGGTGATCCCTCGCTCCTTGCACGTCTGCTCGCACTGATCTACAAGTTCTAGCTCCTCGCGTGTTGAGCGACGGAAAAGCGACTGCCTGGAATGAGCTAATCCCTCCTCAAAATAAACGAGACGCTGCAGGTATACCTCGCGTATGCCACTCTCGCTTGCCAGGTCGACCAGTCCGGGTAGTTCATGCAGATTCTCTTTCATGGCTGTAAACCAGAGCGAGACGGCAGGCTTGCTTGCATGCTGTACTTTTTGCATGGCAATGAAAGCCCGTATATTACGCCAGATTTTGTCAAATGCATCCACACCCCTCACCTGGGCATAGGTTTCCCGCGTCGAGCCATCCATCGAAAGACGATATTCGTCTAATCCTGCATCGATCAATGCCTGTCCGCGTTTCGCGTTAAGAAGAATGCCATTGGAGTTGAAAAGTACATAGGTCCCGCGTGCTTTGAGATACGAAATCATCAGCGGCAAGTCTTTATTGAGCAAAGGCTCGCCCAACCCGTGTAAGACCACGCGATCCAGCACAGGAAATTGATCGACGATGTAGCGAAAGTTGTCGAAGCTCAGATCGCGATCATCCTCGCGCGAAAGTAGTGTGCGTGGACACTGCTGGCAAAGTTCGTTACAACGGCTCGTTGGCTCGATGTAGATCGATCGAGGTAGTTTGGCGACAGTTGGTATTGATATGTTCATGCAAGTTCCTTTTGCTAGCGAGATAAGCAGCAGTAGCAGGCGCAAGTGTGCTATCCGTTCGGAGTAACTCTGCTAAGCGCAGCAGATCAGGCAGTTCATCAATATCGAATAATGGTTCTAGTGTATGCACTATCAGTTCCTGGCGGGCTGCCAGCTCGATTGTTCTTTGCAGGACAACGCTGGTACTCATAGGAATGCCGCTAAAGACATCATATGGTTTGCGCATAGCTATCAAATAATAGCCCCCGTCATCCGCTGGTCCAAGCACGACATCGGTATGGTCAAGCGCTTTATGCGCCTCGGCGATGATTTCCCGGCTGATATGCGGTGAGTCTGAGCTAATCACAATCGTACTTGAGAATTGCCGCTCATGTGTCCATTGGAATGCATAGTGTAGTCGCTCGCCCAGGTCGGCTCCTTGTTGTGGAAAGCACACCATGGAATGCACGAGTGATGGTGCGAGTGCGCTTATAAATGTAGCATAGTCGGCTTCGGCCGGCGTATATGTCCAGTGCAACTTATATGCTTGTCGGGCGAAGCGTTGAGCCAGGTCGATCAGGAAGTTTCGATAGAGGTCGTTGGCCTCTTCATTGCCGATAACCCGTGCCAGGCGAGTTTTGGTTTTTCCGGCCTCGGGGTAACGTGCCATAACAACCAGTGCAGTATCAGACATGCCCTTCCCCCGACCACGCATAGCGTAGCGTTGTTCGCAACATATAGTAGGCAGCTTTGACACTCCCGGCTACCGAACCTGCGACTTTGGACCGACCGTGACTACGACGGCGGTAATGAATTGGTAACTCAACGATACTATAATGCGCTCGTGCCATCTTCACCAGCATCTCTACAGGCCATCCAAAGGTCATTTCACGCATTCCCAGTTTATCTAAAGTGGAGCAGCGAACAACCCGAAATGACCCGATGTCATGTATAGGCAGACCGTAAAAGATGTGGATCATACGACTGACCAGCCAGTTTCCCAGGCGGGCCTGGGGAGGAATTGCACCACGCTCGGAACGCTCACTTACACGCGAGCCAATGCTCATATCTGCGAGTCCCTCTTGTACCGGCTTTAGCATCAAAGGCAGGTCAGCAGGATCATCACTCCCATCCCCATCCATAAAAACAACAATCGCGGCCCCTAGATTGCAGGCAGTTTTGAAGCCCTTTAAGCAAGCTTGTCCGTAGCCTCGTATTGGTTCGCTGGCAACCATTACACCGGCAGCCAGTGCAACTGTTGCCGTAGCGTCAGTACTACCATTATCCACAACAATGATCCATTCAGCGAAGTCTCTGGGAAGTTCCGCAAGCAGTTGGCGAAGAGCTGCTTCTTCATTCAGAGCCGGGATAACAATCGCAACCTTTTCGGTTTGCATAAATATCCATCTCCTGACTACAATGGACGATCATCAATAGCTAGGTGGGTATAGCTATTTTATTCACGTTTCAGACAGGGGAGTTTTTACAACGATACGTGGCTGTCCTACCCCATGTGGCTCTGCTACTCCAATGTGGCTCTCCTAGGGCTCCGAGGGCGGATGGCGAGGGCAGAGCTTGGAAGGCATCTCTGCTTTGCACAATGGTTGAACACCGAGACGTGCGAAAACGGCCTCCAACAATGTGGGTCATCATCAGGCGGTCGCCCTCGGATGCTTTGTTTTAATCGTCACTTTTTTCCAGCCTCGATGTTTTTTCAAGGAAAAAATGCATAATAGCCGACGTATATTCTTTTTCGCAGCGTAGATGTGCTGCGTGCCCGGCATCAAATAACAACATTTGCGAGTTGGGGATGCGTTCAGAGATGATACGCGCATAGTCGGCCGGGACGATGCGGTCGCGTTTGCCATGCATGATCAAGGCGGGACAGCGAATGGATGCCAGTTCCTCGCCGGTGATAATCACACCGCCAGCGGCAACCAGTGCTTCCTGTCCCTCAACATACATTCGCGGCAGCGAGCGCCAGTAAGGCTCTCCATGCAACTTTGCCAGTTCTTTTTGCCAATCCTCCGCTAACTGAGTTTCAAGTAACCAGTGGCGAATGGCGGCTACATTCTGCTCATTGATTGATGGCTGAGCACCCATCACCGCCAGGGCAAGCACACGCTGGGGATATAAAGCTGCGAATAATAGGCCAACAATGCCTCCATCGCTAAAACCCAGCACCAGCACTTTATCAATATCAAGGGTGTCCAGTAATGTGGCCAGGTCTGCCGCATCGTCTCGATAAAAGGAGGGAGCGTACCTGCTACGCTGTGTTGAACGGCCATACCCATGAAGGTGTGGGGCTATTACACGAAAATGGCTGCGTAAAGCGGCCAATTGTCCTCCAAAGTCGCTTTCGGGCGAGCCTCCAAAGCCATGAATCAAGAGCACTGTGTGCATCTGGGAAGGAAAGGGTAGAGTGGTGAAATCTGGCTCAAAAATATCGTAGTACATTGTAGCGTTGGGTGTAGCGAGAAATGGCATCGTTCACCTATCCTTGGAGTATCGAGTACTTCCGATCCGCGTACCTGAGCGAAGCGCACTCCTTGCAGCTTGCTTGACCCGTAGGGTAGCCGCGACAGCGGCGTTGGCAAACTGTCTAAGTTCAGCTGCGACAGCAGCGTTGGTACGCGGAATATCAAGGTAGTTCGGCATCGTTTCGGTCGATGAGAACAGTATAGCATCTTGCAACGGGTGCGCAAAGTTGAATAGCAGGGTTTGAAAAGATTATGCATTCACCTGGCAGGAATGAACTAGCTGGGCTTGCTCCCCACCAGGTTGGCCCCATCGGCTCATCCTTGCCAGGTGAATACACAGGCCCTGTAAGGTTGCATGGGAGAATGCTTGACAGGCTCTATACTCGCTACTATACTGTATGGCAATACTCGAGGCTGCATCCTTTCAGGTGATTCTAGCTGCCAGGTTTCACCATGCAGTAAGTATAAGGAATGACTTATGGACTCCGAACAAACCGTACCAGGTGACGCTTTAACTCCTATCATCAATAGTGGAAGCCTATCTCAAGCAGCATATGGTGTTGATGACGAGGTCATCATAAGCGCCATCAAGGTAAACAAGTATTTCGGTGATAAGCATGTCCTCAAAGATGTCGATTTCGAAGTGCACAAAAGGGAAGTCGTTGCGCTGATTGGTCCGAGCGGTTCAGGCAAAAGTACACTTATTCGCTGTCTGAATGGTCTGGAAAAGTATACAAGTGGCGAAATCTACATCCATAGACAAAGACTTGATCCTCGTCTTTCTGTCAAGCAACTTAGTCCAATCCGCCGTGAACTAGGAATGGTCTTCCAGAATTTTAACCTCTTTCCGCACATGACCGTCTTACAAAACGTGATCGAAGCTCCTTTGCTCGTTCGCAAGATGCCTAAGGATCAGGCGGTGGCTCTTGGTGAGAAGCTACTGGCCAAAGTTGGCCTCGAAGAGAAGCGCGACGTCTACCCTAATAAACTCTCGGGTGGACAGAAGCAACGTGTGGCTATAGCTCGCGCTCTTGCCATGCAGCCACGAGCGCTTCTCTTTGATGAGCCAACCTCCGCACTTGATCCCGAACTGGTAGGCGAGGTTCTCAAAGTGATGCGAGACCTGGCCTATGAAGGAAGTACGATGGTAGTAGTGACGCATGAAATGCAGTTTGCGCGTGATGTTTCGGATCGTGTCGTCTTCATTTCTGATGGCGTGATCGTAGAACAGGGCGATCCCGAGGAAATTTTTAAGCAGCCTAGGCATGAGCGCACAAAGCTATTCCTGGAGCGCGTGCTCTCTACTTTGCCATAGGCTAAAGACACTTGTACCAGGATTACCAACAGAAAGGTAATAATGCGTTATGAAACCAGAAATTGATAGGCGAACTTTTCTCAAGCGCATGGGTCAGGCGGGAGGATTAGTTGTCGCGGGTGGGTCGATTGAATCTTTGTTGGCAGCCTGTGGCGGAAATGTTACTACGACGACTGGCTCAAGTGCCCCCGGTGTCAAGAAAATAGGCAATGCGGGTCTGAAAACCCCTGGTCTGTTGCAGTGGGGGGCAACCTCTGATGGTGGGGCTCCATATGTCTTCCCAGATCCCAACAATCCTTCTCAGTTGGTTGGCTTCGAGTATGAAATTGGTCAAGCTACAGCTAAGCTGATGGGTGTTGTATCGAAGCAGATAGAAAACGACTATGGGCAAATGGAGCAGGCTCTACTGGCGAACAAATTCGACATGGTGATGAATGGCTGGGAAAAGACTCCTGACCGTGAGAAAACTGAGATATTCTCACAAGCCTACTATCGCTACGGGCAGCAGATTGTGGTACGAGTGGATGACTCACGTTTTGCAGGCAAGACAACCTCAAACGATCTTGGTTTGGTAGATTTAGAAGGTCTCACGGTTGGGACAGGCGCAAGCTATAAGGCAGCAGATATCTTAGGGGAAGACAAGAAGATCACTACCAAGCTCTATGATCCAGACCTTCCATTTAATGATCTGGCTGCGCACAGGATTGATGCTGTGTTAATCGACGGGCCGATCGTGGCCTACTATGTTTTGGGTGCTGGTCCTGGTGCCAAACCTAATCCCGCATTGAAGGCAATCGGGAAGCCGTTCCGTACTGATGATTACTTTATTGGCTTCAATAAGAGTAACCCTAATGCTCAAATCTTGCAGCCGGAGATTGATCAAGCGCTCACTGTCCTCAAACACGATGGGACGCTGAAAAGGATCTATATAAAATGGAACATGTGGAACGATCAGCAGGCTGAGATCGGCATCATGTAGGTTTTAGGGGTAAACATCCGCGCATAGTTTGTTCTTTATTGCAACGTAGGACTTGATGGCATCATCTTTCACTGATTGGTGCTCACAAAGCCCTACGTTGTGCTGGTTTCAGTAAAGAGACCATGTTTTTGCCTGAATTGATATTTGCGCGAAAGATGACAGAGGATGTGCTTTATGGACCTTATCCAGCAAGCTCTTCCAGAATTTCTGGTAGGCGCAAGAAATACCATCATATATTGTGTCTCTGCTTTTCCACTGGCTCTTCTCCTTGGGCTTATTCTCGCACTAATGAGTAGCTCTCGTATCATCTGGCTGAGAGGGCCAGCACGTATTTTTATTGAGATCATACGTAGCACTCCTTTCATTGTTCAACTCTTCATTCTTTACTATGCCGTGGGTGCTATCTTGTTAACAGTCAAATTGGAGACTCTTGATAATGCCTGGTCTGCAGGTATTGCCATTTTAGCAATAAACTACTCTGCATATGAGGCGGAAGTATTTCGTGCTGGCTTTCTTTCTGTTGATCGGGGGCAGACAGAAGCTGCATTATCACTGGGTCTAACATCGTTTCAGAACTTCTTTCGTATTGTCCTCCCACAAGCTATTCCACTCATGATTCCTCCATTTGTTAATGATTTTATCTATATGCTCAAGGACTCTGCTATAGTAAGCGTGATTTCCGGTACTGAACTCACATCTGTGCTGAATACCTGGGTTACGCATCATGGCAGTAACCCTATACCTCTTTACACACTTGCTATTGTGCTCTACCTGCTTCTTAGCCTACCCACCTCATATGTTGCTAGATATTTTGAACGTAGATTGCGTGTGGCGTTGTAATCAGGAAGGAGAGGAACATGTCATTTGTTGAACCCTCGGTAGAACGTCGCTCGCTAAGTCTATTCAAGCAAGGGACTGTTGGTGAACCAAAAACATCAGTCTGGCATACCATATCAAACGGTCTCTTTTATGTGGTGGTATTGGCGGCCATGGGGGCATTTCTGTACTACCTGTACACCTTCCAGAGGAGCCAGGGTTTGCTGACCCTTTATTTGCCCGTTTTGTTAGACGGAGCCAAGGTAACCATTATTGTCTCAATATTGAGTATGGTGCTGGCAACTATCTTTGGCTTTATTGGCGCCCTGGGACGTCTTTCGCGTCTTGCGCCTATCCGTTGGCTCGCAATGGTCTATGTTGAGGTGGTTCGTGGGACTCCTATTTTTGTTCAGTTACTGCTGTGGTATTATGGCGTAGGCTACGTACTATCGACCATAGGCTTTGACCCCTATAGTGCCGTTTTTCAAATTATGACAGCTCTCCAGAGCAATAGCCTTGTCCCAGACCAATTTAATGCTTATTTCTATGGCATAATTGGATTGAGCTTTAACTACGGTGCCTATCTGACCGAAGTCTTTCGTACGGGTATCGAATCAGTATCGAAAGGTCAGACTGAGGCTGCATTGAGCTTAGGCTTGAATTCCCGTCAGACAATGCGCTACGTTGTGCTGCCACAAGCAATTCGTATCACCATCCCTCCATTTACGAACTACTTTATTACATTGGTACAGGATAGTGCCTTGCTCTCGGTTCTGGCTGTAATCGAACTGGATCACCAAACGTTTGGACTTGCCTTAATACAAACAGATGCAGGCGTCAAAATGTTCGTCTTCGTTCTCGGCGCCTTGCTCTACCTTGCAATATGCTATCCGCTCTCGTTGCTGGCTCGTTTCTTCGAAGCGCGTCTTGCAAGGGCGTATTAATATAACAAGGGAGCTGACATATGGAACACCCTTTAATAATAACTAATCCAGGTATAGAGGGTGGAAAGCCTACAATTAAGGGCACGCGTATCACCGTGGAAATGCTTGCGGATGAGTACGCAGCGGGAAGAACCATTGAACAACTTCTCTACTCATATCCCCATTTAACGCGGAAACAAATTGAAGCAGCTTTAGCTTATGCTGCTGATTTGAAACAGGCGAGTTTGCGTACAGACTAGAGAGCGGATTCCTCAGCTCTAGACTTCTCCTGCCAATTCTACTTTAATCGCTTTTGTAAACCAGCCTTGCTTTCTTGCCACTTCCTGGGCTATACTGTTCTTAGAAAGATCACTTGATATCGTACCTGAACCAGTGAAATTTGGTGTTTTTCGTGAAAGTCACCGACATACCCGGAAAAAAACGAGGCCGCTATATTCCGAAATACTACGTATTTCGTGGTTTCCACCTGTCCACTTGCTACCCCTGATCTTTCTCCTCCCCACCTTCCTGGCCTATGCCGGTTAGGATGAAATGCCCTTTTGTTCATTGCGCATTTCCGCTTGTTACTTGATCTTATTATGTCGTAAATTGCTGAGTTTTTCATAGATCAGGAAGATTCTACCCAGTAACAAACTTTCTTAGTTTTTTGCTTTCTCACGTCGTTTATCCCCAAGGATAGGCGAAAACATAGATACCCACGGGCTTAAAGTCTAATCTATCCATTAGTTATCGGCAACGATAAAAGCTAACCCGGTAGGCGGGCCGGAGTGGGATGTCTTCAAATGGCCGCTTAACCAGAAAGGATTTTTATGAGTACCGATGGCTTACTTAAGGCCCTCAACGATTCCCAACGGTACCTCGACATCGTTCAAAAACAGGAGCTAGGCAAGAGTGAAGCGGAGTGGTTGATCGAGACTACCGTAAGCAACTTTGCCAAATATTACAATAGTGGTTTTATTGAGTACCGTAAATCCGTTGCCGAAGCAGGTGACTTTGCGGCAGTCGAATGGATGGGGCGCGGCGCAACTTTCAGAGATGTGCTGGGCCGCGAATATATCGATTGCCTGGGTGGGTTTGGATTATTCAACCTTGGTTGGGCTCATCCTAAAGTCGTGGGGGCCGTTCAAGCACAATTACAGAAAAGCCCATTGCCTACACAGGAACTACTTGACCCTCTACGCGGTATGTTGGCCCATTTGCTGGCGGAGATTACCCCCGGTGACATTCAATACAGCTTCTTTGTGAGCAGCGGAACAGAGGCCGTCGAAGGTGCCATGAAACTTGCCAAGCTGTACACGCGCAAGAGTGGCTTCATTGCCTCGGTTCGCGGTTTCCATGGCAAAACAGCAGGTTCTCTGTCCCTCACAGGCAAGGCCATTTTCCGTCGCCCTGCCATGACGCCGCAAAATAACGTCTTTCATGTACCCTATGGTGACTCCGACGCCGTTGAACAGCAGTTGCGTATTGCCCGCGAGGTGGGCAATGATATCGCTGCCGTCATTATGGAGCCTGTACAAGGTGAAGCAGGCGCTATCGTCCCCCCCGATGATTTCTGGCCGCGTCTCCGTCAGATTTGTGATGAATATGAAGTATTACTCATCGCTGACGAAGTGCAGACGGGTATGGGTCGCACCGGCAAGTTGTGGGGTGTTGAACATTGGGGCGTTGAACCTGATATCATCACCTCTGCCAAGGCATTGGGCGGAGGGGTGATGCCCATTGGTGCCTTCATGTCCACTCCAAAGATATGGAGCGTACTGAACAGCAATCCATTCATCCATACGACCACAACAGGGGGTAATCCCCTGGCCTGTGCTGCAGCAATTGCCGCTATTAACGTGACCATTGAAGAGCGCATACCTGAACAGGCTGCTGAAAAAGGTGAGTACTTCATCAAGCAATTGAGAGAAATTGCTGCGCGCCATAGCGACATTTACACGAACATTACCGGTAAAGGACTGCTGATTGGCCAGCACTTTGTAAACGATGATATCGGCTATGCAGTCGCCTCTGGCCTCTTTAAGCGTGGTGTGCTCATTTCGGGAACGTTGAATAACTCGCGGGTCATCCGTGTTGAGCCGCCGCTGGTCATCACTCGTGAAGAGATTGATACTGTCCTGAATCGCCTGGAAAATACACTTCAAGAACTACGTGTCTCGGTCTCAACTCCTGGTGTGCCCGGTGCAGGGATCCAGCTCGCTGTGCCCGTCTCTGAGAATGTAGTAAATCACGCCCCTAAAGATAACGCTGGTAGCGCGGTAGCCTAAAAGGAGTTGTTCTCATGCATATTATCGTACTGGGTGGCGCTGGCGCTATGGGACGCATTGCTGTACGCACGCTGAACGAATACTCCGATGTCGACCAGGTCACCATTGCGGACCACAACGAAGAACGAGCCCGCGAAATTGCTGCCGCGCTTCACAGCAGTAAAATTCAGGTCAAACAAATTGATGTAAATAACGAGGAGCGCCTGCGTGTGCTCCTGCGCGGTGCCGATGTCGCCCTGAGCGCCGTTGAATATGTCTTTAATATGCCCATCCTTAAAGTGTGCATTCAGGAGAAGGTGCATTATGCCGACCTCGGCGGCCTCTTCCACACGACGCGCAAGCTTATGGCCTTGCATGCCGAGGCCGAGGCGGCTGGCATAACCGCCATCCTCGGTATGGGTGGCACTCCTGGTATTACCAACCTGCTTGCTCGTGCCGCTGTTGATAAGCTCGACCACGTCGACAGCATCAAGGTGCAGCTTGGCTGTAGTGATAACACGCCCTCGTCGGCACCCCTGGTTCCGCCATATTCTATACGCACAATTCTGGACGAATTTACCAAGCAGCCACAGGTTTTCCAGGACGGGGAATGGTATCCCAAGCCGCCATTGAGCGGACAGGAAGAGATGGTCTTTCCTCTGCCAGTTGGCCGTGCCACGGCGATCTATTCGCTGCATTCTGAATGCGCAACTTTCCCGATCTCGTTCCGAGATAAGGGTATACGTTATGTTTCATTCAAAATAGCGTTCCCAACCGACTTTATGACGAAACTGAAGTTCCTGGTTGACCTCGGCTTTGGTAGTGATGAGCCGGTCAATGTGCGTGGTGCCAGGGTATCGCCACGCGAAGTATTGGCCCGATTACTGGAAATGGCCCCTGCTGAAGATGTCGAACCTCAGGACTGCGACGTATTGCGCATCGTCGCTGCTGGCGATACAGGTGGACTACCGGTGGAGATTACCAACCAGGTCGTAGTGCTGCCCTATCGTCGTTGGGGGATCAGCGCCGGTGCACTTGATACAGGTACACCGCTTGCCATTGCCGGGCATATGCTGGCAAGCGGTGAAATTACGCGTCGTGGTGCCTTTGGCCCAGAAATGTGCGTGCCGGTTGAGCCTTTCTTTCGTGAATTGGTACGCTACGATATGCATGTGACTGAGACAACGACGGTTGCTATATCCTGAACCCCTCAAGTTCCATACATACGAACGCATGTGATAAAATGTCGTAGTAGATCGACCGGCATGCAGTAGATTCGTATCTAATCTGGCTGTTAAGCTTCGAATCACGAACAATTGGATGCAATTTCGCACGAAGTCACACTATTCGCACATCCGAAAGGAGCTATTTAAGTGGCAGAGTACAAACTTTACATTAATGGTGAACTCGTCAAAAGTAGTTCGGGCAAGACTGTTGACGATATTGGCCCCGCAACAGGCGAGCCCATTGCCCAGGTGCCTTTA
>WNFE01012517.1_pt1 | contig 13769 bp, 12 predicted proteins | sample 5400451 | NCBI WGS metagenome assembly WNFE01 (sample SAMN13153344, study PRJNA577476) | soil metagenome | isolation source: 200 cm saprolite under Douglas fir tree site 2 hole 2 | place: USA:California | collected 2015-04-18 | reverse complement strand
TGGCCAAGGAACACGGCACTTACCTGGATATGGATATCTACGATGAAGAGTGCATTCAGGAAGCGGGAAGGCTCGGGAAAATCCCCAAGGATTTTCTGCAACATGACGCAGAGCTGGGAGAGCTTCACCGGCAGAATTTCCGCAAGGCTGTGAAGGCAGGGCTGAAGATGTCATTTGGGACCGATGCAGGCGTGTGTCCCTATGACCGGAGCGTGAGGCAGTTTGCTTTCATGGTGAGGTATGGGATGACGCCGATGCAGGCGATCCAGTCAGCCACGACGTCTGCCGCCGACCTGTTGGGACACTCTGACGTTGTCGGCGACATCAAGCCTGGGAAGTATGCCGACGTGATCGCGGTTGCGGGTGATCCGTTGCAGGACATCAGCGTACTAGAGCATGTACAGTTTGTGATGAAGGATGGGAAGGTGTACAAGCAGTGAACTGATCAGTTCGTGGCGATTGAGATCCTTCGACTTGCTCTCACCGCGCTGGCGCGGCTCGAGGCTACGCTCAGGATGACAAGGCCCTTCAAGATTCGTACCAGCGAAAGCCGTGGCGCTGTTCCTCTTCCAACTTCTTCATCAGGGTGAGAGTCCGCGAGCGGCGGTGATTGGCGCAGGCGACCACGATCACGTTGAACAGAGCCATAGGAGCCACATAGGACGATCCGAAAGAAGGGGTTTCGATGGAAGTGAGAAAGGACTCGTGAGCGAACTGGCCGATGGGAGAAACCAGCGTGTTAGTGATTCCCACGCAATGGGCGCCGTTTGCGCGGGCCTGGCGCAGGCCTTCCACGGTCTGCCGCAGGCCGCGGCCATAGCTGACCGCAATCACCAGATCCTGTTTCCCAAGTAGGCGGACTTTGTGCACCACCTCGGCGGGCGAAGTAGCACTGGTGACGGGCAGCCCCAGAATTATCAGCAAGTGCTCCAGAAATTTCACCAAGTTGGCCGCCAGGTCGCCGCCGAGCAGCACCACACGCCGGGCGGAGTAAAGACGCCGCACCAACGCCGCGATCCGGAGGGGATCCAGGCTGTGGACGAGGCGATTCATATTCTTGATGTCCTGATCGAGCGAGACGCGGGCCTGGGCTGAAATGGCGGATTTTCCGGCGGGAGCGGTCTGCATGAGATCCAGCGAGGTCGCGTGGGCGATGGATAGTTCATGTACGTAGTGCTGGAATTCCCGGTAACAAGCAAACTGCATTCCGCGGACGATTCGGATCATCGTAGCCGGGTCCGTGCCGAGGAGCTGCGCCAGAGCTCGCACACTGAGGAGAACAAACTCGCGTGGCCGTTCGAAGGTGGGACGAATAATGGCTTGCCGTTTCGGGCTCAGGAGGCTGAGGCGAGCCGACGGGCTCATGATCGGAACTTGACGCGTGACTTTCCGCCGCGTTTTCATCGGGCACAAAAGCATGTTGGAAAGCAGCGTTCTTGTCAACCGCGCGAAGGTCCGCTGACGGTCTGTTGGTATCTTTTGGTATCTTTCTTCCGCAGGCCTCTGGAAGTCATCCTGAGGGTGGCGTCGAAGGACCCCTATGAGCTCATCAGTTCGTGGAGCGGTAGGGGTCCCTCGACTTGCTCTCACCGCGCAAGCGCGGCTCAAGGCGGCGCTCTGGATGACAGATTGTTGGGTATAATGCGGGCGCAGTCGAAGCCACTTTTTGTGGAAGTGGCGACATATCTGCCAAGAGGACGTGTCATGACTCAGAAGACCGAGGATCAAAAGCCCGCGGGTACGAAGCCCGCACTTAATTCCCCCAGTAGAAGAGATTTTCTGACCACCACCGGCCTGCTGGCCGCGGCTGCGGTGGCGCCGCAAACCGCCTCTGTGTTGGCGGGCAACAGCCCTTTGCAGTCAGGCGAGAGGACAATGTCATCGGGCGCCATGCGCAAGATTCCGATCGGCGTGTTCGACCCGGCGTTTCCGAATCTGTCCACGGACGAGATGATCGACAAATTTGCCGGATGGGGCGTGGAGGCGGTGGAGATTGGCGCCGGTGGCTATCCGAATTCAGCCCATTGTCCGGTGAAAGATCTGCTGGAGGATGAAGGCAAGGCGCGCGCCTGGAAAAAGAAATTTGAAGATCGCGGCATTCAAGTTGCCACGCTCAGTTGCCACGGCAATCCAGTTTCTCCTGATCCGAAAGTTGCCGCACGAGACGCGGAAACCTTCCGGCGCACCGTGCTGCTGGCTGAACGCCTGGGCGTAAGTGTGATCGTGGGTTTCTCCGGCTGCCCAGGGGGCAGCCCTACCGACATGATGCCCAACTGGGTCACCTATCGCTGGCCCCCCGAGTACGGCAAGATGCTGGACTGGCAGTGGAAGGAGAAGGTGATTCCGTACTGGAAGGAGGCGGCCAAGTTTGCCCGTGAACACGGAATCCACAAGATCGCGCTGGAGATGCACCCAAATTTTGTGGTCTACAACCCCATGACGCTGCTGCGGCTGCGCGACGCCGTGGGCGAGGAGATCGGAGCCAACTGCGACCTCAGCCATCTGTTCTGGCAGCAGTGCGACGCGGTGGAAGTGATCCACATGCTGGGCAAGCAAAATGCTATTTTCCACGCGCACATGAAAGACACAACGTTTTACAAGAACAATGTGGACAGATATGGCGTGCTGAACTTTGCATTCGAAAAGAACGAACTGTCTCAGGCCTCGGAGACGTTCCGGGCCGTGGGCTACGGGCACAGCGCAGGCACGTGGAAAGAAATCGTTCGAGCCTATATGGAAGTGGGATACCAGGGAATCTTCAGTGTCGAGAATGAAGACCCGATTCTTTCTGGCGAGGTGGGGGTTGAGCGCGCTCTGTACGTGCTGAAGAATGTGCGAAACGAACTGCTGGGGACCGCGTGATTGCTTGGCCAGGGGAGATGGAGGCGCTTGGGGAAAGCACTCGGCATTCAGCACTCAGCATTCAGCCCGGCCGGAAGTGGCGTCTCGCACAATTTGGGGTTCCGACGCGGGTTCTTCGTAGTCCCTCTGTTTGATCGTTGCGAAATGGCAATGTACCAGAGGGCGCTGAATGCTGATTGCTGAATGCTGAAAAGGGGTGACGGAATGAATCGGCGCAACTTTGCCCGCACGATTGCTGGCGCCGCTTTGGGCGCTGCCGCTCTGCCATCCGTTCCCGCTCTGGCGGCTGGGGACGCCGACGTGCCCTTCAAGCTTTCGGTGATGCTGTGGACTGTTTACAAGCCACTGCCGTTCGACGAGCGCCTGGAGAAGATCGCCGAAGCGGGCTACCATGCGGTCGAACTGGTGAATGAGTTCAAGGATTGGACCGACGAAGACTTCCGCAAAGCCAATGCCAAGAAGCGGTCTTTGGGCATTGTTTTCGACTCCACTGCAGGCGTCTGGAAAGGAATTGCCGACCCGGGTGGACGCGACGCGTTCCTGACCGACCTCAAGAAGTTTTTCCCTGTCGCCGCCAAACTGGAATGCCCGACCATTATTGTTCTTTCGGGAAACCGGGTGGAAGGCGCTTCTCACGAAGCCCATCACAACGCGTGCATCGAGGCTTTGAAGCCCGCCGCCGATATGGCCGCCAAGGAAAATGTCACGCTGCTGCTGGAAAACATCGATCAGGAAGAGAATCCCAAGTATTACCTGACCTCCGTGGCGGAAGGATTCGAGATCGTTCGCAAGGTGGACAACCCCCACGTCAAGTTCCTGTACGACTTCTTCCACGAACAGATATCGGAAGGAAACCTGATCTCGAAGCTGGAGAAAAATATCGATCTCGTAGGATTGGTGCACATCGCCGACGTGCCGGGGCGGCATCAGCCGGGCACGGGTGAGATCAATTATGCCAACATTTTCCGCAAACTGGCGGAACTCAAATACGATCGCTATGCGGCGATGGAGTTTATGCCCGCGGGGGATCCCGTGGTTACCCTTCGCGCAGCGCGCGAGCAAGTGGCGCAGGCGGTAGCCTCGCGTTAAGCGTTGACCTTGCTTGCTGCTCCCGCGTAAGCTGCCCAAGCCGACCTTTTTTCGGGAGTAAGCATGCATAGACGTCAGGCCCTACGGCTCCTAGCCTCGGCTGCGACCCTGCCACTGCTGTCGCGAGAGGCATTTTCGTTGTTTCAGGCGGTGCACGATCAAATGCCTGAGCAGTCCGCACTGAAGACTCTCAACCCGCACCAGAACAGCACCGTCACAACTATCGCCGAAATCATCATTCCGCAGACCAATACTCCAGGCGCCAAGGCCGCGCGAGTGAACGAATTCATCGATCTGATTCTCACGGAATGGTATGACGAAGAGGAGAAATCCACCTTTCTGACCGGCCTGGCGGATGTTGACTCTCGCACCCGAGATTTGTACGGCAAGGATTTCGTTGAGTGCGGCGAGAAACAGCAGGTCGAGGTTCTACAGGCGTTGGATGATGAAGTGGCCGCGGGTCGCGCTGAGCCGGATGTGAGACGGAGGCGCAACCGCCCGCCAGAAAAGAATTTCTTTTTCATGATGAAACAGCTCACGCTGGTGGGTTACTACACATCCCAGATCGGGTTTGAGCAGGAACTGCACGGTGAGATTATTCCGTCGCGGCACGCCAGTTGCGTCCCTCTGGAAGAGGAGGCCGCGAAATAAGCTATGGCGACCAAGAGTTATGACGCAATCGTTGTGGGCTCGGGGATCACGGGAGGCTGGGCGGCGAAGGAATTTGGCGAGAAGGGACTGCAAACGCTCGTACTCGAAGCGGGAAGACCGATTGATCCGGATACGGACTATGCGGAACACGTGCCCGAGTGGGAAATGCGCTACCGCGGCATGAGCGACCGCAAGCGGGTGGCAGAAAACCAGCAAGTTCAGGAAACTTGCACCGGAATGGACGAATGGAATAGCAAGTTAGGCGAATCTGCGCGAGGGCGTCGGCGTGGATTGGCCAATTCGTTATCAGGAAATCGCTCCCTGGTATGACCATGTAGAAGATTTCATCGGTGTGTCTGGCCAGGCTGAGGGACTGTCGCAGCTTCCGGACGGCAAATTTTTGCCGCCCATGGAACTGAACTGTGCGGAGCTGGTGGTAAAGGATGCTGTCGCCAAATATTTTCCTGGCGAGCGTCTGTTGACCATCGGCCGAACCGCCATTCTGACCCAGCGCCATAACGGGCGTGCACCCTGTCACTATTGCGGACCCTGCGCCCGCGGATGCATCACGCGCTCTTATTTCAGCAGCCTGAATTCCACCTTGCCGGCGGCGCTGACTACGGGCAAGGTGACGGTGCGTCCGCACAGCGTAGTGCACAGCCTGATGTTCGATTCCAAAACCCGGAAAGTCAGTGGAGTGCGGATTATCGACGGGCAAACGCGCGACACCATCGAGTTTCGGGGACGGATTGTGTTCCTGTGCGCATCGGCGCTGGAGTCGGCTCGCATTCTGCTTAACTCCTCTACTCCGGAATTTCCGGACGGGTTGGCCAATTCCAGCGGAGAACTCGGGCACAACCTGATGGACCACTGCATGGGCGGAGGCGCAACCGGCCGCATCCTAGGGAACGAAGATCACATCACGGTGGGGAACCGCCCGAACGGAACTTATGTTCCGCGCTTCCGCAATGTGAAACAAAAACATCCGTTGTTCCTGCGGGGATACGGTTTCCAGGGCGGTGCCAGCCGTCCGAAGTGGGAGCGAGGAGTGGAGATGCGGGGCTTCGGGGCCAACTTCAAACACGCGCTCAGCCGTCCGGGTCCGTGGAGGATGAGTTTCTACGGGTTCGGCGAGTGTCTTCCCAACCACGACAACTTTATCGCCATCGATAAGGAAAAAGTGGATGCATGGGGAATTCCGGTGATCAGGATCAACTGCATGTGGCGGGAGAATGAGCGGGCCCTCTTGAAGGATATGTCGATCACCGCCGCAGAAATGCTTTCCGCGGCGGGCGCGAGAGACATCGAGCCCTTTCTGGAGGACAACGCTCCTGGGCTCACCATTCACGAAATGGGTACAGCGCGCATGGGACGCGATCCGAAGACATCAGTGCTCAACGCCCACAACCAGACGCACGATGCAAAAAACCTTTTTGTTACCGATGGCGCATGCATGGCGTCGTCGTCTTGCGTAAACCCGTCGCTAACTTACATGGCGTTGACGGCGCGGGCCTGCGATTACGCTGTCGATCAGATGAAGCGAGGAGAACTCTAACCATGAACCGACGAGATTTTCTGGGCACGATGACCGCCGCAACGGTGTTAGCTCGCCAACTGGCTTGGGCGGCCGATACTCACAAAATAGAGAAAGTCGGATTACAGCTCTACACCGTCCGGGACGTGATGAAGGATGACTTTGAAGGCAAACTGGCCAAGGTGGCGGAGATCGGCTACCGCGAGGTCGAGTTTGCCGGATATGAGAACCATACTCCGCAGGAAATACGGGCCATGCTGGATCGGCATGGGCTCACGGGGCCGTCGGCGCACGTGCCCTACAAGAGCCTGGGAGACGCGTGGCCGGGTGTACTGAATGCGGCCCATGTGGTCGGCCACCATTATCTGGTCAACCCGTATATTGACGACGATGTTCGTAAGGGACCCGACGGCTGGAAACGCGCGGCCGAAACTTTTAATCGCGCCGGGGAAGCCAGCCAGAAGGCGGGAATCCAGTTTGCTTATCACAATCACTGGTTTGAATTCGCGCCGATCAACGGAAAACTTCCTTACGACATTCTGCTGGAAGAGTGCGATCCCAAGCTGGTGAAGATGGAGATGGATCTGTGCTGGATTGAAGTAGGTGGGCAGGATCCGCTGAAATATTTCAAAAAGTATCCCGGCCGCTTCCCGCTGGTTCACGTAAAAGATCTGACCAAGCTTCCGAAGGTGGATGCTTCGGGCGGACAGAATTTCGGCGACTCGCTTCCGGAGATGACCGAAGTAGGCAGCGGGATTGTCGATTGGAAGCTCATCTTCAAACAGTCGGATGAAGCCGGGATCAAGCATTATTTCGTGGAACACGACCATCCTAAGGCGCCGTTTGACAGTATTAAAACGAGCTACGAGTATTTGGCGAAGGTGCAGTTCTAGCAAGAATTCTCGGTCGTCATCCTGAGCGGAGCGAGACGTTTCGCTTTACGAAAGGTGTCGTGAAGTCGAAGGACCTCTTGTGTCTTAACCGGCGCGTCCGTGGTTATTTTCGCTGGAGCTTGCTTTCGCTGGAGGAAGAGAAGAACGTGTACGATCCGCATGGTCCGTGCAGGGAGAGATTCTTCGCTCCGCTCAGAATGACAATGTTGAATACGAAATAACAAAGCTATAAAGCTATAATGTGGCGCGTAATCCCCGGGAGAACTTGATGCCTCAAGTGGTTCGATCGCCGAAAGTATATGACGTCTGCATCATTGGATCAGGCGCTGCGGGCGGTACTGCGGCGAAGGTGCTCACCGAAGGCGGACTGAGTGTGGTCATGCTGGAGGCAGGTCCGGCGCTCAATCCGGAAAAAGATTACAAAGAGCACGTCTGGCCCTATCAAGTTCCTCATCGCGGCGGCGGCGTTGGCGGCAAGCTTAAGAATGAGGTGGGCGACGAGTTCATGGCGCCTAACGGCGCTTGGGAGATCGAGGGCGAACCCTACACCTCCGCGCCGGGCTCGCAGTTCCGCTGGTTTCGCTCCCGCATTGTTGGGGGGCGTACCAATCATTGGGGACGAATCGCTCTGCGCTTTGCGCCCGTGGACTTTCGGTCCCGTTCCACCGACGGGATGGGAGACGACTGGCCCATTACCTACGAGGAAGTCGCGCCTTACTACGACAAGGTGGAGTCCTACATCGGGGTCTTCGGGACCAAGGAAAACATTTCCAGCGCGCCCGACGGCGTTTTTCTGCCTCCGCCCCCTCCGCGCTGCACCGAGACCATCATCAAGAAGTCCTGCGACAAGTTGAACATTCTCTGCGTGCCCTCGCGACTGGCGATTCTGACCAAGCCGCTGAACGGTCGCGCGGCCTGCCATTACTGCGGGCAATGCGGCCGTGGCTGCCTCACTGCATCCAACTTCAGTTCCAGCCAGGTAATGATTCCGCCAGCGCAAGCCACGGGCCGGTTCACTCTGATTACGGGAGCGATGGCGCGTGAAATCGTCGTAAGAAAAGACGGCAAGGCCGAAGCAGTTTCCTATATCGACAAAGTTACGCGTTCCGAAAAGCGAATCCACGCCAAGGCGTTCATGGTGGCGGCCAGCGCTTGCGAATCGGCCCGCCTGTTACTGAACTCGCGGTCCACTCCGTTCCCCGACGGTCTGGGTAATTCTTCCGGCGTGGTGGGGCGTTACCTCACCGACTCCGTGGGCAGTTCCGCGAGCGGGTATTTTCCGCAGCTGGAGAAGATGCCGGCCCACAATCACGATGGCACCGGCGGCATGCACCTGTACATGCCGTGGTGGAAGTTTGACCGCAAGAATGACTTCCTTCGCGGATACCATATCGAATTCGGGGGCGGGCGCGGCATGCCGGGCGTGGGCGAATTCGACGGACTTTGCGCTAAATACGAAGGCTACGGCGCTTCACTCAAGCAGCGCTGCCGAAGCATGTATGGCACGTTCATCGGTTTCGCGGGCCGCGGCGAGATGATCCCCAACGAAAATAGCTATTGCGATATCGATCCCAGCACGGTCGATCAATGGGGTATTCCCGTGCTGCGTTTCCACTGGCAATGGAGCGACAACGAAATCAAGATGGCGAAGGACATGCAGGAAACCTTTCGTTCGATTGTGGAGACGGCAGGCGGTACCTTCTTCAGCAAAGCCAAACCAGAAGGACGCCATCCCTACGGCATCGCGGATGGGGGTGTCATCATTCACGAACTCGGCACGGCGCGCATGGGGAACAATCCAAAGACGTCCGTGTTGAACAAAAACTGCCAGGCCCATGACGTGAAGAATGTTTTTGTGACCGACGCAGCTGCCTTCGTGACCAACCCGGACAAGAATCCGACACTGACTATTATGGCGCTGTCGTGGCGAGCTTCGGAATATCTGCTCGAGCAGGCGAAGGGTGGAAGTTTGTGAGGGAAGGGAACATGACGATCAAGTCCGTTTCGCGCCGTGACATTCTGAAATCGTTGACCATGGGAGTGGCGGCCAGTTCCGTGCTGCGGGTGATTCCCGCGCACGCGGCCGAATATGCGCATCACATGGTAGCGGCAGAAAAAGCCGCGGCTCCGGTGGGCGCTTACACGCCAAAATTTTTCTCGCCCAAAGAATACAAAACGCTCCAGGCCCTTTGCCAGGCCATCATTCCAGCCGACAGCGAATGCGGCGGTGCCATGGAAGCAGGAGCGCCGGAATTCATCGATCTGCTCACCAGCGAGAATCCTGAATATCAGTTGAGACTTGGCGGCGGCGTGATGTGGCTGGATGGTGAGTGCGCCGACCGGTATGGCAAGCCGTATCTCGAATCTGCACCGGAGCAGCAGAAGGAAATTCTCGACCTGATTGCCTATCGCAAGAATACTGAAAAAGATTCCAATCTGCTCCCTGGCGTGGACTTCTTTGCCCTTCTTCGGGAGATGACTGCTGATGGCTTTTTCACCAGCCAGATTGGGATCAAGTATCTGGGCTATGTGGGGAACACGTATCTACTCAGTTTCAACGGGTGTCCTCCTGTGCCGGAAGCTTAGCTGTCACCCTGAGCGGAGTGGCTGCTTCGCGAAGCGAAGTAGCCGTGCAGCCGAAGGACCCTACCGCTAAATCCGGCGACCGATGCAGGTGCGGACGTTCTGATCGGACTCGTGCACAGACACTCGCATCGGTAGAGATCCTTCGACTCCGCCTGTCCATTCGCAAGCGAATGGACGGAGCTCCGCTCAGGATGACAATTTGTCTGGTCTTGGGATGATCATGAATACCTCACTCCGTGCCGAACGGATCCTCCAGCGAAGGACTTTGCGGCGTAAATAGTTCCGCTCCGCTCTCCGTGATGTGCATGTCATCTTCCAGGCGCACGCCGAATTCCCCGGGGATGTAAATGCCAGGCTCATCGCTAAATGTCATCCCGCGGGCGAGCAGTGTCGTGTTGGCGCGCACCAGGTAGGGCCACTCGTGGCCATCCATACCGATTCCATGGCCAACCCGGTGAGTGAAGAACTTGTAATCCGGGCCGTAACCTGCGTCGGTGATCACCTTGCGCGCGGCGGCATCGACAGCCTGGCATTCCACGCCTGGCCGTGCTGTCTTGACTGCGGCGGCTTGAGCGCGATGCACAACCTCAAAGATTTTCTTCATCTTGTCGGACGGTTTGCCGAGGACGAAAGTGCGGCTGATATCGGACTGATACCCTTCGACCGGGCCGCCGCCGTCGATCAGCACCAGCGTACCTTCGTGAATCACTTGGGGAACGATCGAGCCGTGCGGGAATGAAGAATTTTCGCCGATGTCGATGTCTACCTCGCCGGGAAAGCCCAGCCGCTCGTTGGCTGCCGTGATCAACTGTTCGAGTTCGGGGCGTGTCATGCCTTCGCGCACGGCCTGATAAGCCGCGTGATATGCCGTCAGAGTGACTTTGTTCGCTAGGCTCATCAACTCAAGTTCATGCTCGCTCTTGATCGTTCGGCAACCCGCGGTCACCGGGGTTCCGCTGACGATCTTCAGCTGGGGCGCGGCCTTGGCGATTCCGTCGCTGAACACAAAGCGCACCCTTTCTTCTATACCCAGCGTGCCGGTGGAGATGCCGAGATCCTTGAGTCCCTGTGCCAACAACTGGTAGGGATTTTCATCCTCCTGCCATGTCCGTACCTCTGCATTCTTACCTTCCGAGGAGGCGGCGAGTTGTTCGCGGGCTCGTCCTTCTTCGAATGCCGGACAGATACAGAGCGCGCGTCCTTTCGCGGGCAGCACCAACGCAAACAGGCGTTCACCTCCCCACCACTGCACTCCGGCAAAGTAGTCGAGCGAAGTTCCTTCCATCAACAGGAGGGCATCGATATGGTTGGTCTGCATCAGTTGTCGCGCCTTCTCCTGGCGTGCGTTTCGCTCCTCCGCCGTGATGGGCTTGGCCTGATTCTTCATCGATTTCAGTCTCGCAATGGAGGGTGGCAAGGGAGGCCCTTCCTCCGCGCTGAGCGAGGGCGCGAATGCGCCAATGCCTGCGCCGGCTGCAATGCTGCCAGCCTGCAAAAAACGGCGTCTTGAAAACATGGAACCTCCATTTCACCGACAGTGACCGGAAGTCGAAGCGGGACTCGCCATTATAGGGGTCTCCCGTTTCCGATTGGCAACCGGCATTCGAAAATCGAAAATGAATCTGTAATGGAGACGGGATTCCAATGTGCAGGATGCGGCGAATGGAACCTGACGACGGTGGACGAATCCGCCGGACGGAGTCAGTCATATGTCGAAGACTGCCAAGTTTGCTGCAAGCCGAATATTCTGGATATCCGTTACGATCCGGACGAACAGGAATTTGTGATCACTAGTGCGCTCGCGCTCAATTTTCGGCACGATTGGCGCCAGCCTGCAAACCATTCTCGGCGGCAACATCACTCTGTTGACCAACTTGTGCGAGAAAACACGGGCCGAAGCTTTCGACCTGATGCTGCAGCACTCGGCTGAGCTGGGCGGTAACGCTGTGGTCGGGGCTCGTTACGACGCGACCGAGGTGATGCAGGGAGTGACGGAAGTGCTGGCGTACGGGACGGCGGTGGTGGTAGAGCCCAGCAGGTAGCGTCGAACTTAGAATCGCTGAGCTTTGCTCGTCGGAGCGGGCGAGGGCGCCCACTCTACATCGCCCGGTGGTAGCTACCCTAACAATCTTTCTAGTGCTGCTGTCTGTACGTGGGGGTCCGCTGCAGTCGGCGGCTGATGAACAACTTCTGCACCAGGTCGCCCAGCAGGCCGAAGCCTACTTCGTAGTCGATTACATCACGAACCGCGGTACAATTCACGTCGTCCCGTGCTTCCACGAGAAGTTCGTGACGATGGTGGAAACTCTTGAAGGGTCCTTTCTTTTGCACGTCGGCGAAGTGCTGATTCCATTCGAATCAGTGATCAACGCGATCCACTGCGCGCGAAACTGCGCACGGAGAGGAAGAAGGGAAGTATGCGGAACGAGGTTACAATTTCGGAGCCAGCGCCAGCCCGGGGGGTCGCGATCCGCGATAGTCGCGGTTTCTGCGGCAATGCCCGGAGGCGGCACCAGCTTCAAGCGGACCAATTCGGTTCCGGTCTCCGGAGGCATGATCCGCGGGAGATTGCCCGGATTGGCGAAGAAGAGGAAGGCGCGCTCAACAGCAACTGGCACGCACTGCTCGAACTGAACGTGGTGAGTCATCCTCATATCAATCTGGTAGAACAGCGCTTTGAAGGACTTAAGCCCTGGCGAAATCCGGGGTTTTTTTGGCCTGTAGGATTGTCGAGGGAGTGTTTTCCACAGGAATTGCACAGGTCGTAAACCTGATTCCGAGTTGGATTCAATCAGGTAATGGCAGCAGAACCACAACCATAAACCCCACGTATTGTGGTCATCAAGTCAGTTAGCCACAACCCATCGCGCTTTCGAAAAGAGCTCATTCTTCCCTGTAGTGACCTATAACTTTCTCATTGACAACAAATGGTTTAGGCGTAGGATGTGGACAAAAGTGGTACGAAGTGGTCAACACGGTGGTGGTCGTGGGCAGCAGTGAAACTTTGAGAGGCGCCAGTGGATTCCGAAGCTGACACCCCGAAAAACAGCCCGAACGAACCAGAAATGACCGGCATTTTGACCGCTTTTACCTCCCTCGCTGTGGCAGCACTCGTTTTCAAAAAATTACCCGCCCTAAGGGGCAGAGCACATGTTTCGGGGCAATCACCCAACCCGTGTAGACGAAAAAGGACGGCTCAAAGTCCCCGCGGAGTTCAAACGGGTGATCGACGAGAAGTACAACGCCCAATTTTACATCACCAGCCTGGATGGCAAGGTTGGCCAAGTGTATCCCTTCGAGGAATGGGAACGGATCGAGCAGAAGCTAGCCGGGCTCTCCACCTTCAATCCTACGAAGAAGAAGTTTTTGGACCGGGTGAACTACTACGGGCAAATGGTCGAGATGGACGGCCAGGGCAGGCTCCTGATCCCGCAGTTGTTGCGGGAAGCGGCGCAGCTCAAGGGCGAGGTCGCGGTGACCGGCAATCTTACCCATCTCGTAGTTCGCAACCTGGAAGCGTACCGCACCGAGATTGAGGAGCAACCGTTCACACCGGAAGATGAGAAGACGCTCGACGATCTGGGCATCTAGTGGACGACGAGGGTTTAACAAACACCCCCGAGCGGGGTGGACATGGTGGAAGCAAGAGTGGCCATGTCCCGGTTCTTTTAAAAGAAGCGATCGACTTTTTAGCTATCAAGCGTGGCGGGACGTATATCGACGCCACGGTGGGCCTGGGCGGGCACAGTTTAGAAATCGCAAAACGCCTCGGCGCACCGGGACATTTGATTGGGCTCGATAAAGATCCTGCGGCGCTCGATGAGACGCGCGTGCGGCTGATTTCTTCCGGGGGGGAGGATCAGCCCGAGGTGAGTCTGCTGCATGGTTCTTTCGCGGAGATCGGCGAGCGGTTCGAAGCGGCTTCGGCCGACGGACTGCTGGCGGATCTGGGCGTAAGCAGCCTGCAGTTAGACACACCGTCGCGCGGCTTCAGTTTTCAGGCGGACGGAGCGCTCGACATGCGAATGAATCCGCAAGCCGGGCCCACCGCCGAACAAGTGGTAAACCAGGTGGACGAGGTCACACTCGCGAACTTGATTTACGAATTCGGTGAGGAAAGGAGGTCGCGGAGAATCGCCAGAGCCATTGTCCGG
>WNFE01002411.1_pt1 | contig 13770 bp, 15 predicted proteins | sample 5400451 | NCBI WGS metagenome assembly WNFE01 (sample SAMN13153344, study PRJNA577476) | soil metagenome | isolation source: 200 cm saprolite under Douglas fir tree site 2 hole 2 | place: USA:California | collected 2015-04-18 | reverse complement strand
GGCCTGGTCCGCATCGTCAAGCGCAAGCTGAAGAAGATCCAGTACCGGCCCCACCTGATCCTCGGCTGCCTGGCCGGGACCGGCCTGAAAATCGAACCCTGGTGAGCACGTGAGCACTACGAGTTCAACCTGGTTAGCGCCAGTCTGCCCCTCAAAGTGCCCCTCCAAATGATCTCCCGGTGACTCACCGAACTGCTGACCTGACAGTGATAGACCATACATTCGAAGGACTGCACGCGACCGCACGATGCCCTGTAACAGCGGCCATGATTCCGGCGCCGCGGCTTCGTCAGCGGCCCGCGGTGACCCGTCCGCCGCCGCCATCGGCCACCCAACCCGGCCGCTACATAGGGTGAGCGCGATGCAGCTGTCCTGAGTCCTCCCTGCCGAATCGGCGCCTCTCCGTGCTTGTGCGTGAGGTGGCCACCGATCACAGATCAGCCAGCTCGGGACGGCCTTGCAAGGCTCAAGGTGATCGTTGGCTCCGCCGATTGCAATCTCTTCTGATCCCCGTTGATCTCGCTTGCAAGCACCTCGGTCGCTAACTGGCTGCTTTCAGTTCCCTGGGCAGCCAATTGGCGGGGCTACACGGTGCGCAGCGAGATCCGTCTGCGGCATGGATCAGGTCTTCGCGTGGCTCGGGTATCCGGTCTCGCGCGCGGTGTTGGTGGTGGCGGGGGTGGGTGCCCGGGTGTCGGGCGGCGGGTGAGTGCGAGGCCGATGCCGGCGAGGATGAGCGCGAAGCCGAGGATCTGGCCGAGGGGTGGCCATTGCTGGCGGGCGAGGTAGACGTAGAGGTAGCCGGACACGGTCTCGATGTTGATCAGTATTCCGGCGGTGGTGGTCGGCAGCCGGGCGGAAGCGGTGTTCCACAGCCAAGTCCCGCCCCAGGAGACAGCGACGCCGAGCAGGGCAATGCCAGCGAGGAACATTGCGGCGTCGCGCCGGCCGGCGGCTGGCCAGTTCGCCTGGCCCAGGAGGGTGATCGGCAGGAGCGCGGCGAGGGTGACGACGAGCGTCGCGAGGCCCACGACGCTGGACCACGAGCCCGCCGGGATTCCAGGTCGGGCCGCGAGGAACCTGGCGTTGGCCAGGGCATACCAGGTCCACAGAGCCACGGCAGCGACGGCAGCGGCGAGGCCGATGAGCCTGGCGCCGAGTGGCGCGGCCACTGACGGGTGCGTTCCTGTGAACTCGACGGTGTTGATGAGCGCCAGCCCGGCCAGGCTCAGGGCCACCGGCAGGGCCAGCCGCCGCCAGGGCAGCGCCGGGGCGCGCCAGTTGCTGACCACAGCGACGACGACCGGGATGGATCCGATGATCGTGTCGGTGACGGGGGCGCCGATCTTCTGGATGCCGATGACGAGCAGGAGGTAGTAGCCGACGTTGCCGGTGACCGCGAGGGCCAGCGCGGCTCGCCAGTGCTGGCGAGCGAGGCGCCACGCTGCCCGGCCCTCATACGCAAGCAGCGCCAGCGATAGCACCCCGTAGGCGAGGTAGCGCCCGGCAGTGACCGCGACCGCGCTCCAGCCGGGAAGCAGCACCGGAACCAGGAAGGCAAGCCCCCACGCCAGGCCGGCTCCGGTACCTGCCAGCAGGCCGACCGTGAGCCGCGATGGACGGGACATGATCGCCTCCTTAGGAGTGGACCTTGGCCCGCTCTCACAATAACATTATGTGCGTGAGCTACGCACTTAATCGCAGGATGAATCTTTTGGGGGCGGCGGTCCTCGCGCTCAGCGACGACATGAACGCCGCGACAGCCCGTGCCGCAGGCCAAGCAGGTCAGGCACCCGCCGCGCTCGTGGAGCTCGCCGAGCACCCGGGACTCACGGTGGACGGCCTGCGTCGCCGTCTGAAGCTGACTCATCCCGCCGTCGTCCGGCTACTCGACCGGCTAGACGAGCGCGGCCTTATCCGCCGCCGCCGCGGCGGCGCGGACGCCCGCGTCACCTCGATCACGCTGACCGAGCAGGGGCAGGCAGTAGCGGCCGAGGTCACTGCGGCCCGGGGCGCCGTGCTCGAGAAGGCATTGCTCGCCATCACCGACGACCAGCAGCGCTATCTCGAGCAGCTGCTCGAGACACTGCTCGCCGAATGGCCCAGGACCCTCGACCACAGCTGCCAGATGTGCCGCCTGTGCGACCTCTCCGCCTGCCCTCCCGACCGATGCCCCGTCGAACAGCGCTACCAGCACTTCGATGGGGAGGACAGCCACACGCCGTAGCGAATCGCTGCGGCTGCGCAGGTTCCTGCGAAAGGCCAGCGTCGTGTGCCCGGCGCGTGCCTGAGCTTGTGGGGCTCGACTACTCGATCTGGCCTGGTCTGGGTGGTCTTCCGGGCTGAGATCATCGCCGAGTGATCTTCTCGGTCGGCTACCTGCTCGCGCGCAGTCTCCTTGCTGCCATATGGTGCTGGCCCGGCATGAGGCGTCCAAAGATGCCGAACTCCTGGTGCTCCGGCACGAGAACGCAGTGCGCCGCCAGATCAGCCGGGTCCGCAACCAGCCGGCCGACCGGCTGTGGCTCGCCGCATTGTCCGGGCTGATCCCCCGCCGCCGGTGGGACGAGGTGTTCGCCGTGACCCCGGCGACGCTGCTCGCCTGGCACCGGCGGCTAGTCACCCGAAAATGGGATTACACGAGCCGACGGCGTCCCGGACGGCCGTCCACGGCAGCTGCGATCCGCAAGCTCGTGATCCGCATCGCGACCGATAATCCGGGCTGGGGCACCGGCGCGTGCAAGGCGAGCTCGTCAAGCTCGGCCACCAGCTCTCCGCCGCCACGGTCTGGCAGATCCTGCACGACGCCGGGATCGATCCCGCACCCCGCCGAACGGGCCCGACCTGGAAGCAGTTCCTGACCACCCAAGCCCGCGGCATCCTCGCGGCCGACTTCGTCCACGTGGACACCGTTCTCCTCCGGCGCATCTACGCCCTGATCATCATCGAGCACGGCACCCGCCGCGTACACCTGGCCGACATCACCGCGAACCCCGACGGCGCATGGACCACCCAGGCAGCACGCAACTTCCTGACGGACCTCGGCCACCGCGCGACTTCAATTAAGTTCCTGATCAGGGACCGCGCAGGCCAGTTCACCGATTCCTTCGACGCCGTGTTCACCTCGGAAGGCATCAGGATTCTCGCCGGCCCGCCGCAGGCGCCCAGAGCGAACGCTATCTGCGAAAAGATAATCGGCCACCCTGCGCCGGGAGGTCCTCGACCGGCTGCTAATAGTCAATGAGCACCACCTGCGCCAGGTACTGGCCGAGTAACTGCGGCACTACAACACCGCTCGGCCGCACCGCGCTCTTGGCCAGCTCACACCGGTCGCCGCGCGGTACTGGCTGGTCAGCACGCGGAGCTGCGGCTCAAGGACGTCGGCGCGAGCGCTGCCGAAGTGCCGGGCCTCGTAGATGACCCTCTCCCCGCTCCGGTCGCCCGCTGGCAGGCGCTCGCCACCTGGGCCGCGACCTCGGTGTGCGTGAAGCTGTCGGGTGCCTCGAAGCAGACGAAGCTCGCGTAGTGCGACTCCAGGCCCGCGCGGAACGACGGCTGCTGGTCCCCTGCCCCCGGGTACCAGCTTGTCCAGCACGTGGTGGCCCATTCGCCGTCCGCGCCGAGGCGGCCGGTGTCGTACAGGAAGTTGTCAGTGCCGGAGCTGAGCAGCAGACAGCGGTTCATCAGCGGAGGCCCGTCGTCGCCGTCCGGTGGCCACTCGTACCCGTGGTCAGCGCACACCACCTCGTACAACCCGGGGTCGGCCGCCGCCACCCAGTCCAGCCCGGCAACCGGCCACACCTGGCCGAAGTCGAAAGACAGCACCGGCCACCCATCGGTGATCGCGAGGAACGCCTGGTAGGACCGCGGCAGGGACCGCTCCAGTCGCGCCTGCGCGGCCGCGATGTCCGCCGCCGACGCTGGCGGGACCCCGATCCAGCCCGACGCCCGCATCTCGGGCGTCACCTCTAGGCCGACGGCGTCAGCGTGCGCTATCGCCTCGCCGCTCCACCGCGAGAGCAGCTCCGTCCAGCCGAGGTGCTCAAGCATCCAGCCTCCCGAGCTGCCAGCCCGCTCCCTGCAGGCGCCACGCTAGCCCTTCCCATCACGTTCCCCGCCGTGATGTGACATCGAAGCGAAGGAGTAGTCCCAACCCGCGTGAGGAGACCGGATGCCACCACGGATGGCCAGCCCGGTAATGGTCGTTCCCGACGCTCTGCAGGCCCTGCCCGGCCTGTCCAGGATCATCAGCAAGGCCTGGAAGCCGAACGCGACTCCGAGCATGCGGCACCGGACCACAGAAGGCAGCGACCGCACCGCCGCACACCCTCGACCGCATCCACCGCCCGGCGGGTGCGCACTAACTTGAGCCAAGTCGGGTCCCAGGGGTCGAGTGGCCTCGGGCACGCAGCGGCCGACCTGAGTGGGCCGTAGTCAGGGAAGCCATGATCGCCGCAGTTCTGCGGTGACACTCCCCCGGTCGCGACGCGTTAGCGGATGATCTTGCAGTGGGCAGGCAATTCGGGAAGTCCGCCCTAGTCGAACTCGTGACCTCTTGCACATCACCAAAGCGCCTTGCCGTGACGAAATCGGCTGACCACAGTTCCCGCAGGTCAGCAAGCTGGCCGTGGCTAGGTCTGCCCCTCGGATTGCCCCTCAGAAGCGGGCTACTCACCGGTTCACTGTTCGAATTATGTTCTTGACCTGGGTGGAGCTATGGGGATTCGAACCCCAGACCTCTTGCATGCCATGAAGGCCAGGCACTTCCGCTGACCAGCACCTATGCCGCGTGACCAGCGGAAAGGCCAACGGAGAGCAACACCGAGCGACGCAGAACAACGCCCGCACACACCGATCTGCTACCCAACGCGCTACCCGCAGGCCAGAACAATCGAACCCCCTCCCCCGCGCCGAACCGATCCGCCATGGCCAGACCATACAACTCCGCCACGCTGCGCGCCCGGGACGACCACACTGGCCGAGCGACCTCGCAGCCAGTCACTTAGACGGCCTACCTGGGCCCACCCCGCCGGATCCTGACACGCCCGGATCTGCCTGTTGAGCGCGCGTGCTGGATAAGCCCCTTTGTCCCCTTTGTCACGTCGCGTTGAGTGTCGCAGTGCGTGCCAGCGCCGTTGACGTCGTGCTGTGCTGGCGAGAGCATGTGATCGACGTCACAGTTCGGCAGTCGTAAATGGGGGTTAGGGCCATGACCAGGAAAATTGATGAGGTGCTGCAGTCCGCTGTGGCCAGAGGTGATGTCCCGGGTGTGGTCGCCCTGGCGGCCAGCGATGACGGTGTGATCTACGAGGGCGCGGCCGGCCAGCGGGCCGCCGATGCCGGCGATCCGATCACCCCGGATACCATGCTGCGGATCGCCTCGATGACCAAGATGGTGACCACAACGGCCGCCCTGCAGCTGTCTGAGCGGGGCAGCCTGGAGCTGGACGCGCGGGTGGAGAGCTACCGGCCGGAGTTCGCTGATCTGCAGGTGCTCGAGGGATTCGATGGCGACACCCCTGTACTTCGGGCGCCCCGTGCCCGCGCCACTGTCCGGCAGCTGATTACGCACACGGCGGGGCTGTCGTACTGGTTCTGGAACCGCGACATCGACCGCTATGAGCAGATCACCGGCACGCCGAACATCCTGCCCGGCAGCGTGGCCGTGTTCACCTCACCGCTGCTGTTCGACCCGGGGACGCGCTTCGAGTACGGGATCAACGTCGACTGGCTTGGCCGTGTCGTCGAGGCGGCCAGCGGGCAGTCGCTGGACGCCTACTTCCAGGCCAACATCACCGGGCCGCTCGGCATGACCAGCACCACGGCAACAATGACCGAGGCGCAGCGGGCCAACTCTGCGCCTGTCCATGTCCGCGGCGAGGACGGCTCCTGGGTGGTGACCGCCATCGACTGGGCACAGCAGCCGGGCTACTGGGGCGGCGGCCACTTCCTGTACTCCACGCCCCGCGACTACCTGGCCTTCCAGCGCATGCTGCTCGGCGGCGGCGCGCTCGGCGACGTCCGGATCCTCAGCAAGGCCACCGTTGACGAGGCGTTCACCAACCAGATCGGCAGGCTGGACTTCCCTGCAGCGATCTCCACCGCGCACCCGGAGCTGAGCGCCGACGTCAACCTCGGCCCCGACCTCAAGTGGGGCCTGGGGCTGCTGCTCAACGAGACCGGGCAGCCGGGTATGCGAGCGGCCGGCAGCGGCGCCTGGGCCGGCCTGTTCAACACCCATTTCTGGGTCGACCCTGCAAGCCGGGTGACGGGCTCGATCTTCTCCCAGACGCTGCCGTTCGGCGAACCGGCGGCATTCCAGCTGTACGCCGACTTCGAGCAGGCGCTGTACGCCACGCTGTAAACATCGCCAGGCCCTGCCCGGCGCCGCGCCGCCAGCGTCCGTTACGCTCCCGCCGCGGTACCGGGCCGGCACGGTCCAAACGGCGCGCCTGCCAGTTTCTAGCAGCGCGACTAGCTGGCCGACGTCGAGGTAGGCGCCGGAGGCGAGCGCGGTTAACAGCGCGGACGGATTGGCCAGCAGCCGCGACCGCGAGCCGGGCCAGCATGAGGGCCGCGACCTGGTCCTGGAAAGCGACCTGGCCTGGGTCAGCGCGGTGTGGATGCCGCCCAGCCGCCGACGGCGCCTGGTCCGGCGAGGCTGCCACCGTAGTGATCGAGGCCATCAGCATCGAGCTGCTCATGGCCGTCGCGCTCACCGCCTTGGGCGCCTTCGTCGCTAGCCACATCCAGCGGATGGGGGGATTCTCGGTCGTCACGCAGTTGCTGCTGTTCCCGATGCTGGTCATATCCGGCGCGCGCCACCGGTGTCACCCTGTTCGGCTACACCTGCCGATCGCAGTTGATGGCATTGTCTGGGTGTTCGCCGTTGTGTTCCTCGTCCTGGCCGTTGCCGGGCTCGGCATGGCCAGGTAACCGCTGCTGCTATCACGTGACCTGGGGACCGATCGGCCACCTGGTTGTATGGTCGGGGACGCAGAGGAGGTGCCATGGCGGTATCGCTCGACGTGGTCGCGCTGGAGAAGCCGGAGGACGTGAACGTCATCGTCGGCCAGGCGCATTTCATCAAGACGGTCGAGGATCTGCACGAGGCGCTGGCCGGGGTGAGCCAGCATCTTCGCTTCGGCATCGCATTCTGCGAGGCCTCGGCCGCCCGCCTGATCCGCAGGTCGGGGAATGACGCGGAGCTGACCCGCCTCGCCGTGGCTGCCGCCGAGGCGATCAGCGCCGGGCACGCGTTCGTGATCATGCTAAGCGGTGGCTTCCCGGTAAACGTTATGAACCCGGTCAAGGCGGTCCCCGAGGTCTGCACGATATTCTGCGCCACCGCCAACCAGGTCGAGATCCTCGTCGCGACCACCGACCGCGGCCGCGGCATCGTGGGGGTGGTCGACGGATCACCACCTGTCGGCGTCGAGACCGATGCCGACGCAACGAGCCGACACCGCCTGTTGCGCGAGATCGGCTACAAGCTCTGAGTTCCCGACTGGTGCAGGCTGGGCGCTGACCGGCGACGGGATGTTCGTCTCTACTGCCGCGACCCAGTCAGCCTGTCCCACCCAGTGCCACACCAGTACCACCCACAACCAGCGTCACGCCAGTGTCACTGCAGGTGCGGTGAGGATTGTCTATTCGTCTTTCAAGGGCACGCCTTCGGCGCGCCGGGCTCTCCGGCCCCGGCCGAGCTCCGGGTCGGCTCGTGCTTGAAGAACACGACCAGCGTGGAATGCTTGCCGCGGCGGACCTGCCCGCCGTGGTCGCTGATCTGCCGGTAGGTGCCCCAGAACGGGCTGGAGTAGCCTCCTCCATCGCCGTCAGCGCAGCAGCGTCTCGCTGCAGGGCGCGGCAGCGACCTCGCCGTCGCGGACACCAGGATTGCCGCGGCACGGCAGCAACTGCTGACGATGCACCAGGTGATCAAGACCGCTGTCAACGTCCGGGACAACGCCCGACAAGGTTGCGGCACGCAGGCACCCGCCGACACTATGTCCTGCACGGTCCTACGGCATGATCCCGGCGCTGCGCATATACACACATCTGAAAGCGGCTCCCCAGCCCCTGACCGCGCCACTGGGCATCAGCACGCCCGGCGCCGAACAGCATGACCACTCCAGCCCCGGCCTTGCGCACCGGCGGCAAATGTCACCCGGCAAACCCGCGCCGCCGCGGAGCCAGCCGGGCCGCGCGCTGCCAGCAGGGCAAGTGTCAAAGGAGTGACGATAGGAGCACTCTTCCTGGTCAGGGGGGCTCCAAGCCGTCTTGGCTTCCGGCCTCAGCAGGCCATGCCGGCAGCTCTCGCTGGGAACGAACTGATCGCGCAACTCCCCCCGGCCGACCGGGAGCGCTACGCCGCCCAGATCACCGAGACCCAGGCGACCGCCGCACGGTCCGCTGTGCGCGGCCTGCCACCCCGGCGCGCAGCGCAGGTCATCGTCAAAGCGCTGACCGCCCGCAACCCACGCCCGCGCTACCTCGTAGGCACCGACGCGCACGCCGCCGCCCTAATCGCCCGGCTGCCCTATCGGCTCACCGCTGCCAAGCGCTGAAAAGCCGGCAGGACGCCAGTATGCACAACGGCCGGCAACGCCCAAGACCACACTCCGAGTCTTCGGGCGAGGCCGGACAAAGGGCGCCCGCTTCTTCCACATGGTGAGCGGTTGACCGTCGACAGGACTGATCGCCGCAGCCACGCTTCAGTGTGTATAGTTAGGCGTATGCCACGGATGCAGGTGTACCTCCCCGACGATCTCTACGAGCAGGTGAAGACACGGCACTTGCCGGCGTCAGAACTTCTCCAGGAAGCGGTCCGTGCCGAGGTACGCCGCCAGGATCTGCTCGGCGAGACCGACGCCTACCTGGCCGGGCTGCTCGCCGAGGTAGGCGAGCCATCACCGCAGGAGCGGGCCCGCGCCGAGGCCATCGCCCGGCGGATCGCCTCTCGGCGGACGCCGCAGGCCAGCTGACTTCGGAGCAACCCTGATGCTGGTCCTGGATTCCGGCGCGGTCACGCGCCTGGCGGAACGCTCGGGCCGTGCGGCCACGCTGATGGCGGCTTTCCGCGCAGAGGGCCTGTGGCCGCCGGTGGTTCCCTCAGTGGTTCTGGTCGAATGCCTCACCGGAGAGGGATCACGCGATGCCGCGCAACACCGCTTCCTGCGCACGTGCGATGTCACTGTGACCGTTCCTGTCCCGCTCGCCCGCCGGGCTGCCTGGCTGCGAGCCAGGGCACGTAAAGGATCAGCGGTCGACGCACTCGTCACTGCGGTTGCCGAGCCCGGCGGGACGGTCCTCACCGGAGATCTCGCGGACCTGCGGGCTCTCGCCGGGTATGCCTCGGACGTCACCATCGAGCCGATCTGAATCCGCCAGCCACCACCAGCATCACCTCATGCCGCGGCCGTCTGCCGCTCCGTGCAGGCAACCGCAGCCGGGCGGGAACACACGCTCATGGCCGCCACGGTCTTTCACTAGCTGGTCACGGAGCGTGGTCAAGTCCTGGCACCGACAAGCACGCATACCCGCCGTTCGGTACGCCGTCGTCAAGCTGCGGCTCGGTCGCAGTGACGCCCCAAATCGGACAATCTGTCGCGCCGGCGACTGGGGTGCGAAAGCCTCGGGACTATCGGCTCGGCAACGGGGCGTTGACAGCACGCTGGCAGGCTGGCCGGACGTTCGGTCAGGGGGCTGGCCGGCGCCCAGGCGATGCTGGCCGGGGTGTGTGGCAAGTCAACCTCAACGCCGTTCGCGTTGAGTGTTTGTGAGCCTGCCGGGACCGCGGTTGGGAAGAGCGCGTTCCGCAGCAGCCAGATGTCGCCGGACCGCGGGCTCGCCGTTTGGATCGCGCTGTGCTGCGAGGACGTCCGGCGTGACCTCGGACAGGTGGCCTGAGACCAGCTCGCAGAAGTAGTGGGCAGGGCGCCAGCGCCACGCGCGCCATCCGGCCCAGTGGCGAGCGGCCAGTGACCACCCCGAAGGGGTTGATGCCTGGCGAGGGGGCGGGAAAGTGCGCTTGTTCTCGGTGCCGAGGCTTGCCGTGATCAGCTGCGATGAGCAGGCGGCCGATCTCATCCAGCGGCGTCGGCGCCGCGCGGCCGCGCATGATGGCGGGCGTGGCTCACCCATCCAGGGTGATGCCCCCGGTCAGTAGCAACGATGTAGTGCTGGTATATCCAGCGAAGCCAGCAGCCGCGCGTTCCGCAGTAGCCGGGAGGGCTCCGTGACTGCCGAAACACCCGTCCTTGACACACTCGCCGACATCACCGCCGCGTCGGTGGAGCACAATTCTCTTGCGCCGCGCGAGTTCATGCTCGCGCGGATGGCCGCCCTGATCGCGGTGGATGCACCGCCCGCCTCCTACCTCGCTAACGCCGGGGCCGCCGCGGACAGTGGGGTCCCCGCCGGCGACCTCCAGGGAGTCATGATCGCGGTTGCCCCGGTTGTGGGCACGGCACGGGTGGTCTCGGCAGGCGGGAAAATCCTCAGGGCCCTGGGCTTGGCGATCGCTGTGGCCAACTCCGAGATGGCCGACGACGGCGACGCTGGGCAGTAGTAGCAACCGGGCCCATCACCCGCATGGCGGTGCGTGGGCCAGGACAACCGGGTCCGCGAATTAGAGGTGATCGCTGTGAAAATCGGAGCCGGGCAGGAAGCGTTCCTGCTGGTGATGCACGTCAGGCCGGCCAGCCTCCGGAAGAGGGGTGATTCCGGTGCCTGAGGACCCGCCGCCACGTGTCACTCCCGATACGCCTATCGGCCCGGACGTTGACCTCAACCGCGACGACGTCGGGCTTGCCGATGGGACGCGCCTTACCGACACCATCGTCGGCCACATCGCTGACCAGGCGCGCCGTACGGCCAACGCCGCGAAGGCTGGACGGGTGGTGAATAGCGACGGCGAGCCGGGAGTGCTTGACCTGACGCCGTTGCGCGAGCTGCTCTCCGAGCTGGTGGAGGAGCTTCGGAAGCTGAGGCCGCGGGACCGGATAGCCAGCGCGCTGCGGCAGGCAGCCGACATCATCGATTCGCAAACGCCGAGCCACTGAGATCAGCTCGATCGAATCCCGCTGGCAGGCGACGCCTTTCGGTGTTAGCTCATCCCCAGCTTTGCGCTGCATGCCCGCGGCGGTCTTTGCTGTAGTCCAGCGCCCCCGGCTGTCGCCTGCCAGGAGCATGGGACCACCCGGTTGCCAGTGATGGGACCACCGGGCGTGTCGGCTTGGGGTCTTGATCACTTCCGGTATCTGGTGCCTTCAGGTCATTCGACTTGGGGGTTCGGGGATGGCATTGCGGGAGGCTGCCGAGACTGAGATCCGTGAGGTGCTGCGTGCGTGGCTGTTGGGCGCGGGTTTGCGCCAGGTGGCCGCGCAGGCGGGGGTAGACCGTAAGGCCGCCCGCCGGTATGTGCAGGCGGCGGTGGAGGCGGGTGAACGCCAGCCACCGGAACCTCAGCGCGCTCGGGTACCTGGTGGGACCATCTCAGGGAGCGGGCCAGCAACGGCCGGATCCCCCGGAGAGCCGATCATGGCGCGAGAACCTGAGTTCAAGATCCTTAAGAACACCGAAGGCGAGTATTACTGGCACCTTGAGGCCGCCGACAGCCGGGTGGTCGCCTGGGCGGGGCAGGCCTACGTGATCAAGCAGGCGTGCGTGAACGACGTGTACTGGATCAAGGACAACGCATCGCTGATTATGATCTACGACTGCACCGGAGAGTAGCCGCACGACGGGCACACAAACCCAGTGATCGGGGATGCCGCCCGGCGACCCGAGCGGGCGCGTGGCATAGCTGCCCCGGAGGCTGAAGGGCCGGTCACAGTCCATGCAGACCGCCCCGCTCTGCACGTCAAAGGGAGGGATCACTGGGTGATCAAGACACTCAGGCAAGGTGTGCAAGCCCTCTCCAAGCCAGGTGGATCCGGTTTATCGCGGTGCCCGTACGCGGTTGTGCAGCTTGCGGTTGATGAGACCGGACTACGGCGTCACCGAGCCGGGCAAGTACCGAAATGCAGAAGCGGCGCGCCGGAGGCGAGAGGGACGGCAGCGGGCAGCCCGGAGTTAGCGGTCGCCCTCCTGGCGACGCCGCCAGCGCTCCTCCAGCCGCTCGATCAGCCCCGATCCCGCCTGCTTGCCAGCCCGCCGGCCCTTGGCGGCGCGCCGCTTCTTGCCAGAGCGCCTGGCCTGGGCGGGGACGCGTCCGGTGGTGATGCCGGTCATGCGCCGGTAGCTGCCCACCGCCCACAGGCTGCAGGCGAGCATGACCACAAAGCCCGCCACTGCGATCAGGATGACATTGATCACGACCCCGGCGAGCAGCAGCCCGGCGCCGATCAGGAACCCGAGCGCCACCTCGATGACCCGGCGCTTGTAGTGCACCCGCGGGCCGGTCGCGTGTGCGGCGTCAGCAAACCGCGGGTCACCGGCGCGGAGCGCCTGCTCGATCTGCTCGAACTGGCGCTGCTCGTGCTCAGAGAGCGGCACGATGCCCTCCGATCGAACTCAGGCGGGGCGGGACGCTCTTGTGGGCGTTCGCCTGACGGCCTGGCTTATGTCCAGGGTACGCGCGCGAGCGCGTGCCTGCGGAAAAGCACACTGTGGCTGGGCGCGGGAGCCGCACGCCGCTCAGGCCTGTGGCGTCACTCCGGTCACTCCCACATCTCACGAACAGCCCTGCACATCTACTGAGTAAATCACCTCGGCGTGTCCGGAGGCTCTGAGGTGCCCCGGGTTCGGCGGAGCCGGGGCACATCACAAGCTCCGAGAGCTCCGGCAGGCATCCCTGACTGGTCAGACGCGCCAGACCGAGGCCGAGCTGGCCGGCCCTTCGTGTGCGTGCAGCCGCTGATGTCGTCGTTGGCGCGGCGGGGCGGAGAGGTCAGCGAACGCTCCGGTGGTCCAGGTCTGCGCGGCGGAATCTGGCGCTGACCACCAGTAAGCGCCGATCCTGGTTCCCTGCCGTTCGCAGGGAAGACGCTCGCTACCTTCCTGCCTCTTTGCCTCAAACGCTGACTAGCTCCCAGACGCACGCCGCAGCCGGGCGGGGTCGAGGTCGGCGGCGAACACCTTCTGCAGCATGTGCCAGTCCTGCGGATGGGCCCTGATACCTGCCTCGAGGAGGCGCGCGACCTGCTGCATCATCGCCGCCGCCTTCTGCTTCTTGTCCCCTTCGGCGGGCACCGGGATCTCCTCATGGATATGCACGCCCCAGCCATCGCCCTCGAACCACAAGATCGCAGGCATCAGCGCCGCGCCGGTCTGCACGGCGAGCGCGGCCGGGCCGCCCATCATGCGGGCCTTCTCACCGAAGAACTCCACCTCGATGCCGCCGCCGGTGACATCGCGGTCACAGATCAGGCCGACAGTCTTGCCGGCCCGCAGCCGCTGCGCCAGGATGGCGAACCTTTGCGTCCCGCCGCTGGCAGGCAGCACCTCCATGGCGAGCCCCTCGCGGAACGCGACGAACCTGCCGTAGACCGACTCCGGCTTCACCCGCTCGATCACGGCGGTCAGCGAGCCTGCCCCGCTGGCGATGATCCATGCGCCAGCCTGATCCCAGTTGCCCATGTGCGGCAGGGCGAAGATCACCCCGCGCCCGGCCGCGAGGTAGGCGAACGCGGTCTCGATGTGCCCTGTGTCGCGCATCCCGCCGACCAGCCGGCCTGCCGGCATCACCCGCAGCCGGAAGGGTCTCGAGCCAGTACCGCGCGTACGAGCGCATCGCCTGCCTGGACAGCGCGCGCAGCTGCCCGCCTG
>WNFE01002410.1_pt1 | contig 13773 bp, 7 predicted proteins | sample 5400451 | NCBI WGS metagenome assembly WNFE01 (sample SAMN13153344, study PRJNA577476) | soil metagenome | isolation source: 200 cm saprolite under Douglas fir tree site 2 hole 2 | place: USA:California | collected 2015-04-18 | reverse complement strand
TTCGTCTCCACCATTGCCAGATCGCAGCGCGCGTCGTCGTACGACGCTTGGTCTGCCGCCAGGATCGTCGCCGCCTTCTGGTAGGTCTTCAAAGCTTCGGTCAGGTTGTGGGTACCGGCCTGCGCTTCCCCGATCCACGCCTGCATGGCACCGGGACCAGGTCCTACGTCGTTTTCCAGATGCAGATCTTGGTATCCCTGAAACGCGCGTCGCAGAATCACAAGCGCCTCGGCATTCTTCCCAGCAACCGCTAGCGCTCTTCCGTCCAGAAAGTCGGCGACCCACAGATCGGATTGCAACATCTTGTTTTCGGGATCGAGTTTGGCCAGCCGCGCAATACGCTGGTGCGACCGGCGGAAATCAGATCGGGCGGCCGCAATGTCACCCGTCATCAATTCGACGTCGCCGCGCCTCTCCTCGGCAGTGCTTAATTCCCGGATCACACCCGGGTCTCCTCCCGTGGTTTTGACCAGTGCTTCATAGTCGGCGATGCCTGCATTCATCAGTTGCATCGCCTCGTCTCGCGAACTGAAACGCCCGATCTCGTGCGCAAGAAGAACGGTCACCTTCGCCACGCCCTGGCGGATTCCCGGGTAGTCGGGGTTTGTGCGTAGAATTTCCTGCCGAAGATCGCGGACCTTCCGAAACGAATCCACCGCTTGCAGGCGGTCTCCCACCGCATCCTGAATATAGGCAAGAATGTAGTACTCCTGCGCTCGTTCGTTCCTGACTTCGATCTTGCCGCCATCGGTCCGCATCAGCGGATCGGTGACGGCGATCGCTTGGTCAATCTCCTTGCGACCGCTGGGTTCGTAGATGTCGAATAAAGCACGCGACCGATAGGCCATGGCGAGATTGAGTTGATCGGTTACGCTCTGCGGATTGGCCTTGGCGACAGCTTCGAACAGCGCCATCGCCTTGCGATGGCTCGCTTCCGCAGCGCTGACCTGGCCGAGATTTGACTGCGTGCTATCGCCCTGCACAGTAGCCAGTCGCTGATAACCCCATGCCAGTTCGCGTTGCAAGTCCACATCGCCGCCGGCATCCTGCGAGAGTTTGTCCAGGTACTCCACCGCGCGATCCAGCAGGAGCTTGCGCGAAGGCGTGGCGCCTGGAAGGCTCTGAATGGAATCGTGAATCTCGAAAATCAGAGAGTTTGCCAACTTGCGAACGTCATTGAAACGTTTCTCCGCCCGGGTACGTTCGGCTCGGGCAATCTCCGCCTGTTGCCGGGCGATCCGGGCCTGCCGTATCGTGGCGCCAACTCCGGCGATGAGCGCCAGCGATACCGCGGCCGTCGCCGCGACACCTGCTCGATGGCGGGTTACGAACTTGCCGGCGCGATATCGCCACGATCCTTTGCTGGCCGTAACCGGCAGCGCTTCCAGGTGACGTCGAATGTCTTCCGCAAACTGCTCCACCGACGGGTACCGCCGTTGCGGCTCCTTGCGGAGGGCCATCAGCACAATGTTGTCGAGATCTCCTGCCAGGCGCCGCTGCAGTTTCGCTGTCGATCCCTCGCGCGAACTGCTGATTAACTCCGCCGGCACTTCTTCCACCTGATCGCCGGTACGAACCGTTTGTGGTTTGAGCACTGCCGTACTCGGTCGTCCGGGATCGGTCTCGCACACGGCGCGCGCCAATTCATGAGAACTGCGCGTTTCCCCGGGATAAGGCGACCGTCCCGTCAGCAGCTGGTACAGCACCACTCCCAGCGAATACACATCACTGGCGGTCGTAATCGGCTCGCCGCGAATTTGCTCGGGACTCGCATACTCCGGAGTCATCGGCCGCGCCATCGTGGTCTCGGCTCCGGCTCCCAGAGCGGGATCCAGAATCTTCGCAATCCCGAAGTCCAGCAGCTTGGGCACCCCCTCCTTTGTCACTAGAATGTTGCTGGGCTTGAGGTCGCGATGAATGACCAGCCGCTGGTGCGCATACTGCACCGCCCCGCAGACTTGCCGGAACAATCGCAGCCGCTCGGTGATCGATAGCTTGTGGTCATCGCAGTAGGAATCGATGCGAATGCCCTCGATCAATTCCATGACCAGGTACGGCAAACGGTCTTCAGTAGTGCCGCCGTCGAGTAATCGCGCGATGTTGGGATGATCGAGCGAAGCCAGAATCTGTCGCTCGTTTCGGAAGCGTTCCTGAACGAATGCGGAATCAAATCCGCCGCGCACCAGCTTGACTGCTACTTCCTTTGTGTACTGCCCGTCAGCGCGGACAGCGCGATACACTTCGCCCATCCCGCCGTGTCCAATTTCCTCGACGATCTGATACACGCCGATGCGCCGCCCGGCGCGCGCGGGGGCTGCCGACACCGCCGACTTCAAATCCACCGCCGGAGTCTTCAGAAAACCGGTGCCCGCCTGTTCATGAGAAGAAAGAAGGGAGGCAACTTCACGGCGCAGCTCGGAATCGCCGTCGCATACGCGGTCCAGAAAAGAAGAGCGCTCGGCGGCGTCGAGCGCAATAGCTTCCTCCAGGAACTGCTTCACCTGCTGCCATCGTTCCGCGTTCATGCGGGGGCCTCGCCGGTCATGGCTCGATACAACCAGGCCCGCGCGGTAACCCAGTCCCGTTTCACGGTGGCGGGAGAAATTCCCAGAACCTCGGAGGTGTCCTCGATGGTGAGCCCGGCAAAGAAGCGCAGTTCCACGATCCGGCTTTGCTGTGCATCCAGTTCAGCCAGTCCTGTCAAAGCTCTGTCCAACTCCACCACGTCCACATCAAGTTGTTGCGGAAGCGCAACGGCCTCGTCCAGGACTAGTCGAAAGGCGCCGCCTCCTCGTTTGGCAGTGCTTCGCCCGCGCGCGTACTCCACTAGAATTTGCCGCATGATATGGGCCGCGATTCCAAAAAAATGTGCGCGATTCTGCCACTGCGGGGGATTCTGCCCGGCTAGACGCAAGTAAGCCTCATGCACCAGGGCCGTGCTTTGCAGGGTGTGATCGCTTCGTTCCTGGCGAAGGTAGTGGTGGGCCAGCCGGCGCAGTTCGTCATACACGAGCGGCATGAGCGCTTCGAGTGCTTCGCGGTCTCCTTCCCGCCAGCGAACGAGCAACTCCGTGACCGGACTGGAAGGTTCTCGATGCAAGGATGGATTCCAAGAGCGCTCGGGGGAGAGCGCTGTGTGCGCGACAGAATAGCTTTTCTCCGTTCCCAAGTCAATAAGCTGAAAATACAGGAGTTATGAGTCAAGGACCCAATCCGTAACAACCATTTTCAAATCCTGAGCCAATTCCTCTCTGTTTCTCACATTACTCAGTAAGAAGTAGCCCGGAAGCGATCATCTCCGGTTCGATCCACTGGCCGCAGCTGAACGCTTTGAATGACTGAAGGCGAACAGGCCGCGCGGGCGGGTGGTCCAGGGGAGGGTCACCGGTACGCGCGGCGGCTTCGCCTCCAGGGGGCCGTCTGACCGGGCAACAAAATCCCGAACTTCAGGAGTAGGACTATGAAAACGCCGAATCGCCTTCTCAGCATCGCCTCTGCGCTGATCCTCTTCGTTGTCAGCCCACTGCTCCGCGCGCAGACCTATACCGACATGCACGATTTCAACAACTCGGATGGCTGTTGCGCCAACTATCCCAGCATGCTCGCACAGGGGGAGGATGGAGACATCTACGGGGCTACCACTTCGGGAGGCAATGGCGCGGGAAACATCTTCAAGATAACTCCGACAGGTACGTTCAACAGCCTGTTCAACTTCGATGGCACCCACGGACGTGGCCCTCAGGGCGGGCTCAGCCTGGGCTTTGACGGCAACTTTTACGGAACTACTTATCAGGGCGGGACCAACAGCGCAGGCACGGTTTTCAAAATCACCCCCTCAGGTACACAGACCGTTCTCTATAACTTCACGAACACCACCGACGGCGCGTTCCCGCGCGTGCCACCCGTGCAGGCGCCGGACGGCAACCTCTACGGCACGACCGGAAACGGTACCGTGGCTACGCTCTATAAGATCACTTCGTCGGGAACCTTCAGCGTGGTCGTCAACTTGCCCGCACAAAGCTATTCACCGCTTCTGGTGGGCACTGACGGCAACCTCTATGGAACGACGCTCTTGGGGGGGACATTTAACCGCGGGACTGCCTTCCAATTTTCTCCAACGAAAAAGACGTTGAAGATCATTCACAGCTTCGGGGGCACTTCGGACGGAGTGTCGCCGCAGGGCCCGCTGATGCAAGGCGTTGACGGAAAATTGTACGGCACGACGTCGGGCGGCGGCACCTCGTCGGGCGGTGTGGTGTTCCAGATGACTACCGCCGGCAAAACAGTAGTGCTCGTTAACTTCGACACCTTGCATCCGGCAAACGGCGCCAGCCCGTTTGCGGGCCTGGTGCAGGGAAGCGATGGCTTTCTCTACGGCGTCGCTTCGGTTGGCGGCGCGAATGGCTTAGGAACTCTATTCAAGGTCAAGACCAACGGGACGGGATTCACCGTCCTTCACGATTTCGCGACGGCCACGGGCGATACACCTCTTTCTACACCGCTCCTGCACACCAATGGAAAAATCTACGGACTAGCATTTCATGGAGGCAGCCACACCTCCTACGGGACGATCTACAGCATGGACGCTGGCCTCAGCCCGTTTGCCTCGCAGTTTGTCATCTATTCAGGCAAGGTCGGAGCGTCGGTCGACATCCTGGGTCAGGGATTCTCCAATGCCACGGGGGTCAAATTCGGCGCCGGAGCTGGAACATTCGTCGCCAGCACCGACGCGTTCATGACCGCAACCGTCGTGGCTGGAGCGACGACCGGTGTCATCACAGTGTTGGAGCCGGGCGGCAACCTTACTACGCCGCAGAAGTTCAAAATCATTCCAACGATTTCGAGCTTCAGTCCCAAGAGTGGTCCGGTGGGAACGCAAGTCACGATCACGGGCATGAGCCTCAAGCAAACCAGCAGCGTAACCATCGGCAAAGCGAAGGCCACGTTCACGGTGAACTCCGACACGCAGGTGACGGCGACGGTGGGCGCCGGCGCCGTGACCGGCAAAGTCACGCTGAAGACTCCGGGAGGCACGGCCACCGGGCCGGGCAATTTCACCGTACAGTAGCGCTGCAATCTGCTTCTCGCCGGTCGCGGCCGGCGAGAAGCGAGCCTTTGAATATCAACGCTCACTCTTTTTGGAATATTGGTGGCCGGGCGAGTCGGACTTCACTACTGCTGGTGAGTATCGCGCTGATCCGATGAGTGATGGTCGAGCAAGAATCGCGCTTTGCTCGCCAGACTTTTGAGTGAGAATGGCTTCTGCAGGAGTTCAGCGTTTTCGGACAAGCCTTCCGACTGGCGAAGCGCGAAGTCGGGATATCCCGACATGAACAGCACCTTGGCATGAGGGTGCAACCGGGTGATGTGCGTTGCCAGTTCCCGGCCACCCATGTTGGGCATCACGATGTCCGTAACCACGAGATCGATGCGCCTCTGCTGAGTCTCGGCAATTCTGAGCGCGGCTTCACCGTCTGGCGCAGCCAATACGTTGTAGCCCAGACCCATCAGATATATGCTCGTCACCTCACGAATCGCCACCTGATCTTCGACCAGGAGAATGGTTTCGTGTCCGCTTACTTCTGAAGCCGGCGGCGGTTGCTTCGGATCCGGAGAAGCTTCGGCTTGGCATTCGGGAAGAAATATCTTGAAGGTTGTGCCCTGTCCCAGCTCACTGTAAACAGAGATCGCTCCGCCACTCTGCTTGATGATTCCATAGACCATGGGCAGGCCCAACCCCGTGCCTTTTCCTGGGCCTTTGGTGGTGAAAAAAGGTTCAAATATGCGTGCCTGAGTTGCCGTATCCATGCCGGTTCCGGTGTCGGTGACTGCGAGCATCACATAAGGGCCGGGTTGAACGGAAGAGTGGCGCCAATTCTGGGGTTCATCGAATTGAATGCTCTTGGCTTGAATGGTGAGTGTTCCGCCGTCCGGCATCGCGTCCCGCGCATTGAGGGCCAGGTTGAGGAGAGCTTGCTCGAGTTGGCCCTGGTCAACCTTGACTCTCGCCAGATTGTTCTCGATCTCGATCTTCAAATCGATGTTCTCCGCCAGCAGGCGAGCCATCATTCTCGCAACCCCGTCCAGGACTGAAGAAACATCCAGCACTCGCGGCTGAAGCAACTGTTTCCGGCTGAACGCCAGCAGCTGGCTGGTGAGCGCTGCCGCCCGGTGGACCGCGTTGTGAACCTCAGCCGCATCCGCTGACAGCGGATCGTCGGGGAGGAGGCGGTCGCGAATCCGATCAATATGCGCCCCCATCACCATCAGGAGATTATTGAAATCGTGCGCGACACCGCCGGCGAGCTGGCCGATGGCCTCCATCTTCTGCGCCTGGCGAAGCTGCTCCTCCAGACGCTTATGTTCCGTGATGTCGTAGAGCACGCCCTGCATCAAGGGGATCGCGCCGGAAGCTCCGTCGAGAAGATTCGCTTCGTCCCGAAACCAGAGAACCCTGCCGTCCCGGGCGTGCATGCGGTATTCCGCTTTATACAACTCACCCGTTTCTTGCACCCGTTTTTCCGCCGCGATTGCGATCTCACGATCTTCTTTGTGGATCCGGCTCATCCAGAGACCCGGATTAGCCATCCATTCCTCGGCAGAGAAGCCGAGCATGGATTCGATCTGCGGACTCACGAACTGCCAGCGGCCTTCGACTCCGACTTCCGCAATGTAGGTGATGGCGGGCAGCCGCTCAACCAGCGTCCGGTAACGGGTTTCGGCGGCCCGCAGCTCGGTCTTCGCGCGATGATGTTCGATGGCAATTCCGGCCAGGTGAGTGGCTCGGTCAATCAATTGGAGATGCTGGGAATCGGGCGCGCGTGGCTCGCGGTAGTAACAGGCAAAGGTTCCCAGGACTGCGCCGTCGTGCGATGAAATCGGCATCGACCAGCAGGCGCGGAGGCCATGCGGTAAGGCCACATGCTTGTAGTCCGTCCACAAGGCATCATTCTCAATGTCGGTGACTACGACCGGCTGCTGACGATAGGCAGCCGTGCCGCACGATCCTACTCGCGGTCCGATTTTAATTCCGTCAATGGCCAGCCGATAACTGGCCGGTAGACTCGGAGCGGCCCCGTCGCGAAGGGTGGTGCCGTCCGGATCGAGCAGAAGGACAGAGCAAATCAGACCGGGCGATTGTTCCTCAATTTTCAAACACAGCGACTCCAACACGCGCGACAGTGGCTGCTGCGCCCGGATCATCTCCAGCACGGCCTTGTCCAGAAGTGACAAAGCCTCGGCGATCTTGTGGGGATCGCTGTCCGACATGCGGGCTGCTGTTGACATGCTGCGCTCTCAGACCGATGCTGGGATTCTCAGATCGCGGCATCGGAGATTTGCACTGCGACACGGGGGGAGAACTCATTATCTGTGTCGAGGGGGCAAACGGACAGTTACCACGGTAATCAAAGGCTGGCGGGAAATGGGAGCTCGCCGCTACGGCAAGGGGGCAGATGTTTCAGGCGGGCGGACGTGCTAAACGTCTTTCAACTGCTCCTCATCCATTCCAAAATAATGCCCGAGTTCGTGCAGCACAGTCTGCCGCACCTCATGGCGAATCTCGGCGTCGCTTACGCACACTGCCTCAATATTCTTCTGATAAAGCACAATGCGGTTTGGTCCGTGTGACAGGTCAAACACGCTTTTCTGAGTAGCGGGCACACCCTGAAAAACCCCCAGCACCAGGCCGCGTCGGCCGTCCCTTTGCGCCACGTTTTTCGGGGGCCGGTCCTCGACCAGAACTGCCAGATTGTGAATCCGCTCCCGGAACCGCTCCGGAAGAGAATCGAGAACTTGTTCGACCAGTCTGACGAATCGCTCGCGCTCCATCTTTAGCTACCCACCATCTCTCCGACGAACGTAGCGAACTGCCGGACATCTTCTTCGGTCGTGTCGAACGAGCACATCCAGCGCACTACGGACTCCTCCTCGTTCCACACGTAGAAGAAGTATCGTTCCTGAATTTTCGCGATCGCCTCCCGCGGAATCCGCGCGAACACTCCATTCGCATCCACGGGGTAGACGATCTTCATCTGCCGAATCTTTTTGATCTCCTGTTCGAGTAGTTTTGCCATCCGGTTCGCATGCTCGGCATTGCGCCGCCAAAGATCGTTAGTCAGCAAGGCCTCCATCTGCACTGACAAATAGCGCATCTTCGAGGCCAGTTGCATTCCCTGCTTGCGCGTAAACAGGAAGTCCCGCGCCAGTTCCGGACGGAAAAACACCACGGCTTCGACTCCCATCAGCCCATTCTTGGTGCCGCCGAACGACAGCACGTCCACTCCCAGATCGAGTGTGGCCTGTCGCAGGGTCAGTCCCTGCGCAACCGCGGCGTTCGAAATCCGCGCCCCGTCCATGTGCAGGAACATGTCCCGGTCATGCACAAACCGCGCCAACGCCTCGATCTCCGCCGGCCGATACACCGTCCCCATCTCGGTGGATTGCGTGATTGAAATCACCTTCGGCTGCACATGATGCTGGTCGCCGATCCCGCGATAGGCATGCGACACGGTTTCGACCGTCAGCTTTCCGATCGGCGCTGCCAGAGGAATCAGCTTGCAGCCGGTGAGCTTCTCCGGCGCCCCGCATTCGTCGGTATAGATGTGCGACATTTCCGAACAGAGCACGGCATGGTAGGGCCGAGCCAACGCCTGCAGACTCAATGCGTTGGCTGCGGTGCCGTTAAATACGAAGAAGACTTCCACATCGCCACCGAAATGCTCCCGAAACTTCCGCACCGCCGATTCCGTGTACGGATCGTCCCCATACCCCACGACGTGCCCCTGGTTGGCGCGCTCGATCGCCTCCAGGGCCTCCGGATGCACCACGGCGTTGTTGTCGCTGGCAAAGCTGCGGCTCGGTTTCATGACAAGACAGCCTAGCAGACCCGTAAATTCTTAGGAGCCTCCCGCCCTTATCATGAATCTAGTAATCTTCAAGGGTTGTCTCTTGGGGTCGACCCCGCGGCTTAGCCCCGGGGACGATCAGTCGCGGGAAACGACTGTTGCTCAAGTTTAAGAAAGAGACGATGTCATGCGTCAATCTTCTTCCAGATTCTCATTTGCGCTCATTCCTCCTTCATTCTTGAGCGTCCTCCTTTTGTTGACTACCGCCTGCAGCGGAAACAAAGGCGCACAGGCGAGCGCTCCTCAGGCCATGCCGGTGCAGGTCAAGACTGCCCAGCCCGCGAAAGTGAACGACACCACCGAATATGTTGCGACCCTCAAATCGCGCGATACCGCCGTCATCATGCCGCAGGTGGAAGGCATTATCACGCAGATCTTCGTACATTCCGGGCAACATGTGGGCGCAGGCGCGCCGCTGATCCAGATCGATCCTTCCAAACAGCAGGCGACGGTCAAGAATCAGGAAGATGCCCGCTCCGCTCAGTTGGCTCAGGTCAAGTGGGCGCAGCAGAATTACGAACGTGTCAGCGGCCTGGCCAACGCGGGCGTCGTAAGCCGCCAGGATCTCGACCAGGCGCGAGCCACGCGCGATGCTGCGCAAGCGCAGTACCAGGCGCTTGACGCCTCCGTACGCGAGCAGCAGGTGCAGTTGCATTACTACCAGGTTGTCGCGCCCCGGGCCGGCATTGTCGGCGATATCCCAGTCCGCGTCGGCGACCGCGTGCAGACCACCACGCCGCTTACGACTGTGGATCGTCCCGGCACCCTCGAAGCCTATGTCTATATCCCAGTCGAAAAGAGCGGGCAGCTGAAAATGAATCTGCCGGTCGAACTTGTGGACGCCTCCGCCAAGGTGCTCGCCTCCAGCCGCATCACGTTCATCTCCCCGCAGGTGGACAACGCGACGCAGACGGTGCTAATCAAGGCTCAGGTGCCCAATAGTAATGACGTGTTACGGAACGCACAGTTCATTCGAGCGCGCGTCGTCTGGGGCAGCCAGCAGCGACCGGTGGTGCCGGTGATAGCGGTCTCTCGCATCGGCGGCCTCTATTTCGCCTTTGTGGCGGAGCCCGATTCCAAGGGCGGATACGTAGTTCATCAAAAAGCGTTGCAGGTTGGCCAAATCGTAGGCAATGACTATGTCGTGCTCGACGGAATCAAGGCCGGCGACAAAGTTGTCGTCACCGGAACGCAGTTCCTGATCGACGGTATGCCTGTAATTCCAAAAGAAACTACCTCGTAGCGGATGACGAGTGGCGAACATACCCGTGCGGGCTGCGGACATTGCCTGTCCGGAGAGTGCTAACGACCAGCGACTAGCGGCCAACGACTTTTCTTATGGTTGATTTCTTCATTCATCGCCCTGTTTTCTCAACCGTCTGCGCCCTGCTGATCATTCTGGCGGGCGGCGCCGTTATCCCTACTCTGCCCATCGCCCAGTTTCCGGATCTTGCTCCCCCGCAGGTCACTGTGACCAGCTTCTATACCGGCGCCAGCGCGCAGACCGTCGAATCGGCTGTTACCACGCCGCTCGAGCAGCAGATCAACGGCGCCGAAGGGATGAAGTACCTCACGTCGTCCTCCACCAACGATGGCGTGAGCTCGATCACCGCGACCTTCGAGTTGACGCGCAATCCCGACCTTGCGTCCGTGGACATTCAGAACCGCGTCAACACAGCTCAGGGACGCCTCCCCAATGCGGTCAAGCAAGTCGGCATCACGGTGCAGAAGAGTTCGCAGAACTTCGTGTTCGGCGCTGCCGTTTACTCGCCCGATGGACGGTATCCCCCGCTCTTCATGAGCAATTACCTGGATGTTTACGTCCGCGACAGTCTGAAACGCGTGCCCGGCGTGGCTGAGGTCTTCCTCTTCGGAGAGCGCAAATATTCCATGCGCCTTTGGCTCGATCCGGTGCGCATGGCGAGCCGAGCGCTGACTGCGCCCGATGTCGTCAATGCGCTCGGCGAGCAAAACGTCGAAGTCGCCGCCGGACAAGTCGGCTCCCAGCCCGCGGTTCCTGGCCAAGCTTTTCAGATCAGCGTGCGCGCCGTGGGCCGTCTGTCGGAAGCCTCGCAGTTCGACAACATCATCCTCAAGAGCAACAGCGATGGGACACTGGTGCGTTTGAAAGATGTCGGGCGCGCTGAACTTGGCGCCGAAGACTACGGTTCGAACCTGGATTACAACGGCAGCGAATCCGTGGGCATTGGCGTCACCCAGCTCTCCACTGCCAACGCCCTCGATGTACATCGCCTGTGCCTCGCAGAACTCTATCGCCTGGCGAAACGGTTCCCTCCTGGAATGAAGGTTGAGGTCGCTTTCGATACCACCGACGCCGTGAGCGAGTCGATCCGGGACGTCGTCTCTACCCTCGGCGAGGCCATCTTCCTCGTCATTCTGGTCATTTTTATATTCCTTCAGGATTGGCGATCCACGGTCATTCCAGCGGTTACGATCCCGGTCTCGCTGATCGGTACGTTTGCTTTCGTCAAGCTGCTCGGCTTCTCTATCAACACCCTGACCCTGTTCGGCATCACGCTCGCGACCGGTCTGGTGGTTGACGACGCAATTGTCGTCATCGAAAACATCGAGCGCCATTTGCAGGAAGGCGAACACGATCCTACCAGGGCTGCCTCCGACGCCATGCGCGAAGTCACGGGCGCTGTGATCGCGACCTCGCTGGTGCTGGTGGCCGTGTTCGTACCGGTCGCCTTCTTCCCTGGGACTACCGGCATTCTTTTCCGCCAGTTCGCGTTGACCATTGCCTTCTCCATCGCCATTTCGGCCTTCAACGCCCTGACGCTCACTCCGGCCCTCTCCGCGTTACTACTGGGCCGGACGCACGTCGCGAAGAATTGGTTGTTCCGCCAGGTGGATCGCGGCATCGGCGCGATCACCAACGGATACGTCCACGCCCTGCGCACCTTTCTGCGCTACGAGCCAATCGCCCTGATCCTGTTCGCTTCCGGACTCGGACTCGCCTACTTTGTTTTTCAGCGCGTTCCCAAGGGTTTCGTCCCTAATGAAGACCAGGGATATCTCGTCGTGATCGTGCAGTCTCCGTCTGGCGCTTCGCTGGAGTACACACGGAAGATTGGCGAGCAGGTTACGGCCATCACCAAGAACGTTCCCGAAATTCTCGGGACTTTCGCAGTGTCCGGTTTCAGTTTCGGGGGCAGCGCTCCCAACCGCGGCCTCGTCTTTCTCACCCTTCAGCCCTATTCCAAGCGCCAGGGAAAGAACCAGACTGCTGCCGCCATCCTGAACCGTATCCGCGGTCCCATGTTCGGTATTTCCGGGGCCCTTGTAATCGCCGTCGAACCGCCGGCCGTCCAGGGTTTGGGCGCATTCGGAGGTTTCCAATTCGAAGTCCAGGACCAGGGCAATCACTCGCTTCAGGAGCTGGACAAATCCACCCACGACCTCATCCGAGAAGGCAGCGCGCGCAAAGACCTGGTGAGTTTGTTCACCACCTATACTGCCTCGGACCCGCAGTTTGTCGTCACCATCGACCGCGAAAAGGCCTTGAGTCTGCACGTCCCGCTCAGCCAGATCACCCAGACACTCAGCGTGTACATGGGCTCGGCCTACATCAACGATTTCGATTTCAACAACCGCTCCTATCGTGTGTACATACAAGCCGACAAGCAATTCCGTGCTAACCCGAGGGACATTAACCAGTACTACGTACGCTCGGATTCGGGCGCGATGATCCCGCTCGAGAATCTGCTGGCGGTCGGTCAGACTGCCGCCCCCCAGGTCATCAGCCACTACAACCTGTTCCGCTCGACCGAAATTACCGGTGTTGCCGCGCCCGGCTTCAGTTCCGGTCAGGCGATTGATGCGATGCAACAGCTCTCGGCGAAAGTTCTGCCCCAGGGATTCACGTATGAATGGTCGGGGATTTCACTCGAAGAACTTCAGTCCGGCAGTACCACATTGATTCTTTTTGGTCTCGGTGTCGTGGTCGTCTACCTCACGCTGTCGGCACAGTATGAAAGTTTTGTTCTCCCATTCATCATTCTGCTGGCAGTACCGATGGCATTGCTGGGCGCGCTTTCCGCGCAATGGATCCGCGGACAGGAGAATGACGTCTACTGCCAAGTGGGACTCGTCATGCTCGTCGGTCTTTCGTCCAAGAACGCAATTTTGATCGTGGAATTCGCCGAACAGCTTCGCAAACGTGGCATGACCATCGTTGATTCCGCGGTCGAAGCGGCTCGTATCCGTCTAAGGCCCATTCTCATGACGTCATTCGCCTTCATTCTAGGCGTCGTGCCCCTGGTGACCGCCACCGGCGCCGGCGAAAACGGGCGGCACTCTGTCGGCACGACCGTATTCGGCGGCATGATCATGAGCACCATCCTCAACCTGTTCTTCATCCCGGTGCTGTATCTGTTGATCGAAGGCTTCCGCGAGCGCCGCAAAACGAAAACCGCGTAGGCATGGGTGAGACACAATGGTAGAGACGCGGCTTGCCGCGTCTCCCTCGCCGCCCCCGCGACTCATTCTCTGGTACACGCCTTGAGACGCGGCAAGCCGCGTCTCTACCAAAGGTTTATGATGGCGAGATGTTCCGCCAGCTCGCATTTGCCCTGCTGCTGTGCGCCGCACTCACCCCGCTCGCGCCCGCCCAGCAGACCTGGACTTTCGCCGTTTCCGGCGACTCCCGCAATTGCGGAGACATTGTCATGCCCGCGATCGCCGGCGGTGCCCGGCACGACCAAGCCGCCTTCTACTGGCATCTAGGCGACCTGCGCGCGATCTACGACTTCGACCAGGATTTCAAGCAACTCGCCACCTCCGGCGGAGCGCCGCCGCTGCTAATCGTCGACTACCAAAACCGCGCCTGGGACGACTTCATCGA
>WNFE01002407.1_pt1 | contig 13780 bp, 15 predicted proteins | sample 5400451 | NCBI WGS metagenome assembly WNFE01 (sample SAMN13153344, study PRJNA577476) | soil metagenome | isolation source: 200 cm saprolite under Douglas fir tree site 2 hole 2 | place: USA:California | collected 2015-04-18 | reverse complement strand
AGAAGCTCGTCGAGATCATCGGGCCTGCGCATACCCGGCACCTGATGTTCACCGGCCAGCCCATCGACGCCAGGCGCGCGCTCGAGATCGGCATGGTCCACCAGGTGGTGACCGCAGCGGACCTGGAAGCGGCGACCTCCCAACTCGCCCAGACCATCGCCCGCAACGCGCCGCTGGCGCTGGCAGGCATCAAGGCCACCATTCAGCGCGCGATTTCGCTCCGCTCGAGCATCGAGCACGCCGACCTCGACGAGGCCTCGGGCCGCGCCCGCCAGAGCGCCGACGCCAGCGAGGGCCGTCGCGCCATGCTCGAGAAGCGCCGCCCGGTCTTCCGCGGCGAGTGAGTCGCGCTGCCGTCTAGCAATCAGCCCGACCACGCGCCCCTTTTGCAGGACCACGCGGTAGCCGTCAACGTCCTCGAACGTCCTCCCCGTACGATCCCAGTAAGGATTGGAGGACGCAACGACCCGAAATCCCGCCGCTGACATCTGCCTGCAGCTCTCCTCCCACTCGCTCTCGACCGGAAGGTAGAACACGAGGAGGTGATCCTTGGTGGGAGCCGAAGCCCTCGTGATCGGGTGAACTGGGCGATCACGGTGAAGCCGAGCCCTCCCACGTACATCTTCACGATCTCCGCCAGGTTATCCGTCGGCCGCACGACACGCAGGACGCTGCCAGGGTTCATGGCATCACATCCCACGCTGCCTGAGCCGGTATGCGCGCCAGGACCGCAGGAAACCGGACAGCCACCATCCAAAACGCCGGCGCCAGGATGGCGTGACGTTGAAGTTGTCCACGCCCCAGCGGCCTGCGAGCCGGCCCTCATGGATCTTGCCATGGTCGTCGCTCAGGCTTACCAGGCACTCATAAGGAATCGTCCAGCCGCCAATTCCCTCCTTCATGTCGACACGCCGCTCCGGCTGGAATCGCAAGCGCATGGTTGCCACCCGTACCGCCTCGGGCGAGATTCGCTGGCTCCGCAGCATGTCGGGGAACCTGCGAACGTAGTCGGCCACGGACGCCTGCACAGGCTCTGCGAGGAGCGGAGGGGGTTGCGCGCGTCCGGACAGCAGGTCCACGTCGAGCTCGACTTCACCCGAGGTGACGACGGCCCGGGCAAGGTGACTCATGACGTAGTCGTTGTCCCGCCAGTTGAGCGAGCTGGCAAACGAGCGGCCGACGTTGTGGGCGGCGCTCTTGAGTGCCTTGTATTTCATGGATTCCCGAAACTGGCCGCACACGAGATCGCCATGAGTGCAGTCGCCGTGAAGAGCGTGGCTAGTGAGCGCACTCGAATGTCCTCTACGGCAAGGGGCTAGAGCTCCAACGTCATGAACACACTGTTCGGGTCGGGTTTGTAGTCGCCGAACGGTCCACAATAGGTGAATCCGAAGCTCTCATAGAGTTTCTGGGCGGGCTTGAAGGCCTCGTTCGAGCCCGTCTCCAGGCTGAGGCGTCGATAGCCCCGCGACCTGGCTTCCGCGACGATATGCGCCAGGACGGCGCGGCCGGCGCCTCTCCGGCGCAGAGATCGCGGCGTGCGCATGGACTTCACTTCGCCATGCGTTGGGGCAAGTTCCTTGAGCGCCCCGCAGCCAATCAAGACGGATTCGGCCCACACCGTCCAGAACGTGATGTCCGGGCCGCGAAGCTTCGAAAGGTCGAGCGCGTGGACGCTCTCCGGCGGTGAGAGCTCGTACATGTTGTCCAAGTGCTCTTGCAGGAGAGCGTGAACTTCCTGCCGTGAGAGATCGTCGAGTTCGATGCGCATATCGGCCAAGCGCGGCTCAACCACCTGCCTCGACGAACGCTGCGAGCTTCGCGAGGGCCATCCGCCAGCCGGTCTCGTTATCGGCCGACGGCACACCGGGCGGCAGCCCATCGTGCACGGCGAGAAGATTGGTACCGCCGTCGGCATCAGCAAGCGTGATGGTGATGATCATCTCGCCGCGGAGCGCGGGGTCCTTCGTTTCGAACTCGTCCACTTCGACGATCCGCTCATTGGGCACGAGCTTCGCGAAGCGGCCGTGATACGTGTCCGTGTGAGCAGTCGTCTTACCGGTCCCAGTCGGCTCGTCGTACGTCAGGGAGATCCGGAATGAGCCGCCTTCGCGAGCGTCGAACGCATGCACGTGGCAGGTCATGCCGGTGGGTACCTTCCAAGTTGCGACCGCGCGTGGATCGAGAAACGCGCGATAGACGCTCGCGCGGGGCGCGTTTATGTACTGACTGATGCTGGTCAAACTCATGCCTATGCCGCCCGGCGCTGGACATGAACGGCATGCTCCGGCTGCCGGGCGTAGCTCTGGGTCAAGGCCTCCCACACGTGCCCATCGGGTTCGTTCCAGTACACGATCCGGCCGCCGTGATCCGTATTGATCTGCATGTCTATCGGTCCGTGTGGCGTGCTCCTGTACTTGATGCCGGCGCCCACCAGTCTTGCAACGATGCCGTCGAACTCGACCTCGCTCACGCGGAAGCAGTAGTGCTGCACTGGGAATGGTCCGTCGACCTGGTCGAAGTCGAGGGCCAATCCGTCATTGACATACACGGGGCAGAAGGGACCAACGCCGGACTCCGCCCAGGGAACACCGAGGATGGCGGCCAGCAGCTCCGCCGCAGCTCTCCGGTCTCGGGATGGCACTATCGCGTGGTCGAGTTGGATCGTCATCGCGGGCTCCCGTATCGCGCACAGCGACGTCTTGTTACGCTGGAATCTCGGCCTCCACGAGTTGCGCAAGCAGCGCGAGCGAGTCTTGCCAGCCGAGATAGCAGGCCTCGGGCGGAATGGCTTCGGGTATGCCTTCTTGCACGACGTTCAGTTCGGTTCCGCAGGATACCTGCTTCAAGGATACCGTCGTCCGCATCTCGCCGGGCAAGTTCGGGTCGTCGAACGTGTCCGTGTGCCGAATGCGCTCGTATCGCACCAGCTCGAGATACTCTCCGCCAAAAGAGTGGCTCTCACCCGTCGCGAAGTTCGTAAACGACATCTTGTAGGTGCCGCCGACCTTGGCGTCCACATGGTGAACCTTGCCGGTAAAGCCGTTCGGCGGGAGCCATTTGGCCATGGCGTCGGGTTCAAGGAACGCCCGATAGACTCTTTCAGGCGTCGCCCGCAGCACACGGTGAAGTCGGACAGTGTGTGTGGTCATGATCACGCGGCCCTTTCGATATGTTCGAGGATCATCTCTTAAACTGGTACAGGGCCAACAGAGACCTCCCGGCTGTCTCGTTTGCGGCCGAGCCCAACTGGAACGAGACGACTTGCTACAAGAAGCGCCATGGCTCGCCACGTTTCCCCCGCCTCATGATGCACATTTCTCCCAGCCCTCTGCGTCTTTATCGCCACAGCTTCCTCCCGTCGATCTCCCGGTGTCGAGGTCAACACGAAACGGATACCACTGGTCATCGGTCGGTGACCGCGCAAGTCCTTTTACTTCACCGTTGCCGATGCTGAGCTGATCGAAACCATCCCACGAGAGGCGCCGCGTGTGCTAGAGAAGTCCCTCCGGACCGAGCCTGGCAAGAGCGAGGCCTTGCCTGCTGTATACCCAGCCATCGGGATCCCGCACCTCAAGCGCCGCGTCGATCGCGGGAAGCAGCCTTTCTGCAGTGCACGTCTGGATCGATCACCCACAGATCACCGGCTGCGATGACGACCGCGTCGCGCTTGTTGGGGTGAAGGCCTGCGAGCTGCAGCCCTCCGAGTCCTGGCTGGAAGTTCCCCACCCACGTACCCGCTTCCGTCCTGAATTCCACGACAATCCCGTCGCGTCCGAGACGACCCCATTCGCCCGGGGACGCGATCGCCGGCGGCCCATACCGTGGCAAGCCGTGAAGAACCCTTACAGCGGGAACCATTCTCTCGCTCAGGCGGCGGGCTTGCCCGCGACGAGGACGGCGACGGGGTAGGCGTAGCGGATGCGGTCGCCGTCGCGGGACATCGGGATGCCGAGGCGATCGTCGCCAAGCGAGGCGGCGAAGATCCCGCGGATCTTGTCGGCGTCGCCCGGCAGCGGGAATGAGCGGCCGAGGAGGCTCTCGAGCTCGCCTTCGAGCCTGTAGCTCGTCACGCGCGGCACCGGCAATCCCGCCGGTGCGAAGAGGCCCTTCAGCTCGGCCAGCGGCATGGCGCGCACGTGAGAGGGGTCGCGGAGCTTTTCCATCCGGTTGAACTCGGCGGCCTTGGCGGAATCAGGCGAGGCCTCGCTATCGATGACGGCCACCCGTCCGCCGGGCGCGCAGACGCGCGTCATCTCGGCGAGCACCGCCATGGGATCGAGGAAGTGGTGGAAGGCGAAGCGCGAGGTGACGAGCGAGAACGTCCCGTCTGGAAACGGCAGAGGCAGGACGTCGCCCAGCTTCCAGCTGACGTTGGTGAGGCTTTGCTCGGCGGCAAGCGCCCGCGCGCGATCGATCATGGCCGGCGTGAGGTCGATGCCCGTCGCGTGCTTGACGACCTTGGCCAGCGCGCACACGACGATGCCGCCGCCGCACGCGACGTCGAGGGCCGTGTCCCCGGGGCCCGCGCCAGTGAACTCGACGATCAGCCGGAGCGCCTGCTCGTCCTTGATGCCGGGCGAGGTCGAAAAAGGCACGGCCTGGCGGCTGAACTGGTCGAGGATGAGGTCGCGGTGGCTCGGGCTCGGCACGGTACCCTCCGGGCCTCGACCGCTATTTCTTCGCGGCGCGGGCGATCGCGGCGATCTTGTCGGCGAAGTTGACCTGGCTGTCGTCTTCGGGCGCGTAGCCGATCTTCTCGCGCGCGTTGGCGATGCTCCAGAAGCGGTGCGTGTTGCCGCTGATGCCGTAGACGATAAGGAAGGGCACGCCGTGCTCGTCGGCGATGTTCTCGGCCTCGACCATGCGGATGGCCTGCTGGACCTGGTCCCGCTGGGAGAGATAGGCGCCGAGGCCGCGGTGCATGATCTTGATGTCGCCCGGCTTGACCTGGCCGAGGTCGGCGTCGTCGCGCGGCCCGCCGATGCGCCACTCGATCACGTCTTGCTTCCGCCCGTCCACCTTGCCGGTGGCGAAGACGAAGCCCAGAAGCTCGTACGCGGCCTTGGCCCACCCGTACCAGTTGTCGGACCGGTGCGGCATGTCGGGCGTCACCATCTCCATCTTGCCCGCCCAGATGAGCCGCTCGTAATAGTCGGCGGCGTGGTTGGAGCTGCACACGACGACGCGCCGGACGCCCTCCTCGAGCGCCGTGCGGTGCACGTTGTAGGCGAGCGCGATGTTCTTGTGCTCGGCCCAGAACTTGGCGTCGCTGTTGTCCTGCCAGGTCGTGGCGTCGAGGTTCGGCGCGCTGACGAAGCCGCAGTGGATGACGGCGTCGGCGCCCTTGAAGTGCTGGCGGTACGCGTTGCGGTCGGGGTTGGTGAGGTCGGCGACGATGATGCCCGGCACGGGCTTGCCGTCGCGCGTCGTTGGCCGCACGTCGATGGGCACCAGGTCCCAGCGCTCGCCCAGCTCCTTGAACATGCGCTGGGCGACATAGCCCGACGCTCCCGTCACCACCACGCGACGCTTGGCCACGCTTGCCTCCTAGAGCTGAAGAGCCTTCATTTGAGCTTCGGGATAGCGCAAGCCCTTGGCGGCGCCGGGCGGCATCGCCTCGTCGAGGCGCGTGAGATCGTCAGGCGTCAGCGTCACGCCGAGCGCGCCCAGGTTCTCCGAGAGATACTCGAGGCGCTTTGTGCCGGGAATGGGCACGATGTCCTGGCCCTGCGCGAGCACCCACGCCAGCGCGAGCTGGGACGGCGTGCAGCCCTTCTTCTCGGCCATCTCCGCGACCCGGCCGACCAGCGCCACATTGTGATCGAGGTTCGCGTCCTGGAAGCGCGGGTGCTGGCGGCGCCGGTCGTCTTCGGGGATGTCGGCGGCGCGCTTGATCGTCGCGGAGAGGAGCCCGCGACCGATCGGCGAGTAGGCGACGAAGGCGATGCCGAGCGGGCGGCACGTGGCGATGGTGTCTTCCGCCGGCTGGCGATACAGGAGCGAGTACTCGCTCTGGACGGCCGCGATCGGGTGCACGGCCTGCGCGCGGCGAATCGTCTCCGGTGCGGCTTCGGACAGCCCGAGGTGGCGCACCTTGCCGCGCTCGACCAGCCTTCCCATGGCGCCCACGGTCTCCTCGATCGGCACCTTCGGGTCGACGCGGTGCTGGTAGTAGAGATCGATGACGTCCACGCCGAGGCGCGTGAGGCTCGCGTCGCACGCCTGCGCGACGCGGGCGGGCCGGCCGTCCACGTAGGCGCCCTTGCCGTCGGGACTCTGGACATTGCCGAACTTGGTGGCGACAACCACGCCCTTGCGCCGCCCCTTGAGCGCGCGGCCCAGCAGCGTCTCGTTCTGCCCCCAGCCGTAGAGGTCGGAGGAGTCGAGGAAGTCCACGCCCCGGTCGAGCGCCGCGTGGATGACGCGGATCGACTGCTCGTCGTCGCTCTTGCCGTACGTGCCGGACATGGACATGAGCCCGAGCCCCATGGCCGAGACGCGAAGACCGCTCTTTCCCAGCGTGCGCTGCTCCATTGGACGACCCTCACTCATAGGTAGTTCGGTGGTGGGACGAAGCCCTGGTACTCACGCTCGAGGAGCCGCGCCATCTGGATGCACGCGCGGTCGGCATACTGCGCGCCGATGATCTGCACGCCCACCGGCAGCCCCGCCTTGGTGAATCCGGCCGGCGCCACCGTGGACGGCAGGTACGCCAGTCCCGAGTAGCCCGCCCAGAAGAGCTGGTCGGTGGCGGGGACGTGGTGGCCGTTGACCTCGATGGTGCGCTCCCAGCGCTCGCCCTGGTGGTCGTGCGGAAATGCCGCCGACGCGGCAGCCGGGCAGAGCAGCAGGTCGTACTCCTTGAAGAACGCGGCCCACTTCCAGCGCATCTTGTGCCGCGTCTCATTGGCCGTGAGCCAGTCGCGGTGCGAGCTGGTGTTACCGCGCAACATGCGCGCGTAGTAGCTCTCGTCACCGGCCGCGAGGCCACGCGCGGCCGCGAAGTTGTTTTCGAACTCCTCCTGCGTCTGTCGCCCTGAGGTCGCCGCGCGAAGCAGGTGGATGTAGGTGCGCTGGGCCTCGCGCGTGTCGATGTCGGGCCGGGCACGATCGCTGATCTTGGCGCGTTTCTTCGCGAGGAAGTCGGCCACGGCCTGAACCCTGGCCTGCACCTCGTCGTCTACCTCCGAGTTGGGATCGGTCAGCATGACCGCTACTCGGAAATCGCGCAGCGCTTTCTGCCGCGGCGCCGGCAGCGCCAGTTTGTAGCCCGCGCCGTCGATCTCGTCGGGTCCCGCCATGATGCCGAGCCCGATCTCGAGATCCTCGGCGCTCCGCCCCAGCGGGCCGATGACCGAGATGTCCCCCTGCGCGAGGCGCCCCGGCAGCGCCTGGCCGCGGGGCGGGACAATGCCGAATGTCGGCTTGTGGCCGTACACGCCGCAGTAGTGCGCGGGATTCCTGATCGACGAGCCGATGTCACTGCCCGCCTCGAGGCCGGTCAGCCCCGCGGCGAGCGCCGCCGCGGAGCCGCCAGAGGAGCCGCCGGGGGCGCGCGAGAGATCCCACGGGTTGTTGGTAGTGCCGTAGATCGCGTTGTAGCTCTGGTAGTCGGCGAGGTGGATCGGCACGTTGGTCTTGCCGAAGAGCACGACGCCGGCGCCGAGCAGGCGGTCGACCGCGAGCGCGTTCCGCGGCGGCAGGTTGTCCTTGAGCTCGGGTATGCCCCGCGTGGTCGGCATGCCGACGACGTCGTAGGACTCCTTGATGGTCATCGGCACGCCGTGGAGCGGCCCCCACGCCTGCTTGCGCGCGAGGGCGCGATCGGCGGCCCGCGCCCGCTTGCGGGCACCCTCGAGGTCGGTGGCGATGATGGCGTTCAGCGCCGGGTTGTGCTTTTCGACCCGCGTCAGATAGAGATTCAGCAGCTCCAGGCAGCCGATCTTCTTCTTCCGGATATCGGCCGCGAGCTCCTTCGCCGAGCGAAACGGGGTGGCCAGCATGGGCAGCCCGCCTACTTGCCGCTGCGCATGTAGATCTCGATTTCCTCGGCCGTGAGCAGACCATCGTGGTCCGTGTCGGCGGCCTCGAAGTCCTTGAAGAGCGCGTTGACGAACTCCTGCAGGCTGATCCTCCCGTCGGCCCTGTGCGCGACGCTCTTGAGCGTCTCGGGGGTGGCCTCACTGAGCTCTGTGATCACGAGATAGCCGTTCTTGTCCTTGTCGCGGAAGAAGAAGGCCTCGACCACCGCCTGGTGGAACTCTTCGCGGTCGATCTTGCCGTCGCCGTTCCTGTCGTGCTCCTTGACCCATGCCTTCGCGTCCAGCGGCGGGCGCGTCTGGGCCAACGCCGAGCCGTCGAGCAGGAGCAGACCCAGCGCCGACGCGGCGGCCAGATGTCGGACCATGGTACGCATCACATGCCTCCCTGGAGTGGTCAACCCTGGACCTTCCAGCTGCCGTCGGGCTGCCGGCAGGCCGTGCCGTAGGCCTTCTCGCTCTTCCCGCCGATGACGACGTCGTTCTGGAACTCGCGGCAGTAGCCGCTTCCAGACTGATAGGTCCGTGTCGGCGTCACCGTACCGGTATGCCCGGTGTCCGGGTTCGTCCACGCGACGGGCTTGCCCGTGGGCGCCGTCTCGAGCGCCCGCTGCTGCGCCTCGGCCGCCATGCGCTTGTCGCGCTGGTCGAGCATGTTGCCGGCGAGTCCGCCCAGCAGCGCGCCGCCGATGACGGCGCCCGCGATGGCCGCTCCACCGCCGCCCGCCGCCGCGGCGATCAAACCGCCGAACGCCGCGCCGCCGAACGCTCCGATGGAAGACTTGGGATTGTCTTGCATCGTCGCGCACCCCGTCGCCCCGACGACGGCGAGCATCACGATCGCGACGCACCTCATCCATGATCCCGGCATGTATCTCCTCCCTGGTGACTCCGGGCGGGCACGACTCGCGCAGCCGACGGAGACCAGCGAATTGTAGCGTACTTGGGTTCCCGCGCAAGCGCCCGATGGCTGCGGCCGGGCGATCAGGCTCGGCCTCTCGCGCGCTCGCACTCCCGATCGATGGCGCGGCCCGCCAGCGCCATGGTCACCGTCACCAGCACGGCGAGCGCGGCGAAGACAGCCCACGCCGCGCGGTAGGAATCGCTCGCCTGCAGCACCACGCCGAAGAGCGGTGCCCCCAGCACGATGCCCACCACGATTGCCGCGAAGGACACGCCGCTGAGCAGGCCCGACTGGCGAGGCCCGCCCGCCTCGGCGCTCGCGATGAAGTAGATGCCGACCCAGCCGTGGGCGCCCACGCCCGCCGCGAACGCGAGGAGCATCGCCACCGCGGGCCGGGACATGGGCGCTGCCGCGTACGTGGTGAAGATGACAGCCGCGATCGCCGAGGAGAGCACGAGCCACGGCGGACGGCGACTGCCCAGCCACCGGTCGCTCGCGGCGCCCAGTCCCAGGCGCGCCGCCGCGCCGCCGGCCTGTGCGGCGGCCACGAGGGCGCCCGCCGCGATGGCCGTAAAGCCCAGCGCCTGCACGCCGTATAGCGGCAGGTAGCTCAGCACCGCCGATTGCAACATGCCGAGCGCGACGCCGGCGCCGAACAGCACGAGCAGCGCGGGCCGGCCGAGCCACCACCAGTGTCCGGCAGGAAGCGCGCCCGAGTCGCTGACCGTTCCCGGTCGCGCGGCGGCCAGCGGCGCGAGCAGCCGCCAGCCCGCGAGCGCGGGCGCGCCTATCACGATCGCGCAGGCGGCGACGGCGGCGCGCCAGCCGTAGGCGGCGGCGATGGGCGGCAGCACGAGCGCGGAGATCACGCCACCGACCGTCAACCCCGTCTGCTTGATCCCCATCGCGACGCCACGCTCGCGCATCGGGAAGAGGTCGACGATGGCCTTGCCGAGCACGGGGTTGACCACGCTCCAGCCGACGCCGGCCACGAAGAGGCAGAGGAGGTACCAGCCGAAGCGCGGCGCCGCCGCGGCCAGCGCGAGCCCGACCGCGCCCACGGCGAGGCCGCCCAGCAGGGTCGGGCGCACACCCCAGCGATCGGCCAGATGCCCCGCTGGGAGCGAGAAGAGCAGGCCGCCGAGGTAGACGGACGGCACCACGAACGCGACATCGAGGCGCGTGAGACGGAAGCCCTCGACGAGGCTGGGCAGGAGCGGGGAGACACCGAGCATGCCGAAGGCGCCCATCCCGTACGCCACGGTCAGCAGCGAGAGGAGAAGCCACCGGCGCGGCGCCGCGGGCGAGTCGCCTGGGTCGGACGGCACAGCGCCGCATGGTAACACCTCCGCGCTCGGCCAGGATTTCGAATGGACACGATGGGCCGGCTTCGTCTAAGCTCTCCCCGCCGTTCCGAGGCCTTCCATGCCAGGACCTCTCACAGGTGTACGCGTTCTCGACGTCACGACGGTCGTGCTCGGCCCGTGGGCGACGCAGGCCCTGGGCGACATGGGCGCCGACGTCATCAAGGTCGAGCCGCCGGAGGGCGACACGACGCGCCGGCTCGGTCCTGCGCGCCACCCGGGCATGGCGTCGTTCTTCCTCGCCTGCAACCGCAACAAGCGCAGCCTGGTCCTCGACCTCAAGCAGGCGGCCGGGCGCGTGGCGCTGCTTCGGCTTGCGTCCACCGCGGACGTGCTGCTGCACAACTTCCGGCCCGAGCCGGCGGCGAGGCTCCGGCTCGACTACGACACGTTCCGGGCCACCAATCCGCGGCTCGTGTACTGCGCGACGTACGGCTTCCGGGCGCGCGGCCCCTACGGCAACAAGCCCGCATACGATGACGTCATCCAGGCGGCCACCGGGCTGGCCTCGCTCCAGGCCTCGGTGGTGGGCGAGCCGCGCTACATGCCGACCATCGTCGCCGACAAGACGAGCTCGCTCACCGTGCTCTCGTCGGTGCTGGCGGGCCTCTTCGAGCGCGAGCGCTCCGGCCTGGGGCAGGCCATCGAGGTGCCGATGATGGAGGCCGTCGCCGCCTACGTCATGGTCGAGCACCTCTACGGCGAGACGTTCATCCCCCCGCTCGAGAGCGCCGGCTACAAGCGCATCCTGAACCGCTGGCGGCGCCCCTTCCCGACGAAGGACGGCTATCTGGCGGTGGTGCCCTATACCGACGCGCACTGGCGGACGTTCTTCGAGATCACCGGCCGCTCCGACCTGCGGGACGACCCGCGCTTCATGACGCTCGAGACGCGCCTCGCGAACATCGAGGAGCTCTACGAAGAGCTGGGCAAGATCGTGGCCACGCGCACGTCGGGGGAATGGCTCCAGGCGCTCGAGCGCGCGAGCGTGCCGGCGACGGTCGTGAACACGCTCGAATCGCTCCTCACCGACCCGCAGCTCGAGGCGACCGGCTTCTGGAAGATCGTCGAGCACCCGAGCGAGGGAACGCTGCGCATGCCCGACATCCCCACGACGTATAGCAGGACGCCGGGCGAGATCCGGCGCCTCCCGCCGCGCCTCGGCGAGCACAGCGTGGAGGTGCTGGGCGAGGCGGGGTTCGGTGGTGACGAGATCGACGCCATGCTCGTCTCGGGCGCCACGGCCCAGCCGCGATGAGCATGGCGAGATCGCTCGCGCTCCCCCGCGACATCGTGGGCGTCGCCGTCGGCCCCTTCGCCCACGACATCGACGCGCGCTGGCTGATGGCCTATGCGGCGGGGCTCGGCGAGACGGACGCGCGCTACTTCGACACGCTCGCCCCCGACGGCCCCGTGTCGCATCCGATCTTCCCCGTCTGCTACGAGTGGCCCGTCCTGCTCGCCGTCCGCGCGCGGGCGACGCCGGAGGAGGTCGCCCTCCGCAGCGTCCACGCCTCCCACCACGTCACCGTGCACCGCGCGCCGCGCGCAGGGGACGCGCTCCACACCACGGCGCGCGTGATTGGGCTCGCGCACCGGCGGGCCGGCACACTCATGACCGTGCGCCTCGAGACCGTGGACGCCGAGGGCCGCCCGGTCACTACCTCGGACTACGGCAGCGTCTACCGCGGGGTCGACTTCGAGGGAGAGGACACCGGCTCCGGTGTCGAGGACCGCGTCGGATCCAGGATGCCGGCCGGCGCCATCGAGCTGCCGGTGGCGGTGCCCACCGGGTTGGCCCACGTTTATACCGAGTGCGCGCGCATTTGGAATCCCATCCACACCGACGTCGCCGTCGCGCGCGCCGCCGGCCTCCCTGCCATCATCCTGCACGGCACCGCTACGCTCGCTCTCGCCGTGTCGCAGGTCCTCTATCAGGCGGCGGCTGATCCGCGTGGCGTCACACGGGTGGACGCGCGCTTCACCGGCATGGTGCGCCTGCCCTCGCGCCTCACCATCCGCGCCGCCGAGGCCCCGGAGGGCAAGGCCTTCCTCTTCGAGGCCGCGGGCGAAGAGGGGACGATCGTGCTGAGCGGCGGAGCGGTGCATCTCGCATAGGGCCACTTCTCTCCAGGAGGCACGGTGATGTCGATTCCATCCACGATGAAGGCGGTGGTGCTCCACGGCGCCGACGATATGCGGCTCGAGGGATTGCCGGTGCCCGAGCCCGGCCTGGGTGAGGTGCTGCTGAAGGTGGAGGTCGCGTCCATCTGCGGCACCGACGTGAAGGTGCTCCACCGAAAGCTCCTGGGCCAGCCCGAGGGCCCGTTCATCATGGGCCACGAGTACGCGGGCACGGTGGCGAAGCTGGGGCCGGGCGTGGACGAGTTCCGCGTGGGCGATCGCGTGGCCGTCGAGGTGCACAAGGGCTGCGAGCGCTGCGAGAACTGCATCAAGGGCTGGTACACCTCCTGCCTGAACTACGGCAATCTCGCCAAGGGCCACCGCGCCAAGGGGCTCACCTGCGACGGCGGCTTCGCCGAGTACGCCGTCAACCACATCAATACGCTGTACCCTCTGCCCGCGGGCCTCAGCTTCGAGCAGGCCTGCATGGTCACCACGGCCGCCTCGCCGCTCTGGGCCATCGACCTCATGGGCGGCTACGTCGCGGGCGAGACGGTGCTGATCCTCGGTCCTGGGCCCATCGGGCTCATGGCTGTTCAGCTCTGCAAGGCACTGGGCGCCGGGCGAGTCATCCTGACCGGCACGCGTGACGAGCGTCTCGAGATCGGCCGGAAGCTCGGGGCCGACTTCCTCGTCAACGTGCGGCGCGAGAACCTGGGCTCGCGGGTGAGCGATATCACGAGCGGCAAGGGCGCCGACTCGGTCCTCGAGTGCGCGGGCGGCCCCTCGTCCATGCAGGAAGCGCTCGAGAACGTCAAGCGCGGCGGGCGCATCGGGGTGGTGGCATGGTACGCGGGTCCGGTCGAGATGGACATGAACCTCGCCGTGCGCAGCAATGTCCGCATCTACGCCGCGCGCGGCGAGGGCGGGATGAACTGCGGCCGGTCGCTGGCCCTCATGAGCGCGGGCCATCTCGTTGCCGATCCCATCATCAGCCACCACTTCGAGCTCGACCAGATCCACGACGCCTTCGACACCTACGTGAACCGGGTGGGCAACGCGCTCAAAGTCGCCATTCATGTCTAGGGGGGCGGGGGCCGGCCTCGCGGCCCTGCTCCTGGCCCTCCTCCTGGCCGATAGAGCGCGGCCGGCCGCCGGCCAGGAGAACGCGCGCCACGGCGGGGAGCTCGTCTTCGTGGTTCCCGCGGAGCCGCCCTCGTACGACGCGCACCGCGAGGAGACCTTCGCCATCGTGCACCCGGCCGCGCCCCACTACAACACGCTCCTCCGCGTCGATCCCTTCGACCGCGGAGGCACCCGCATCGTGGGCGATCTGGCCGGGTCCT
>WNFE01002646.1_pt1 | contig 13787 bp, 8 predicted proteins | sample 5400451 | NCBI WGS metagenome assembly WNFE01 (sample SAMN13153344, study PRJNA577476) | soil metagenome | isolation source: 200 cm saprolite under Douglas fir tree site 2 hole 2 | place: USA:California | collected 2015-04-18 | reverse complement strand
CGGCCCAAGCCCTTCCGCAGCGAAGTGCAAAGCACCATTGAGAGGAGATCACATCGCCAAGGAGTTCAAAGAGATTTATGCCGGACATATGGTTCACCGCAGATTTTCATTTTGGACACAACAACATAATCCGCTACTGCAATCGCCCGTTTCGAAATGTTGAGGAGATGGATCAAACGATCCTTGAACGCCTGAATGCCTCGGTGAAAGCCAGTGACACTCTCTATTTCCTGGGAGATTTCTGCATCGGAAGCAAGGCGAGGGTTCTGGTGCACCGCAAACAGATTCGTTGCAGGAAGATCGTTGCGCTCTCCGGCAATCACGACAAAGAAGCTCGCAAGTTGACTGAGGAGTTTTCTTGGCTCAACAACCTTGCGGAGATCTCCGTCAACGGCCAACCCATTCTGCTTTGTCACTATGCCATGCGTGTTTGGAACCGTTCCCATCACGGATCGTGGCATCTTTACGGGCATTCACATGGGCGACTCCCGGAACTGCCGACTTCTCTGTCGATGGACGTGGGTGTCGACACGCATGACTTCCGCCCGTGGCACTATGACGAAATCAGTCGGCCAAGGGGAACTCCGGCCTGCGAGGATTCTATTTTGCCGCGACGGCCTTCATTGGCTCTGACTGGGGGCTCGCTTTGATGTTGAAATCAGCTGGTGGCAGTGCGACCAGTGCCTCGGGGTTGTAGTAATCGTACAGGACTGAGGGAGCGGTTCGAGCTTTCAGCCCGTATCGAGGACGGAACTCGAACGTCAGCTTGGTACCACCGGCGTTGGGCCAAAGATAAAGCACAATACGGTCGGGGAGAATGTCGTAGTGCGACACAGTCCAGCCTGAGTTGTTGACTACGTCGTCCAGCACGCGGCGGTCAACGTCGGCACCGGGTGGTAGGCCAATTTCGGCAATCATCATGCCCCACCCACGGCTTCCAATTCGTTCGGCGTCGATAGAACAACGAACTTCCTCTCCGGCGCGGCCTTCGGTCTTGTCAAACCTAACCGCAAGACGGAGGGCATCAGAATCGCCGGGACGCGTAGCCTCGGTGACAGCGGCGCCGGTCCAAGGGATGTAGTACTCGGCGACAGCCTGAATACTGGCGCTGGAAAGTGTACTTCCATTCTGGACGACTATCGTGTTATCGCCTCGCTGGATCAACTCCGAGATGTCGATAATTGCCGGAGCGTCTGAGGTCGGAGACCAGCCCCCACCTAGCGGTACGGCCTTGCCATTGACGGCAGCCGCGAGTCTGGCGTCGGGGTTTCTGGAAGCGTTAGTGTCGATCCCTTTGCGTAGCGCAGATAGAACATCGACGGTAGCCTGACCGGAGTACCACACTCCGTAGCGATCTTTCTGTTGCAGCAACCAGAGCGTACCGGCATCAACGAGGCGGCGGGTCTCGCTAGTTGGGTCGACGGCAGCCAGGGCTAAGACTGCCATCGCGGTACTCTCGACGCGACCTGCATGTCCCCAGCCGTAGAACGGAGTGTTGTGTTCGAGCACCCAGTACATGCCACCATGTTCCGGAGCTGCCAGTTTGATAAGTTTCGAAATTGCGTCAGAGGCGTGGTGTCTATCGCCGCGATTCGACCAGAGTGACGGCAATGTACGCGGTAAGCCCCACTATCATCGTATCCATACCTTGGTTGCCAGTGGCCATCTTTAGCCTGCTGCCCAACGAGCCATTTCTCGGCACCCTGGATGATCTCGGGATCAACATCTGTGAAAGCTGAGACGTCCGACAGGAACGGCAGCGCCACAGAATTGCCCATTTCCGCAATGGAGCGGCAGGTTCGGATGCTTCTCAGAAGGGGGTCTGACAGGGCCTCGTAACCCTTGTCGTCGCAAGTGTGAGAACAAGATCCCGGCTCATCTTGGTTCGTCAGACGAGTACGGCCTGGACCGGAGCGGCGCGGACGCGTGGACCGTGGGGGATAGCCCATATGCAAAACGAAGGTTGGCTACGACGCGAGCGCAGATGGGGAGATTATATTTGGGCCGCGACCGGAGCTGGGCAACGTGAACTGAAAAGTTGCACCTCGTCCGGAGGCGCGGGCGGCCCACAAGCGTCCGCCATGCGACTCAATAATAGACCGACTGATGGGCAGCCCCATACCAATCCCTTTCTCTTTGGTCGTAAAGAATGTGTTGAAGATCTGTTCCTCCTGCTCCGGGTTCAATCCCACACCGGTATCGCTGACCGAGATCAGCAGTTGATCATCTCTGCCTTCTGACTTAATGGTAAGCTCACCTCCGCCAGTTGTTTCCTTCATGGCATCGATGCCGTTGAGCATGAGGTTCATGAAAACCTGCTGCAGTTGGACACGGTCTGCCGTGACCTTGGGAAGATCCTCAGCAAGCTCGGTGCGGATGGAGATTGAGTAGCGGTTCACCTCGCTGTGCAGCAGGACAATCATTTCTCGAATGAGCTCATTCACATCAACCAGCTCCCGCTGTGGAGCTCCCTTCTTAAACTGCAAGCTGATGCTGCTCATGATGTCAGACGCACGGGTTACGTCTTTGATGATTCTAGATGCGGCTTCGCGTGCCTCTGCCAAGTCGGGGACATCGCGATCGAGCCATCGCAAGCAGGTTTTAGCGTTTGTTACTGCTGCGGAAATCGGCTGCTTGATCTCGTGCGCCAGCGATGCCGTCAATTCACCCATCGTGGTCACGCGACTTAAGTGCGTGAGATCCGCTTGTAGCTGGCGCAGTCTCTCCCGCTCTTCCTCGGCCCGCTTGCGCTCGGTGACGTCCATCACGGTACCCACATATTCGAGGTTGCCCGGCGAAGGCTCCAACGCGCGAGCTAAAACGTGGAGGTACTTAACCGAACCGTCCGGCATCAACACACGATGCTCAATATCAACATTTGCCCTTACCTCCAACATGCGGTCCCTAGTCTGTTGCACGCGATCTCTGTCTTCTGGATGAATTCGCGGGAGTATTGACTCCAACGTGGGCTTAACCGCTCGATCGTACTCAAAGATCTTATAGGTTTCCTCCGACCAGTAGATTTCTCCACTCGAAACGTTCCAGCCGAAGCTGCCTGTATGGCTTATGCTCTGCCCTTGAGCCAGGAAAGCTTCGCTGCGTTGCAGATCGGAATAGAGGCTGGCATTCTCCAGCGAAATCGCGGCTTGCGAAGCCAGCAACTCAAGCACTGCGACACGGTCTGAGGTGAACGCGCGGGGAGTCAAATTGTTCTCCAGATAGAGTGCGCCGACAAGCGTCGTTTGTTTGACGATGGGCAGGCATAAGACGGATCTGGCTCGCTTTGCCCGCACATACTCATCCTCCGAGTACAAGTTCCTTACCGAAGCATCATCAAGGACCACGCGCTCCCGCGTCCGGATCACGTAGTGAAGCGCGGATTTTGGAATATCAGATGGTGTGATGGCTGCCTGTCGGACAGAGACCTTGGCTTCACCCTGACCGGTGGTGACCTCCGCCTCAATCCGGGGCTCGTCGCCCCTGAGAAGGATGAGCAGACCTCGTTCCGCCCCTGCATGCTCCAGCGCGATCCGCATCAGCTTCTCGATCAGCTTGGGTAGGACAATCTCGCTCGAGAGTGCCTGTGAGGCTTTGAGTACAGTCTCGACGTCGAGCTGCCTGACCGGTGTGCCGATTGTGGAGGTCGTAAAAGTAGGAAGGCGTTTTTCGTGCAAGTGTGGGTACCATTCGTCGAGTTGCCTCACCTTGCCGAGCGCTCCCCAGCGGTCGTAGCAGTTCCGCGCGCTGCGAAGATAAGCGTTGCCGACCGTTTCGAGGCCGCGCGCCAGGTAGAACCGCGCGGCGACCTCATGGGCCACCGCCTCGTTCTGCACGAAGCCGTGCTCGCGCGCGGATTGAATGGCCTGTTCGTACAAGTCCATTGCGTCGAGAGCGCGGCCCTCGATACGAGCGATCTCGGCCGACACTAGTGCGTGCTTGTCGGCGAAAGTCGGCGGATAATTTTCGGCCCACTCACGCAGTTGTTCCTGATGTGCCGTCAGCAGTTCCTGCTGCCGTTGCTGTTCGTCGGCGGAAGTGTTCTCATAGCATGCCGCCACCGCCAGTGCGGCATAATAAAAGTAGTCGAGCAACTGGATCTGGCCGGCTACAGCCGAAAGGAGCAGCTTGGCCTTCTCGGCAGCCGCGAGAGCCTCGGCGTAGTCGCGTGACAGAAAACGCGCCCTAAGTTTGAGGATCCAGTACGAGCAGATCATCGTCGTCATGCGGTCAGGTGTCAGCTGCGCCTCGAACCTCGTCTCGTCGAACTGCCCGTCGCTGAAGGTGGAAAAGGTCGCGGTGCGGCCCTGCATGTTTGCGATGAAGCGTTGCTGGCTCCCGATGACATCCGCGGCATCGCCGTACTTGGTTTTCCGAGCAAAGTCGAGCGCCATCTCCGACTCGCGCCACACCATGTCGAGTGGATCGTTCCGCAGGAGAAGATCTGTGACAGATTGGCAAATGCCGTAGCAAGCGTAGATCAGATCACCCGTCTCAATCGCGGCGCGAAATGCCGTCCGAGTGAGTTCGATCGCGGTCGCGATCGGCTGCGTCCAGACGGCAACCGCTGCCATCTGGATGTAAACTTTTGCCTGACTTGCAATGAAGCCGTGCTTCTCGACGAGGTCGCAGGCGAGTTTGGCGAAACGATAACCCTCACCGTAACGGCGAAAGACCCTCCCGAGCAAAACCCCCCAAAAGGCATAGGCGTGCGCGGAAGCATCGCTCGTCCCATGCTGCATGCTGACCTTCACCATGCGGCACAGTTGCAAGCAATACAAGTGGAAATCAGTAAAGTAGGCGGGGGGAGTAAGGGCCGAGAACATCTGCATGGCGGCCTGCAGTTCCGGATCGGTCATCAGAGGGAGATCGACTAGGCTCTCGATCGGGCGCCCATTGAGGGTTTCCCAGACCGTCTCGTATTCGGCCTGGACCTGCTCCCAGGTCGGGTGCGCCGGGATGTCAATGCCGAACAGGCGGAGGCACGCGAGCGCGGTGGCCACACCATGCTGGTTTTCTGACTTCACGACATGGAACTGGACCTTCAAGTGGTAGACGGCCGCCTGATCAACCCTCGACGCGGCGCGCTGCAGCAACTCGACAATCAGTTGCTCGGCTTCTTCGAAGTTGCCGCCCAGAAGCTCGCACTCCGCGCGTTCGAGCCACAGGCTGAACGTCAACTCGTACTGGCTACTCCAGTCTCTTTCGTCCAGGAGCGCCATGCCGGCGGAAAAATACTCCCGCGCCGACACATAGGCCGCAGACGCCTTGGCCTTTCGCCCGGCGCGCAGATCAATCGTCGCGACCTTCACTTTCTCGTCCCGGTCGATCAGCCGTTCGGCGCCCCGATTGAACTGGTTCGCGACATCGAACATTTGCTCGGCGAGCTGGTCCGCCGACATGTTCGCCAGCAGCGCTCGGCCAATCTGAAGGTGTGCAGCCGCGCGCTCGCCTTCGGGGATGAGCGCATACGCTGCCTCCTGAATGCGGTCGTGGAGGAACGCATAGGAGCCCTCCAGGCGGAGGATCAGCCCGGCGCGGGCGGCTTCCCAGAGCGCCGTGTGCATCTCCTCTTCTAATTTCCCGTGAACCAGAGTCAAGGTGGCGAATTCGACCACGTTCCCGAGACAGGCGAGCCGCTTGAGTGCGTCTTGTGTCGTGTTCGGCAATCGCTTTAGCTTCCCCACCATCAGATCCACCACGTTGTCGGTGTAGCTCCTGGCATGGATGCGATTCGCATCCCATTGCCAAGCCCGCGTGACTGGGTCGAACGCGAGTAGTCCTTCCTCGGCCAGCGCCGTGAGAAACTGGATCGCGAAGAACGGATTGCCGCCGGTCTTTTCGTGCACCAGCTTCGCCAGAGGGTGACCCGAATCCCTCTCGCAGTGCAATGCATCGACTACGAGCCGGACGACATCGTCGAACCTCAGCGGCGCGAGCACGATCTCCTGCACCCTCGCTCCGGCCTCGCGGATCGCCCCCAGTGTTCGCATGAGCGGGTGAGACGAACTGACCTCGTTGTCGCGGTAGGCTCCGATCACCATCAGGTACCGCGCGTCCGGATCGGTAATCAGGTGCACCAGCAGTTCAAGGGTGGCCCCGTCCAGCCATTGCAAATCGTCGAGAAACAGCGCGAGTGGGTGCTCCTGCCTGGCGAATGCGCAGAGGAATCGCCGGAACACGAACTGGAAACGGTTCCGCGCGTCTTGCATCGGCAGGTCTGGAACGGGCGGCTGTTTCCCGATGATGAACTCCAGCTCGGGGATGAGGTTGACGATGAGCTGGCCATTCTGACCCAGCGCCTCATGAAGAGAGTGCCTCCACTTGGACACCTCCGCGTCGCTTTTGACGAGGATCTGACGGATCAGGGTCTGGAAAGCCTGCGCTAGTGTCGTGTACGGGATGTCGCGCTTGTATTGGTCGAACTTGCCGGACGCGAAGAGGCCCCGCGGTGGAACAAGCACCTTGTGCAGCTCGTTCACCACTGAGGATTTGCCAACGCCGGAATAACCAGATATGAGCACGAGCTCTGGCGTACCCTGAGCCACGACCCGGTCAAAGGTCGCGATAAGAGCATCGACCTCGCCCTCACGCCCGTACAGTTTCTCAGGGATCAGCAACCGGTCTGATGAGTCGTGCGCGCCCAACGGGAATGGATCGATGTGACCCTGCGACTGCCATTCCGCCAGGCACCGCCGAAGATCAGCTTCCAGCCCGCAAGCGGTCTGGTAGCGCTCCTCGGCGTTCTTGGCGAGGAGCTTCGTAATGATGGCGGACAGCGGCTCGGGAACTGCGGCGCGATCACCAGGCGGTGTCGGCTGGCATGCAATTTGGCAATGGACCCACTCCAGGGGGTCGGTGGCTGCAAACGGCAGCGCGCCCGTGAGCATCTGGTACAAGGTGACGCCCAATGAGTAGAGATCGCTGCGGGCGTCAATCGAGCGATTCATGCGGCCGGTCTGTTCGGGCGCCATATACGCCAGCGTGCCGGCAATAGTCTCGAGGGGTACGGGTGCCTGGCGCTCACGCGGCAGTTGGGATGCAATCCCGAATCCCGTGAGCCATACGTTGCAGGCGTCGTCGACGAGCACATTCGCAGGCTTGATATCCTTATGTATGAGACCGCGCCCGTGGACTTGGGCGACTGCTGCCGCCAGGCCAATGGCGATGCGCAGGAACCGAGTCAGATCGAGCGGTTGCCCCTGGTCCCGCTCAAGAATCCGATCCAGGGGCTCACCGCCAGGGTCCCTGAGTACGAGGATCGTCCTCCCTTCGTGACGACTGAGCGCAAGAGGACTGACCGCCCACGCGGGATCGAGTTCATCTGCAAGCGAGTACTCGTGCTCGAGCCGTCGGAGATTCTGAGGTGACGGCTGTTCTGCGGACACAGCGATCGCCAGGACTGGCGAGGGGTTGCCGTGCTGTCGGCCGCGGTAAAGGCTGAAGTCCGCGCCTTCACGCAGAGGCTTCAGCACGTATCCAGAAGGCGCTGCCATCGAGGACATCCTTGTCGCCACGGCTCGATGCGCGGCCGCAAAATGCTCAGTTACGGTGAAACTCCGTGGTTGTGTGCCAGGGAAGTTTGACGCAGCATACTAGAATTCGAATTTTAGCGCATATTGCATGATTCGGGGATTCACTGTTAGCGCGCTAATCACGCCGAATGTGCTCGGCGATGAAACGTCGTTTGAAGGATTGGCAAAGTTTGACCGGTTCAGCATATTAAATATCTCCCAACGGAAGGTCAGTTTTACGCGCTCCGTGAGGGGAGTGGCCTTAATTATAGCGATGTCTCCAACGCGTTGATCGGGCCCGCGAAGGATATTTCTTCCGAGGCTGCCGAATATTGTCCCGCCGCCGGAAACCGGATATTTGCCATCAATAAGGCCACCATCGGGAATAAACGGCGCCGGAACAAATGCTTGCGTGTTAAAGAATTTGTTGACACGGCCGCTGACGCTGCCACTTCGACTTGCATCCCCCAGAGTCGCTCCTGGAACCAGGTCACCGGTTGTGTATAGTGTCGCCGGGCCAAATAGCGTACCGGCTGCACTGTCTAGAATGCTGAACGCTAGTCCCGATTGGAGCGTTACGATACCCGAAATGCTCCAGCCATTTCCGAGCTTTTGAACAGCTGCGCTTGTCGCGTGCTGGGGACTGGGCACGTCCCAGGTACCGCTGATAACAAATCGGTGAGTTCGATCAAAGTCGGAGACGCCGCGCTGAGCAGCGACATTGCGTTGATCGTTGTATACGAATTGACCCAAGATGGGTATTCCGAATCCGCCACCGATAGCAGCACCGAGACTGTCACCCGCATCATCAATGGATTTTGAAAAGGTGTATGCAGCCAGGATCTGAAAACCGTGAGTCATGTCTTTCTTCAATGTGGCTTGTAGAGAGTTGTAAATCGAATTTCCGCTGCTTTCGAGTCGGAATTCCAACGGAGACAGCCCCACAAAGGGCACACGCTCGGTCGCATTGTCCACTGAATTGGTTGTGAGTCCGTTCACAGGGTTAGCGGGACTGGCGAGAGCAGGCTGATTCTTGCCCCGTCCCAAAGCCAGGTGTATGCCCTTCGCGCCGGCATACGCGATTGAGAAAACGCAGCTCTTGCGTTGATACTGGAGATCGAGGCCAAAGTGCTGGACGGTAGACTCCTTAAAATCAGGATCGGTAATGGTAGCGGTTCGGAGGAATCTGTTCCCGGTAAACGGTGAGCCCGGTAGCATGTTGGCTACGAAATTGGGGAAGGAGGAGTTCGGTGGCAGATTAGGAAAGGGATTCTGCAGGCTAGCGGCCGCGTTAGCACCGCCAGTAAGAACAGCGGAAAGCGTAAACGGCGGATTAAAAAGCAGTTGGGAAGAGTTCGCTTTAAAGCTGAGGCGGTTCGCATAAATGCCATACCCCCCTCGCAGAACCAAGTCCTTGGAAGAAAATGGCTGCCACGCGAAGCCGATGCGGGGTTCTGGATGGACTTGAACGGGATGATTCAATAGCGTCGAGTTTGTCCGTGGAAATCCGGTCGGAGCATTACCGTGAAAGTTATCGGGCAGGACGAATCCCGATGAGATTGGATCCCCGAACCCTCCTGCTGGAGGTGGGGAGTAGAACTGAGGGAAGAAATTCGATTGGCGACCCTGGACTTCGCTCTGTTGGCCATTGACCTCGACTCGAACCCCGAGATTCAGGGTGAGAGTTCGCGTAACTTTCCAGTCATCCACCACAAACAAATGTTCCGCGCTTGCGCGTGCCCCCACATGGGGAATTCCAGCAGTCACGCCGGACGAGATGATGCTTGAAAGTGATGTGCCGTTCCCTCCTGCCCCGGCAGGCCCAGCGGGCAAGCCGAGCAGGAAATCAGGGAACGACAAGAGTATTAAAATACCGGTCGTGTTATCGATTCGTTGGTTAAATTGATTTCGGAAAATTTCTGGGCCCAAGCGAAGATCGTGCTTGCCCCGGGACAGGAATATGACGTCGGAGATATAAAAGTTATTACCGGCTGTTTTGCCTCGCTCGATTGACGAATTGCCTAATTGAAAAGCTCCAAGAACCTGAATCTGTGGAATGAGCCGCTCTTGAGGGTCGCTGAAGCGGTTTATCCCCACGTCCTGATCGGTGAGCGTCCCTCCGGCAACACCTCGACCCGCAAGACGAGAGAAGCCAAAGCGGAATTGGTTGATCGCTCGCGGTGAGAAAATGTGAGTCTCGGCGATTGCCAAATGTCGGTTCTCGAAAGAACGGAGCGCAGGAAAGCCAGGCACAGAGGCGCCGAAGAAAGGGACGTCTTGATCCGAGTTCGAGAAAAAGAATTTCACCGACAGGCGATCCGCCGTCCGCAAAGTAACGTCGAGGTTTGTATCGAACTGGTTTTCGTTGTAATGTCCCGGCAACACTGCCGTGTAGTTGACGCTGCTCCCCGAGGTCTGAGGGCTCGGGATTACAAATGTGCCGTCGGGGTTCTTCGCGTTCAACAACTTGAGCGCTACCGGGTTTATATTTGAGCCATCCGGGGCCACGGCGACACCTCCGAATGCCCCGGTTTTGCCCCCGAATACAGCTCCAAGCGAGGCTGGCGTGCGGACCTGTGGTATTGGAGGAAGGCTCAAAGATCGAACACTGCTGCTCAAAGATGCCGCATTCACATCCCTTGTAGCTTGATATGAACCAAAGAAAAAGGCGCGTTTCTTTGACCAAGGCAGCGGTCCGCCCAAAGTGCCCCCGGGTTGTGAGCGTCGAAATTCTCCTCTTGGCACCCCGGTTGCGTTTGCAAAGAAGTTATTCGCGTCCAGTACCTCATTACGGCCGAAATAATAGACATTCCCGTGAAGATCCGACGTGCCTGACCTTGTTTCGACGTTTACGTTGGCCCCTCCTCCTCGCCCATACTGGGCGTCGTAGAGCGAAGTCTGGACCTTGAACTCCTGAATGGTATCCGGGGCGGGGATCGCGATCCCAGCTCCACCGAAAGCAGTGACCTCGGTGATATTGGAGCCGTAACTGTTCGCATCCACGCCGTTAAGCATGAAGTTGTTGTCGCCGCTACGAGCACCGTTCGCGCGGATCTCCTGGCTTCCGGCCCCCAGTTGAGTGGCATCCACGATATCCGTGTTTGTTCCAGCGGTGAGGCCGAGGATCTCGGTAAAGTTGCGATTGACCAGCGGCAATTCTTCGATCGTGGTTCGATCGATGACTCGTCCCAGAGTGGCGTTCTCAGTTTGAAGGAGAGGAGGCTTGGCGGTAATCGTCATCTCTGCCCTTGCGCCAGTGATCGTAAGCTGAATCTTCAGCCGGCTCACCTCGGTGATTCGAACCTGAACACTTTTCAAGATTAGTGGCTCAAATTGCGTTGTGCGAACCGTTAGTTCATAGTCGCCAGGCATCAGGAATGGAACCGAGAAACTGCCCACGGCATCCGTAGCGAGATCGCGTTCTTCGTGCGTTGCCTGATTTTTGACGACTATTGCCGCCCCGCCGACCAACGCTCCGCTCGGGTCTGTCACGGTACCGGCAATCGCTCCGGTGTTGGCTGTCTGGCCATTTGTCGTCAGAGAGCAGAGAGCAACCGCGGAAATGACAAGCAAGTTGCGCCTCGCCGGGACCGAGATGTTCCACATGGCGAACCCCTTGAAGAATCACCAGAAGGCGAAATGGAGGAAGCCGCGATGTGCCATGGCTGGCCTCGCCTGGATCGTGTCAGAGGTCGGTTCCGCAACTGACTTTTCCGGAGGAAGATATGATACCGCAGAAGAACTAACCGACCAGGTCGGGAGTGTTGGCTGGACGCGAAAAGAGCGTCAATCCACGTCGCACAACGGCAGGCAAAAATTTGCTCGGCGTTTACATTGCCGTGTTGTGCACCTTCCGAAACGCATAGAAACACTTCCTCAAATCTTCTTCCGTGTACTGCGCCACTATAAGCCCCTCCGCTCGCATTTTGAAGCGGGTTGGTCAAGGGAGAAGCGTTCCTCTGGCTTGGCTAGCGCAGGCGATTTCTCAACCCTTCCACAAATTCCTTTGATATAGGGCCGGGGTGTACTGCGATCAGGGAGAGCATTAGCACGCCGAAGATCGGCGGAATGATGGCCAGTGTTTTGAGAATGCCAAACCCGAAATGCAAAGCGTCAAAGTCCCAATCGCCGCGCACGGCGCCGTTAGGCGCTGAACCCACGCGTTTATGCGGCGTCCCATTTTCAAGTCCTTCCCACAAAGGGTGGGAAAGGCAGTCTCTCGCTCTGGCCTAAATACCGAAGCTTGTACTTTAGCTCCTCTGGTGAGGGGCGACATGTGCGCCGTGGCGGATAACCGTCGCAAAATCGCCTTAGACTCACAACGCCAGAATTAACTCCCCACTGGACGGTTCGTCGGCAACCCTTCCCTTGGGATTGCTTCAAGTTTGCCAATCACTCCGCCCGCTGCGCTGGCCCTGCTCCTTCCATCGTTAAACGTTCACGCCGACGATGATGAGCCACAGGGTCAGCGATATTTTTGCAATACCCGCTGGCAGCATTATGTAGGGAAAGAGATGAGTTCTAATTGCAGGTGTAATAACGTTCGCGAGAATATTGACCAGATAACCCAGCCCTCCAATCGCTAGCAGCAGGCCCATCCACCGGAAGTATGGAGGTGGATCGCTCGGGTCACACTGCCACCTTGCTTCCAGACGGTCGAGTGTTGATCGCCGGAGGCCAGCAGACGGATGGAACCATCCTGGCGACGGTAGAGATTTTCGACCCTGCAACGGGAAGCTTCACGCCAACTGGCAACCTGACAACTGCCCGCGCCCGCCACACCGCAACTTTGCTTGGCAACGGGAAAGTGCTGGTGGCCGGAGGGGCTGGCGCCAGCACGAATCTCGCCAGTACTGAGCTGTTTGATCCTAGTACTGGCACCTTCACGGCCGCTGGGAGTATGACCTCGTCGCGGGTACTCCACACCGCAACCTTGCTCAACAACAACACCGTGCTGGTGACCGGCGGACTGGATGCCAACGCAAACCCATCGGCTAGCGCCGAAGTTTACAACCCGGCTACCGCCACTTTTGCGACTACGGGGAACCTTCCTACGGCCGTTTGGTCTCACACCGCGACCTTACTACCCAACGGACAGGTGCTTGTCGCTGGCGGCATAACAGCCAACGGGATCGTAGTGTCCACGGCAGAAGTCTTCGATCCAATGGTTGGCACTTTTGCGCTCACAGGCAGCATGGTCAGCCCCAGGTGGGAATACACTGCGACGCTGCTCCCAGACGGAACCGTGCTCGTCGTGGGAGGACAGGCTAACGGCGGCCCGCTCTCCTCCGCGGAACTGTACCAGTAGCACGGGCTGAAGCATCGGTCTAAGGAGGAATTATGAAGTTCAAATCAGTCGATCCGATTACGATCAATGTTGTTCTACTCGTCGGGTTGATGCTGGCAACTCCAACGCCGCGCAGCACACTCAATACGAAACCATCGACATCGGCACGTTGGGCGGCCCTGCGGCGTATGGCCCAGGGAATGGGATCGGAAGCCAGCTCCTGAACGATGCGGGAACAGTTGTAGGTGCGGCGAACACGCCTACGCCTGACCCAAACGCACCAAACTGCGTTAATTCCGACTGCTTCCTCAGCCATGCATTTCGATGGACACAGGGAGTGCTCACCGATCTTGGTACGCTTCCGGGCGATAATTTCAGTAGTGCTAACTCGATTAACGCACGCGGTTGGATCGTAGGAGGTTCCACGAATGCAGAAATCGATCCGTTCAATTCAGCGTGCGGTTTTCAACCCCTCTGTCCGCAGTTCCACGGTGTCCTTTGGAAGAATCAGGAGATTATCGATATTGGAACGCTAGGCACGGGGCTTGAGAGCAATACCACTTATGTCACTAATGCAGGCACAGTGGTCGGGTTTTCTACCGTAGACACCTCACCCGATCCCTTCTCTTTTCTGGGTGCGCCCACGCACGCATTTATTTGGCGAAATGGCGTGATGCGAGACTTGGGTACGCTAGGGGGTCCCGATTCATTCGCCGCATTCGGTTGCAACAATCAGCGTGACGATCTGGTTGTTGGATCGTCTCTTCTAGACTCGATCCCCAATGACAATACCGGGTTTCGACACCCGTCGGGCCCGTAGTGCTTCGTGGCAACAAAAGTGCACGCCTCAACCAGAGGCTTAGTGATGGATTGGGCAAGAGATGGAGTCAAGATCGTGCATTCGGATGAACTTGATTTGAATACACCACAGACATCGGGCATGACGCGCGCTGCCGCAATTACACATGCGAGAGCTGGGGCAAGCAAAT
>WNFE01002404.1_pt1 | contig 13787 bp, 7 predicted proteins | sample 5400451 | NCBI WGS metagenome assembly WNFE01 (sample SAMN13153344, study PRJNA577476) | soil metagenome | isolation source: 200 cm saprolite under Douglas fir tree site 2 hole 2 | place: USA:California | collected 2015-04-18 | reverse complement strand
AGAGCAGTGAAGGGTATGCGACGCGCCAGCAATTCCTTGCCGGCCGGGTAGCCGATCCCGGGCGTCGAGTCGGTGCCTTGAAGCTGCGCGGTCAGCTCCGGCCGAATCTGGATTCCGAGATCCTCGCATACTTCGCAGACTGCCGCCCACCGGCTGGCCGAGTCCGAACTGAAGGGTTGCCCCTTTAGAAACGCGATTTTTTCGTGGCCCAGGTTTTTAAGATGTTCGAGCGCCAGGCGCACAGCTTTCTTGTGATCCAATATAATGTTGGTTACGCCGGCTACGAACTGGTGACCCGCCACAGCTACGGTTGGGACGGATGGGGTTTCGGTGACCGAAGTATCGACCGTGATCAGTCCTTCCACGCCGCGCGAAAGAAGCAGTTGCGAGTAGCTGGCCATCAGTCTTGGGTCATGCCGGTGTACCACCGTCAAAAAGAAGAAATTGCGCTGTTGCAGGTAGTGCTCGATTCCGTTGATCACCTGCGAGCCGTAGTCATCGCCGATCTGCGACGCAATCACACCGATCGTAAAAGTTCGCTTTAGTCGCAACGTGCGCGCAAAAAAGTTGGGGCGATAATTCAGTTCGCGTGCGGCTTCCAAAATGCGCTTCTTGGTGTGTCCAGGTATGGATCGGGCTGCCGCCGAATTGTTCAGAGCTGCTGAAACGGTTCCCGCCGTTAAGCCGAGGTGATCAGCGATAGTCTTCAGAGTAACCTTCTGATGCGTTCTCTTCTTTTCCGGCGTTGTCATCCAGAGGTCCTCCAAGGACCTTTTGCGACCGAAGCTTGGTTTCGAAGAAGTTACGGCAAAAAAATCCTTCAAAGGAACTTCTTTTGATTGGAACCCGGCGACTACGCACATCTATTTGCGTCGCAACCGCATATCAGTAGATTCCACCATTTATCATATTTCTGGAGCTTGACTGCCTGGTGGAAAGCTGCAAGTTCATAAAAATAAAGGGTCAGCCTAGTGGGCGCGAAAAAGGCAAAATTCTTGGCCTCTCCCAAAAACCATACTCCCGGATGGCGCGTAGAATAACATTATTTTTCTTAAGAATATCAATATTTTTGCTTGACAACAGGTAGCGCTACAGTGGTATATAGCCGCTAGTACAAAACCACTACTTTTGACGCTCTAGGGGATGGGGTCCTTTTTAGCTGATCTTTTGAATGGGGTGGCGTCGCAAAAATGATGCTCGCGCGGCTGTGTTAGCGCGCGGGATTCAGGCTTGCGATGCTGGGTGAAAATCTTTCTCGAGGTGGAATGGCATGAAGATTCGATTTTTGAATGTAAATGAATCGATATGCAAATCGCGAGCGATCATTTCGCTGCTCGTAGTTCTTACGCTCATTCTCTGTACTTCTGTAGCCGTTCACGCGCAGAACTTCACAGCTTCCATCCGCGGCACGGTTACGGATGAGCAAGGCGCCGCAGTCGCGGGGGCCGATGTCAAGGTTACTAATGCTGACACCCAGTATTCGCGGACTGACAAGACCGACAAGGACGGCAGCTACTCATTTCAGAGCCTTCCGCTCGGTCATTACACTCTGAGTGTGGTAGCCGAAGGCTTCAAAGGCTCCGAGGTGAGGGAGATTGTACTTCACGTCAACGATAGTCTGACTGTAGATGCGAAATTAAAAGTCGGCGCCAAGACCGAAACCATCGAAGTAGTAGCCAGCGCCACGCAGGTCGAGCTCGCTAATGCTGAACTGAGCGGCACGATTGCGGGCGCCCAGATCACCCAATTGCCGTTGAACGGCCGGAGCTTCGCCCAGTTGGTCACCATGGTTCCCGGCGTTGCAACTGATAATGGTTTTACCTACGACAAGAAAGGCGTGAACGGTGGAGCGGACCTTTCCGTCAGCGGTGGTCCTTCCAATGCTAATTTGTGGCTGGTGGATGGCGCCAACAACGTGGACATAGGATCGAATCGCACGCTTCTCGTTTATCCGTCCCTTGACTCGATTGAGGAATTTAAGATCGAACGGAATAGCTACAGCGCCCAACTTGGTGGAGCGGGCGGAGGCGTAATCAGCATCGTCACCAAGTCGGGAACCAACGACTTTCACGGCAGCGCCTATTACTTCGGTCGCAACGACGTGCTGGATTCCTTTGACTCCTCTCTTAAAGCCAGAAGCGCCACGGCCCCGAAGAACAAGATTCGACGGAACGACTTCGGAGGCTCCATTGGAGGCCCGGTAAAGAAAGACAAGATTTTTTTCTTTGTCTCAGAGGAATGGAACCGGCTGATTGAGGGGAGAGTGCAGAGTACTCATGTTCCTACTCCCTCGCAACGCATGGGGGACTTCTCCGATGCGGCATCGGATCCTGCATTCGCCAGCGCCAATACTAGCGGTTGCCTTCTCAAAGGCGGACTCGTCGATCCTAACCCGACAAATCCTGGTGGCGCGTTTACGGCGTCGCCTTCTACCCCAGGCATCATAGACGTAATTCCTGCGGGGCGCTTGAGCCCAGCGGGGACTGCGATTTTGAACACGTATTTTCTGCCGACACTTCCGGCCACCACGAATGGAGCGCCAACGCCCAACTACGGTTGTGGCGTCAACTGGGCTAAATCATTTGGTCAGCCGACCTTTTGGCGTGAAGATGCGTTCCGGGGAGACGTCCGCCTTTCGAAGACGTTAACCCTGATGATGAGATACTCGCAGGATTCTTGGACGTTTGGCCCTTCCGCGGTGGGTAATTCCGGCTGGGGCGCTGATTCTGGAGCTTCGCAGATCCAGGAGCAGTGGAGCCAACCAAGTAAGGTTGCTGTCGGCCGGTTGAGCAAGACTTTCGGCGCGACCGCCGTAAACGATTTCCAATTCTCTTACTCAGCGAACCGCATCAACATCACGCAAACGACTCCGGCTGCACAGCAGCTCAATACGGTCATTCCAACGTTCTTCCCGAATCCGAATCCGACCAGCAATCCGCCGGTTTGGATCAACGGGGGCGGCCTTCCTACAGTTTGGAGCTTTGCTCCCTGGACCAACCGGGAAGACCTCTTCACTTGGCAAGATGACTTTTCCAAGGTCGTGAGGCGCCACACGCTGAAGATGGGCGTTCTTTATAGCCGCAACGCCAAAGATCAGGACGACTTCTCGCAAAAGCAAGGGAACACGTTTGGCCCTGTCGGCTACAATGGCTGCACGACTACCACTCAAGCGGGTTGCACCAACCTTGCCGACTTCACTACTCACTACGGTCCTTCCGATTACATTCTGCAAAACATGGCGGTGAGTTGGGGCGAACAAAACGTCATTTTCAAAAAGCAAGGACGGTGGGAGAACTTCGAACTGTATTTGCAGGACGACTACAAGATTACCAATCGCCTCACTCTGAACCTGGGAGTGCGCTACTCGTATCTACCGAATCCCTACCAGGCAAACGATCAGTTCACCATATTTAACCAGGCGGCATTTAACCCTTCGCTCGGCAACGCCCCTTGCAACGGGTTGTTCTACTCCGCCGGACTGCTAGCCAATCCCTGCCCGGCGCAGTTCGACACGGGCAAAAAGGACGCGCTTGGCAAGGAAATCTTCGTCGCAGGCGGTGGATTGCCGGGACCGAACCGCGCTATACAGAATAACTATAATCGGGCGTTCGCGCCGCGACTCGGTCTGGCCTGGGATCCCACTGGATCGGGGAAGTGGGCGATCCGGTTAGGGTTTGGTCAGTTTTATAACCGTGACGACATCTTCGTTACTGATGGTACGGCTGGCGTAAACCCGCCGTTCATTGCCAGTTTCCGTTCAACCAGCGGTAATGGACGGTTCCTCGACAATACCAATCAGCTTCCTGCCTGTACACCGAACTGCTTCGGCACTGGTCTTGGGAACGCCTCGGTTGGCCAGGACCTCAACGCCCGTGCGCCTTATGTGTTGCAATACAACCTGACCATTCAGCATGAACTGTGGAAAGATACGCGGCTTGAGGTGGGCTACGTCGGCAGCAAGACAAAAAACTGGACGTCCAATTATGATGCCAACGCGGTTGCCCCGGACTCAAGACTGGCTTTTGCGCAGTCCAACGGTACTCCAGCTGCGATTTCACTCTTTAAGCCTTACAGCGTGATCCAGGCCGGCAATATCGGAATGTTTTCGCATCGTGGTAGCGCGCAATATGACTCGCTGCAAACGGCGTTCACCACGCGGTTCCAGCGCAATTCCACCTTCCAGCTGTCGTACACATATTCCAAGACTTTTTCGGACACATCGCTGCATATCAGCAATGGCGCCGGGAATGAGGTCATGGACCCTTTCAATCTTTCGAATAGCTATGGGCCAGCTACCATTAACCGGCCGCACATCCTCGGCGGCGGCTTGGTCTACAATCTGCCCACCTTGCAGAACACGAACAGGTTGATCCGTGGAGCCCTCGGGTCTTGGGAGCTCGGCTCGCTTTTCAACGTATCGAGCGGGTCCTCCTATACACCCGTTATCTCAGGCATATCGAACGTCAACGACCCGTCCGGAATCGGCAACGGTGCAGGCAAGCAGCGGCCCAACTTGGTTCCGGGACAGCCCTGCCGGAATCCCAGCTTTGATAATTTCCAGTGGGTTAATCCAAACCGGTACACAATGAATGGGTTCCAGCTGGGCACGGTCGGGACGGCTCCGATCGGCGACTGCCTCGGGCCACCCACTCGCAGGGTGGACTTGTCGGTGTCGAAGAACTTTCACATCACCGAGCGGATTCGGATGCAATTCCGCATGGACGCTTTCAATCTGTTCAACCACCCGCAATATGGAAGTCTAGGCGACAACCAGGGGTACGTGAATATAGGCTTTAACGCTCCGAACACTGCCGGTAGTCCTGAGTTCTTAGACAAAAATGGCCTGCCGACAACCACTCTGGCGAATGCAGTTTCGATCCAGAACAGTACACCAAATGCCCAAGTCGGGACTGTAGGTACGGCATCGGACCGAAATCGAGAATTCCAGTACTCACTAAGGTTCACCTTCTGATCGTACCGACAACCTGAATCCTTCAGCGTCCCGCCAAGCCCATAAAAGGCTTCGCGGGACGCTCCATTCTTAACCTATTTCCAATCGTTTGTATCGTGCGCAGTCGTTCTAAGCCTCAAAAACTCTTTGGGATACAATCAGACATGCTCCGGACTCGCTCGCCGCGTTTTAGTTCAACACTCTCGGTCTTCCTCCTCATTTTCGTTCTAGCCCCCAGCTCTCATTCGCAGGCCCCGAGCCAGCAACCAGGTATCGTGCGTGTTCCTCTCCCTAAGCTCCCCGCGCCAACCAAGAAAGACCGGAGCAGTTTGCCGCCGGCGCCAGTTTTCAAAGATATCGCTAAACAGGTCGGGCTCACGGTTTCGCACATCGCTGCACCCGAGGCCCACTACGTGATTGACTCGACGAGCGGCGGTGTGGGACTTTTCGATTGCGATGACGATGGCCGTCTGGACGTCGTACTGATCAATGGCTCAACGGTTGAGCGATACCGCGCCGGCGGCGACCCGCTCGTGACGCTGTATCACCAGGAGGCCGACGGCACTTTCAAGGACATCACCAAGGAAGCCGGTTTGACGCGCCGTGGCTGGGGAATGGGCGTAGCCGTTGCAGATTACGACAATGATGGCAAGCTCGATCTATTTGTGACCGGCTTCGGCGGCAGCGCCCTTTACCACGGTCTCGGCAATTGCAAGTTCGAAGATGTCACTGAAAAGGCCGGCGTTGGGGGCAGCGGCTTTATGACCGGGGCCGCGTGGGGCGACTACGACCGCGATGGTTTCGTCGATCTTTATGTCTCCCGCTATTCCCATCTAGACATGAACAACCTCCCGCAGTTTGGGAGTAACAAATTCTGCCGCTTCAAGGGAATTCTGGTGCAGTGCGGCCCCTGGGGCCTGGAAGGTGAAAGCGATTTTCTCTATCACAATCGCGGTGACGGAACCTTTGAAGAAGTTTCCGTCAAAGCCGGCGTGCATGATGAAATCGGCTACTACGGCCTTGGCGTCATGTGGGTGGATTACGACGACGATGGCTGGCCCGATCTACTTGTCGCTAACGACTCTGTCCCGAATTATCTTTATCACAACAATCACGACGGCACCTTCACCGACATGGGAATGCTCACCGGCGTGGCCCTTAGCGGCGAAGGGATGGAGCTCGGCAATATGGGTGTCGATTGGGGCGATTATGACCACAGTGGGCGCCTGAGCTTCTTTGTTACCCACTTTGAAGAGCAGCCCAACTCGCTCTATCGCAATATGGGTCCGCAGGGTTTTGACGACGTCAGTTGGACCTCCGGTGTCGGCCAGCCCAGCTATCCTTACGTTGGTTGGGGCACGGCCTTCTTTGACATGGACAACGACACCTGGCTCGACATTCTCGTCGCTAACGGCCACGTTTATCCCCAGATTGACACTCTGGAAACCGGGCCGCGATTTCGCGAGCCGCTGCTGCTGCATCGTAACAATCGTGACGGCACCTTCGACGAAGTCTCGAAGCAAGCAGGCCTTCAGGAATTGGCCTTGAAGTCCCGTCGCGGGGCGGCGTTCGGCGATGTTTTTAACACCGGCAATGTCGACGTTCTTCTGCTGAATGTCGGCGAGCCACCCTCTCTTTTGAAGAATATGAACGCGAATGGTTTTCATCGCGTATTGTTCAAGCTCATCGGCACGAAGAGTAACCGCGCGGCGATCGGAGCCCGAGTCACGATTCGCGCGGCAGGTGTCAAACAGTTCAGTGAGGTTCGTGGCGGCGGAAGCTATCTCTCGCAAAACGATTTGCGGCTTCACTTCGGTTTGGGCACGGCGAAGAAAATGGAATCGGTCGAAATTCGCTGGCCCAGCGGCAAAGTGGAAACCCTGGAAAACGTAGCTGCGGACGCCATTTATACGATTGTTGAAGGAGCGGGAATCCGCGATAGCAAGGCTTTGCCGCCGCCAATCGGTGGAGCGACAAACGGTGCTCACTAAGGTTCAGGCCGAGCGTGCCTGCAGCGAGGGGGACGTTTCATTGCCGCTCTCTGGTGGCCGCGCTTCGTCTCGCCCCTTACCATTCTGGGGTAGCCATCGATCGCTGAGTTACTGTCCCAGGGCGGCACTTCTCTTTGCTTGTTCCGCATTTTTCGGCGCGGCAATCCAGCCTGCCGATGACCCGGGCGCTGTCCTCAAGCGCAATTTCGAATCCGCCAAATCCGCTCTCGCTGCCGGAGACTTCTCCGGAGCCGAACGTGACTTCAAGCAAACCATCGCTCTGGGTCTTCGGCAGCTCGGTAATCTTTCCGTTTCCGAGGCCCGCTATGATGAAGCTGCGCGCGAACTTGACGAAGCGCTCAAGTTCGCCCCAGATGATGCTGACACTATGGCTGATGCCGCGATTGCTACATTTCGTGCCGGAGACGTGAAGAAAGCCCGGCAACTCGCGCAGTCTGTCGTCGCCGCTAACCCACGTCACGCGCGTGCGCAGAATGTGCTTGGGCGAATCGACCTCTACCGCGGAGATTTTGATGCTGCCATCCGCGAGCTGCAGGCCTCCGTCGCCGTGGACGAAGATTTTGAGACTTCCTACTTTCTTGGAATTGCTTACCTGAAAGCCAAACGTCTTTCCGATGCGCAGCAATGGTTCCGGCATTTGCAGGACACCATGGGAGATTCCGGCGCTCTGCGCGTGCTCATAGGCCGCGCGTATTCCATTGGCCATTTTCCGGAGCCCGCCGTAGCCGAATTTCGTAAAGCCATCCAACTCGAACCAAAATATCCGCGCGCTCACGCTCTGCTGGGCTACGCCATCCTCGAATTCCGCGGTGATGAAGCTTATCCGCAAGCCCGCCTGGAATTCGAACGCGAATTGAAACTCCATCCGGACGATTACAATGCGCTGCTGCTCCTGGGGCTTTCCGCCGTCGCGCTGCGCGATTTTCCCGCTGCCGAGGCCGCTCTCGTGCATGCGAGCCGCTTACGTCCCAAGGAATCGTTCGCCTATCTCTATCTCGGTGAAACCTACAGTGAAACGAAGCGTCTCGCGCAGGCCGTCGAGGTTCTTGAAAAATACATCCGGCTGGTGCCCGATCCGGAGAGTGTCCCTCGTGACGTCAGCCGGGCATACTATTTGCTCGGCCAGAATTTACGACGGCTTGGCCGCGTGGAGGAAGCCCAGAAAGCACTCGCGAATTCACAGCGCTATCGCGAAGCGAAGTTTCGCTACGACGCCCAGCACATTTTCGACGAGCCCAAAGTTCCTGCTGACGGCGACAGCCGCTCCTCCGATCGCATCGCCAGCCTGCTCGAATCGGGCGGCGAGGACCAAAAGAAATCCGCAGAAGCGATAGCACAGGGAGCCGTGCCGGAAACTCCAGCCGTTCGGCCGCAACCAACAGTTCCACAAGCCAAAGAATCCAAGGCCTTGCGCGCGTATCACCAGTTTGCTTCGGAAGTTCTTGCCAGCTCATATAACGACCTGGGCGTCATGCGCGCAAAAGAATCGAAATTTGCCGAAGCCTCCGAATTTTTTAAACAAGCTGCCGCGTGGAACCCTAGCCTGCCTGGCCTGGATCGCAACTGGGGTTTTGCCAGCTTCAAAGCGGAGCAATATACCCAAGCCGTTCCACCGCTGGAACGATGCCTTGCTGCGCATCCGGATGACGCGTTTGTTCGGCAGCTCTTGGGATTGAGTTATTTTATTGAAGAGAAGTATCCCAAGACGGTCGAGGTGCTGCAGCCTTTTTCTAAAAACCCACCGGATGATCCCGGTCTGTTGTTTGCGTGGGGAACGGCGTTAGTCCGCACCCGTCAATCGGAGGCGGCTGGCGATATTTTTCGCCGGCTGCTCTTGCAAAACGCAAATAATGCGTCGGTGCATTTTCTGCTCGGCCAGGCTTACGCGCAACAGGAAGACTACGCGAATGCTAGCAGCGAGTTGAAAAGTGCACTACAGCTAGATCCTCATCTTCCGGAAGCACACTATTACGCGGGCCTGGTGTACCTTCATCAGAGTCAGTTCGAAGCGGCGGCTGGGGAGTTTCGCTCCGAACTCGAACTCAGGCCCGAAGACCTCATGGCTGCATACCATCTTGGTTACGCACTCTTGGTGGAAGGGCAGCTCCCGCAGGCCGTCACTGTATTGCACAGGGTTGTTGAGGTGAAACCCGATTACGAGCCTGCGCAGTTTGAACTTGGACGCGCTTTATTGCAACAGGGCGACGCCTCTGAAGCTGTCCAGCATTTGGAGATCGCAACCAGGCTGGCGCCTGAGCATGATGCTGCCTTTTTCCAATTGAGCCAAGGTTACCGCCGGGCCGGTCGTATTCCCGAAGCGACGAGCACGCTCGCGCAGTACCAGCGCCTCATTGAGGCCAATCGGATGAAAAAGCGCGAGAGTCTCGAAATCGAAAAGCCTTAATTAAAATCTACCAGTCTCTTTCGAACGCGCTTCTTCGGGTCGAAAGCCGACGCCATTCCACGATACAATTGAGGGCTATGATTTCTATCAATAATATATCTATGCGGTATGGCGCCCGGGTGCTGTTTGATGACGTCACGACGACGTTTATGGCCGGGCGGCGGTATGCGATCACCGGGCCGAACGGCGCGGGCAAATCGACTTTGATGAAGATTCTGACCGGTGAAATCGAACCCACCAAGGGCAACGTGTCGCGGCCGAAAAAAATCGGAGTGTTACGGCAGGACCAGTTCGCGTTTGATGATTTTCGTGTCATCGACACAGTGATCATGGGGTACGCGGCGCTATGGGCGGTTTTGCAAGAGAGGGAAATGTTGTATGCGAAGCCGCACGATGAGCTGACCGACGCGGATGGCATGCGCCTGGGCGAACTGGAAGGCATTGTCGGCGAAGAAGGCGGTTATACAGCCGAAGCGGACGCGGCAATTTTGCTGGACGGATTGGACGTGCCGTCGGAGCTACACGAACGCAAGATGAGCGAGCTGCAGGGCGGGCAAAAGGTGCGCGTGCTGCTGGCGCAGGCGTTGTTCGGAACTCCGGCCGCGTTGCTCCTGGACGAGCCTACCAATTATTTGGACTTGGATTCAGTGCATTGGCTGCAAGATTATTTGAATGCTTATGAAGGCGTGCTGATCGTGATTTCGCACGACCGCCACTTCTTGAACAGTGTTTGCACGCACGTTGCGGACATCGATTACGAGTCGGTGCTGATGTATGTTGGCGGGTACGACGACATGGTGATGGCCAAGACCTCAGTGCGTTCGCGGATTGAATCGGAAAACGCGCAGCGCGAAAAGAAAATTGAGAGGTTGCAAGACTTCATCGCTCGCTTTGGAGCAGGCACGCGATCCGCGCAAGCTACTTCTAGAAAGAAGGAGATCGAGCGGCTGCAGACCACGGTGCTGGCGCGCTCGAACATCGCTCGACCCTACATTAATTTTGTTATGAAGAAGCCCTCGGGGCGGCATCCACTGGAATTCAAGACCCTGCGCAAATCCTACGGAGATTTGAAAGTGATCGATGGATTCTCGGCAAATCTGGAACGTGGGGAAAAGATTGCTTTGCTTGGCCGAAACGGCGCGGGCAAGACAACTTTAATTCGGTCGTTGATTAGAAACGCGCCTGGATTTATTGACGAACCAGATCGGCACTTTGGCGTGGATGGCGGTACGGTGCGCTGGGGGCATGAAGTTGCCGTCGGTTATTTTGGCCAGGAGCACACGCTGGAAAAAGATAACGAGCTCACGGTAATCGAATGGCTGGCGCAGTGGGACACTCTGGCCGGTCAGCAGGAGTTGCGCGGACTACTGGGACAAATGCTCTTCAGCGGCGACGATGTAACCAAGCCGATTCGCGCGCTTTCTGGAGGCGAAACGGCGCGCATTCTGTTTTGCCGTTTGATGCTGCAGAAACCGAATTTTCTGGTGTTCGACGAACCCACCAACCACCTGGATTTGGAATCCATCAACGCGCTAAACATTTCGTTGCAGAAATTCGAAGGCACGGTGTTGCTGGTGACCCACGACCACGATGTGATCGACGAGGTGGCTACGCGCCTGTGGTATTTCGATCACGGCCACATCGAGGATTTCAAGGGACCGTACGAGGACTTTCTGCTGCAGCAGCAACGCAAGGCGGCGCTGGCTACCGCGCGCCGATAGCACTTGTATGCTCTGGCCCTGGTGAACTCTTGAATCTGCCCGCGACCGATAAGTGCTTACGCGCGTTCTCTTTGTTTTTGTTGTCCGCTCAGGTGACTTTGGCGCAGGAGTCACATCCGAAGCCGCCGCCTCCTCCTCCCGGCGCAAAGGCCGTGAAATGTGCCAGCCGCGAAGTTCCGCAGTTCACCGATATCACCAGTAAAACCGGAATTCATTTCGATCACGTTTCTTCGAGCGACAGCAAGTACGTTGTTGAATCCATGAGCGGCGGTGTTCTGCTGATCGATTACGATCGCGATGGCTACCCGGATATTTACTTCACGAACGCGCCGACCGTAGACATGGCGATTAAGGGACAAGCAGCCCGCGGCGCGCTGTATCACAACAATCATGACGGAACTTTTACCGACGTAACCGAAAAAGCCGGGCTTGCCACGCCATGTTTCGCGATGGGCGGAGCGGTGGGCGACTACAACAACGACGGCTGGCCCGATATTTATTTGACCTGCCTGGGTGGAAACAAACTTTTCAAAAATAACGGCGACGGCACTTTCAGTGATGTGACCAGGCAGGCTGGCATCGCCGACGGGCGCTGGTCCACCGGCGCGGCGTTCGGCGATTATGACGGCGACGGCAATCTCGATCTGATGGTCACCAACTACGTGGATTTCCACCTGAACGATTTGCCGGGATTTGGCACCGCGCCGAACTGCAAGTATCGCGGGATCGACGTGCAATGCGGGCCGCGCGGATTGAAAGGCGCCGGCGATGCGTTGTTTCACAACAACGGCGACGGAACGTTCACCGACGTTTCGAAGGCAGCGGGTGTGGACGATCCCAATGGCTATTACGGGATGTCGGTAATTTTTTGCGATTTTAATAATACTGGGCGGCCGGATATTTATGTTGCGAACGATTCGACGCCAAAGTTTTTGCACAAGAACCTTGGCAACGGCAAATTTCAAGAGATCGGCCTGGAATCAGGCACCGCAGTGAGTGAAGACGGTTCGGAACAGGCTTCCATGGGCATTGCCGTCGGCGACTATCTGCATACCGGATTGCAATCGTTGTACGTCACCAATTTTTCCGATGAATACAGCAATCTGTTTCGCAATGACGGCGAGTGGAATTTTTCCGACGTCTCATACAAATCGGGAGTAGCGCTGCCGTCACTGCCGTATGTGAAGTGGGGAACGGCGTTTTTTGACGCCGACAACGACGGCTGGCTCGATCTGATCGTCGTAGGCGGCCACGTGTATCCACAAGTGGATACTCTGCCATCCGGCGCGCGCTACAAAGAACCCAAAGTGCTGCAGCTGAATCAGAAGGATGGGACGTTTTGCGACGCCAGTGATCAAGCTGGGCCAGACTTGCGGATTCCTCGGGTATCGCGCGGAGTCGCGGCAGGCGATCTTTTCAATGATGGCAATGTGGACCTGGTCATTGAAGACTTGGCGGGCTCGCCGATGATTTTGCGGAACAACGGAATCGCGGGAAGACATTGGGTGAGTTTTGAACTACAAGGCACAAAGAGCAACCGAATGGCGATTGGCGCGCGATTGAGGATTGTTGCCGGCGGTTTGACGCAAACCGAAGAGATTCACAGTGGAGGGAGTTATCTTTCGCAGAACGATTTGCGAGTGCATTTCGGATTGAACACCGCGAAGAAAATCGATAGCCTGGAAATTCGTTGGCCTTCCGGGAAAATCGAGACGTTGAAGAATCTGGATGTTGATAAATTTTATTCAGTGCTGGAAGGGCAGGGAATTGTGCCTGCGGAGAAGATTCGTCCAGCGCCCGCGCTGGCTGCCAAGCCCTGATAATCGAAGAGAGATTCCTCGCTGCGCTCGGAATGACGGCGTTTTGTTCGGCGCTAACAATTATTAGCTTTTCTTTTCTTCTGGCTTTGCTTCCGCTGCTTTTGGTTCGGCTGGTTTTGCTTCTGGATGCCTTACTTCGCCGTAGCGTGCGGCGAGCCAGGCGCGAACTTCGGAGGGGTAATATTTGAATGGGCCGTTGCCGCCGCGATAAGCGATCTTGCCGTTTTCATCAATGATGTAGAGGCGTTCCGGCCACGCGGCATAGGCGTCGTTGGCGGCGTTATTCATGTCATCGACGCCGAAGGGAACAGGATACTTGTAACGTTTCGTAAAATCGTTGGCGATGGCCAGGCGGTCAGAGAGATTGCGCGGCTGCGCGTAGCAAACGTCGTCTTTGATGTTGGATTTCATCTGCCACTCGTCGGTGGGATGGGCTTCGCGAACGTATACGGTCAGAAAATCAGCGCGATCCTTGTAATCATTGAAAATGCTCACGATGTCGCCGACCTGGCGACGGAACGGCGGTCAAGTGAAGCTGCCGAAAACCAGCACCAGAGGCTTCCCGTTAGCGCGTTCGCGAATGTGAAACGTGTCGGCGCCATTGAGCGCAAAAAGTTTGGCGTCGGGCGCGCCGTCGCCGGGCTTCAGGTTGCCGCGATGCATATGCGGGAGGGCGAAGCGCACCATGTACAAAGCGTCTTTGGGACCGCCGGCCATCACCGAAAGCGCCACAAAGGCGATGACGAGCAACGCACCCAGGCTGATGCCAATCCACATGGAGATTTTCTTCACCTTCGCGAATCCTCGCCAAACAAACTCAAATAAACAAAACTTGCGCTAGAAAATATCAGCCTCATCCCGCCCCGGACATAGTGCTTT
>WNFE01003715.1_pt1 | contig 13791 bp, 10 predicted proteins | sample 5400451 | NCBI WGS metagenome assembly WNFE01 (sample SAMN13153344, study PRJNA577476) | soil metagenome | isolation source: 200 cm saprolite under Douglas fir tree site 2 hole 2 | place: USA:California | collected 2015-04-18 | reverse complement strand
AGGTGAAGAGATGCGCCGTCTGCTGGCTGAGCGCTTCTCTGAGCTGCGTGGGTATCTGCCGGAAAACGAACAACTCAATCAATATGCACAGCAGGTATCTGATCGTGTCTCACAAACGGGGAGCAACTTGAAAGACTATGCCCAACAGGCCGTATCAAAGGTGAAGGAGACTGGAAATACTCTAGGTGACCTGGCTCAAAAGGCTACCTCTGATGTGAAGCAGACGGGTCAGGATGTTGCTGATACGACAAAGCAAACGGCACAATCCGCGAAGCAAAGCGCACAAAGAGGAACAGGCGCCTAAGATAGCTTCTGCTTTTTTAATTTTGCTGTCTTCGTAAATATTCAGAGCTTCTCACCGCCTGCGGCGGCTCCCCCAGGTCTGGAGGGGGTGCGGGCTTGGCCGCCGCAGGCGGCCAAGCCCGCACCCCCTCCAGACCCCTGGCGAACTGCCGTAGGCAGTGAGAAGTCAAGCAGAGGGGAGAGCTGCATAGTTACTTGTCTCTTTAATATTTGTAAAAGTGTTGGCGAGTTTCCTCTTCCTGGGTTTTATCTTTGAAGAACGCAACTTCGTTGCGTTTGACTGCTATATAAGATTTAGCCAGCAGAGGGCCAAGGGCTTCCTTCAATATATCGTCGCGTTCAAGTTCGTCCAGAGCTTCATCAAGTGAGGTGGGTAGGCGATGGATTCCGAGTCTCTCACGTTCCTCGTCACTATAGTTACCGGGATCGATCTCTTGCGGCTCACCCGGATCTATTTTGTTCTGAATGCCATCTAAACCAGCCGCGAACAATGCTCCAAGTGCAAGATACGGATTGCCGCTATGATCGGAGGGTTTGAACTCCAGGTTGATTGATTCGACCTCGCGACCCCAGAACGCTGATGGGACGCGGATCGCTCCCTCACGATTATCGAAACCGTATGCTGCATAAGCAGAACTCCAGAAATGTGGAAGAAGGCGGTGGTAGGAGTTTGGGCTGCCACAAGTTATTGCCACCAGCGCTCGAATATGGCGTAATACGCCGCCGATGAAGTATTTACCAAGCTGACTCAGGCCGCCACGCTGAGTTGCATCATGAAACAAGTTTTTACCTGCTTGTTCGGTTCCATTGTTTCCCCACAGGCTGAAGTGAATGTGCGCACCACTACCGGCCTGGTCGGGAAAAGGTTTGGGGGCAAAGGAAGCGAGTAAGTCGAAGGTCCGTGCTACACCACGTACTGTCTCACGTACAAGGCAGACATTATCAGCAGCCCTCAATACATCAGCATGGTGAATAGAGAGTTCCTGCTGTGCTGGACCAAGTTCTGTGTGGAACAGCTCGATGGAGACCCCTTCGGACTCTAATGCTTCCAGGATAGCATCTATGACTTCGGCCTGGTCATCCAGACCGATGCTGCTGTAGCAAGGGCTATGGTCTGCTGGCACGTATTTACCATTTTCTTCACGAGCGAGATAAAATTCGTGCTCTATGGCCGCTTCAGCACGCATGCCACGTGCGGCCAGGCGCGCAACCATTCGCTTGAGGAAAGTGCGTGGGCATGCTTCCCAGGGTTTGCCATCCAAAAGGATCATATCGCACATCATGCTGCCGCTGCCTGGAGCATAAGGCAGAATCACGAAGGAATTTGAATCGGGTATAAGGCGAAATTCTCCAACCGGTCCCATGCCATCGACCGAAGCAAGTGTCTCGACTCCAGTAAAGGCTTGCATTGCCAGTGTCTGGCCAATACCTTCGTGGATACGTGTAGGGAGCTTACTGGCATGGGTGGCCTTCCCGCGAATAATTCCACCATTGTCGCAATACAAAAAACGCACAAGTCGAAGATTGGCCTCGCGGGCCTGTCGCACGACATCTTGAGTATTCATGGCGCTGTCTTCTCCTATTCTGCATTCAAATGAGAGATGTATCCTTAGTGGTACATTCGCTAATTCCTGGGGAGACCGTAGGTGCCGATGTATCGGCCATGGTTCTCATCCACGAATTTCCCGAACGCACCACTTAGGGTTGCATGTAAGGTAATAGGAAGAGTACTGCTATATGGTTGTCTGGGTAGTATAGCAAAGAGCACATGATAAAACAAGAATCGAAGTGAAGGTTTAGGGTTAACCTTTTGTCATACACTCACGCGCAAACATCCTTACCGACTCCAATTGGGCTGCATCTGGCATGTAGATAATAATTTCCTGCGCCCCAGCTTGTTCAATCTCCGCTAAACGCTGCCTGATGATACCTGGTGTGCCGACGAGCGCCTGTTCACGAATGCGGCTTGAGGGAATATTACGCAGGAAAGGCTTACTTTTAGCAACAGCTTCCTCATTCGTCTCTGCGATGGAACAATTGAATAGCACGGTGCGCCAGATTGTATTATAGTCGCGTCCAACATCATCGCAATGTTTTTTGATGATAGAAAACTTGCGTTCGAGCCCCTCATTATCGAGGTGGCCGATATTGCAGGCATCTGCGTACTGTGCTACGAGTTTAAGCGTGACCTGCTCTCCTCCTCCACCAATTAGCAAGGGGATGTGCGGTTTCTGTACTCCTTTGGGTTGGTTGATTGCGCCATGCACCTGGTGATATTTTCCCTCATAAACTGCCTCGTCATCGCTCCACATTTTCAGGATAATCTGCACTGCATCTCGCAATTGGCGGAGACGTGTTGGCCCATCGGGAAAATCGTAGCCGAAGGCTAGAAATTCATGCTCATACCAGCCTGCGCCGATACCGAAATTGAGACGTCCATGACTGAGTGTGTCCACGGTGCTTGCCATCTTCGCCAGGAGTGCGGGGTTGCGATAGCCGTTGCAAGTAACTATCTGTCCGATACGAACGCGATTCGTATCGCGGGCAAGCGCGGCGGTACTTGTCCAGCACTCAAAGGTGACTTCTTGCATGGGGGTAGGGACGGTGTGGAAATGGTCGTATAGCCAGATCGAATCAAAACCCAGCGCCTCTGCTTCCTGCGCGACGCGGGTCATCGTCTCGTATGCCTCGACCGGGTCGGATATACCAACGAGGTCCATACGCCAGCCTTGCGGAACGATTAAGCCAAATTTCAATGTCATGTGTACTAACTCTTTCTATATGGTAAATCGAGAAAAGATACAGGCTTCTTCCTTTATTAGGTTACACGAAAGAGGAAGTCGTCAAGTCAAAGAGGCGCTTGCCACCTGATCAAAGAAGCGAATAAGTTTACCCTCATCCAAACCAACTAAGGAAAGGTATGTTAATGTGAAATTACAGCGTTGTGCGAACGTAGTATAACACAGAGTAAGTATCATCCATGTTAGTGTTGATAAAAAGTATTTTCTGCCCCTCACAGATGAGTTATCATACGCTGACACTCAGGTAGCCATGGTGGCATATCTGGAAGGAGTCGTTGAGTGCTCCGCAAAGATCGGGTACTTGAGACATTACGATCCTTGTGCGCACAGCGACCAGCACAAAGTAGTGTATTGCGTCGTCATATAGGCTTCAGCGCGGAAGAAGTAGCGGAACATGCCGAGATAGATCGTACCAATGCCAGCCGAGACCTCAACCTGCTGGCTCAAGAAGGGATCGTCGAACGTATCCCAGGGCGTCCTGTGTTATTCGTCGTCAAAACAGTTTCCATAGTAGCAGGACACTTGAAAGAGAATGGTGGAAATGGGAAGTGGCGTAATATGCTGCCAGAGATGCCAGAGGCTGACAATAATAAAGAAGTTAGAACTGGACGCACAATGACTTCCTTACAGGTGACGAAGGAACCCGGCAAACCCTTTGCTGTTGAGGCTTCTATACAGGTTGGTGCAATTGTCACCAGTTTTGATACATTGATTGGTAGCAACGAGGGACTGAAGGTCGCCGTCCAGCAGGCGAAGGCGGCAATGCTCTATCCCCCGCGTGGTTTACATACATTACTATGTGGACCTAGTGGTGTTGGAAAAACCACTTTTGCGCGTCTGATGCATTCCTTTGCGGTCGAACTCAAAGCATTGCCTCCTGATGCCCCGTTCATCAGCTTCAATTGCGCCGATTATGCGAGCAATCCACAACTCCTGATGGCACACCTTTTTGGCGTTGAGCGGGGGGCATATACAGGCGCCGATCGTGATCGCAAAGGCCTGGTGGAGCAAGCTGATCGAGGCATTCTCTTTCTTGACGAGGTACATCGCCTGCCACCGGATGGTCAGGAGATGCTTTTCTACCTGATGGACCGCGAGCGATTTCGGCGTTTGGGCGATGTCCAAGAACGTAGATCATCATTACTTCTACTTGCTGCAACAACTGAAGATCCTGCAACGGCACTTTTGCCAACCTTCAGGCGGCGTATTCCAATGACAATCGCTTTACCGGGATTCCAAGAACGTACAGCGATGGAGCGATACGAACTGCTGCGGGCTTTTTTTACCACCGAATGCAGCAGTATCGGTACGAATATTCATGTTGCGCCAGAGGTGCTCCGAGCGCTGCTTCTTTATGAGTGCCCAGGGAATATCGGTCAATTGCGTACCGACGTGCAATTGACCTGTGCCAGGGCTTATCTTGAGTATCGTACCAGCGATCTGCCTGAGCTAAAGGTACACCTGGGTGTTTTACCGGATCATGTACGACGGGGTTTACTACGTACTGCCGAATTACATCGTGACCTGGATCCAATACTCAATGTATTGGAGGCGACGCATGTCTTCACACCATCCGGCCTAAGCCTTGATAATCTACCTGAGTCTGCGCAGGATCTTTACGATACGATCAACAGTGATTTGAACAGGCTGCGCAGGAGCGGGTTGCCGGAAAGTGAAATTAACAGGCTTTTGCACCTGAATATCCAGAGCCATTTTCAGCGTTTTGCTGATAAAGTTATACAAGAGCGACAGGGGTCAGTATCTAATCTGATAGATGAACGTATTGCGTCTATCAGCCGGCAAATCGTGCAATATGCGCAGGAGCAACTGGGACGAGTTTTTCCAGAAAAACTGGAGCTAGTACTGGCTATGCATCTGACCAGTACGCTCGAGCATCTTGCGCAGGGTCGCCAAATCGCTGAATTAGCGATTCAGTCTGTCCGGCGTACCTACCCAATGGAGTACGAGGTTGCGAGTGCAGCCCTGTTACAATTTCGTGCATCACTAGGGGTTTCCCTACCAAAGAGTGAAACCGATGTACTTGCAGTTTTGCTGGCGGATGCCGATGCTCTTTTGAGTAGCGAACAGTCAACTGTGGGAATAGTAGTAGCTGCACATGGACATGGAATCGCCGCGGGTCTTGCGGAACTGGCGAATACCCTGGTGGGGGTGAACTTTGTACGCTGGGTGGAACTCACATTGGAGCAGTCACCAGAGGAATTACTCGGACAGGTGATACGCTGGGTACGTGCTGCGGACCAGGGGAGCGGAGTTCTGCTGCTGGTTGATTTTACCTCTCTGCTTTCGTTGGGAGAAATGGTCACGCGACAGACTGGCGTGCCAGTGCGAACCGTAGCGGGTGTCTCCGCACCGCTCGTGGTGGAAGCGGTGCGGAGGGCTCAGGGGTCGAGGCACCTGACGCTCGATCAACTAGCTGCCAGCCTAACTTTGCAGCGTTCCATGGATGGGAGGAACACGAGTGAGTTGGTAGAAGTAGGTGAGCCAGGATCAGTATATGCCCCCTCTAGAGATTTGTTCGGTGAAAGCCATACTGGTTTTAAAACTGGCCAGATCCCGCGTGTTATTCTCTCAGTCTGTTTGACGGGCTTTGGGAGCGCAGCTAAGATAGCGGAGTTGATTGAAGAACATCTATCAGGCCTGCATGAGCAAGGGGTGGAGATTATTTGCATGGATATCAGTCTTTCCAGTAAAACTGAGACTGAAGTGCAACGCCTGGTAGGGAACCGACACGTTGTGGCGGTTGTGGGAACCATAAATCCGCACCTGGAGAGTTATCCTTTTATTGCGCTCACCGATTTTCTCTTCGGTGATGGCGTGACCCGGCTACGGACTCTGTTAGGTGGCACGCTGATTGACCCGGCTCTGCTCCAGCCGACTTCTGTAGATTCAGATACATCCTTCCCATCTTTGTTTGCCGGACAGCCATCGTTTGCAGCGGGTAAAACGCTCAAATTTACTCAGCGGGCTGATCTCATGCGTGAAATTTCGTACACACTCAGTCAACGCCTCATTTTCCTTAATCCTGTGCGTGTAATGCCATTGATTGAGCGCATGATTGAATTGATCGAGGTGGAGGTAGGCGAGACTTTTGAGATCGAGGTATTGGCGGGGCTAACATTGCACCTGGCCTGCATATTAGAACGTGGTGCGCATTCAAAGGGGATGTTTGTTAGCGAGACAGTACGCAACCAGGTTGAGCAACAGTTCTCTCGGGAGCTGAGTATATGTCGACGGGCTCTGCAAATTCTCGGTGCGCAAATAGCGCGTCCTCTCCCTGATGAAGAGGCCTACAACATAGTTGGTATCCTCAGGCAAGTGGATATTTTCGTGGTTGAGGGCAAATAGGTATAGGTGCAGGGTTGGAAGTGTGTTAAGTGTGTAGCACACATTTTGGCATGATTATTGCTACCTATATTTATAGGCCCAGCGAGTTTCGCATCTGAGCTATTGGTGTATAGCATTGCAAAAGACGAGACTTGTGGGGGGAGTAGCAATTGATATGATACGGGTTCTGATTGTTTGTAGTTGGGGAATGTCGACCAGTCTACTAGTTGACAGTTTGCTTGCAGCAGCCAGAGAGTCCAGGCTTGAGTTGGCTGTAGAGGCATTAAGTGCGGGTGAATATGCAGCCAGGGTCGAAGAGTGCGATGTTGTACTTATCGCGCCGCAGATTCGCCATTTACGTAAGAGTATTGAGAAACTTGCGAACTCGGCGAGCAAACCTGTGGCTTTAATTGAGCCATATCACTATGCGACGATGAATGGAAAAGCCGTGCTTGGGCAGGTATTTTCACTATTAGAGGGTACGCGGGAAGGAAACAAGGAAACGTGAGTGTAATGATTGAGCGCAGCAGCGCCTGGTTTGAACGCTATCTCGTCCCCCCACTCGGGGCACTGGCGAGTATCGTGTATTTACAGGCCGTGCGCGATGCATTCATTATTTTTACATTGCCGCTCATTCTCGCGGGTAGTCTCTTTTTAATTGTGGCGAATCCGCCCATTCCAGCACTAGCTGCATGGATAGCGCCATATCAACAAGCCATTCTCGTACCATTCCAGCTCTCATTTGGGTTAATGGCACTCTTTCTTGCCTTTGGTGTAGCGTACAGCCTGGCTCAATATCGGCGTACCGAAGCAGTGCAGCCAGGTGTGCTGGCTATGGTACTGTTCCTGATTGCAAGTGTGCCCATTGGTAATCTGACAAACCTGAGCCTGGGTGAGATCTTGCCATATCTAGGTGGGCAGGGCTTGTTAGTCGGTATCCTGATAGGGATATTGACAACCGAGGTCGTACGTAGATTTCGGGGTTCACGCTTTACAATTCGACTACCTAAGAGTGTGCCATCAAATGTTACACGCGCTTTTGAAGCACTTGTACCGGCATTATTGCTCATAACACTGATCTGGGCGCTTGAATGGTTTGTTAGTTCGCATACCTTCGTTGGATCGGATGGAAGGCTTCAGCAGATGACGCTGCCGATCGTGCTTATGCGGGTCTTTCAACCGTTGGTAGTTGTACAGGATAGTTACCCGGCGGCACTGCTGGAGATCATACTGATGATGTTACTGTGGTCCGTCGGAATACACGGGATGAACGTGGTGACGGCGATTGCGCTCCCGTTCTGGTTGAGCACATTAACAGCGAACGCGACGGCTGGCGGTCATGGGATTGTGACCGAACCGTTCTTCCATATTTTCGCTCATCTTGGTGGCTCTGGCGCAACGTGGCCACTGGTAATTTACATGTTGAGGTCGCGTTCAGCCCAGTTGCGTACTGTAGGTAAGGTAGCATTAGGACCGGCGGTTTTTAACATTAATGAACCTGTGACATTTGGCGTCCCAATGGCGCTTAATCCAATAATGATGATTCCCTTTGTGCTGGCACCAGTCATAATTGTCACGATTAACTACATTGCATTTTCTATCGGGCTGGTGCATGTACCCGTAGTTTTGCAACCATTTACAGTTCCCATCGGGATCAGTGGCTTCGTTGCAACTGGCGGTGACTTCAGAGGAAGTCTCTTGCAGTTCTTCGATTTCGCTGTCTCCGCTCTTCTATACTATCCTTTTTTCAAGGCCTGGGAGCGCATACTTGTAGCGCGTGAAGAGGCCGCAGTCCAAACAACAGAGGAAAGTCGGACGCGAACGCCAGTTGGGGTTCGCTGATGCTCCTCATCTTGATGACTGGTTTTAAGCCAGAAAGGAGGCATTATTAGCGAAACAGTTACAAGAAAAGACTTTGTTTTCGGTCAACTCTTGAATTGTTCAGGTTTTGGGACATTTGAGAAATACATACCTTTCATGTTACGGTATTTCAATCTGGAAAGCCGGAGATGGAAGGTGGAGCGTGAAAGGAAGGACTTAGGATGAAATTATTTGGTAAACGAGGCAGAATGTTTTCTGTGATGACAGGCATTCTTGTACTCTCTATGCTGCTTGCAGCTTGTGGCAGTGCCAATACAGGCGGTACTAGTGGTGGTGGTACCACTCCTCCCGCTAGCGCCAATAATGGCAAAGGGTGTAAAAAGGTAGGGGTGCTGTTGCCAGAGACGGCTACCTCGGCTCGTTGGGATGGACAAGACAGGCCACTCTTGCAGAAGGATATCCCCCAGGTACTGTCTGGCGCAACCGTAGACTACAACAATGCCCAGGGCAATGCTGATCTCCAGCAGACTCAGGCTCAGGCAGATCTAACGAACGGAGATTGTATCCTGGTGCTTGCTCCATCCGACAGTATCAAGGCGGCTGCGATCGTGGCGGCGGCGAAAGCGAAGAGCGTGCCTGTAATTTCCTATGACCGCCTGACTTATAGCAACGACCTCAACTTCTATGTCTCCTTCGACAACACGAAGGTAGGTCAGCTACAGGGTAGCTACATTGCCGATCACTATCAGAGCTTTGTCAGTGGTGGTAATAAGAACACAGTAATGATCGACGGTGCGCAGACGGACAACAATGCCCTGCTGTTCGCGAAAGGTGCACATTCGGCGCTCGATCCATTGTTCAGTAGCGGGGCTCTCAAGAAGGTGTATGAGAAATATACGCCGAACTGGGATAACCCGACTGCACAGACCGAGATGCAGGCGGCACTGACCGCGAATCAGAATAACATTCAGATCGCGTATGTTGCCAACGATGGTATGGCAAACTCGGTGATTGCTGCACTCAAAGCAGTGAAGCTCAACGGGAAAGTGCTTGTAACAGGTCAGGATGCGACCGTCGCAGGTATCCATAATATTCTTGCCGGAGACCAGTCCATGACCGTCTACAAGGCTATCGCCAAAGAGGCCATGGCGACCGCACAGCTCGTTGCTGCACTTAGCAATGGGACGGGTACCTCCTCGTTGGTCAATGGGTCGACCACCATCCCTCAGCCTGGAGGTGCCAGCATTCAATCGGTTCTGGAGGTCCCAGTAGCGGTAGACAAGAGTAATATCAAACAAACAGTCATTGCCGATAATTTCGTGACAGTAACAGATATCTGTGCTGGTCTTCCTAAAGGCACAGATGGAGTCTGTCCGTAAGCTTGTAGATTGTAATGTATTGTAACCTTTAATACATTGTAACTTGTAGTATTACCTGGTACCCGCAAGATACATTAATGGACCGTCCAACGTAGGCGGAAAAATTAGTGGCTCTCCTTGCGGGTGCCAGATCTACTATCACTTTGCCTGTTGGAGGTGGTATACTCTACATATTATTTCTACTCATAAAACATGCCACCTTAGACTTGATTGGAGGGCCAAATGGCCGAGAATGTTACTCCTTCGGTAAGTGAGATGTCATCTCCTCAGCCAGAGCAGCCGCCAAAGGGCGAACCACTGCTTCGTTTGCGCGGCATTAGCAAATCCTTTGGTGCAGTGCGAGCTCTATTCAACGTAGATTTTGAAGTATATGCTCGCGAAGTGGTAGGGCTGGTTGGCGACAATGGCGCAGGTAAATCAACCCTGATCAAAGTCATATCAGGTGTTGGACCTGCAGACGAGGGTGAAATTTTCATGGAGGGCCAAAAAGTCAATATCAGCAGTCCACAGGCTGCAAACCGATTAGGCATCCAGACCGTCTACCAGGACCTTGCGCTGTGCGATAACCTGGATGTGGTTGCTAATCTATTTTTAGGTCGCGAAGAGCACTCCGTTCTCCGGTCTTTGGATGAAGTCGATATGGAAAAACGTGGGTTGAATGTACTACGCACCCTTGATGTCAAAATCCCCTCGGTTCGCACGACTGTTGCGACACTCTCCGGTGGCCAGCGACAGTCTGTTGCGGTCGCCAAATCCATCTTGCGTGAGGCCAAGGTGGTGCTGCTGGATGAGCCAACGGCTGCGCTTGGTGTGGCTCAGACACGACAGGTGTTGCACTTGATACGCCGGTTACGCGATCAAGGATTGGCTGTGGTCGTTATTTCACATAACCTGGCCGATGTGTTCGAGGTCGTTGATCGAGTGGTTGTTTTGCGCCTTGGCAGGAGAATTGGCTCATTTGATATCAAAACCACCACACCTGAACAGGTGGTCGCAGCCATTACGGGGGCAGAATTTGGCGAACTGATGACGACAAATGGCACGAACCATGACAACGACGTGCAAGGAGGGAGATGAGCGATGAGCGATATTGTCGAGAAAAATGATACTCCTGAGCCAACAGAATCTTCCCAAGTCGCTGCGTTTGGTGGGCAAGCAGCTGCGGCTGCCTCTGTAGAAGTACCATCTTATATGCCACGCCGTACCTGGGGACAATTGCTCCGTGGTGATCTTGGCTTTCTTCCTGTACTGATCACACTGGTAGTGATTGTGATCTTCTTCACGATCGTCAGTAATGGAATTTTTCTGAGACCGGAGAATCTCTCTAACCTGGTGGGACAGATTGCCACGATCGGCATACTTGGACTTGGTGTAATTATGGTGCTGCTGCTTGGTGAGATTGATCTCTCTATAGCTTCAGTCAGTACGCTTTGTTCTGTGGTCATGGGAGTGCTTTCAGAGCGGGCGGGAGCTCCTGCCTGGGTAGCAATCCTGGCTGCACTGTTGGCGGGTGCTGTAATTGGCTTCATTAATTGCGGTCTTGCGCGTTCCCTCATTTATTGTGACACTGGCTGGATCCATCGGGTATGCAGGACTTCTGCTCAATCTGCTGGCTGGGCAAAGTACTCTCATCATCAACAATAGTTTCATCGTTGCTATTGCGGGTAGTCCTCAGAGTTTTTTGCCAGACTACCTTGGAATCGCCCTACCAGCTATAGCTATCCTACTCTATGCCGCTGGCCTCATTTATACCTATTTGAGACGAAAGAGGGCAGGTCTGAGAACCTCGTCGATTTTATGGGTTATTGCTCAGATTGTGATTGTTGCTGTACTTGTTATGGGTGCAGTGCTCGTATTTGAGAGCTACACAGGAGTACCGTATTCAACCGCAATCCTCTTTGGCTTGATCGCACTGTTCTGGCTGATCATGACAAAAACCTCATTCGGTCGGCATGTCTATGCTGTCGGTGGTAATAGCGAGGCTGCTCGTCGTGCAGGTATTGGTGTCGTGGGCATACGCATCGCGGCCTTTACATTATGCTCGACGCTTGCTGCCGTAGGAGGTATTGTAGCAGCTTCGCGTGGCCTTTCCGTGGCCAGTCAGATTAGTCCAACGCTGCTACTTGATGCAATCGCAGCGGCTGTGATCGGTGGTGTCAGCCTCTTTGGTGGGCGGGGCTCTGTCTGGGCTATTGTGTTGGGGGTGCTCATCATCGGTAGCCTGGAAAACGGCCTTGCTCTAAAAAGTATAGGGACGGATGTGTCAGAAATGGTTGAAGGTGGCGTCTTGTTGATTGCCGTGACCGTGGATGCTGTTATACGCCGGGCCCAAATGCGTACCGGTCGTTGATGCATACTAAGGAAGCCCTTGAATCGATAGGTTATGCCCATTAGCTTAAGGGGCTATTGCAAGTGAGTGAGGGCATTTCCTAACGGCGGAAAGTAGGATAAACTGATCTCCCTGACGAAAGAACTTAGCTCGTCCGGGAGGTCAGTTTATGAATTGGGCAAAAGCAGTTGCTTTCGATATCGACCCAGTAGAGCGCCCGCTCTTCTGAACTCCATACGGGGCCTTCCCCCAGTTTGTTCTGTGCGGCTAGAACGTGTTCCACTTCACTCACTACAGGGATCTCCTTACTACAAAACGGCACAAAACGGGTGTTTATGAGGAACGTGCTCACGGGGGGTACGACATGGTCAAGGTTACTGAGCGCTGGCTGCCCCCAGCCGGTACTCACGCATGACCAGTTCGGTCAGTTCCTCCAGTGACGTCTCAGTTCTTCGCTTGTCCAGCGTGATGGTACCGTGCTGGAGCAGGTTCACGCGGTCGCAGATCTCGAGGACTTGGGCGTAGTTGTGTGCGATCATGATGATCGAAACTTCTCCTGCGGCCTTCAGTTTGCGTATGAGATCGAGGATGAGGGAACCTTCCTTGGCGCCCATGGCGGCCAGGGGCTCGTCCAGCAACAGAATCCTGGCATTGGAGTAGACCGCCCGGGCGATCGCGATGGCCTGGCGCTGGCCACCGGAGAGCTTGGCAACTTCGGTGTCGACCGATTGAATATTGATGCCAATTTTCTCGAGGTGATCGCGTGCTTGCTCGCGCATGGCCCGGTTGTTGAGCAGGGGCGAAGGCTTCAGGAGCACCTCTCGTTTGAGGAACATATTGTGGTACACCGTAAGCTGATTGACGAGTGCCAGGTCTTGATATACGGTCTCGATGCCGAGTGAGCGGGCATGCGTTACAGAGTGCAACTTGACCTCCTGGCCGTTGACAAAGATCTTGCCGTCATCCGGCTGGACGAAACCGGTCAGGATCTTGATCAAGGTCGATTTACCGGCCCCATTGTCACCAACCAGGCCCAGGACCTCTCCCTTCATCAAATGCATATTTATATCGCGCAAGGCTTTGACCGCACCAAAGCTCTTGACTATGTGCTCTACCCGTATCACGTCTGGAGCCTCTTGTGATTCTATCATTGCCGACCTGCCTCTCGTAACAACTGAAGACGGACGTTAAGTATCATTGCGATCAAGATCGCAGCACCGAGAATTATGTCGAAGGTGAAAGCGCTCACTCCCAGGAGGGTGAAGCCATCATTGAGGATAGAGAGTACCAAGACACCCAGGAAAGCACCCACAATCGTGCCTAAGCCGCCCATCAGCGAAGTTCCGCCGATGACGGCCCCGGCCACCGCCATGAACATGATATTTGTGCCACCCGCCAGCGGGTCGATGGATGTAATGCGGAACCCCTCCAGGATACCCGCGAAGCCGCCGAAGACGCTGCACAGCATGAAGTTGCCGATCTTGACCCTGTTGACGTTGACGCCGGTCTCGCTGGCCCCAAGCAGGTTGCCACCCGTCGCGACCGTGTGCAGGCCCCACTTAGTGAAGGAGAGGACAACCTGCATCACAATGGCGATGGCGATAGCCCAGATGATCTCCGAGTATGGGCTGTTGCCAAACACCTGGTTGAAAGCGCCCACTGCTGGTGCGAGGACGGGAAAGCCGTTGGAAATGGTGAGGTTAAGGCCCTCTATCAGGAAGAGGATGCCCAGCGTGGTGATGAAGGACGGCACCTTCAGCAGCACGGTGACCAGGCCATTGAACAGTCCCACGACCGCACTTGCCAGCAGGCC
>WNFE01002392.1_pt1 | contig 13804 bp, 20 predicted proteins | sample 5400451 | NCBI WGS metagenome assembly WNFE01 (sample SAMN13153344, study PRJNA577476) | soil metagenome | isolation source: 200 cm saprolite under Douglas fir tree site 2 hole 2 | place: USA:California | collected 2015-04-18 | reverse complement strand
ACCGCCGCAAATTCGTTCGACAACTCCATGGTGAATAGAGAGAGTCATCACTGTGGCCACATATGTGGCCACAAAAAATTTGCTGGCCACATATGTGGCGCCAAATTTTTACAGTAAGCAGGCGGTCGAAACTCTTACGAGAATTGGCGAAGACGTTGTCGAGCGCTGCCGACAGCTCGGCACCCGACGAAACAAAAGACGAAACAGGCGTCATAGATTCGTCCGCCTATCACCTTGCTTCTGCGCGCATTGGTCGCGGTACGGGCCGAATGACGCCATGAAGGTAAATAATTCTTCATCTCTCGCGCAACACGTCATCTCGCGCATCACGTCGCCGCTCAAGTGGATCGGTTACGCTGATTAAGTCGCGAAATTTGACAAGACAACAAGGAGACGAGAATGGCTCGCTGCGTACAAGCTGCGCATCACCGCCTTCACAATCAGCCCATTGATGACCTTTGCTGCTCTGTACACGATGACGGCTCAGCACCGAGCGGCCGCGCCTCGCCGCCAAATTGCCCCGCTAACGCCAACAATGGTGAAGACAACAATGGTGAAGAGAAGGAGTAAGTAAATGGCTCTGACAGCAACGGATCTATACAACGACGCAACGACCCGCATGGTCGGCGGCATTGGCCCCGATCAGGTCGCCAAGGTCGTCGCAGATCTCGCCGCCGTGCAGCGGATGTTGAGTGCGGCAGCTCCGCAGATCAACAATCTCTCCGATCTGCACACGCAAATCATCATCAATCAGCTCAACGAGGAGATCGCCTCGGTCCAGGGGACGACCTCTGCGACCGGCACGCCGATCCTGGGAACGGATCTCGGACAATTTGTCGGGCGTTCGATCAACGATATCCATCGCGACATCATCGACATCGCGCAAGGCGATGCGGGGGTCCAGGCGATCTTCAACCCGACGCCGCTTCCGGACTTGATCGGTTCGCCCACCCCGTTCCACGACAACGCGGAGCAAACGGCCTTCCTCACCCAGTTCATCCAGGACAGTAACAGTCTTGGGCAGACCGCGACCGCGATCGCGAACCATGGCTTTCATGGCAACGTCGCCGGGCTGGTGCAGCAGATCGAGACCTTCGCGGCCAATGCCAGCGCCTTCGACCAGTCCCAGGGCGGCCTGTACTCGGCGCGCTTCTGGAACGAGTTGCGGTCGGACGGCACCGCGGGCACGGCGGCAAGTGCGCTGATCCAGGGCTTGCAGACGCACAATGCCGGAGAAGTCAGCGCAGCAGTGGAGCAGCTCGCAGCGAACTCTGCCGACGTGGCGAGCAATAACCTCATGGCGAATGGCGGGAGCTATGCGGATGTGGTGGCGGCAGCGCAGGCGACGGCCGTTACACCAGCGGGCGGCCACCCTGCAACACCACCTGCAGCAACACCACCTGCAGGAACACCTCCTGCAGCAACACCTCCTGCGGCAACACCCCCTGCTGTCGCTGACGTCGGTCCGCCGGCACACGACACGCACCATTCGGCGGGTGCTGATCTGGCGCTCCACCTTCACCACATGTGGGGATAACGCCGCACCAGCATGACCTCCAGCGTCCCATCGCATCATCCATGAGGGACGGACGCTGGAGGTCAGCCGGATAGTTCAATTCAGCTCGGGTCTCGCTGTTTGAACCATCAACACGTTGCGGGCGGGCGCCCGCATAAAAGAAGGATTCTTCGTTCACCGATTTCGGCGAAACGTGATTTGGGGCGAGTTATTTGTCTGACAATAACAACGGCTTTTGGCGAAGCATGACACGGCGCGAAATCAATGGCCGTGCAATGCGATACCGTGCGCTGTGGCATGCTAGGCGTGAAATTCACGTGAAACTCGCGCATCAGATCGATGGCGCAAGTCGCCGCCTCCCCGGTAGCGGAGCGCGCGCATGAAACGTCGCAAAACGGACTATGGAACGATCATTCTGCACTGGCTGCTTGTCGCCGCGTTCGGCGTTGCATTCGTCAGCGGAATGCGCATCGCAACCGAGGCGCCCGAACGCACCTGGATCAATGTGTTCGATACGGTTTTACCCCAGAATGTGTGGGTGATGCATATGCAGGCGGCCGTAGTGCTCGTCGCGGTGTCCCTCGCATACGCAATCTACATCATTCGGTCGGGTCTCGGGCGCCGCATCCGGTTGGACGAGGTTCGCCTGCGAGGACTCGTCGGTCGAGGGCAGGCAAGACGGGGTGCCGCCAACATCGTCCTGTACTGGATCTTCTTCGTCACAATGATGGCGCTGATGACCAGCGGCGGGTTGATGTATTTTGGCTATTTCGCTGGCCGCGATATGGCAACGCTGCACTGGTACGGAACCTGGGTGATACTCGGCTTTGCCGGCCTTCATGTCCTGTCGCACTTTAGGATCGGTGGAGCATCGCAGTTGCTTCGCATCTTTCGGCCTACAGGCCTCTCAGCGCCGCCACCGCAACTCGATGCCGTCGAATTGCTGACGTTGCTGGTCGAGCAATCGGCACGGCTGCAGCCGGAATCCGAGCATGCCGATAAGATATCCTCAGAGGCGCATGCGCAGCCAATACGGCCGTCTAAAGATATCGCTCGTGATCGACCGGCCGTACGGAATTCGGCCGCACATCCCCCGTCGGGAACAGCAGCAAAGAGCCGAGCTTCGAAACCGCGAAGCCCCACGTTCCAATCCAATCCTTTCGTCGTTGCCGCCGCCGTCGCGATCACCGGCGCTTCGATTATGGTCGCAACTGATCGGTTGGCCGTCGACCGGCTACAGATTCACCGCATCAGCAATGCCGATGTGCCCATCCTCGACGGCGATACATCCGATCGAGCCTGGCGAAACATCAGGCCATTCTCCTTGATGACCAGCGCGGGAGGGAATTTTGACGGCAAAGGAGAAACGAGAATTGAAATTCGCGCAGTGCACGACGGCACTTGGGCGTATTTCCTGTTCACATGGGAAGATCCTACGCGGTCGTTGAAACATCTGCCACTTGTTAAGAAAGTCGACGGATGGCACCTGCTTCACAACGGCTATGAGACCGGAGACGAGCACGACTACAATGAGGACAAGTTTTCGGTGCTGCTGACCACTTCGGATGCAAGCCTTGCGGGCGACAACACTTTCCATGCAAGCCCCCATCCGATCCCCGAAGCGCCAGCTACCATGACCGGCCGGGGCCTCCATTTCACGGTGGGAGACACCGGCTATGTCGACGTATGGCAATGGAAGGCGACCAGCGGCGGTCCGACGGGCTGGATGGACGACGCTCATTTCGGCCCCCCGGTGGAGGCCACGCCCATGCAGGCGCAAAATATCGTCCCGTATAAAGGCGGATTCGCACCGGATCCGGGTGTCGCGAACTATACGGATAATTTTGTCGCGAATGCCGACGCCGCTGGCGACGGCAGACGAATAGTCACGCCACGCCGATTGCCCAGGGATCTTGCGGCGACGGCCACAGCGATGGGGGAGACGGACCTCGATCCAAATCATGGCGAGAGCGACGGAGCGCGCTGGTTCGTGACGGAGGCGGAATCGATGCCCTACTCATCAGAACTCGATACTCGCGTCCGGGTGGGGACAGTTATTCCGGGTGTCATCGTTGCCGGCGAATTCTCGGGCGATCGCGCCGACGTCAGATGTGCGGCCCGCTGGGCCTCCGGGCACTGGGCGCTCGAGGTGGCACGCCGTCTCGATACCCACAGCCAATACGATGTTCCGCTCCAGACCGGAATCTTCATGCGGGTCGCGGCCTTCGATCACAGTCAGATCAGACACACAAGGCACGTCCGGCCAATTCGTCTCGAGGTGGAATGATGCGGAAGATTTGCAAGGTGGTCCTGAACGACCAGCCGTTTCTGGCGAATTGCGGCGACCTGCTGCTCGACTGGGCGTTGATGAACGGCGTTGACCTGCCACATGACTGCCGCTCCGGGATTTGCGGCTGCTGCCGCGTGCGCCTCGTCGAAGGCCAGGTCTTTGGCGGCCACGATGACGGTGACGACATGATCCACGCCTGCCAGGCGAGAATCGTCTCGGACATTGAGATCGTGACCGAGGCCGTCCCCGAGCCCGTCTCCATGTCAGCACATGTGGCCGATCTCGTTCGCCTGGCGCCTGACGTTGTCGGTGTTGACGTCGAGTTACCGAGGCCCCTTCGCCATCTTCCCGGTCAGTATTGCAAAGTGCAATTTCGGGGATTCCCGGCGAGAAGTTACAGCCCCACCTATCCGCTGGAAGGTCGCCCCGACGATCGCCTGTTGCATTTTCACGTCCGAATGCTTTCTGACGGAATGGTATCCTCATCGATGGGCCAGAACATCCTCGTCGGGCACCGCGTAAGTCTGACGGGTCCGTTCGGCGGCGCCTTTCTAAGGCCAAATCATTCCGGCAGAATGGTGCTTGTCTCCAGTGGCACCGGATTTGCGCCGATGTGGTCGATCGCGGCTGCGGCGATCACGGAACGGCCGCAGCGTGAACTCATATTTGTAGTCGCCACGCGAAAGCTTCAATCGTTTTACATGCATGCCGCCCTGTGCCGACTGGCACTGTTTCCCAACGTCACGATTGTTCCAATCGTATCGGAGCCGCAGAGTGTGTCACCGGCCTTTCGTAATGGGCAGCCAAGCGATTATTTGCCGAATTTGTCACCGAACGATGTTGTTTACGCCTCGGGTGCGCCGGCGATGACCGAGCACGTGGCACGGATTGCGAAAGCCGCTGGCGCCAAATGTTACACCGACCCTTTCGTGGCGAACGCCAAGTTAGCCGAACATAACAAATTGATGGAGCGCTTGATCGGTTGGCTCGATCCGCCACGGAGGAATTCTCCAAAATTGCAGCCGGCGCAGAAGCCGGCGCGGGCAAGTTCGTATCGACCGCAAAACAAGACGCTGAACGCCCGCTAGCTTCCACGCAGCCCTTCTAACCAACTAATCCGACTGGAAACGCCATGCAAATTTTCAAAACGATCGTGACAAACGGCACGACATTTCTTCCGATCGATACCATCTCCTGTGGAGACGGCCTGTGGCTTGTCCCGCACTGGATAGCAACGGGAGATGGACTAGGTCTGATGCCAGATCGAATAATCAGAATCGATGTGCTTTCCTTGAGAAAGCTCGAGCCCCCACAACCTTGGGAGTACCATCTGCTCGATTGCGTTCCCAATAGCGTGCTGGACGGACCGCTTGCGGTGAACGATGCGAGTCAGTTCGTGGTAATCGATCGACCAAAACACATAATCCGAAACCTTTTCACTGAGTCGAGCCATGGGTGAAATTCTAGATTTCAGATCGAATAGGAGCGGTGCCCCCCCGCGACAGTCACGCCGTCTTGCCGCAATTGTCGCTGGCGGTATCTCAGGCTACAGCCGCCTAATGCAAATCGATGACGAAGGGACGCACGGTCGAGTAAAGCGGATCGAGCGCGGACTCATAGAGCCCAGTATTCTGGAGCACCACGGAACGCTGGTCAAAACCACAGGCGATGGATTTATTGCGATTTTCGATAGCCCCGTCGAAGCCGCGCGGTGCGGCCTTGCCATCCGGCAAGGCATGGTTGAACGCAACGCATCGCTGCCCAAGCATCACTGGATCGAGTATCGGATTGGCGTCAATCTTGGCGACGTTATCACCGAACCAAACGATGTTTTTGGCGACGGCGTCAATATTGCCTCACGTCTTGAGGCTATTGCCGAGCCTGGCCAAGTATGCATCTCGGGCGGCATTTACGAACAGATAAAGCACAAACTCGTTTGTGGGTATGAGTCGCTCGGGGATCGCAAAGTCAAGAACATCGCGGATCCGGTGAGCGTCTATCGCGTGCTTCCGGACCTATACGCCTTTCATAGGATCCAGAGACGACGCGAGAATATTCTGATCTTTCTACTGAGCCTCAGTTTGCTGGCTATCGCAAGCGGAGCGATTTGGTACTTGTTTGGGCAACCACACCGCAAAGTAGGAGAGGAAGCATCCGTCGCGGGTTCACAAGAGACGCAGAAGACCATCTCGTCACCCCCGTCTATCATGAAGCAAGCAACGCCCTTACCGAAGTCGACTTCGGCGGTGACTGCCCCACAAGTGGCCCCTCAAGCCCAGCCCTTTCCCGCAGCCAAACAAGCAGCGTCTCAATCCCAGCCTGCTTCGCCTGTCTTGCCGCCGACGCCGTCGGACGAGGTGGTTCGAGGACCTGAGATGATCGCAATTCGCGGCGGCAGTTTCGCTATGGGAAGCAATGACGATCCCACTGAGAAGCCAACTCGCCAAGTCACGATTCAGTCTTTTGCGATGAGTCAACATCCTGTTTCTGTCCGCGAATGGAATGAATGCGCTGCGGCCAAGGCGCGTTGCGACCGGCAAAGATGATACGCCCGTCACGAATATAAGCTGGAGTGATGCCAAGCGGTTTGTTGGCTGGCTCGCCGGCACAACACGAAAGGCATATCGGCTGCCAAGCGAAGCCGAATGGGAATACGCCGCACGCGGCGGCACGCAAACAAAGTATTGGTGGGGTGACCAGTTTCGATCTGGCATGGTCAATTGCAACAATTGCGCTGACATCGGAAACATTGAACAGCCAGTTAAGATCGGCAGCTTCAGGCCAAATCCGTTCGGACTTCATGATATGGGTGGCGGCGTCGATCAGTGGGTGGAGGACTGCTGGCACAAGAATTACCAAGGCGCTCCGACTGACGGTTCGGCATGGGCAAAGGGCGAATGCGGTTCACACGTCATCCGCTCCGGTTCTTGGAAAAATGACGCGCGGTATGTTCGACCATCAAATCGCGATGGTTACGACACCAACGTAAGATATCCGACGCATGGGTTCCTTGTCGCACTGTAGCCATACGCGCCGGGCGACGACTGGACGGCCGTTCATCGGTGCCGTCGCGGATCTTCGCCATAAGGTGTCGTGAGTCGCCGTCTGGCACTTTTTCTACACCCGCGACCCGCAGTGGCTCGGCTCTGTTCAAGCCACAATGTACATGACCATTTGCCTCTTGCCGCTGCTGGCGCTTTGATGCGCCGCATGGTCGCTCTCCGCTGGCGACCGCAAGCTAGGAGCTAGCAAGGCGCAGGCGATGACGGGTAGGCTTTGTTGAGCTTGTGCCGTGGCACGATCGCCGGATTCGCCTTGCCGTGATTCAACGCTCGCATCATTGAGGGGGACGGTCCGCGCTAAACGCGCGCGAGCCGCCGGGCTTCCCCAGCGGCTCAAGCGTTGCGTAGCGATGTGGTGCGACGCGCAGCGTCGCGTGGCGCAACGTTGCGATGCGCCGAGGCGCGTCGCGTTGCCTACCGTGATGTCGTTAAGTCCTACGCGTCTCATCGACGACCCCAACATGGTGCAGTCGCGAGTCGGCTTCAAGACAGCGCAGCTGGCATAAAACGTGCGCCATATGTTTATTATGTCCGGAGGTCATCTGATGTTCACGCGGGCCCGGGGCTGTTCGCGTAGTCAATGTCCGCTTTTGAGCGCATTGTCGACTTAAATCAGACTGCTAGGTCCGAAAAGTGCCATCAGGATGCATGGCGAGAGATTTGGAATCGAGTTTTCGCAAGGGGTCCATGCCGATCATGGATTTTGAGCCGCCGAATTGGGAATTCGCCGGCTCTTCTCCTGTACAGTTAGAGTCGCAGACGCGTGCGGTCAGGCGCCCTTTTCGCACTTCTTCATGAAGCTGGTCTTCGCGGCACCCGAAAGCGGCTTGCCATCCTGGCTCACCCGCCTTGGTTGCGCAGGTGTCGGACATGCATTTCTTTATGAATGAGGTGTTGGCTGCATCTGCGAGCGGCTTACCGTACTTGCCCACCGCCTTGCTCTCGCAAGTTCTCCTGCGCGAGGGCTGGGCCACCGGCACGGCGGCCGTGAAGGCCAGCGCGGTGAGATGGCCAACGCCGGGGATCGTCAGAGGGTCGGCACCGGCTTGCGCGTCGGGGTGGCAGTCAGCCGTGGCGGAGGCCCTGATATCTTCGACCGTAGGCTCTGCTCGGAAGCCTTGGCAATGACGCGGGCCGTTTGTTCCTGGCTCGCCTTGAGCTGCTCGGCGGCCTTCGCATTGTCGCGGGCCATTTGTTCCTGGTTGATCTTGAACTGCTCGATCTCATGCCCCACGGTTGCGAGATCGCGCGCCATCGTCTGGAGCAACTGCGCCAACTCGGGAGACAGGGCGACGGTCGGCGCGACGTCTTCCGGTGCGGTCTGAGCCAGAGGTGCTGGTTGCGTAGGTGCTGCCTTCGCCGCGGCCGCCTGAGCGGTAGGTGGGCTGGGCTGCGCGGGAAGCCCCGGGTTTTCCAACGGCAGCGATGAAGTCAGATCGAGCTGCGGCGCCCATCTGGCGATAATCTGCTTGGCCGCATCGCCATAGGGCGACTGCCAAGCGATGGCAGCGACACCGATGCACGCTGCCAACATTAAGCCGGTGAAGGCGCGTACCGCCCGCCCGCCAAGCGACGGCCGGCTGCCCGGGACAGCAGGGCGAAGCGTATTCATGCGGGTCTGCGGATGATCCGAAGGATGGCGCGCGGCATCGCGCTCTAGCTTGGAAAGCTGTTCCTCCGCGCGCACGGCCTCTTCAGCCGCGCGCGTGATCCGTTCATAAGCGTGCGCGAGTTCTTCGTCCGCGCGCGCGACCAGGACGTTAAACGGATCAGTTTGTTTCGGGTCCATCGTGGATTGCATTGGCGCTCCTTACCCAGTCCAATGTCACCGCATGAGGGCGGCCGGCAGATTTCCGTCAGGTCCCACACTCAATGCCGTTTTGACCAAAGCAAGGCCGTACAATGGAAAGTATAGGGCCGCTTATGGCGACACCCTTTCGGGAACTCGGCTCAGGGAGAGTACCAACGGGTTAATGCACAGCGGCATTCGGTAGGTTCGATCCCGTACGTGTCGTTCGGTGAGATCATTAGCGGAGCCGACATTCTAAGTATCCGTCGCCACGCGCGGCATCGTCTCTGCCGCAGGCTGCATCACGGATCGTGCTTCTCGGCCGCCAGCAGCAACGCTTCAATCGCTACTTCCCACGCCGTGCTGGCCTGCTCTGATTTTGGGGAGGGTCAAAATATACTGTCTGGCGTCCTCTAGCGTTCGTAGCATCCTGCCATCAGGCAAGACAACTGGCCGATCGAAACTCTTATCCCAGGACACTAACGCAAGCTCCTGACAATGCTCTACCGCCGTCGCGCGAAGATGGGCCCACGTCCCGGCGCGTTCGTCTATGCAAAGTCGGGTGAACGCACTGTTTTCACCCGTCCCTCGCCAATTTCCGGCGCCCCCAATGTTTCTCTTTTCGCGACAGGTCGTACACGCGTTCGACATGGCGGTTTAGGGCTCTCATAACGCCGATCCGAGCAAACATGGTGGGGCCGCCTAGCTCCGCGACTAGCATTGGGGCTTCAATTGCGGCTTACGTAGCAAGTGACATGCCACGGTCGTATGACAGGCGAATCTGCCAGTTCACCCCCGCGCGGGCCGGATCCTTGTGATCGGAAAAATGAAAGAGGCCGCCAACTGAGGCGGCCCTAGCTGAATGCTCTAGCAATGTGGGAAAGCAGGGTACCAGCAGCCCGCGTATAACGAGCGTCCCGCGCGGCGATAGGCAAATCGTCCGAAAGGTCTTTGGCACTTTTTACTTGGCAGATTGAACCTTTAGAAGCAATTCAAAGACATACATCGATCAGCAAAAGGAGAGTTCCATGGAAGCTCTTCGAATTCGCCAGCATGATCGAAATCCCAACCTATGGTGGGTATCCGGTTCCGACGACGACGTCGCGTATATCGCACGTCCGGGAAACCATTATCGAGTCTGGACGACGTACGGGTGGAAGCCCGGTCACGCCCACTTTGTCGGCATTCCATTTGATACCATCGAAGAGGCTTTTGCCGCCGTGGCCAAAGAGGCCCAGTTCGTAAGTTGAGCTATGAGAGGTGAGGCGAGGTAACGAAAGACGGCCCCAGCGCGGGGAGCGTTGAGGCCGTCTTGACTGCGCCTGGGGCGGCCCCGGCATGGTCCGATAAAAGCGGCTGAATTTGGTCAAATCGGGGTTGTCCCCCACTAGCCCGGTAGTACGGTCCATGGACGCTTCCTGAGCGTCCTTTGATGCGACTTACCTACCTCTGCCTGCCCCGTCCGGAAATCGACCCCCGGACGGGCTTTTTTCGTCACGCCAAACGGCCCCGTCTTGCGAATCTGCGGCGGTGCAAGGGCGGGGCCGCTGGCAGCGGGGGTATCACAAGGAGGGACCTCCCCGCCGCAAATGCTTAACAGGCTCGGATCAGTTTCGTTGCTACAGTGGTGGCCCATTTGATTTTCGCCACTCTCGGGGCGCTAACAAAGTTCCTATGGTACAATCGTCCGCTGTCGGGCTCACAGTGGAACGGTAAGGAATGGCCATTTACAGGTTGCTGCAAAACTCTCCGATGGGGCCCGAGGAAATCAGCCGTTTAGGGGCGGCTTACGAGCAAACACTACGCGCCCTTCATCTTAAAAATCGCAACGACCACATAACTGAGATGATTGCCAAGAAGATCGTTGAGATCGGGCAAAGCGGGGTCAGAGATCCCGCGCAAATTTCCCAACTAGCAATGAAGGAACTAGGAGTCTGAGGTTACGGTTGCCTGGAAGCGACCACAAGCGAGGCCTGCCCGTTACCGGCGGTCCAGCTCGCGCGCCCGCAATTCCATTTCGTCGGCCAAATCACGCAATCGCCGAGCCGTTTGCGGATTAGTAACTTCGGCGGCCAGGCGGCGCCACCTTAAAACATGTTCCTGTATCGCGACTAACGTCTGGATGTTCCTAAACATCGTAATCTCCGGGACTCTTCTCGCCGTACCCTGGGGCCTGCATTCCTGCCCTCTGAGGTCCCCGCATTACCGCAGCGGGCTTAATTGGCTTATTCCGGACAGCGAGCTTCTGAGAAATTGGCGGTAAATTGCGTTGAGGATGAATACCAACATGATCGAACCCCGTTGTTTGATCGGGCTCATTGATAGCCGGGATTCGTTTCAGGACGGCTTCGCGGCCCCAAGGAAGGGTTTCGCCGGAATCCAATGGAGTAGCGCTTTGGAAAGACCGGAGCTTGGAAACCAGTTTTCAACCATCTTGGGCTACTTCTGCGTCCATGGGGACTCGGACCGACCATGCCGGAAAAAGGGGGATGGGAGCGCCAAAACGGCGCGCCGCCCTTCTTGAGGTTTGGCTTGAGCTCTTAGACAAGATCGAGGGCCCGAGGCGACGGCGAGCCGCGGAATTCCGCCGCCGTCGAGACAATCCCATCCGCCGTGTCCCGAATAGAAGCTCCCGGACTTTTGGTGCCCTGCGCTGAGAGCCCGATGAACTATCAAGCCTTCACGAACGGCAGCCTAACCTTGATGTATGAGGCCGTCCGCGGGGCTCTGGCGGCCGACGATGCACTCAAAAAGCAAGGCGAGGAAGCCAAGTTTCGCATTCGCGAGACTCCCGATTGGAAAGAGCACGCTGCCGCTCTCGAGGCCGAAATGCTCAGGCGCGGGATGTTTTTCGAGGTCATCGATTGGTCGGAAGATCAGACTTCATTGCCTTTTGAGGAATGAGGCAACATCACGAAGCGTCCGAAGGCCGAGCACGGGACCCAGGGGTGGCAAGGCGTAAGCTTATCGCCGCCGACTCTCCGCTAGCGAAATAACGCCAGCAGCCACCACGACCATAACGATGACGGTGGCAAACGCCTCCATCGAGGCCAGGGTCTCGTACCAGTTGTTCCAGAGCTCAAGCATGCGCTGGCCTCTGTCGAGAGCGCACCCGTCAATGAGAAAATCCTACTGTGTCGAGAGCACGTGCTTCCGCGGCCAAAAATGCAATGCTACGTTTCGTCGCGCGCGTTTTGATCGCGCGGCAACATGACTTATGCGGAACCCGGTGTTGAGGCCGCTACCATTCGGGCGTCCCGTATATCGAGCGAAGATGGATTACGGTCACCGGTCCTCCCGTCGAGGCAGCACACGTTCGGTCCTTCAAGTCCCGAAACCTCCAAGCGCTGAACGTGTACCGAGTGAACGGGCGGCTTGTAGCGCCGTGTTCCACATGAGCGGCATTTGGCGCCGCCGCAATGTGAACCTGCTCACAGCTGTTCGCCGCGATTTAGGCTACCGTGAAACGGAACAAATTTTTCTTACGCTCGCGAAGTCGTGCCGAAACAAACGCCTGATATTATCAAAACTCGAAACGCACTTTTTCATCGGAGGGTACGTCATGCATTCGTTGCCCGCAGAATGGTTGCCCGTTTCAGTTGCGCCATCTGACGGAGACGTCGAAGTCTGCGCCTTGGACTACGATGGAATCGTCCACGCGCTCGTCTTCCCGTGCCGCAAAGATGGAGCCCAATGGGTCGATGCTTCAAATAGAGAGCACGTGGACATTCAGCCGACGCATTGGCGCAAATGGACCGAAAGCCATTAACTCAACAGACTGGCTCAATCGTCGGCAACGCTACAACCTGCGACGTCGCGGCACTTGCTCCTTTCCGAGACCCGGGATTGGATAACCTCGCCGGGTTTGGGGGAGCAATGAAGCTAAGGCAACCACGGGAAGCGATGCCCTTAACAGTATGGATAGCATTCGCGCTGATGGCTATCGGGACCGTCTTTTACCTGACAGGCTTTGTAATAATCGAAGACATTCTGGCGTTCTTTAGCGCTAAGAAATGAGCCGCCACCGGCGTGAAGCGGGTGACGGCCTTTCGATTTCTTTTACCGCCGGACCTCTAGTTTAGCAGCGGCCCTGCTTCCAAAGGCCTGGAGGGCAGCCTCGACCGCGCCAGCCAACCTTTCGGCCATGGCTCCATCCGAATGCCTGGTGGCCATGCCCGCGCCCCCAGCCATGGCCACCGCCGGGACCGTGGCCACCCTTTACGAGAACGATTGAACTGTCAGCTGGTGCCTTCGGGTACGCGCCAGGCATTGCGGACGCAGACAGAGTTGGAGCCAGCCCAAAAGCGCAGGCCGAAAATCCGATTAACAAAAGTCGTTGCATGTTTCCTCCTTGGATCGCGTTGTCGCGATAAAGGAAGAAAGTTCAGATAGCCATCCAAGGTTCCAATAATGGAAACGAAGCCCACAGCGAAATTCAAATGAAAAGCCCTGTCCGGTGGCGTTCTTGACGGGGCAAGGCAGGCGTAAGTCGCTCGATGGCGCTCAGGAAGCGCCAAACGAATCGTATCATTGGCTTCGCGGGGCACAACGCGAGATTTTAAAGCCTAAAGACATTAAAAATTCCCCTTTCACGGTGGAGAGAGCGGTTCGATTTCGCTAGGGAGCGCCAGTTCGTTGGGGAGCGCCAGCGCTTGCCATGAACGCAGTCACAGCCGATCTGGGCCTCAAACCATGGCCCCCAGGAAGATATGGCGCTCGATTGCCGGATTTGCTTACGAAAACTCGGGCAAATTATTTGATCTGACGGGCTCTAGCTTCGAATCCGGACGGCGTAGATAAGACCAGCGCGCCAGACGTGCGGCTGAAGAATATCTGTTGTGGCTGCCGGGTGGGGGCGCCAAGCCCGAACTCGGAGGCAAGTCATTGCCCGCGGCTTGCGGTCGCACTCTCCGCGCTTTTGGCGCGGTAGATACCGCGGAAAAATGGCATATTTGCCATGCTGATGAATCTCCTGGAATCCCTTCCGACCGTAATCGGCACCGCGGCGGTGGCGCCGGCGCTGCTGTTACTGTGGCTTGTGATCGCCGCCGACGAGCACCCGGGCCCTCCCGCCAAGGTCTGGACCGCCTTTCTGCTTGGCGCCGCCAGCATTTCGCTCTTGGGCGTGGCGCGCGCGCCGTTTGCGT
>WNFE01002391.1_pt1 | contig 13807 bp, 14 predicted proteins | sample 5400451 | NCBI WGS metagenome assembly WNFE01 (sample SAMN13153344, study PRJNA577476) | soil metagenome | isolation source: 200 cm saprolite under Douglas fir tree site 2 hole 2 | place: USA:California | collected 2015-04-18 | reverse complement strand
AACGGCAGCAGTGTGTTCCGCTTTGCCGTGCGCACGCTGCCGATGCTGGTGCAGGATGTGCTGGCGCAGGCCGGGCGTTCGTTGGCCGATTTACAACTGCTCATTCCGCACCAGGGGAACTGGCGTATCATCGAGGCCGCGGCGCGCAAGCTTCCCTTCGACCTTGATAAAATCATGGTCAACATTGAGCGCTACGGGAATACCTCGGCGGCCTCAGTGCTGCTGGCCTTAGGAGAGGCCCGCCAACAGGGGCGTTTGCAGCCAGGCGCGACCGTAGTGCTGGCCTCCTTTGGCGCTGGTCTTACCTGGGCCGCAGTAGCACTCGAAGTGGTCGCCTGAAACGGTAGCCTGCTGTTCTTATACACACAGCAAGGAGACACGCGTGATACACTACGCAGGCATTATGTCAGGCGAGCTGTCCATACGCACGCGCGACATTTTGACCACCTACAGTCGTATTGCTATGGTGGGCGTCTCGGGCAATCCGACGCGCGCCAGTTATCGGGCCCTCGTGCATATGAAGAGCAAGGGCTATACGGTCTATCCGGTCAATCCCAGCTACGACGAGATCCTTGGCTTAAAGTGCTATAAATCCCTGCTGGATATTCAAGAACCAGTGGATATCGTGGATATCTTTCGGCGTGCTGACACTGTCATCCCCCTCATTGGTGAAGCGCTCGAAGTCGGCGCCAAAGTCTTCTGGATGCAAATTGGTGTGGTGAATGAAGAGGCCGCAGCTCAAGCCGCGGCAGCCGGCCTGGAAGTGGTCATGGACCGCTGCGTTAAGATTGAGCACTGCCGTTTTTTTGGCAAAAAGGATTACGGGCTCGACGTGGTTGGACTGCAGACGGGGGTGCTGACATCTGACCGCTATGAGTGCATGTTCCCAGGCCACGACAAACCCTGAGGGCTACAGAGCATGGAAAAATTTGACTTTGGCTTCGATACCCGCATGCTGCATGCCGGGCAAACGCCTGATCCCACCACTGGGGCGCGTGCCATGCCGATTTACCAGACGACGTCGTTTGTCTTTGAGGATACGGAACACGCCGCCCATCTCTTCGCTCTGAACAAATTTGGCAATATCTACACGCGCATTTCCAACCCCACCACCGCCGCGTTCGAAGAGCGCCTGGCGTCGCTAGAAGGCGGTGTGGGCGGGCTGGCCACGGCCTCAGGACAGGCCGCGCAGCTCGTCGCCCTGACGACGCTGCTGCAGGCTGGGGATGAGATGGTGTCGTCGAGCACCCTCTATGGCGGTACGTACAATCAGTTTGCTCTGACGTTTAAGCGCTTTGGCATTCAGGTCCACTTTGTCGATGCGGCTGATCCGGAAAATTTCCGCCGCGCCATCACGCCAAAAACCAAACTGCTCTATGGGGAGACCATCGGCAATCCCAAGGCTGACGTGTTTGACATCCAGGCTGTTGCCGATATTGCGCACGAGCACAAGCTCCCACTCATTATTGATAACACCTTTGCCTCGCCCTACTTGTGTCGGCCCTTTGCGCATGGGGCGGACATCATTGTGCACTCGGCCACGAAATTCATCGGCGGACACGGTACCTGTATCGGTGGCATTATCGTCGATGGCGGTACCTTCCACTGGGACAATGGCACCTTCCCAGAAATGGTCGAGCCTTCGCCGGGCTATCATGGCATGCGCTACTGGGAAACGTTTGGCAATTTCACCTTTATCATGAAAGCGCGTGTGGAAATGATGCGCGACCTCGGCGCCTGTCTCAGCCCCTTTAACGCGTTCTTGTTTTTGCAGGGCTTAGAGACGCTGTCCTTGCGTATGGATCGCCATGTGCAGAACGCCATGGCCATCGCCACATGGCTGCACGAGCACCGTTTTGTGTCCTGGGTGAGTTACCCTGGCTTGCCCGATAACCTCTACTATGAGCGCGCCCAGAAGTACCTCCCCAAAGGGGCAGGGGCGATTTTTACCTTCGGCATTAAAGGTGGTCGAGCTGCTGGGCGGCGTTTTATCGAGGCCGTCAAGATCCACTCGCATCTGGCCAATGTGGGAGACGCCAAAAGCCTGGTGATTCACCCTGGCAGCACAACGCACCAGCAGTTGACCGATGAGGAGCAAGTCGTAGCCGGCATCAGCCCGGACATGATTCGCATTTCCGTCGGGCTGGAGAGCCTCGACGACCTCCTGTGGGACCTCGATCAGGCTCTGACGGCCTCGCAGAAAGACAACTAACGGATGAGCCATGGCGTTTACCAAGCTCAGTCGCTGACTTCGCAGCTTCACCTGCTACAGGGACTCGACAAACGCGCGCAGCTCGCGGTTGATCTGCTGGCTTGGGCTCTTCGTACATACACAAGCGCAGGAAAGCCTGGAGAGCCCAGGCGCTCTCCTCGACATCAGAGGAGAATAACCCTGGTAGTAGAGCGAAAAAGGCGGAGATCACGACCATCATTGCTGCCTCGCTTTCAAGGTTTGTGACGGCTCCCACCAGATTCATGCCGGCGATGTGGCCCTCTCCATACGCGCGCAAATAGTCACAGATGACCACACCGCCATACGCCCAGCCACTGAGGACTGGCTGAGCCAGGCTGAGTGTGCTGATGACTGCATGGATGTCGTCCGCCCAGAGTCGAGCATCGCCATAGGCATTACGGGGCTTCCCCGAGTGGCCGTGACCACGCAGGTCCATAGCCATCAGGCGAAAATCATTGGCCAAGTCAGACACCATCTGTTTACTCCATGCGAGGCGGCACTGCGAGAAGCCATGGATAAACAGAATGGGTCGACCGTTGGGATTTCCCGCCTCGTCCACGTAGAGCTGAATACCACCACCACCGGTAATCGTATGGGCCTGCATGTATCATTTCCTTTGATCTGCTCACTACTCTTAGGCAAATCGCATGATACATATAGTTCTATACCGTGTCAAACCTTTTCTCTATGCCTCACAGGGAGTTCCGCTTCATAGATCAGGGCTTCGCCCGGCTCTGGGAGGTTCTCCTGGCTACGGGGGTGGTCTGGCAGTGGCGCAGCCAGTAACTCTATTTTGACGCGCGTGACTCCCACGTGCACCATATCCAGCTGGCGTGCGGCGGCATAGGAAAGGTCAATCAAGCGCCCTGCCACAGCAGGACCACGATCATTGATGCGGACCTGGACTGTCCGCCCATTGGCGAGATTGGTTACCAGGGCGTACGTACCAAAGGGCGCCGTCCTGTGTGCCGCAACCAGTTGGTTACTATCGAAAATCTCTCCGCTCGCCGTGCGCCGTCCATGCCGCTCCCTGCCATACCAGGAGGCCAGGCCGTATTGAATACGGAGGCTCGGCACCGGGTACAGTGCTGTGGACGGCGGGACAGCGGAGCGACGCGTACAGGACGCCACCAGAACGGTAATGAGGAGACACCTCAGCAACGTACGCATCCACCCATGCCGCCTGCGAGTTGCGCAGGACTTCCGTAGGCCGACAGCAAGGGCATGGGCTCTAAGTCGATCCTCCCCCACAACCGCGGTGTTAACGTGGGGTTGGCTGCATGTCACGTGGCTATCAACGGTCGTCGTGTGCATTGTCTGGTCCCGTAGCAAGTCACTAGGCTTTTATCATACTAGAGAACCTCATACTGATACAATGATGACCCTCGCGCTCTGCTTCAATGTCGGTGGGTGCACCTTGTGCGGGGTTGTAGTGAGGCTTGACAGAGGTACGACGCATGGTGTGTAATAGCGTGGCGGCTTATGACGATTGTTCGGTGTGCACCTTGTATAGTCATGCTCAAGAGAATGTGATTACACTATGAAACGATGGTTCGTATTGGTGAGCCTGCTCTTGCCTAGCCTGATAATGGGCTGTGCGAGTGATACAGATCTGCAATCGTTGCATGCTGACACGTCAGCCTTGCAGAGTCAAAGTAGCGCACGCCACCAGACGGTGGAGGCACGGGTGCAGCAGCTGAGTGATCGCGTTGCGCAGTTCGAGCAAGCCCAGACTGCTGCACGACGAGATTTGGCGCGCATTAATGCTGCACTCGATGAGTTGCGGGTCCAACTGCAACGCTTGCGTGGCGACGCGCAGGAGGCCCAGATGCAGGTACAGCGTGGTACGCGGGGTGGTGAGGAGGTCTCCGCGGCCAGACTGGCCAACTTTGAAGCCCGCTTGGATGATCTGGAAAAACAACTGGGAACTCTCCCACGGTAGAGATTGCCGCCGTATGCTACTCACCTCAGCATACCATCGATGCTGCATCTCTGCCTCATGGCATCAGGGTGCCGTGCTCTGGACAGTCTCACATCTTGACGCAGCGCCTGCAGTCCCGTAAGCTGCTGCTCCAGTATATGGCATGTTCATAGAGAGCAACACCCCACTCGCGCTTTCCTGCAGACTAAGACAGCCCAGGGGGACATACATTGTGTACAGGGGAAGGAAGCACCATGGCGATAGCCGTTAAACTCAATCGTTTTGCTGAAAAATTTGGTTATCCCGACCCGCATGGGCGGGCGGTCACGAAAGTGAAGGATTCTATGACCGCCTATGTCCAGGACTTCATCCGCTACGCGCCATTCATGATTATGGCCACCAGTGGTGAGGCAGGGCATTGCGACGCCTCCCCAAAGGGCGGCAAGCCGGGTTTCGTCCGCGTGCTCGACGAGCGGCATCTACTCGTCCCCGATGTGGCCGGCAATAAACTCTTTCAATCCTACCAGAACCTGGATACGAATCCGCATGTCGGATTGTTGTTTTTCATCCCTGGCGTGAATGATACGGTGCGCGTCAACGGCACCGTGACGATTGTCGACAAGGCAGCCATCGAGCAGCAAAATCTCGCGTTGTCTCTCTACAACCCCGATGACAATGCGAAACATCTCCAGGGGATCATCGTGGAGGTCGAGGAAGCCTACGGCCACTGCCCCCGCGCGCTGAAATTCTCTCAACTGTGGGACATCGACACCATCCGGGTAAATCAGGAGCATCGTCCAATATCTAACCGCCCTTTCGACAGTTAAAAGTACACGTTACACGCTGGATGGTCTCCCTGGGGGCGTGAGACGACCCAAAATCGCGCCGGGGATGAAGGGGAGCAGGTGCGCCAGGCAGGCCATCGGCCAGGGAAATGTGTAGCTGCGCCGCCGCCGCTGGATCGCCCGGGCAATCTTGCCGGCGGCGATATCCGTGGGCACGAGGAACGGCATACGGAACTGGTTGTGCGCCGTCATCTCTGAGACGACAAAGCCCGGATTGATCGTGGTTGTGGCGATGCCGTGACGTCGGAGTTCCCAGCCGTATCCTTCCATCAGGGCACGCACGGCGGCCTTCGTCGCCGCATACGTTGTTGAGCCAGGGAGTGCCCGGAAACCGGCGACTGAGGCAATAGCCACTAACTGACCGCTCTTTTGCCGAATCATCTGGGGCACAAAAGGGAGTAAGGTGTTGAGCAGGCCGATGACGTTGACGGCAAATATGTCGGCATGGTACGCGGCATTACCAGAGCCCAAATCATCGGGCTCCCCTACACCCGCATTGGCAATGACAAGATCGATGCCCTGCGTCTGCCTAACAAACTGCTCAGAGTAGGCACACATGGCGGCCCCATCTCGCACGTCGAGCGCGGCTGGCACAACCGTAGCACCCCGTGCTGTACATGCTGTGGCTGTGGTGGTGAGCAAGGCGTGCCGACGTCCAATGAGGCCGAGGGTGACTCCGGGCTGCGCATAATACAAGGCCAAGGCCTTGCCAATACCTGACGTTGTACCTGTAATGACGATCTTCATAGTCGTGTGCTTATAGCATGATTCCGCACTGGAGACAACGGCACGCTCGCATACAATGAGGGGTTCACCTATGCAGATTGGCTGCCATCTACCCACCCAGGGCCCTGTGGCTACCCGTGAGGCCTTGTTGACATTTTGTCGCAAGGCAGAGGAACAGCAGATTGCCTCCCTCTGGGTCAGTGATCACGTCGTGTTTCCCAAAGTCAACACCAGCACCTACCCGGGCGGGCGCTTTCCGCATGCGCCAGAGACACCGTATCTGGAGCCAGTCGCTGTCCTGGCCGCCGCAGCGATGTGTACGGAACGCGCTCGTATTGGTGCTTCGGTCTTCATCCTGGGGCACCGGCATCCCATGGTCATGGCCAAGATGCTGACCACCATTGATGCCCTGTCCAACGGCCGGCTGATTTGTGGCTTTGGCGTTGGCTGGTGGGCCGAAGAATTTGCGGCCCTGGGGATTCCGTTCCACACTCGCGGCCGCCAGGGCGATGAGATGCTGCGCGTGTTCAAGGAGCTGTGGACCTCTGAGAACCCGCAGTTCGACGGCGAGTTTTATCGCTTCAGCCATATCGGTTTTGCCCCCAAGCCCGTGCAAAAACCGCATCCGCCTCTGTGGATAGGGGGCAACAGCCCGGGTGCCTTACGCCGCGTGGTCACCCTGGGCGATGGCTGGCACGCTACTTCACAATCCCCTGAGCAGTTACGGCACAGTCTGGAGCGTTTGCAACAGGCTGCGGAGAAGGCTGGGAGACCGTTTGACACGATTGCATTGTCGCTGCGCCTCCCCCTGCGTGCTGACGCTGTCCAGGATTCAAGACAGGCGATTATCGATCAGTATTGTGCCTACAAAGCACTGGGACTGACGCATCTGGTGGTCGACTTCCGCCGTGATAACCTGGCCCAGATGCTGGAAACACTCGACTTGATGGTGACAGAGATTCGCCCGGCAGTGCAGGCGGGCTAAGGAGGCTATCCCTCTGGCCAGAAGTCCGTACCAAAGTAGGTCAGCCAGTCGTTAAGATATGCTTGACATCCTTTTCTCCCCTCTGTTAAATGCGGGTGCAAATAAGCTGGGAGCTTTGCAGGGTCGAAGTTCTGAAACCGGGGAGGGCACCTCAGGGGCTCTCTCAGAGACTCAAGCGAAACCCCTAAAAAGGGAGGGGGACTTATGCCAGCGCCTAATATTTCGCTGAAAGAACTCCGCCGTGTCGTCATTGCCGCAGCCGTCGGCAACATCATCGAGTGGTACGACTTCTACATTTTCGGAAGCCTGGCCTCGATCCTGGCGGTCAAGTTCTTCGAGAAGAGCCACCCGGTGGCAGCCTTCCTCAGCACTATAGCGCTCTTCTCGATCGGTTTCCTGATCCGGCCGCTTGGGGCCTTCGTGTTCGGCTGGCTCGGGGACAAAGTGGGTCGCAAATACACGTTCCTCGTCACACTGAGCGGTATGGGGCTGTCGACCGCCGTCATCGGCATCATCCCCACTTACGCCCAGATCGGCCTGGCGGCGGCCGTCATCCTCTTTATCCTCCGTCTGATCCAGGGCCTGTGCCTCGGCGGGGAGTACGGCGGCGCCATCACCTATGTGGCCGAGCACATAGCGGACGAGAAGCGTGGGTATTACACCGGGTGGCTCCAGACGTCGCCCACGCTCGGGATCGTCGTCTCGCTGGCCGTGATCATCGGCACGCAGACTTACCTGGGCGACGACGCCTTCACCGAGTGGGGCTGGCGGATCCCGTTCATCGTCTCGTTCCTGCTCGTCGCCATTGCGATCTACATCCGGCTGTCGCTGCAGGAAACCCCGATCTTCCAGGAGATCAAGGCGAAGGGGCAGACCGCAAGCAATCCCTGGCGCGAGGCGTTCCTGAGCCGCAACATCAAATATGTGCTGATCGCCAGTGTGGTCGTACTGGGGCAGGGATGCGTCTGGTACAGCAGCCAGTTCTGGGCGCTGTATTTCCTGCAGAAGGTCAAGAAGATCGACTTGCTCACCTCCAGCTACATCGTCGGCCTGGCGTTGCTGATCGCCACCCCGACGCTGATCTTCTGGGGCTGGCTCTCCGACAAGATCGGTCGGAAGCCGATCATCCTTGGCGGCATGCTGCTCGCGTCCCTGACGTACTACCCGCTGTACATCGCCCTCGGCACCTACGCCGAGCCCAACAACGTCAACTACCCGATGTCGGTCCTCATCGTGGCGGTCCTGGTCAATTACGTCGGCATGACCTACGGCCCCATCGCGGCCTTCCTGGCGGAGTTCTTCCCCGGGCACATCCGCTACACGTCGGTGTCGGTGCCGTACCACATTGGTAACGGCTGGGGTGGCGGGCTGGTGCCGATCATCACGACCTCGGTGTATCTGTCCACCAACAGCGTGGGATGGGCGCTGGTGTATCCCATTGGGCTGCCGTTGCTCATGTTCCTGATCGCCATCTTTGTCATGCCGGAGACGCGTAAGAACAGCATCTGGGAGGAAGGGGCGATCGAGGCGACACGCGCGTAAGCGCCCGATGCGTTTCTGAGATACGGTTATCTTGGTGCTCGCACCGTACCATGCTCAGGCAGCGGAATGGCAGCAGAGCGGGTTATTGGAAGCGGGCGAGGCGGAGGCGATTACCCTGGCGCGCCCGCTCGGCACCTGTGTTGCGCCCATGGTGGTGCCGTCCCAGGGGACCACACACCCCTGCTCGTCTATAAGGCGGAGGTCCACACCTACGGCTGATAGGAAGGTCACTGCTCTGCCCTCCAGTAGAGCCATTTCAGGAGCCTGGCCTGAAGCGCTCCCAGATATCCAAGGCGCGGGATGGTAGTATCCAAAGCGTGAAGAACTCTGCCGCTCGGGCACTCAGCAGTGCTGGCCCTTGCGGTTCCACAATAGACAGATGCAGCAACGTGATCCCTCGCACTGCTGCTTCGGCATGCCTGGCCCTGATGGTTTGGAATACATTCTCGCTCCCTTGTAGCAATCTCGATCCTGGCATAGATCTCTGCCTTCTTCCTGTGACCTCGCGTCCATCTCTTATGGCAGCACGACAGAAAGTCCTATTGCAAGACCTGGCACAGCGTATAGCTCTTAGATCTTTTTGGATCGATCCTCGTGCAACCATAAGAACTGGATGTTGACTTGGCAGTATGGTTCCAAACCTATCGCTCTTTAAAAGGGGCCAAGGAGCACCTGGGAGACATGGTCCACTCTCCACTGCCCATTCTCCATTGCCTTTCCAGCAGCGAGCAGTTACTATGCTGCCAAAACTCTGGAGAGCAGAAAGTGGGCAATGGACCATGACACTCACCCTGTGTACCCATCTGACGTGGTTCGATTTCGTATCTATTGTATCCCTTAACCCGGAGAGCCACTATGGCCAAAAGCAAAAAGTCATTAGCCGACAAACGTACTCTAGACGCACGACCCGACACGCTGGACTTCCGCGACAAGATGTATGTGCCCACACTCGTGGAGGTGCCGACGCAGATTCCACTGCAGGACTACCAGCAATACCGCGTGCCGATTCTTGATCAAGGTCAAGAAGGAGCGTGCACGGGTTTTGGCCTGGCGACGGTAGCCAACTACCTGCTGCGCCGTCGCAAGGTGAGGCCGGACCGCACCGGGGTCAGCCCGCGCATGATTTATGAGATGGCCAAACGATATGACGAATGGCCCGGTGAGGATTACTCCGGCTCTAGTGCCCGCGGGGCGATGAAGGGTTGGCATAAACACGGCATTTGCTCTGAGAAGTGTTGGCCGTACCGGGTGAGCAAAGCTGACCGGCAGCTGACTCAAACCCGCACGTCCGACGCCATCACGCGTCCTCTCGGCGCTTACTTCCGAGTCAATCACAAAGACCTGGTGGCTATGCACAGCGCCCTGGCGGAAGTCGGCATTCTCTATGCCACGGCTACCGTGCACGCGGGTTGGGATCGCGTTGGTAAAGATGGCATCATTCCCTACCCTGAAAAGATCGAGGGCGGCCACGCCTTCGCTATCGTTGCCTATGATGTGAATGGGTTCTGGATCCAAAACTCGTGGGGCAAGCACTGGGGCCAGGGCGGATTCGCGTGCATCACTTACGATGATTGGCTGGAGAATGGCACCGATATCTGGGTCGCTCGCCTCGGCGCTCCAGTCAAGTTGTGCCAAATAGCCTCGACGGCGATCAGCCACTCGGCGGCGGCAGGGCAATCTGAGGCATACTCCTACGCCGACCTGCGCCCGCACATCATCAGTCTCGGCAATGACGGTGTGCTACGCACCGCTGGCACGTACGGCACGTCAAAAGAAGAAGTGCAGGCGATCTTTGAGCAGGACATTCCGCGTGTCATGCAGCCGTGGGGGGAGAAGCATCTGCTCCTCTACGCGCACGGCGGCTTGGTCGGAGAAGAGGCCGCCGTGCAGCGCCTAGCCGATTACCGTCCGGCCTTACTCAATGCCAACGTCTATCCTATCTCGTTCATCTGGCACAGCGACTACTGGACGACCATCACCAACATTCTGCAAGATGCCATTCGCCGCCGCCGTCCCGAAGGCTTTCTGGATTCGACTAAGGACTTCATGCTCGACCGGCTCGATGATGCGCTTGAACCGCTAGCGCGCGCGCTCACGGGGAAGGCTGAGTGGGATGAGATGAAGCAGAACGCGCTGGATGCCACCACAAGCGCGCAGGGAGGAGTGCGCTTCACCCTTGACCTCATTGCGACACTGCTGCAGCAAGACCCGAGCATCAACGTCCATGTCGTGGGCCATAGCGCGGGGAGCATTCTGCATGCCCCGCTCATCCGCTTACTCACGGCTCAAGGCGAGATCGCTTCGGGCTACCTGCAGGGCAGCCAGGGCTATGGCATCAAGGTGGATTCTTGTACACTCTGGGCGCCGGCTTGCACCGTTGATCTCTTCAAGCAAGCCTACCTGCCCGCACTCCAGGAGGGCGGCATCACACGCTTCGCGCTCTTCGCCCTCAAGGACAAAGCGGAGCAGGATGACAATTGCGCCAACATCTATCACAAATCGCTTCTCTACCTAGTCTCCAACGCCTTCGAGACGAAGCCGCGGATTCCGGGGTTCCGCCACGACGGCGAACCGATCTTAGGGATGGAGAAGTTCATCAACAAGGATGCCGATCTCAAAGGGCTTTTCAACACCGAGAAAGCTGACTTGATTCTGGCGCCGAATACCGAGCCTGAAGGCTCACCGAGTAATTCGACGGCACGACACCACGGCGACTTTGATGATGATCTGCCGACTGTCAAAGCGACGTTTGCGCGCATCCTGCAGCCGACCAAGCCGGGGACGATGGCGGCGGTCGCCCTCGCCTTCAATAGCTCCGCTTCCGCGTTGCGTAATCGGCGGCTTCAGCTGGATCGGCGGCTTCAGCTTGTGAGCTAATCTGATCAAAGGTGCCCAGGGAGAGGTCATTGGCTTTGAGCGTCTGTATTTCAAGCCTAAAGAAGCCCTCAGGAATTGGGCGTGGTGCTCCGGACGGCGACGTCCTGAGAGGCTCCTACATTTTCTCTTGCCCCATGGACCACCGTGATGGCTTCCAGGAACGGCGGATAAGGCGTACGCCCACTGCTTGAAAGGTCACCTTCCCGCACAGGGCACAAAATGTGCCGGCCCCCAGGATCAGTTTGGAGAGGAAGCGGAGACTGGAGGAATGGCACGTCCATCAGTGACTTGCCAGACCTGACTTTGACGAGCACGTTCATGGGCTTCTGGGAGTATATGCTCTCCTGCCACAACAGGTATAGTGGCCAGGCCGATATGTGAGAGCACGCGAGCACGCTGAACAGCCCGTTCGACATCGTGGGGACCTACACCCCAGGAGACCTCGACTACCAGGTAGACCTCTGTCCCATCTTCCGAGCGCCTGCCACGTACCACGAGATCGGTCCCATAGAGATCCTGGGCCTCGACATCCGACAGCATCCCGCGGTCGCGAGCGTCTTCGATGATGGTCATGAGTTCGTCTGCGGTCAAGACATGTGGCCGGCGGACAACACGGCTCAAATACGCATGGCCCCGGGAGCGATAGTCAGCTTCCAGGCTTTTGCCCTTGAGCGTACCGACATCGACCGTGAGCGTATGCACCACACGCGTCAAGGCCGCGACTTGCTCGGTGAGCGTCGCGAGCTGGCTGTCCATACGCTCCTGCGCCGCCGCCAGCGTTGTCACTCGCTCGGTCAGTTCCGTCACCCGCTCGGTGAGCGTCGCGAGCTGGCTGTCCATACGTTCCTGCGCTACCGTCAGCGCCGTCACCCGCTCGGTGAGCGTCGCGAGCTGGAGATCGGTACGTTGCTGTGCTTCGGCCAGGGCCTGGAATTGCTCCTCGCTCCGGGCACGTAATGCAGCAAGCTGGACTGGGACAGTCAGCAACTCATCGGTGAGGACTAGACGCCGTAACTCGGCGCGCCACTCAGGCCGGGTCTCTACCAGACGGATTAGATCGTGAAAGTCATCCACAGTAAAGGGCATGGGCGTTCCTTGCGGCACTGTTCCTAACGCATCGGCCCTGTACTTCTTACAGTGTCAGAGCATGCTATACGGAACTATACAGCGCCGGCCATCGATGTGCAAACACTCCGCTTCCCTTTGTCCAGGGCGCATTCCTCAACAGACACCGATCTCGCTGTGGACCCTGTGGTAGTAGACGGCTAGGACGAACTCCCAGAAGCGCTGCGTGTAGGTCTTTCGTCCCCTTGTGGGCTAGCATCGTTAACACCGCCGGGAACTGCGGAGTGAATGCAATTAGCATTGACAAGAGCAGGCGTGTTTTCTATAGTGCGATGCCGTTGCGCACCATGGTATATGGTGGTTTTATGCAGGTGTCATGCGGCATAGAGGACACCCACAGCAAGGAGAACATCATGAGGCAAAGATGCGTCACACTCCTGGGTCTAGTGTTGTGCGTTGCGGTAGTCTGCCTGGCCAGTGGGCCTGGCCAGGTGAGTGCCGCTGACAATGTCATCAAGTTCGGCATAGCGACACCCCTCTCTGGTCCGGCGGCGGCCTGGGGGATTCCGCACAAGCAGGCCATCGAGTTGGTCTTCGACGAAATCAACAGCCAGGGAGGCCTGGAGGTCGCAGGGAAGAAGTACAAATTGGAGGTGGTGGCTTATGATCATAAGTACGTGATTGCCGAAGGCGTGGCCACGGTCAACCGCCTCATCTCCAAGGACGAGGTGAAATATCTCTCGATTCTGGGTGGGGCTGTGGCCAAGGCCAACGAGGAAGCGGTCAATGAAGCTGGTGTGCTCGCGATGCCTCTGGCCTATGCGGAAGGGTTGGTGAGCCCGAAGAACCCTCTGACCTTTCATAGCTTCCCTGCCCCGCCTGAGACGACCACGTTCTGGAAGTGGGTCAAGGAACATCATCCGGAGATCAAACGGATCGCGACGATCAGTCCAAACGATGACACGGGCTGGTGGTCCATCAAGGTGGAAACGCAATACACCGAGAAATTGAGCTATGAGACCGTCGCCAAGGAGTTCTTCGAGCGCGGTTTGACCGACTTCAACCCCATCTTGCTGCGCATGTTGGCACAGAAGCCAGATATCATCAGCGTGAACGCATCACCGGCAGGCAGCGTCGGTCTGATCATCAAGCAGGCACGCGAACTCGGCTTCAAGGGGCGTTTCATCCATATCGGCCAGGTCGATACCTCGGTCGTGTCTGGCATTGCTGGCAAGCAGAACGTCGAAGGCACGTGGGTGCACGGCTATGTGGAGGCACCGCTGCCGGAGGCGATCAAGAGTTGGAAGGAGCGTTACACCAAGAAGTATGGTGAGTGGAATGCCACCAGTATCGACTTTTGCAATCCGGCTTTTGCCTTCATAGCAGCCGTGAAGAAAGCCCAGAGTCTCGAGCCGAAAAAGATCGCCCAGGCCCTGCAGACCGTAGAGTTTGCCAACCTCTGGGGCAAGGCGCACTACGGTGGCAAGGACTTCTACGGCATCAGCAACCAGATCATCTATGCCATGCCTTTCTCCGAAGTGAAGGACGGCGTGGCGACGCTGATTGTGCAACTGCCGCCGCCGCATAATTAGTGGCCTGCTTCCCCCCTCTCT
>WNFE01002387.1_pt1 | contig 13822 bp, 17 predicted proteins | sample 5400451 | NCBI WGS metagenome assembly WNFE01 (sample SAMN13153344, study PRJNA577476) | soil metagenome | isolation source: 200 cm saprolite under Douglas fir tree site 2 hole 2 | place: USA:California | collected 2015-04-18 | reverse complement strand
CAGACATTTCAAGTAAAGTTTTGATTTGTGTAGCACCGGCATCCTGCCGGCTGTCCCGAGGGCATCTTGCCCTCGGCCGTGAGGGCGAGACGCCCTCACGACAGCCGCCGAGACGGCGGCGCCACGGAAAAATGGCCTTTCTACGATCCTACCGGCGCCAGCTTCTCTTTCTTGCTTCTAGACTTAATCGCAGCAGGTTCCTCTTCTGCACTTGCATCGCCGCTTTGTTGATCCACATACGCCTTCGCAATCCCGACAGCCAGAGCGCGGACCCGTGCGATCACGCCCACGCGTTCCGTCACTGAAATCGCGCCGCGCGCATCCAGGATATTAAAGAGGTGCGAACAATTCAGGCAAAGATCGTAGGCGCCGAGCAGAGGAAACCGTTCCCGGTCGCGCAAGCTGCCATCAGTCTTTTTTTTGTCTCTGCTCAGGGCCGCATATTTCTCCAACAGCGCTTTGCACTCGCTCTCGCACAGCTCAAAATGCTTCCACGCTTTTTCAACGTCGGCCAATTCAAAGTTGTAAACCGAGAATTGCAGCTCATCGGCCAGGCGCACGTCGCCGTAGGTCGTCGCGTGCCCGGTATCGGGGTCGCGCGCCCACACGATGTCATAGATTGAATCTACGTCCTGCAGGAAGGCCGCGATGCGCTCGAGGCCATACGTCAACTCGGCTGAAATCGGATCGAGGTCCACGCCGCCGCACTGCTGGAAGTAGGTGAACTGCGTGATCTCCAGGCCGTCCAGCATGACTTGCCAGCCGATTCCCCACGCGCCCAGGGTGGGCGATTCCCAGTTGTCTTCTTCAAACTTGATGTCATGCTGGCGCAGATCAATGCCCATTGCTCCGAGCGATTCGAGATACAGTTCCTGCACATTTTCCGGCGGCGGCTTCAGAATGACCTGCAACTGCATATGCTTGAACAGCCGGTTGGGATTTTCTCCGTAACGTCCGTCGGCCGGACGGCGGGACGGCTGCACGTAGGCAACTTTGTAAGGCTTCGCTCCCAACACGCGCAGAAAAGTTTCGGGCGCCATGGTGCCGGCGCCGACCTCAACGTCATACGGTTGCTGCAGTACGCATCCGCGTTCCGCCCAGAAAGTCTGGAGGCGCAGAATGAGTTCCTGGAACGTGAGCGGGTTGGGTCGGGGAAGCGGCATGCTACTTTGTTCGGGAATTCTCAGTTCTTAGTCTCTAGTACTCAGTTCTCAGTTAATTTTCTCCAGCATGGTTGCGGTTACCAGTTTCTTCTCGATATGCCGCTGCAGGATCTGGATTAGAAATTTTCGCAGATCGCTTCCCTGCTTCCGGGGCCACGGCGTGCCCGCAAAACTTTCCAGCGGCGCGCGAAACATCTGAGCTGCCAGGGTCCGCGAGCCGGGCGACATCTCTGACGACGCCAAACGCTTGTCATCGGCGCACATCAAGCCATCGGCCAGGACGTGAAAAAACGCCCGGCTGCCGTTCAGGGTGCGGCCGCACGCGATGCACTCTGAAAGCTCGGGGAGATAGCCCATCAGCCGGGTCATCCACAGCTCAAAATAAGTGACGGGCATCCAGACTTCCGACCCGCGTAACCCGGCCAACACTGAAAGAGCCAGCCGGAACACCGTGTCATTGGCCTCGCGATCCGGTAACAGCTCGTCGAGCACCTCCGCCACGTGCGCCAGGGCCACGGCCCGCGGATAGCTCACCTCCGTTGCCAGCGGCGATTCCAGTACCTCGCACGAATCCAGCCGGGTCAACTCCTGCCGCTCACGATCTTCGTAATAAGCGCGGACGTAGGTAAGCGGCTCCAGCGCCCCGCCAAACCGCCGCTTGGACTTCTTGGCGGAGCGCGCCACGCCGCGAACTTTTCCTTCTGTCCGGGTGAACAGCGTGACCAGCAGATCGGCCTCACGCAAGGGATAGGTGCGCAGGACGATCGCTTCCGACTCCTTCAGTGCCATGGAAGCCTAGCAAGTTAATGCTCGATTGTAATGGAGAGGTGGGGAGATGGGAAGGTGGCGTCGGGCGTCAGACCTCTGACCTCAGGATTCTCGATTGCTATCTTCGAATCTCAGCCAAGGAATCTCCGCCAAGGTCCGCCGCCCGACGTCTGAACTACTATCGTCCGAAATACTTCGCGTTGCGCTCGGTGAACGATGCCCATTTCTCCGGGAGATCGTCCAGGGCGAATATCGCCGACACCGGGCATACGGGCACGCAGGCGCCGCAGTCGATGCACTCCACGGGATCGATGTAGAGCATTTCTTCTTCGGCATGCGCCGGCGAATCCTTTTTGGGATGAATGCAATCGACCGGGCAAGCGTCCACGCAGGCGGTGTCTTTGGTGCCAATGCACGGTTCTGCGATCACGTAAGTCATGAGCTCTTGTCTCCCTAGTGTGCCGAACTCTAGTGAACTGATTATATTAGCAAGAATGTGAGCGACGGGTACAATTTTGGATTCGTCTTTAGTGTCGGATTCGTCTTTAATGGAGGACGGGCGTCCCGCCCGTCCCACGCGGACACGGGCGAGACGCCCGTGGCCCCATTAATCCGCGCTCGAACTTGCTAATCCAGCTAAATTCTGCAAAAATAATGGTTTGTCTCAGCCTGCCTGAAGCAACTAGGAAAGGAACAAAGTTCTGTGTTAATGATTCGTCTGTCGCGCACGGGTGCGCGTAAGCAACCGCAGTATCGGGTGGTGGTCATCGAGAAGGAACGCGCGCGCAACGGCCGTCCGGTCGAGATTGTGGGAACCTACAATCCTCGTACCAGCCCGGCCAGCATTGAACTCAAGCGCGAGCGCATCGACTACTGGGTCTCCAAGGGCGCCAGAATGTCGGACCGGGTCAGCAAGATTGTGTCCAAGCCGGCTCCGGCAAGTACCGCGTCCGTTGCCTGATCGCATTGTGCGCGGCGCGTCGAATTCCATCCCAACGAGCAGGAGCCCGCTTTGAGCGAACAAAAGACGAGCGAGCCTACCGGGGACCTGCGGGTCCTGATCGAACAGATCGCCAAGGCACTGGTCGATGACCCGGCGCAGGTTTCAGTCAGCCAGGTCGAGGAAGGCGGCGACTCTGTGCTCGAACTGACAGTTGGCCCGAACGATTTGGGACGGGTCATCGGCAAGCAGGGGCGTACGGCACGGGCCATGCGAAACCTGCTGGGGGCGGCCAGCATAAGATTTAATAAGCGTTTCACGCTGGAGATTCTGGAATAGCCGACGAGTTCATTACTCTCGCGCGCGTTCTGAAGACGCAGGGACGGCGGGGCGAAGTTGCAACTGAGGTGCACAGCGACGTCCCAGACCGGTTCCATCCCGGGATGCGGCTGTGGTCGCTGCCCCGGGACGGAGCACGCCGGGAGTTAGAGATTGAGGAGTTGTGGCCGCATAAGGGCCACTTGGTCGTGAAGTTCGCGGGTGTCGATTCGATTTCCGATGCCGAGGCGCTTATCGGCTGCGAGTTGCAGGTTTCGAGCCGGGAGCGATCGAAGCTCAATCCCGGATGGACTTATGTCAGCGATCTTGTGGGATGCACGGTCTTCGACGGGGATCGCGAGATTGGACAAGTTCAGGATGTACAGTTTGGAGCCGGTGAAGCGCCCCTGCTGATCGTCATCTCAGGATCGAGAGAATATGAGATCCCTTATGCGGAAGCGTATCTGGCAAGCACGGATATTGAGCACAAAAAGATTTGCATGAAGTTGCCGGAAGGCATGCTGGAAGTGAATGCTCCGCTGACCGCGGAAGAGAAAGAGCAGCAGAGGATGTGTAACAAGAAACTGTCGTCCTGAGCGAAGCCGCTGCCTTTTTTTGGGCGGGCGGCTGGTGCCGGGCGGGCGAGTCGCCCGCCGCCACATGGGTTTCGGCAGACATTTAGGTTCCCGCGATGAAGATCGACAGTTTGACGATCTTTCCTGATTTTTTTCGCGGACCGCTGGATTACGGCATTATCCGCCGGGCGCGGGAAGCGGGCCTGGCGGCGATCGAAGTCCACGACTTGCGGGCTTTTGCGCACGACCGGCACCGGACCGTGGATGACCGCCCATTCGGCGGCGGCGAAGGCATGGTGCTGAAGCCGGAACCGATCTTTGAGTGTATTGAGGACCTGAAAGTCCAACCCCGCGCGCATCGCATTGCGGGTGGGGCGAAGCCGGACGGCGCGAAACAAAGTGTGGTGTTGCTGTCGGCTCAGGGCGCGCGTTTCCATCAGGGCATGGCAGAGGAACTGGCCGCGCTGGAACGGATTGTCCTGATCTGCGGCCGCTACGAAGGCGTCGACGAACGAGTGGGACAGCACCTGGCCGATCGCGAACTCTCGATCGGAGATTACGTCCTGAGCGGCGGCGAGTTGGGCGCAGCGGTGATCGTGGACGCGGTCACGCGACTCATTCCCGGCGCGCTGGGCAACGAGGCTTCGACCCGACAGGAGTCTTTTACAGTGTCCAGAGAACCGGGGTCTGGTGACGGCCCCGATTCCACCTGCGCATCGGGCGGACTGCTGGACTACCCGCACTACACGCGGCCCGCGGATTTTCGTGGCTTGCAGGTGCCGGAGGTGCTGGTTTCCGGCAATCACGAAGAGATACGCCGCTGGCGACGGCGCACCGCACTGGAGAAAACGCTGCGCAACCGGCCCGATCTGCTGGATCGCGCCGCGCTCGGTGACGAAGACAAAGAATTGCTGGCTCGCATCGCGGGCAAGGAAACGTAGTAGCAGCAAGGCAAAAATTTCTAGAACGAAGGGGCAAGATCATGACCAACCTGATCATCGAAAAACTTCTGGCCAAGACCAAGCGCACCGACATTCCGGAGTTCGTTCCGGGCGACAGCGTGCGGGTGCACGTAAGGATCAAGGAAGGCGACAAGGAACGGCTGCAGGCCTTTGAAGGCGTTGTGATTTCACGCAGCCGCGGGCCGCAGGCCAGCTTTACGGTGCGTAAGATCAGCTTCGGCCATGGGGTCGAGCGCATCTTTCCGCTTCATTCCAAAGTGATCGACAAGGTGGAGTTGCTGCGCTCTTCGAAGGTCCGCCGTGCCAAGCTTTACTATCTGCGCAGTCTCAAAGGCAAGGCTGCCCGTCTGAAGGATGTGGAGCGCGAACACGCTGTGGCGGAAGTGGCCGCGAAGTGATCGCACATTTTGACACCCGTGGCAGGTAGAACGGCCGGGCTACGGGTGGACTTCGAACTGCAAGCTGTCTTCCAGGTGTTTTTCCGCCAACTTGCGCATCAGGAACTGCAGGATCTGGCGCTCACCCTTCCGAATCTCACGGAATTCAATGCCCAGCCCCGCGTGTTGATCGCCGTGTCGAACCTGACCCTTGAGCGCCAGCTCATGAGCGCCGAGGTTCAGCGACAGTTTCAACTCCGTGCCGGGAAGCAGGATCTGCTTGGTTGAAACCAGGCAACCGATCTCTGACATGTTCTTCAGAATTGCGGTGGCGCGAGTACTGTTCGGCCCCAGCTTGATCAGCTCCGCGACCCCCTCCAGATCAAAGCGTTCACGGCGGCGGCGCCGCTCGTGCGAGGTATACGTACCAGCCCGCTTGAGTCCTCCATCCAGGAGGATCGGCTCATAGGCTTCTTCCATGTCGCGCAGTTCGGCCTCCCACAGAGTGCGATCCTCTTCCACACACTGGATGCCGATCTGACCGCGTAGTTCGGAATTTGATCCACCAATCCACACCACCCGGCAAAACGCCTTGTTGCGGCCCCGCTCGATGGCGATGATTTCTCCAGTCGCCTTTACACAGCGCAGCCCGGTGACCCGTGCCCCGCGCTCGGAAATGTCATAGGTGCAGCCGATTTCAAGGGCGGGCTTGTTTTCGCTGTCCCAGTAGGTGACACGAATAGGAAGGGCGGCGTGAATGCGCTTGTTCTGGCGCTCTAGCGATGGATTGGAGATCTCTTCGATCACAATGATTCCGCTGCAGGGACAACGCTCTCGATTGAAAAGTAGCAAGTGAGCGCAAGGTGGTCAATTTACCCCCGTAATGGCACTCTTTGGTTACCATCGGGCCCATGAATCCACGGGGGTTGCGGGCGGCAAACACTCCGCCATCGAAGACGCATCCTGAACCTGGGTTAGCCCAGTGTCCGTCGACGCAACCCACCGGCATGTGCAAACATCGCGGGTACGGTGTCTAAATCTGATAGGCAGCCACAAGAATTGCGATGGAACTCCAAAGAACTCTGACGCCAATGTCCCGGCTTCTTCTAGAAGTATTCTTCTCAATCAATATAGGGTATGCCGGGACGTCGACGGTGTTTTGCGCAATTCCATCGGCCTCGATTCCATTCGCTCATCTGGAGGTCTACCTTAACCAGATCTTGCACATCAGACAAACTGACTACGTTCGTGGCTACTTCGAGGTTTGGGTCCCATCGCTCACATTGGCGCTGTGCATTTGGACCGTGTTCCGGCTTTCCCGGCACTTGAGTTTCACGCAGGAAGTCCTACGATCTGCGGCTGGCGTAGGGATCCTCTTGTGTCCATCAGCGATTTGGGTTTGCATGTACGAGCGAAATGGGTGGTCACTTCAGTGCCCATACAAGATGGTTTTCGTGAGCTTACGCTAGCCCTGATCTGTCTTTGGATGTTCTTGAAAGCACCTTGGCCTGCCGCGCTATGGCTCGGTATCTCCGCTTTTCTTGCGCACAGTCTGTTCTGGTTCTGGTTCACGAGCGATGGATTCCACGGGCTCGAATGGGGGATTCCGGGCTATAGTGGCCCGGCGGGACTGATATTGGGTTTCTGCTCCGCGCTCGTGTGGGGTCTTTACATCCACGAATTGAGACAGCCTCACACCAAGACGGGGACTGTCCATCTGTGGCTGTTGTAAACAGGCGACCACCAGCTACCGTTGCTCGGCCAGCACAGTCGGGCTGCGTTCCTATACCTAAAACAGAGGCGCCTACTGTGGCGAGGAATTTTCCACATTGCACCACAAGCACGGACTGGGCGAAGATGGTTTTACCGTCACTTCCGTGCCACAAAAACTCATGTCCGCGTCCGGGAAAGCGCTCTCTGCTTCCGCTGCCAAGCTGCGGTTGCTGAAGAAACTGCATTGCACTCTCCGGTTTGAGAAGAAAGCCTGGCAACTGGGTGCACGGTTTGTCGCCGGAGTCGATGAAGTCGGGCGCGGCTCACTGTTCGGGCCGGTCGTCGCTGCGGCTGTGATCCTAGATCCTGCGTACCGCATTCGGGGGCTGCGCGATTCCAAGCTGCTGCTGGCGGAGCGTCGGGAAGTTCTGGCAGAACGGATCCGGGAGCATGCCGTCGCCTGGGCGGTTGCGGCGGTCGACGCGGCTCGCATCGATCAGATCAATATTTATCAGGCCTCACGGCTGGCCATGCGTGAAGCGGTATCACGTCTCGATCCTGGCCCGGACCACTTGCTGGTGGACGCGCTGCGCCTGGACTGTGAACTTCCCCAGCAGCCCATCATTCACGGTGACGCGCTTTCCGCTTCCATCGCTGCCGCATCGATCATCGCGAAAGTGGAACGCGACCGCATGATCGTGGAGTGGGACCCGGTCTTTCCGGTGTACGGACTGGCCTCGAACAAGGGCTACAGTACGCCCCGTCACCTCGCGGCGTTGCGCGAGCACGGGCCCTGCCCTTTGCATCGCCAGTCTTTTGCTCCAGTATGGAACGCACCCGTGCCCCAGGATGTGTTGGCCTTCATGCTGGAAGAAGCGGATGAAGAACACCAGCCTGAGAGCTTAGAGTCCGCGTAGGGTTGTGTGGCGCTGGCTGTCTGGTGGGCGTCCCGCCCACCTACGAGCCGGCGCTACACGTGCGAATGTACAATCCCTTTCATGCTGCGCATGATGGTGGTAACCGCTCATCCAGATGACGAAGCCAGCAGCTTCGGCGGATCCCTGCTGGTTTACCGGGAGCGGGGAGTAGAAACCTGCATCACCTGCCTGACCCCGGGACAGGCCGCCACCCACCGCGGAGGCGCACACGGCGATCAGGAACTGGCGGCGTTGCGGCGCAAGGAATTTGCCACAGCCTGCGAAATCCTGAAAGTCTCTCGCGGAATAGTATTGGACTATCCCGATGGCCAACTGCATCGGCTGGAGATGCAGCGGGTGGTTTCCGATCTCGTTCTGCGGATTCGGGAGTTTCGTCCGCAGGTCTTACTCACGTTTGACCCGGCGGGCGGGGTGACCGGCCACACCGATCATTCGATGGCGTCAATCTTTGCCACGCTGGCTTTCCATTGGGCAGGGCGGAGCAATCGCTTTCCCGACCAGCTCGGCGACTCCATCGCTCCCTATCGTGCGCAGAAGCTTTACTACGCCACCGCCGACTTCCTTCTTTCGGGACGAGAACCGGTCACTCTGGCTCCGATCACAACGGCCATCGAGATTGGCGACTACCTGGAAACCAAGATTGAGGCCTTCCGGGCGCACATTAGCCAGCGACCGCTTTGGCCGGTGTTCGAAGAGTACGTGCGAAAGCGCGGCCGGCGAGAAATATTCCACCTGGCGGCTGCCGCAAAAGCTGGAGACTTCGCGCCTGAGGCCGACTTGTTCGCTGGTGTGAGTGAGGAAACACTTTAACCGCAAAGGCCGCGAAGGAAAACCACAAAGGACGCCAAGAAAATCCGGCGATCGCATTTGCGGTCTAAGCCAAATGCCAAGTGCAAAATGCCAAATGCTCATTTATCATTTGCGCGTGTCTTCCCACCATCATCGGGGCAGGTTCATCACCTTCGAAGGACTGGACGGCTGCGGCAAGAGCACGCAACTGGAGAAGCTGGCCCGCGTATTTCGCGCCCAGGGCTTGTCGGTGGTGGTGACGCGGGAACCGGGCGGGACCGCCACCGGAGAGAAAATCCGCCGCCTGCTGCTGGACACCGCAACCGCCGGGCTTTCTCCGCAGGCGGAACTAGCCCTGATGTTCGCCTCGCGCGCGCAACATATAAAGGAAGTCATTCAGCCCGCGCTGGTGGAAGGCAGCATCGTCCTCTGCGATCGCTTCACCGATTCCACTGAGGCGTACCAGGGCGGGGGCCGCAAGCTGGGGAGCCAGGCGGTCCTCGAACTGCACCACATCCTGTGCCACGATTTACAACCTGACCTCACCATCCTGATGGATTCCGATGTAGCAACGAGTGTGGAGCGCGCCCGCCGCCGCAATAAGATGCACGCTGCCAGAGATGGTCGTGGCAAGAGCGACGAAAACCGTTTCGAGCAGGAGAGCCGGGCTTTTTTCGGGCGTGTACGCAACGCTTATTTGGCGATCGCGGCGCGTGAAACGCAGCGAGTATTGCTGGTCGATGCGCGTGGGACCTCGAATGAGACTCACGCGAAGATCGTACAGATTGTGCGGCGAAGGTTGAGGCTGGCGGCGAAGATTGCGTAGGAAGCTATCAGCTATCAGCTAAGCCCACAGCAATCCGCGGTTGCCATTTAGTCCAATAAAACTCTGCTAGACTCGAAACCTGATTCACCCAAAATGCCAAGTGCTAATTGCCAAGTGCTGGCTTTGGCTGAAAGCTGAGAGCTGTGTTTAAAGATTTCCACGGCAATTCCGAGGTTGTCCATCGCCTGCGCGACATGCTGCGGCGCAACCACTTTCCCCAGGCTGTGATTCTGGCGGGTCCCGCCGGCTCGGGTAAGTACACGCTCGCGCTTATGCTGGCCAAGGCCATCAACTGCCTTTCGCCCGTGATCACGGACGGCCTGCCCGACTTCTGCGGCAAGTGTTCCAACTGCGTGCGCATCGCGCAATCCGAAGATCTCGATGCCCGCTTCGCCGAAGCGGTCGAGGCCCGCGAGAACCTGCGCGAGACTGACAAGAAAGAGACGCGCCTCTTCGTTCAAACCCATCCCGATGTGCTGGTCGTCCCGCCCGATCCGCCGCAGATGATGATCAAAGTGGACCAGGTGCGCCGCGTGATCGAGACCATTTATTACCGGCCGGGCGATGCCAGGGAACGGGTCTACATCTTCACCGTTTCTTCTTTCATGAAGGAGGCTGCGAACTCGCTTCTAAAGGTGCTGGAAGAGCCGCCCGAGTTTGCGACCATTTTTCTGCTGACCGAGAACTCCGGCGAGCTGCTGCCCACGATCCGTTCGCGTTCCATGATCGTCACGCTGGCCGCCTTGTCGCCGGAGGAGATCGAGCAAGACCTGGCCCGGCACCGTCCCGAGTGGACGCCTAAGCAGCGGGCGCTGGCGGCCCGGCTTTCCAATGGAGCCGTCGGGGCGGCGCGCAGCTTCGACCTCGGCGGCTATACCGCTGCCCGGACGCAGGCGTTGACCATCCTTAATACTGCGCTGCGCGGAACGGATCACAGCGAGTTGTTCAAGGTCACGGAGACTTACCGTGCCGGGGCGGAGGGGCGCGATAAGATTGAAAAGCTTCTACGCACGCTGTACAGCCTGCTGCAAGACCTGACCTTCCTCAACTCAAGAACCCCGGAGCTGGTTCGAAACACCGATATTCAGGCCGAGCTGAAGAGGTTGGCGGAAGCTGCAGACTTCGCCTGGATCGCTTCTGCCGCCGACCTCCTCAACGAAGTCGAACGAGGAATGCGCCGTAACCTGTTGCGCTCGTTGTCTCTGGATGCGTTTGCGACGGCGCTGGAGCGTGCGTAAACTTCTCGGGAGGGCACGGCTTTCAGCCGTGCCGTTGATCCGCGGCAATTTGAACGGCACGGCTGAAAGCCGTGCCCTCCCGAGAATTGCTAAGTGCTTTCTCCCCTGCCACTTGAGCATTGTCAGACCTGCGGTTGCTGTGCTAGGTTAAAGGCAACTCACGCCTTCAGTACCCACAATCACAGCAGCGTGTGCGTTGTGGTCTTCAAGAAGGGTGTCTAACGGGTGGCGCCATGAAAGATGCAATTGATTCACTTCCAGCCGACCGGACTACAGAAGCGGAGGGCTTTGCAAATCGCAAGCTGATTCGCCCTTCGCTGAATCGCACCGACCACAATCATGCGCAGGCCTCCCCCATGGGAGAGCATCGAGATAGAGAGCGTTCCGAGCGCACCGAACGGAATGAGCGAAATGACCGGCCCAGCGGCGGACGGAAGCTTGCGCCTCCGGAGCAGACTAACGCGGAAAACTTCTACTATCAGAAGCAGATGCAGTCGAAGACTCCCATGGTGATCGTGCTGCGCGACGGCGAGGAAATTCATGGCATGATCGAGTGGTATGACAAGAGCTGCCTTAAGGTAAACCGAAACGGCCAAACCAACCTGCTGATCTACAAGCCTGCGATCAAGTACATGTTTAAAGAGGGAGAAAACGGCAGGAAGTAGTGCGCGGAAGCTGTCAGCTCTCAGCCATCACCAAGATCTTGATCCATTCGTGGCTTTTCAGAAATCCCCAATACCTTCTCTTACATTTCCTGCCTCGGATCCTGACAGCAAAGGCACGTGCTGACCCCGAATGCTTTCGCTGAAAGCTGACGGCTGATAGCTGACAGCTTCCTACAGTTTCGGCAGGACAATTCCCTTCTGCGATTGGTACTTGCCTTTGCGGTCGGCGTAGCTGACCTCGCACACTTCGTCGCCCTGGAAGAAAAGGATCTGGCACAAACCCTCATTGGCGTAGATCTTCGCGGGCAACGGGGTGGTGTTAGAGATCTCGAGAGTGACAAAGCCTTCCCACTCCGGCTCGAACGGGGTGACATTCACGATAATTCCGCAACGGGCATAAGTGGACTTGCCCACGCAAATGGTTAGCACATCGCGGGGAATCTTGAAGTACTCGACCGAGCGCGCCAGGGCGAACGAATTCGGCGGGACAATGGCGCATTCTGAACTTACGGTAACGAACGAACGCTCGTCGAAATTCTTGGGATCAACTACGGTGCAATTGACGTTGGTGAAGATCTTGAATTCGTCGGCCACACGCAAGTCATAGCCATAGGACGACAAACCGTAAGAGATCACGCCCTCCCGCACCTGCTTCTCGGAAAAGGGGTTAATCATGTCATGTTCATTAGCCATCTTGCGGATCCAGCGGTCACTCTTCAGCATGCGGCTCCTTGGGAGAATTGAGTAATTGGGAAATTTTGTAATTTGGTAATTGGGTAGATCACACTGCCGGAGTTTTGGGTTTAAATCGCCCAATTCCCCGATTACCAAACTACAAAATGTTGCTCGGCTGGGTGCAGTCATCTTACGGGACTTGCGCTGCCGTTGACAATCTCTCTTATGTCCCTTAGCATCAAGCACTTGGTGGTTATTCTCAGTCCGCCAGCAGGGAGCCTCCTGTGATCAAGCTCGACATCATCAATGAAGTGGTGAATAAGACCGGCATTACCAAGACCAAGGCTGAGCTCGCCGTGGAAACGGTTTTCGAGAGCATGAGGCGGTCGCTGGCCAAGGGCGATCGCATTGAATTACGAGGCTTTGGGGTGTTCAATGTGCGGCCGCGCAAGACCGGCATCGGACGCAACCCGCGCACCGGCGCCGAGGTCTCGATCCCTCCCGGCAAGGCGGTACGCTTCAAACCGGGCAAGGAATTGCAGTCGATCGACTAGGTCGGAACTGGCGCCATGCGCAGAGCTCCGGCCAGGAGCCACGAGCGCGACAGACGCCGGTACGCCTTTCCGCAGCGACATCGCAGCAGCAGTGTTTTAGTCCAACGTTATAGTCCGGCTCGGTTTTTCATGTCCGACCCCACTCGCCCATTCCCCGGTCCCACCGCTGAGTATCTGCCCGCGGAAGTGCATGTCATCTCGCCTCCGAGTCCGCGATATGCCCTGCACCTCCTGTTGTTTCTGGCCACCATTTTCACCACGCTGGTAGTGGGCGCGAAGATGCAGTTTGACTTCGCGCACAATCTGCCGCCGTTCGTCCATGGCGATGAGATGCTTCCCCTGTTTCCGGTTGGCTGGGCGCTTCACGAACCTTCACGCCTGCTGCTCGGGATTCCCTTTTCGGCCACGTTGCTGCTCATTCTTCTGGCGCATGAAATGGGACACTATTTGTACTGCCGCTACTACGGTGTATATGCGACGCTTCCCTTCTTTATTCCCGCGCCAACATTAATAGGGACCCTGGGAGCGGTAATTCGGATACGCTCTCCGATCCGCTCGCGCTGCGCATTGTTTGATATCGGAATCGCGGGCCCCGTCGCCGGGTTTCTGGTGGCGCTGACCGTACTGGCAATTGCGATGCCGCACTCCCGGGTGATGCCGGCCGCGATGGCGGATTCGGATATTCAAATGGGATATCCGCTGATCTTTCGTATTGTCTGGGCTGTGCTTCCGCTGGCCGACATGCACGGCGGGTCAGCTTCCATGCGGGACATTTATTTTCATCCGACGGCGATCGCCGCGTGGGTAGGAATGTTCGCGACCGCGCTGAACCTTTTGCCCGGTGGCCAGCTGGACGGTGGACACATCGTCTTCGCACTCAGTCCGCGAGCTCACCGGCCGGTGTCCCGGCTCACTATTCTGGCCCTGATTCCGATGGCGTTTTATTTCTGGGCGGGCTGGCTGGTCTGGGCGATTCTGCTGCGCATCAGCGGCATGCGGCATCCTATGGTGGAGGAGTGGCCTGGGGTGAGCCGTGGGCGCCGCTGGCTTGCGGCGTTTGGGCTGCTCATGATGATTCTGACTCTGACGCCGGCGCCGTTCGCGCACAGTTCGCTGCGGCAAGTAGTGCAGGAGCTTCGCTCCAACCGCTGACCGAGATGCCACGCTCGCCTCTAGGCTTGGTAGTCTTTCTTTGAAATACCCATTCGCAGCATGGTGGAGCGCAGAGTTGAGGGCTTCATGCCCAGCCGGAACGCGGCGCCGCCCGAGCCATTGATCGTGCCTCCGGTTTCGCGCAGTGCGCGAACGATGCATTCCCGCC